>Ga0065720_1019032_pt1 | contig 43586 bp, 48 predicted proteins | sample Thericmetagenome_FD_59107 | JGI IMG/M metagenome (GOLD analysis project Ga0065720, IMG submission 59107) | Thermophilic microbial communities from the Joint Bioenergy Institute, California, USA of rice/straw/compost enrichment - eDNA_2 v2... | ecosystem: Engineered > Solid waste > Grass >... | reverse complement strand
TTAGACTCCTTCTTGACTCTGTGGAGGTTTTTTTCTCCACTTAATAATTGCGAGGACAGAACCTCTTACTGCAAAGATAAAACTTAATACAAATTTATTATTTATTAAATCCAAGATGGATCCAGAGCCTGAATATAAGAAAGAAGGTCCAACAAAACAAAGAATTTCTATTTTCAAGCGACTAGGGATACACCATCCTATTCTCGAGTATAAAACACCCTTTGAGAGATCTGAATTGTCATGTATAGAAAATATTCTGTGTGGAACTATTAAATCATTTGGTTTGGCTGTAGCAACAAAATTAGCATTCGTCTTATTTCAATTGATGACAAATTACCGCACTTTTTTAAAGAGTCCTAAACTAATTATCAAAAAGCTATTTGACTTTAGTCATGTCAAATCTGGACTGTTTACAAGCAGTCTAACGTTAATATTTAAGTCTGTTATTACGTTAATGCGAATACTGCGAAAACAAGATGATGGGTGGAATGGATTTGCAGCAGGATTCCTAGCTGGATATCTCTCTATGTTCTTTCTTAATACTCGAAAAAGTTTTTTAGCAACTTTTCTTTTATCTCGAGGGATTGAGTGCATTTATAATTATATGACAGCTCATGGCTATATCAAGAAAAAATCCATTCATTGGGTCTTGATTTATAATTTGGTGATGACATTTGTCTTTTATGCTTGCTATTGTGAAAGACATCTTCTCCCAGCAGGAGCTGAGAAAGGTTTTGATTTTGTTGCCACACAATCTAATAATGAATTAATTATGCTAAGATTATATCATGAAATTCGCAGACGAGATTTGGTTGAGAAGAAAATAATACCCCAAGACCCCTTCTTGAAGTAGCCCTCAATGTCTAAATGATATTCGATAATCATCACATCTATTCATCCTTGAATATCAAAGTCTATTGATTGAATTTCTATATATTGTTATTTCTCGTTTATCTTTTTTTAAAGCTACAAAAAACTTGATCTGATTAAAAATTTATTGATGTCTCTCTTATTTTTCAGAGAAATTTATAAGCGTGTTTGTAAACATGCATATCAACTTGGAGAATTTTATTCTCAAAGAAGTAACGTTAAATAAGTTTCAAACATTTAGATTTGATAATTGCATATCTCTCAAAACACACAAAGAAGATTATATTACTTAGAGATCCTTTTGACCTCCTAAAATGTGCATCATCAGTCGATGTCATCGAACAACATCTGAGGAAGAGACTCCTTGCATTTGAATTTAGGGCTCCCAATCTTATATTTTGTTTTATCAAGCTGCTAGAGTCAATTTTTAACGAAGCAAAATAATTACTTGATTTTCATTTTATGTCATAGATAATAAACACTAAAGAACCATTGGGGGAATTAACGAACATGAGGAAGTTGATGAATTCAGACTTGCTTTACGCCAAAAAAATTATATATGATTCTATGAGCTTATTATCAGAGCCACCAGATACAAGAATTCTCGAGGAATTTTTGTCTCAAACGATACAATTTTCTTCTGATCATTTAAAGCCATTACTAATGGATATCTTCTTCGAAGGAATTAAACAGGTAGTTATATGATAATCTTGAGTTATATCGATAGAGATTGAGACCTGAAGATATATTAACTTCCTTAAATAGAGAGAGAAATCCATTCTTTCAAGTCTATAATGGATCTCGAATCGAAATATTTGATTTAAGTCATGAGGCTGTAATTCCAGAATTTGCTATTCTTCAAATTTGGGATTTTGAGATGAAATCTAAGTTTTCGGAAGATAATCAAATTGAGAACTTGGTTTCACAGGTAGTAAACAAAATCCTAATCATTATTATGTTATAGTACGATTCTTTTGAGAGTTATGAGAATTCTAAAGCTTCTGCTTTGACTGCCTATCTAATGCGACACAATATCACTCTGATTCTAGGGATTGGAAAAGTACCAAAAGCTTTAGCTGATAAACTTATGAGAGCTAAAATTGCCTTTTTAGAAGTAGCGTTTATTAAAATCATCAATTGACTATAAGAATATATCATCAGCAGATGCATTCAACTTTGCAACTAAGCATAGAATAATTATTGGTTATTGGGGTGAATTTGAACTAGAGAACACAATGGTGCAAGGGATCAGTGTTCAACTAAGGTTGATTATTACAGGAAAACAAACGTTTTTAAATCTTGCGTCGAAGGAATTTGATCAGTATCAATTTATTCCTCTATAATTATTTTATAGCAGTGAGCCTTATATGATCATAAATGTAAATACTCCTCAAGATGAACTTGAAGTCAAGAACATCATAAAGAGGATAAGGGTTCTTAATATAATAGAAGAAAGTAATCAATAATTTGATGAACCTTATAGAAAGAATTAATCAAATTGAAAGACGTGTTCGAAATTTTGAAGACAAACTTCAAAGACTGCAAGCTTGGTCAAATGCTTCTTCTTAATTTTGATCGATTTCTTAAGTTTGATAAAAAGTTTGGGCCTGCTCTAGAAAATATAATAGCCCCAAGAGATCAATGGTATGACTTTCAATTAATTTATATCCAAATTAGGAATTATCTTTTCGAAGAGCTTTTGGCTATGGTTATGTTTTCTATTCATACAGAGTATGATATAAAGGAGAGATAAGGGACTAAATGAAAAGTTGTAAGTAGAGGCTTTCATGTTTCGACACAATTGTGTTCTCTTTAATGTGAAATACAATTTTAAGTATCACAGAGTCCCTCCCCCACTCTACAAGATAGTGAGACAGGTTGAATAATTCAACTTTGGTAGTCTAGCTTCGACCTCACTTCCACTTCTTTGATTTAAGTCGAGAGAAAATTAGTTAAAAAAGACAACGATATTTTAAATATTTAAAGAAATGGAAAATTTATTGCAAAATAAGACCCCTATTGATGATGATGAAGAGCTAGAAAGAAGAATTGAAATGGAGCTTCAAAATTATGAATATAATGAAGAAGAAGAGAATATAATGGCTTCAGAAAGGAGTGAATACCGATTTGGATTAAAGAATAAAAATGAATTTGAAGATTCTTTTCAAGCTTCTTTAGATCTGGAGAGTGATGCTTTCAAAGAATGGATGGATGCAAACAGAGAAAGAGATAAAGAGTTATTGAGAATAGAAGAGAAGATTACAAAGATGAAAATGGCGAATAAAAATCAATTTATTGGATTTGATTATGAAACTTTCGAGGAGAAGCCTCTAATATTAAAGAATCAGCTTTTTTCAGAAGAAAAGAATAATGAAATTAGAGAAAAAGCTCAAAAAGAACTATTACTCCAAGCAGAAAAAGATGAAGAGAACAAACTCATACAAGCTATCTTAAAAAATTCTGTTAATTTAGAAGAAAGAGACTATGAAAGAGCTCAAAAATTAGCTCAAGAGCAGATTCAGGAAAATTTGAATACTCAATCAAATATAGATTCGCAAAAGGTTAGCTTTTCAACAAAGAGCCACATAAAAAGAGAGGAAGATGAACTAGCAGCTCGATTAGAGAAGGCAGCTATTGAGCGTGAGATCATGAATATGGAACGTGAAGATCAACTCAGTAGAGATAATGAATATATGGTGCAACAGAACCTATTCAGACAAAGATTAATTAATCTCCCTGATACTTTTGTTTTTCTCAAGGAAGAGCCAAGTATATACACCAGGAATGGGAATAAATTTTGGATAGGCAAGCTCCCAACCCCACTCCTAACACAACCAATTAGCAATCCCCTAGAAAATTTGTTAGAGTCTGCCAAGGCTAAAATGGAAAGCAAAGAGCTCCACCGCGTGACTAATAAGAAGAGATATTTTATTAAATTTCATAATGTTCAAGACAAAGACAATGCCCTTCTTCAGAAAAAAATTAAAGTTGATGATAAGGCCAGACTATCATTTGAAGAGAAAGAAACGAAGCAAAATATACCAGTATTATTGAAAACAAAACTAAATAATGATCTCATTAAAGGCAAATCCAAAACTTCATCCACCTCCCTTGAGATCTTTTTACAGAAGATTCATCAACTCAACAATTACGTTGTCAAAAGTATAATGAATCAAAAGTTAACTTTGTCCCTAAGTAAAGTGATCCAATCAATTGAAAATCTACAGTCGTCACAAAGTTATAATTTCTTTTTTAATGGAGAAGAAGAAAGTGCCAATCAAGAAATTGATTTTGGCAATGAAGGCACACAAAAAAGTTTATCAGAATTTCTCCAAAAGATGTCAGAAAGTCATCATGCGAAACATATTAAATTAGAACTCAAAATGGAGAATATTTATGATATGAAGGGTCTTGAAGAGTTGAAATATACAAGGTTCCTGATGCTTTCAATGAATAAAATTAAGAAGATCGAAGGACTAACAGCATTAAAGAACTTGGTAGAAATAAATTTAGCTCAGAATGAGATCAATAGTATGATTGGACTTTCAGGATTAAAAATGTTGAGATTTCTTAATTTAGAAGTTAATCAGATTACAAAAATCGAAGGTTTGAATGGCTGCGAAAATTTGGAAGTACTTAATCTTAACAATAATCAAATCGCATGCATCGAGAATTTATCTGAGTTAAAGAAGCTTAAAAAACTCACTTTATTCAGAAACAAAATAACCAAGATATCAGGATTAGATGGGCTTATTAGTTTGGAAGAACTTGATTTGGGGAGAAATTTGATCACTGAGATTGAGGGAATTAATCCTTGCATACTTCTAAGAAAATTGATACTTTATTATAATCAAATATCAAAGCTTCCGAAGAGATTTTCACACTTGTTTCTTGTGGAACTCTGGCTAAATGGCAATAGATTGCAAGATTTATCTGATTTGGGATATTTACCTTCATTAGAATATCTTAATTGTCAAGAGAATCAAATCTCAACTTTAGTCACAACCAATGCTATCACATTTCTCCCTAGCCTAAGAAGAGCAAACTTAAGCTTTAATTCTATACAGTCGTTTGGACAACTTCATAGATTCTTAATGAAGTCGTGTCTTATTGAAGAGCTTCAAATCAACGAGAATCCTCTTATGTATGAAATCACCTCTTCTGCAAAAGATTTCTATGATTATTCTCTTTCTCTCACCTTAGTCCGCCTAAAAGAACTTAATAGTTCGAGATTTAGGTGTGTTGAAGTGGATGATGATGATGATGATGATAATAAAAACATCATAAATTCTCGAAGATCAAATTTGGGTTACTTTGCTCCAACAGGAAGATTCTTGGATGATTATCACTACACCGATAAAGTAGTAGCAAATAAATTCAGCCAAAATAAATTCTCTTTCAACTTTCAAAAGACCATGTCGATATGTAAGATTGTCGAGGGCCCAACAAGTTTTCAGAAATTAGAACATCTTAGAGAACTTAAATATGGAGCTCCTATAATATTTAAGCATAGATTTTCAAATGAGTTATTTATTACAGATCTTCTGTACAGACTTGCTCTTCAAAAAGTCAAGTCATTTTTATCAAGATTAACATATAAGAGGAGAAAAATAAAAAAATACTATCAAAAAAATCTTTCCAAAGTCATTAAATGTCAGGCATTTATCAAAGGTAGAATCACACGAAAGACTCATGATTTTACCAAGAGAAGTTTATGGAATAAAGCTGCCTTGAAGATTCAAAAAGTGTTTAGAGGGTACAGGCAAAGGAAGAAATACCTAAAGTACAAAAGAGATATGGAGAATGTTAAGTATGATCTTGGACTTGAGGAAGATGACCTGGATCCTGACTTTTTTAACAAAGAACCTGACACCCACCAATTTGAGCTGAAAATTCCTGATGGTTTGCAGATCAATCAATTTATTGAAAATATCAAATTTGCCTCCATGAATCAGAATTTAGGATTGAATATAAACAACAAAAAAACTGCAGATCACCAACAAGTGAATCCAACTCCTAATCTTAGTTATATAGAAGAAGAAAAATCTGCTCATAAAGAAGAAGATCATGATGATGAATACTCTGTTTCATCAATGCGAACAGGAAAGAGCATCTCAGAGATACGCTTGAAAGAAAATAGGCCAATCCCTAAGACAGAAAAATACAAAAAGCTGGCTGAGGAAGAATGGAAAATATCTGAAGAAGGTGCCAAGGAAGGATTTACATTGTGGCAACTCAAAAAAGACAAGCTAAAAAATCAAAAAAAGAAAGTTCATCTAACAGCCGAACAGAGACTTCAAGAATTTAGGAAAAACAATATGAGGAAATAAGTAAATTAATTGTTTTCTATCTCAGAGAGAAGCTAATCCCTTACCAATATTATAACTTTATATCTTGTTGTAGCTTGTAATCAAATTTGAAAGTCTTATTTACTTAGTTTATTAAATAAGAATCCATACTTTTCAATCAAATTTTAATGAAGGCCTGGAGGTAAATTGGAACTGTTCTGGTCATCATCCGCTTCTGTTAGACCTCTGTATCGAATGCCACCTCCAAAGAAATAGTTTAATTCATTTGTATTTTGCGATTCATCCTGCTCATTCTCGTCGTCCTCTTTCTTTGTAAAGATGTTTTGAGCTTTATCGAAGTATTTATTAATAGCACTACTTTCTTCCTTTGCCGGTTGAGCAATATTGTCTAAGCCTGGGAAAAATAGTTTGGCAAAGCTGAATGGATTATTTTCATTAGGCAAGTTAAAAGTTTTCTTTGGCTGAAACTCATCTCCACTTCGGAAATCATTGAAGTGTTTGGACGAAACGGATGATTCAGAAAAGAATCCACTTTCATCTTCAGACCCTGTGAAGAATGGACTTCTATTCACAAGAGGCTGTTTTCTTGAAGAAGTTTCTTGTTCTCTTTCTTGGATTAATGTGGGGAAATAACTATATTGATTGTATCTAGAGGAATCTCTTTTAGTTTGGAAGAGGCCCAAACCAGGTGTATTAGTGAACAGATCATCATTCTTGAAGTACGGATTGGTCTGAGATTTACTAGAACTAACTTGTCTAATCTCACGAGTTGGCTCTGGATTTTGATGGCCAAAGACTGAGTGATAATTAAAGTAGCCATATAGTCCTCTGGGACCTTCATCTTCAGATGTGTTCTCGCTTAGATTTGAGTTTTGCCCTTCTTGAATGTGTTGTTGGTAGGCATTAGTCAACTTTTGAGGTGGATGAGAGTTTTCACTTTCATTCTTAGCTTTAGAGCCTATGTGGCCAATATATCCTACATCTTCTACGAAACTGTCCTTATCCAAGATTGTCTCTGCAACATTCCTCAGGTCTGTATCTAACAAATCTTCTTCATCTGAATCATTTCCTTTCTTCTCTTCTACTAGGTGACGTTCTGCAGGATGCTCTTTAGGAAGTTGTGGGTAGTCCTCTTCTTTAATTTCAACAATTGGGAGGGGCTGGAAATTTGAAATGAATGAATAGATAATTTTACTTGTTGACTTTCTTGTTCTTGTTTTGGAGCTGGTTGATTTTGAATTTCATTTTTTTTATTTAATTGTCTGGGTGGTGGGTGGGTTTCTTTCATTTTAGGCATTTCCTTTTTGATTATCACGGTGGTTGTGGTTTTCGGGGGTATAACTTTTTGTCGCATTGGCTTCTTCTCAAATCTACTGTCTTTCTTTCCTTCAGATTCCTTCACTTTTTGGTCAGCTTGGGACTCATTGATTGGATGATGTATCTGCCGTTGATCTGTAATCATTTCCTTATGTATTACTTCTGATATATATAAATTTACCTCTTTATGAGCATTTTTGGCAGTTACCTCAGTAAAAGTCTGTGCATTTCTTTTTGAAGATGGCTTCACCTCGATCTTGTCAATTTCAAAACTATCTGTTGGAGGTTTAGATTTAGAATCATTTTCTTGATCAGAATCTTCAAACTTGTTAAGTCGTGAGGATAATTCTTCTTTAAATTCATTTGACTTGAGTAAAGATTTGGAGCTTCTTTCGGAAGGCTTGTTCACAACTCTCTTTGAGGTGTTCATCTTTGTCGGAGGGATCATAGGTGTAAAAGTATGTTTGACAGAGATAATATTTTCAAATATTTCATTAGGATGCTTGTAATTAAGAATTTCTTGGCCAGTAAGTTTCCAGGAGTATTTAGAGGAAGCAATATTCTGAATGAAATAGTCCTTGACCATATTGTAAACCATCCAAATCATAAGAGAAATAGTGACATAAGATAGGATTTTGATATATGGTCTTGTTGTAAATTGAAGTAGCTCTTCCCTATTAAATATTTGGGATTGCTTAAAAGGCATTTTGATGAACAATTCAAACTCAAAAATTTCCTGATCAGTGTGAATAAATAAGCTACAACTGAAATATGTCAAGCCCATGTCAGGGATATATCCAATCTCCAAATCATATTCCTCTCCTGGATTTAATTTGAATCCTGAACAATTCTCAATTTGAAAGCCATATCCTTTGCATCCAAGATTTTGGATTGAAATTTGCTTGGCATCTATTGGTAGATTTCCATTATTTTTTAATGTAAATTTTCTTCGAAGGGCTCTTTGCAGGCGAATTTTTTTAGTTCCTTGGGGACAGTCTTTACAATTTTGGGCATCAACTATGCCTATCTCTGATTTGTCTATGATAAATTTCATGGTCTTGTTGTTTCCCTCTAAAAACTCTTCAGGCTATTCAATTATTAATGGATGTAGATAATTATTACGCTTCTCGTAAACTTCTGTTTGACTTCATCTTTTTTCTTAACATCTGTCACAATAAGATAACCATATCCGCCAATTCCTTTTATGGGAACTTCGAATATTCCGGTTAAATTATTCTTAATATAAAGCGCGCTATGATACTCTTTCGCTGAAGTTGGTTGATAAATAAGTGCTGGAATTGTAATGTTTGAATGTGGCGCAATATATATGGTTGCATCTTTATACTTTGAATTCAAGAAGATTTGTTGTTCATTGACTTTTGAATTAAAATTATTGAGATATATTTCTTTCACATTTCTTCTCAATTTTTCTTGAATCTTAGCCTGCTCCTTTTGGAATTTATCAAGTTCCTCCTCTTTTCTGAATAGATTCCAAGTTGCAAAATATTTGGCAATCTTTTCAGTCAGAGTCTGCGCATTAGTTCTATTTCTGATTGGTTTAGGAATGGCATATGACATTGCTTTCATTTCATAGATTGGATCTTCTTTTAAATGTTGAATATGGATGAATTCAAATGGTCCTTTATCATCTTCTCGTCCAAGCTTCTCTGAAAGTTTTTGAGAGTGATTTAAAATCAAGTTTTCAATACTTTCAATTCCTTCGCTGCAGATATAGGTACGCCTATAATATTTGTCAAGAATATCTTCCTCCTCCAGGGTCTCATTCACATCTACTTTCGATCTGAGATTGGTTAGGTTTAGCCTTTCCGTATGAACATGATTTATAGGGTATTCTTTACAATGAATAAATATCTAAAATAATTATACTCAAAGGGGCTCTTTCGTCATATGAAATAGGAGTTCCATCTTGTGAATTTTGAATCATAAAATCAATTAAGCACAGTAGAGTTTGGTTCAAATATCTCGATTCTCTGTTAAGAGTTAACAAATTGACTTTAATATTACCCTAATTGATCAAATATTTCATTCAGAAAGTTTGGATTGAGAAATTCTTCAGGGCCTAATATGAGCTGAGCATATATTGGGAGGTCTGAAGGGTTTTCAATTGTGATCTCTTTAACTCCTCTGGAACCAATTTTTATCACATCAAATGAAATAGGTCCCTTTACTAATATGGGATTTGTCAAACTAGCCTTGACATGTAGGAAAGTTTTATCTGAAACATCATTACCAATTTGGATCCATTCTTTAATTTCTGTAGATGAATTGCTTACTAGCTGATCCCAAATTTTGCGAGAAGTACTCCAAAATCGAAGATCTTCAAGGGTTATGCCATAAACATAGGGCCCTGAAGTGTTGACAGTTGAAATGAAACTTATCTTTGATATTGAGTGAGAAAATTAGGAATCTTACATGCTTATTCTTAGAAGGATCGAAAACAACTTTGAAAGCTTCAACTTTCTCGTTTGGGGGAAGCTGAGGATTCAGAAGAACAGGAATAATATCAGCATTTTCAGAGTGCAATTTTTTAATTGATATGGTTGTGTTAAATTGGTTCTTGATAATAACAGAAGCCTCTTGTTTCCTTCCAGGATATCCGGGCTGGAATCTAACTATATGAGGTGTAAAGGTAAAAGATCCTTGAAGAGTCTGATATCTTAGAGGGATTCGGATTGTTTCCTATCGGATAAGAAAATTAAAAAAAGAATTCTCACATCACTAGTTTTAATCAAAATATCTCCTTGTCTATATTCTTCTATGGCTTTGTCGATTACGAATGAAAACACAGCCTTGTATCGAGGATTGAAGTCTTTCAAAACAGGCCTAGCTGGAGTCCCTGGACGGAAGATATTAATCTCTTTTTCTAAGATATTTCCATACTCATCATAAAGTTCCTCCAAATTAATCTTCATGACATCTGAGTAGCAATTGGGTAGAGTGCAATTTAGTGTGATGATGGAGACATTAAAGGGATTGAAATTAATGAGAGTGAGAGTTTTTCTTCTCACCTCATTTACTGCCACATAGCCGAAATCCAAGGAGATTTGTGCTAGATTAGAACACTTTTCAATGACAGTTCGACTGTCAATGTCCATAGAACAGTGGAGCATTTTATCATAAAAATTAATATGTATGGGGATTAGCATTCCAGGTGCTTCTGCTAGTATCCAAGTATTGTAAAGAGTCTTATTAATAGACTTGATTGGAATTTTATATATTAGCTCAAATAATCTTTCTCTCTGGTACAATGGCAGCTTGACAGGTGGCCTGAAACGTTTTATTTCAAATTCTCCATATGGCGAGGATATATTTTTTATTTCAAGTGCTGTAGTATAATTATTGGTAGCAAAAATGATTTTTCGAATCTCAATCATCTCTCCCAAATTCTTATCAGTGAAGAAATAGACTGTGTCTCTTTCGTCTGTGAGGATTTTACCATTGTCAAATGAAATGTAAAAGGAGATATCATTCTTGAGAAACACTAGAGGATTTGTATAATAGGCATATCTATATTGAAGCTAATTTATTATTCTAAGAGAAATGTGATTGTACTTGTATATGATCAGAGCCTTCTTTAGTGTCATTAGTCAGGATTAATATCTTCCCCTGGAACCATTTTGTCTAGACAAATTATTTTTGGAATTCTTAAGTCTACTGCTTGATATGGGCTATTGATCGGCAATAGTCTGAGTTTAGCGATGAGCTTTGACTCTTCTTTAGGCTGTAATATAATTTTTTCTTCCACTGTAAATATCCTGAATCTCGAATTAAGCTCGATTGAAGCATAAATATTCGTGATTTGTATGGGATAACTAAAAGGATTTGATACTATCATGTTTGTTTCATGAGGGATCTATCACATTATTTTTAATAGGTATGCTCTCACCATAGTATCAGTAACAACACCTAAATCATAGATTTCTTTGTTAAATTTGAGGGAAGCATGGGCCACTTTGAAATAAAATGGGATCGTAAAATTTTGGACTTCTGTATCGACAAATAATTTGAATGTGTAGAGCCCAATCTCTCTTGCAGTGTAGCTTACAACGAGAAATTTCTTCTTTTCCTGAGGACCTATGTTCCATTTAATAGACATATCCCGAGTTTCAACAATTTTGGAACCTTGCTCTCTTTCTTCTATAATATCGTTAACATCCCAAGGAACTCTAATCTCCAGCTCAGGATCTGCATTGACGGACACGATTTTGAAATCCTATTTATGAAAAACATAGGACTGATTCAATACCTTATCATAAGAGTTATAGATACTTAATGGTGAACTCCAGTCTTGTCCAACTTCAAGCTGTATGGTAGAGAAAGGAGTAAACTTAAACGGATTTTGGATCTCACCAGAAAAAACATCATAAACGAATCTTCTGGTATAAACTATCTTCTTACTAGCGACCACGTTTACGGTAAACATGACCTGTGCTTTCAGAGGCTTGAGCTTTGTGGGTGTATAGCTAATTTTTATCTTATGCTTTATTCCAGATTTCACAATTTTATTGAAAGACTCGTCATGAATAACAGATACTTGAGCATCAGTTGTACTGTTTGATACTATTTTAATCTCATGTTTTTTTGATAGATTGCTAAATGAAATCGCTTTAGTAGAGGTGACAAATAAAGTGCTTGTAAAATGAGTGAATGGTATTACACTCTATACCTTTCCGTAAAGTTCAAATAAGGAGGTTCAAATGAGAAGAACTGTAAGTCATAAAAACTTGCATCTTTTATCACAAAATTGTAATCTGAAGGCTTATACATCGGAATGTCTGGATCGTTTGATAACGCGAAGTAGTTTAAAGAGCATTGACCATCTTCTATTTCAATCCCAGTGAAATCAAGAACGTTTTGTAATGGACTTAGCCCAAGATTGAGATCAGTCCAGTTATTCACTCTGCTTTGTGTCATTATTATTTTTTCCTGAAAGATGATAAAATATTAAACAAAAGAGTGCCTCAATCTCCTCCCAACCTTCTCTGGGATCTGTAAAAAATTTTTGAATTGAAGGATTATGCACATAATTTATCGCTACGTGCTTTTATTGTTGATAGAAGTATGACTTACTTTCTAGGTTAGTGACCACACTAGAAGGCCTCGCATTTGAGATTACAGCAAATAATGTAAGGCAAAAAAAGATTGCAGACTGCATAAATTTGTAGATAAACAATAAATTTTATAAATGAATTGATCTTTTTACATATTCAGAATGAATTACTCAAATCTCAGAAATTAAGAAAAGGCTGGTTATTTTCTACTGTTCATTCTCTCGGGAATCTTTGTGTCTTGAGGTCTTGTCAAATAGATCAGGAGAGCTATACCCTGCTGTATTGAATGTTTTGCTTAGCTCGCTTGAAAACCCAGAGATATTTGAATTTGTAAATACAGATTCTTTCGCTCTTGTTGACTCAAATAACCTTCTTCTTTGTGTGGTAGTTGGGCTATATGCTAGATCTTCATCCATATTGCTTTCTTTTAAGTATTTTTTTAACAGAATCTTTTCACGAACATAAATCTTCCAGGAGGAGAACATTGCATAAAGTCGTGAGCGAGTGATTCTTCTCTTTTCAGCAAGATACATTCCTTTGATTACTCTAAAGATACTTTTTAATTTGTTATGGTTTCTTAAGGAAATGAGTTGATTCACTCTCCTCTCACGATCTTCTCTTAGTTGCTTTCTAATGATTGATGAGAAGATCAATTAATGAATTACTTCATCTGGATATATGATGAAATTTTTTTCCATGATAAAGAAAGAGTTCGTCTCCTCTTTGATATTAAGAATTTTTTAAGAGAAGGATTGTCTGGACTAATTTTGTTTTTGAAGGCAATACGCTTCAAGGCCCAATCTAAGGTTAAATAAAATATTACTATTAGAGTGATTACTTTTGAATTGTGAAATGAAAAACTTAGCTCTTGCATTAAAGATAAGAATTTCTAAAGCGCGAGTCTTATTATAAATGGATTCTGGATTGAGGAAGACCTTCTCTTTCCAAATTTCTGCAGTTCTTTTCATTAGATTTGGATAGAGCCTAGTATTATTACATGACAAAATGATATGGAATACTTATATTGAATATATCTGTTGGCTTTAAGTTGAAGTTTTTTCTTCTCCTTTCTCTCTTGAGTGTAGAGGTTCATGAAGGAAAGGCTAAAGAAATAATGAAAATTAATTGTCTGTTACATTTTCTTGAGCTGAATAACTTTCTTCACAAACAAATAGTCAATAGCAACTTCATATTGTTTATCTCTAGCAATCAGATACTTTTGAATTTGATGGAATGTTTGATATTCAAGGATCTTTTGCTGAATTTTTTCAATCTAATAAAGATAAAGACTTTCCTCGTGATGGTTTACCTTAAAGCACAAATTTTCTGCGGCTTTGAGCATTTCACTATAGTTTCTCAGTTTCTGGATGAACTTGGATTTCTTTTTGAAGATGAGGCCTATTTTTTGGACACCTAGTCTTGTTTTGTTTTTCATTTTGCTCCACTCTAAAATAGCCTGGAATGACCTAGAATGATTGATTAGATAGGAAAACAGAAGTGTTTACTCAAAGACTCGCAGCTTAGGCATGGTATGTAAAGCAAAAGTTTGGATGGAGGAAATTAGCTAAAAGTTAGAAAGAAAGTAGATCCTTACATTTTGTATTTTGTTGCAAGCAATAACATAATTTTTCCAAGTGTTATAAGACTTGATAAGAAGATTTTGACAATAATGTTTCTTTGCTTCAGCATTGAGTTCTTCATATAATTTAAGATGTGATGCTGTTTCCATCCATTTTCTCAAGCGATTCAACACTATGCTTTTTTCTGTTTCCACCTTTCTAGACACATACTTTGTGAGTAGCTTCTTTCTTAAAAGATTGTCATTCATGGCAGCTTTGAGGGCACTAAAAAGTTAACTAACACTTTAATCATTACTGGAAAATCTTGGCTAACTTTGATAATCTGAACCTGGAAGCCAGTGATTTATACATAATGTTCTTGTAACTGAAAATTTTCCAAGCATTGAACTTGCTCTTTAAAGAATTTTTTAATTGAGTTCGCACCTAAAGTTAGTTAGTATTTGATAGTGTATATCTTCTTACGTGTCTTTTGATCTTTAGGCTCAGCTTCCACCTCTCAAATTTGTTTGATAGGAGGTTCTTTTGATGCAAGCAGGCAATTCTTTGAACTTTCTTATTTTCTTCTTGTAACACTTTTGTTCTCTTTCTCCAGGTATTGAAGTTATTGGCTTTTAATTTTAATAGATAGAGTTTCTCATAATAGATTTCTCTCCTTGATTCCTCGACGTGAGCCTTCCAGCAGTTCCAACGACTTCTCATTTCAGTGAAAAATTCTATCTTATTTCGAAGATAAATCAAGACCCGCGCTTTGTAATGCCTTCTCCAACTAACAATACTGAGTTGAGAGTTAATGATACTTACTGTAAGAAGTAGTTGATTTGAAGTTTTGTATTGATATATTCTTCAAGATTTCTACTAACGATTTTGAATTGTTTCCTTCCTTTAGAATATAATTTCCAACCCACAAACATTCTTTTGAGCTTAGATTGGAATAGAGTATAACAGATATCTCGGAGATGATGAGTTGACTCCTGGGTATATTTCTTCCAGGTACTTACTGCTTTTGTTAGTATCCTTTCTGAGTCTATTCCCTTGATGATGTGATATAAGATACTTCTTCTTTCAGTCTTTTGTCTGCGATACAAAATGTATGACAACCAGCTTTTCATTGCTTTGATCAAAATTCGATTTCTATATGATTTATCTGCTTTCATTTTTCGATCTTTTTTTGAAATTTGTCTAGCGAGATTTTTTTTCAGACCAATCAAAGTCTTAGTCTTCCTTGTTTTGTTGTATAATCTATGAACTTAAAAAAGAATAGTCAAAAATTCTTACTGTTGGGCTTTCTGATGAGCAATCTTAGAAAAGGCTTGTAAATAGTAATTAAGCTTGAGTTGTTGGAAAAAGGAAGGTGCATAAGTAGTCAGTTTTAATTGTTTGTAACCTAGGATGGCGGCTTTTCTAATTACTTTACTAAGTGAGTATTTTTTCCAGGAGTAAAACCCCTTGCGAATGAGTCGGAAGATGTAGCAATAAGTTGCTTTTTCGAAATTAATTGCCTTAATCTTCTGCACAGTTTTAAAATTCAGTAAGGCATAAAAGCATTTTTTCAATATAAGTTGATAATAGGAGATTTCGGCAAGAGCCTGCTTTTGCTTTTTTGTTACTTTTTGGACGAGGTTAGCTGCTAGAAGCTTGAATGCTCTGAGTTTCAATTTATTAGAGTAATAGACTTCAAACTTAGCTTCCAGAAGCTCATTTTGGCTTTTGATATTGAGATTCCAAATGAGCGATTCCCAAAATTGGTAATAAATATAATATTGAATGTTGTTGAAAAGTGAACTGAGAATCATCTTGGATTTTCTCTTCTTTATAAATTTAGATCTCCATAAATCAAAACATTCTTTAGCGAAATCTCCCTCTTTGTGTCTTATCTTCCATATCTTCCTTCGAAAATCCCGTGCTTTTTCAAGGAAGAGTAGCCAGGCTTGAAAAACAGTTTGTAATCTACTTTTCTTATCCACTTGTTTAATTCTATCATAAAATTCCCTATATGGCTTAACACCCTCGAGATAATTCCATATTGGCTTTTTAGGAGGAGAATATACTGGACTGATCTGCAATATGGGATTCAATCTAATCTTGCGACGTTTATTTCTGATATTAAAGCTTGTAGATAAAAAGGATATTTATTTCAATTTACCTATCAGCCCATAATGAGAGGTATTTATGTTTTTGTTTAAGACATAGAAAGTGAGCCTTTTTGCGATCAAAATTCCTTTTAGCAAAACGTCTTGAGATTGCCTATAAGATTAGAAGATGAGGTGAGAGCAAAACATATAAATATTTCTTTTTGAGTGATAGTGAATTTTGCTTTTCGAATTTAATAGCCAACAGCTTCAACATCTTTTTCTTTATGATTAGCTTTCTCAAGCTTTTCAAGACATCTTTCTTGATTTTTTGTTCTCTCTCAATTGTTTGATATTCAATAATTTTCTTGAAATACCATCTTCGCTTGAGACATTTAAAGTATTTGTCCTTAAAGTTACTTGGAATTCATCATTGTCATACCAAGAGTGCATTTTTAATGTCTATAATACTCCTTGCTATTAGGATTGCTGAATTTTTTTCAAAGAGATAGAGCCTTCTCCATTTCACATAAGAATCAGTCAGTCTTTTTTGTTTCACATACTTTCCAAATACAAGCACCGATCTTTTGAGTTTTTTCTTTTTCCTAGAGATGACAAAACAGCTCATTGCGTTTTACTCTAAGAAATTCTTGAAAGCCATGAAATGTGACTTCTTCAAGTAATATAAATAATTAGTATCCAAAGCTTCAGAAATGGCATATTCTTTAAACATTTTCAATTGATATTTTTTGAATATCTGTCTCATCATCAATTTGTTCAGAGTAAATGAAAGGCATCTCAGACCGACTTTACAATAAGTTTTTTTCAACCATTTCGAGAAAAACTGAGAACATTAGATTATGTGAGAAAAAGAATTACTTTCTTCTGTTGGAAAGAGATAATTTGAGCATTTAAATCTTTTGAAATTTGTCGTTGAGTTTTTCTCCTCATGGAGTAAGCTTGGAATGTTAAAAATGATCTAGATACTTAAGATATTATGATCACTCTTACTTTTTGATTAAATTTCTATGATAGTATTTCTCAAGTTTTTGGTATAAGGAATGCTTGGATTTATTTTCAGTCTTGAAGGAAGCAAAAGATCTGAGACATTTCAATGCAAGATTTTGTTTCCTGTAGGCGGTAACATAAACAAGTTTTCTTCAAGTTAAGTGTCGCTAAAATTTTGTCTTACTCCGTCTTGAACTTTTGATATCTTGCATAGCTTAGAAGAGCCTGCAGACCTTTAACCAGATAAGATCTTTGAAAGAAATCTTGACTTTTCTTCTTTGATAGCTTAGCTCTTTTTTTCTTGAGGGAATAATCACAGAGGTATTTTATGATCATCAAGAGTAGTCGTTCTTTTCTCATTTCTTGAATTTGTGAAGCCACAACTTCTCTCTTTTACAATTTTTAGAAAAAATAAAATGCCACTTACCCTTTTGTTCTGACAAGTTAGAAAATTCCATCCTAGAAAACTCTTCTTTAATAAGCATGTATGTCTAAAATCAATGGCTAATTTGTTTCCTTCTCGATTAAATACATTCTCTTTGGTGCCTGATTTCCATTTCTCAAGCAGATTACGCATAATAAGCTTCGATCTTCTTTTAGCTTCTTTACTATAGAGCTTGCGAAGTTGGTGCATTTTTTGAGAATAGTGTTTGAAGGAAAAGAATATATCTTTAAGTATTTGTTTATTCTTTTTTTCCAGATGAGTATTGAGCTTATATCTAGTGATAGCACTGTAGTCTGCATACTGCTTCCAACCCAAATATATTTCTGATAATAACCGGGTTTTCTGTTTCTTAACGAAAGCTATTTTTCTGTAGTTAAACTTCTTCCAAAATGAGAACAATTTCGCTTTGATGTAATAGTTCAATGTCTTATTTGCTTGATTAAACATTTTTTCGTATCTTGGGCTATTTTTTAAGGAGAAATATAATGGCAGGCTGAAAACAAATTCTTCTTCTGGAATCCTTTCTTTTTCATTAAAACTCATATCATTTTGTGATCTCAACAATTGAACAATATCCATTGAACTTCTAACGGAAGATATTGCTGATATCTTTCCACCCTTTGTTTTAAGAGCCCCTGAATTATTGTGAGATGATAGAACCAAGAGCTTGTATAATAAAAACACGACAATTCCAATCTTAGAAAAATTTGGGACCTTTCTGTGAGCTGCCCACTGATTCAACTTACTGAAGCTTTTTTTAACAAGCTGAATTTTATACCAAAACTAGAAAATTAACTCTGATAAGAATATAGCAAACTCTATATTGTGCCTCTTGATCTTTTCTAACAAGGCAATAAGAATATAAAGCGTTGAAGTATTTTCTTCTGTATGTCAATGAGTAAAAGTTAGTAGCCATCAATTGTCTCTTCCTCTTCGCTCTCATTTTCAAAGCATTTCTAAAATATAGAAAAATTTAAGCTTATTACTCTGGATATATCGAAAACACTCTTTTGATAGCTCTTTCGCGGAAAAATTGATTTGCCTTCTGCATCAATTCTCGTCCGTTGCTAAGGTTAAGTATGTTGAACTTTATTATTCTAAAGGCTGTCTTCTTTATAAAGTATTGGATTGCTGAATTAAGCTTAGATGTAAGAAAAAATCCCTGCGTAATTATACGTGAATTTTTTTGGAATCAATGTTTTGCTTTTTGAGATGATAGTTCTTAAGTTGACTATATGCTTTCTTCATGAGCTTGTTTTTATAAAGATAATGCATATCCCATTCTAGTCTTTCCAAATATTTCTAACAGTTGAATTATAAGGAGAAAATCTTACATTCATCTTTACATATTTCTTCCAATAGAAGAAACATTTATTTAGCAGTTTTGAGGTATACTGAAATCTGGCAGCATGTCTATTTATTTTTGCCATCCTTCTGCTATAACTGAAATTTTTCCAGTTAGTGAAAGCAGGTTGAATCAGTCTAAGTTTCCAAAATTTTTCCGAAACTTCAAACTTTTCTTTCATCACACCTTTTCTTTTAAAGGCAGTTTTCTATTGGGGCTTTATAATTGGGTTAAATCATTATACCCATTTCAGAAGATACTTGGAAAGCACTTTATTTGTGTACATTTTGACAACCTCAATCTCTTCTCTAGATTTCCTTTGTTTCTGTTGATGATAATTGTTCCATGCTTCAAAGTACTTTTTTAATATCAGACTTTTTTGTTTAACTCTATAACTAAATACAAGAGGTAATTAATTCAACCTGATGAACATTGCTTTGTCTTCACTCCTTTGAGTTTTAAGTTGCTCCATATCGATACTTTCAAGATACTTTCCGAAAGAGTTGACGGAATCTATGACTCGAATAGAATGAAGATTTCTAACTTTGCTCTCTTGCTCATCATCCTCACCGCCTGCTGTTGAGATGTAACCAATTTTGCTATCTCTTTCAGTTCCTGATGCTGTTCTTATATATTGAGTTGCCTTGTTATTATTCATTTGCAATTTGTCTTGAGATTGATTTATCACATCAGGCTCCAAAAGATTGTATTTATCAATTCGTAGTCTCTCAATATTCTCATAGGTGGAAGTTCTTTTAAGCTCAATTTTGCTATCCCTTTCTCTGACAGGAGGAGAATGGTATCGATATTTAGAAGAAAAGTAGCCACTAAGTTGCATTTGTTCTGAAGGCCGCAGTATCTTTTCTCCCTTTATATGAGGATTGTTATATAGATTTGTTATATCTCTTCCTACATTGAGATCACTATTTCTTTTCAACTTTCCTGAGCTTTGAAGGCTATCCAATGTCAGAGGATCATCCATAAAATTTTTTTTGACAATGAATTCGTCGGGATCATCATTTTCATTAGGGATTTCTGGTGATTGTGCTAATACTTGATGACTTGTTGGCCGCTTTTTAATTGAGGATAGCCCAATCGGTTGAGCAAAGGAAAATGAATGCTCATCTACTAAATTTTTTTGGAAAATATTCGTGACTTCTTTCTGTTTTAATTGTGAGTCATTAAGTAACTTTTCAGACCATGTTTCCCCTTGTTTTCGTGATATCCTGAGTATTCTCCTGTAGATACTTTGTCCCAATAAAGAGGTGGAGTTAATTTTGTTCTTATCTAAACAATTAATAAGCTCAAGCATAAGATACTGATATAATTATCGTAAGAATGAAGAATATCAGTAATAGTTGGGTTTCCTTCAGACTTATTCTGCATTGCGTCCTTAATAATTTGATCAATACACTCCAACTCTTTCTCGCTTTGACTCTGAAGTAACATTTTATTTGAATTTTAAAACTCAAAATTCAAAAGAGCAGACATATAAAATTAATATTAACTTAGTTTAGGAAAGAGCAATAGATTAGAGGACGATTAACACATTTGTGCTTGAATATTACAATACGAATTCTTTGTAGACAAACACATCCACAATATCAAGTACATTATTTTCCAATACAAAAATCGCGGAAGAGAACATCAAGTATTTCTTCAACATCGATGCGACCTAATTGAATGTGAACTACAATATGAATTACTGTACCTGTCAATCTTCCAATACATCTCACAGCTAATCTTAATTCTTCACAGCTCAATTCGATCTATAATTATAATATTCCTCTTAGCAATTCTTACGGATGTTCTCTTATCCAAGAAATTTTGGAGATGCTCTAAACATCTTTCTAGTTCTATTCTATGACGAGCTTTAGTTACTATACTAAAGCCCATATCTGCATTCTCATTAGAAGTCAACTCATTATGGATCTGCATGTTCAGATTTTGTTAAGAAATTACTTACCTTTTTGGATAATGATTCAATTAGGTCATTAACGGCATATTCATTCTTGCATGAGATAATACCAAATACTGGGAATTTGAATTGGTTTATTTTAAGATTATAATTATTAAGAGATGAAAGCTGTGTATTTGCCTTATCAGCTTTATTGATAACAATAAATGTTTTCTGAGGATCAATTTCCTGTTCAAAAAGTTCTAATCGTTTCTCTTCTTTAAGGAAAATAGATTTGGTATCTGGATCGATTATCAGATCCTCGATATCAAGAAGCATAATGCTTAGATTTGCATTTCTTGAGTGCTCTCTATTATGTGACCATTTATACCATAATTTTACAAGGCAAGCTTAACTCCTTCATTTTCAATGACATCTGCTGTCTCTCTTAGTCCAGCTGTATCAGATATTACAACAGGGAATCCTCCTAAATTCAAAGATACCTACTAGTTAGATGAAATCTGAACATTTACACACAGTTAAAACATCTCTGGTGGTTCCTGGAATGTCTGATACAATAGCAACTTTTCTTCTTGCTAATAGATTAAGGAGGCTGCTTTTTCCTGCATTAGGAGGACCCTTTGTTTATGAAGTAATATAGTATGATTTTACGATTATCGATATTTTATAACCCTCTCTCAATATTTCTCCTCTATTTTTATTATTTAAATGTTTTTTTAACTCATCAATAATCCCCATGATTTTCTGTGAGACTTTGTCATATACATCAGATTGAACATCTTCCTACCAGATCTGACACTATTTAAGTAAGATTACTTCGTGTTCTTCAAAGTCAATAAAAGCTTCGGCATGGGCTAAGCACTGGATCAAGTCAGCTCTCCATTTTTCGAGAATTTTGCTGGCATCACCCTGGTAATGATGTAAAGATTGGATTCTTTGCTCTTCTGTTTCTGCATTTATAAGATCTGAGAGACCTTCAACCTTAGAAAATGAATCTTGGAATAAAATCATTAACTTTCATTAGGTCAAGTTTCCCATTGAAAAAAGCTCTCTTGGTAAATTCTCCCTATCTATTTATAATATTTCCTTAGAATATACAGGCTCAGCTAAACGAAAATTATCTATTCTCCCCAGCTCTGTTAACATTTTATTTTGAATAGCTTTACTTCCATGAATATGAAATTCTACGCTATCTTCTTAATAATATTTCGTGTTTTCAAATTTACTTTCCCCTGTAAAGCTTTTAGGCTGTGGAAAAAGTATGACTATTCCTTCATCTAGAATTATTCGTTTAGAATTTGCTCCATAGTCAAAGAGGGAATAAAACTTTTTATGATAAGTTTTAAATGGCTTCATTTTTTTAATGAAAGAGACTGGAAAATCTTCAACACGAGACACATCAGCTGTAAAATTAGTTTGATCGTTGTGAAGATAATTGAGGGATTTAAAGGCATCTTTCCCACTTACTCTTATGATCTAGTACAATTAAAGTGCGATATAATGAGAAAAACTGAGATTGCGGCTTTCCCAAAGCCACTCGATAATGCAAAGATAGTATCTTTGAAAGCATACTCTGAAAATTTAAAAACTAGTGTCTTGCTGATATTCTGCACAATATCCACTTTGAAGAAACTTTGTTTCTTTAAAAACATCTTGTTCTCAAATAAAATTTAACATTTAAGAACAAAAACATCATACTACTAATTAAGAGATTAGAGACAAGTTTTTTTTTGGTTTTTTTATGAAGTGATACCTCTATATATGCTAACGCCGTATTTAGCTTAACAAAAATTACAGGACGCAAGATTAAAACAAAACCTGTTCTGTAAAGGGATAATTTATTTATCCAGAAGTGAACTTAGTGACAGCCTTAGTTCCTTCAGAAATAGCATGCTTGGCCAATTCACCAGGGAGGATAAGCTTAACAGCGGTTTGGATTTCACGAGAAGATAAGGTTCTCTTTCTGTTGTATCTGACGAGCTTGCTTCCTTCCAAAGCAATCTTTTCGAAAATATCATTGATGAAAGAGTTCATGATATTCATGGCTTTCTTGGAGATACCAGTATCAGGGTGGACTTGCTTAAGGACCTTGTAGATGTAAAGAGAGAAGGTTTCGTTTCTTCTTCTTCTTGACTTCTTGTCTTGAGAGCTTTCCTTGGTGGCCTTGGGGGCTTTAGTGCTATCAGCGGGGGTCTTCTTGGGAGGCATTTATGTGAAAGGAATTATTGTTAGATATATTTGAAATTGTTATGTTCACATTGCTTGATAACTTTATAGATCTGAATTATCTCTTTTAAAAGTAATCTGCAATTTGATTGGAGGATTTTTTAAAGATATGGATTCCCAAAATTTTTATGCTTCAAAATGATAGCTCCTTTGAAGTTTCGGACATATCTGTGCGTAATCTTGATTGTCTGACCCTTCGATAGATGCTATTTTGAAAAGAAAATTTCCAACCAAAATGATCAATTTTGATTAAATTAAGAATCGCGTGTTCTGTAAACTTAATAATTTGAGCGGAGTGCAGATTGCTCGAAAGCTATTATGAGGTGACACTATTCTTCCTTGATTTTTTACTTGCCTTTTGAAATAAGATAGGATATTGATTTCACGCAAAGCTATATAGTATTTGAAAACAATTTTCAAACTGTTGAGGCTTTGGGAACAAGCAGCTGATTACACAGATTGGTCGTATTAATTAGAAAGTACAAGTCAAGAAAAGGCTTTCAATTTTCTAAACTAATTAAAAAACAGTGGAATAACTTGCTTTAATTTGATAGTAGTTCTCTTTTATGTCGGATCGAAAACACTAGGATTGTCTTTTCAATTGAAATTTGTAAAAGAAGGTGATAAAGTTCTCTCAACTCGTGTTTGTGCAACATATCTTTTGAGCTAAATACTTTATTCTATTGAAGAAAATTTATTTCACAAATCTTTCTATTTGATGATAATCAGTTCCTTAATTTCACAAGAAGAAAATGAAAAGAAACTGAAACATTTAGAGAGATTATCATCTATTTTCCAAAACAGCATCCCCCAGTTATCTCATTATTATTCGTAACAATCAACTAAAACAATGAATTATAATAAATAGTTTTCGCTCTTTAGAGACACAATCCATGATGCCCAAAAAAAAGAAAGATAGAGAGCTTTGGAAGCAATCACAAATCCAATGCTCTAAATGTGGAATGGTTCTTAAAAGAAAAAAGTATGAGAATTCTACTCTCAGAATAATCAAGAAGAAGAAGAGTACAAAAGAAATTGTAAAATTTCCAATCTTTAACTTAACTTAGAGACCTTAGAATGTCTTTTGTGCGACAATAAGATGGTTCTCTACTCAATGAAGAAAGCAAAATTTATTGAACCTATTGACTATTCAACAAAACCTAAGGCGTCTGCAGGAATGTTGAATAAATTAAATTACGAAGAAGCACCCAAAGTTAGGAGGACTTGTGAAGTGATTAGTAAAAAACAAAAAAAGAAAGAACAACAAAAGAAGAAGACCTTATTGGAATGGCATCAAGATAAATTTGAAGACGATCTTGCTCCGAATGCCATTGATAAAACAATTATTTTTCAGTCTAAAGAGAGCTTAGTTGAGAAAAAGGAAATAAAGCTTGAAGAGATCATTGATACACTGGAATCTCAACTAGTTAAAGCCCAAGAAACTCAGAAGCCAAACCAAAACGATGGCAAAGCTACTATTGAAACAACATCAATAGTAGAAGAACTACCTCAAACCGACTTGACAGGTCAAGTAACTACAATTCATGTGGAAAGTCATCGAAAAGAGAATGAGCAGAAGAGTGATCAAAATAGTGAAAGCAATATTTTGTCAATACTGAATCATCTCTCTGATAATAATTCTCAATCCTTTTATAGTATGTTTCTCAAATAATGTATCTCATAAGATTGGTCAATCATTCGTGTATATCTAAAATAGGATTAATTTCTCTCGTAATTGAAAATTTAGATATTTTCATTCGAATAATTTCATCATTGAATTAATCCACCATCCGAGCGCTTCTACAATGTGAGAATCAAAAGAAAACTTTGGTTTTGTATTAGGTTAGAACAAGAAGCCGTAAGACTTAGTTTATTGTTATTGAAAGTGTTTCTCAAATAAAGTTAATATTCAATAATTAAGATGGATATTCACGGAGTCACTGTATTAATTCAAGCTGAAAAAGATGCCAATAAATTAATAGAACAGGCCAATGAAGACAGGTATCTACTGTATTAATCTTATGCATTTATGACTAAAGGTTAAACCAAATAAAAAAAGCTCGTCAAGAAGCTGAAAGTGAACTAGAAAAGTTTAAGCTTGAACAAGAGCAGAAATTTCAAGAAGAAATAGAAAAAGTAGTCATGGGGTGTGATGTTTAATAAGAAATTTAGAGATTTGGCAATAGTGAAGAAGAGGAAGAATTGAGAAAAAAGACTGAAGATGATATCAAAGCCATCCACAATGCTTATAATGAAAGAAAGGACGAGGTTGTTGATTTACTACTTGAGAGAGTTATGAATGTCAACTTGGACATACCAAATGTCGTCAAAAGATCACTTACCCAGAAATAAATTGTTTGTGTACATTTTAGTAATTTTTGATATGAAACTATATGGAGCTTGAAGAGATATTATTGTTGTTTGATACAACCTTTTCTTAACTTCGAGAAATCAGACAAAACTTTCCAATGTTCTATGAATATTTTCGAAAGTTTGTATTTTACTATTGAAAAACGATTCAATATCCTCATTTTGATTACATTATGTGTTTTGATAAAATTATTAATAGGCCGAAGACTTAATCCAAGTGTGTGCTTAATTAATAATCTATCTTAAAAAGAAATACTTGAAAAAACCTAATGAGCGAAGTCAAAAAAACTGGAAATCCCAAGTCTTTTAACAAAGACAAGAAGCCTGAGGGTAAATATTCTCACTCCTTGTGTTAATTTGTGATAGACAGACCCAAGAAGACTGAGGAACAAAAAAACGACAAGGTTGATAATGTGAAGGGTCAAAATCACAAAGGAGAGAGAAATCAAGGAGACAGAAAGCCAGGACAAGGCTACAGAGGAAAGCCCAAGCTCGTTTATAAGGAGAAAATAGAAGTTACTCTTGATACTGTGATTCCCGAGCTTCCCAAAAAAGATCAAAGGCTTAGTATGCCTGATGATGAAGCCCACCAAAAGGAGCTGGATAAGATTGCAAAGCAAATTGATGAGCTTTATAAGAAAATGGTAATTCGATACTCAGCTCAGACTAAAATAGTTAGAACGACGTTGCCAGGGAAGCCTACAACAAGGATTATCAACCTTCTGACAAGGGATATTATGACCTCATTAACCTTCTTAAAATCAAGCAAGAGGAAAGAAGCAAGGCTTATGAAGAATTTTATGCTGCCAACAGTGAAAAAGAGACCTTGAAGAAGCAACTTGAAGAATATGTAAGACTTAAAAGATACCTTTACAATGTGCTTAGTATGAAAAATCAAACGAGTACAGATTTAAGATGAGGAGAGCCGGTACCAAGGCAGAACTTGAAGAAGAATTGAGGTAATTTATAAAAAAAAACTTCTAAGAAAAAAGGAAATTGAAATTGAAACAATCTAGTGGAAATATCAGCCTTCAAGAAGAGAAACAACTTGTTAAGGAAATTGCTGATATAGAAAAATCTCTTCCCTATGCCATGTAAGATTTAGCAGTTATTTTCTTAATTATACAGTCCTCTTGAAGAGTTAGAAAAGAGATTCAAAGGAGTTAAAGATGATTTGAAAGTTGCTAAGGCTGCCGCTACTGCTAAATATGAGATCTACGCTAGATTAAAGGATGAATGCAGGGATATCCAAACTAAGATTGATGAGATGAATGAAGATTGGGAAAAGAAGAAGAATGAGACAACTCCTGCTATTCAAAAACTCAAGGATGAATATAGAGCCAAGATTGAACAACTTAAAGAAAAGAAGAAGGAACTTAACAGACTTCACAAGGAGAAATGGGAGAAATACAATGAACAACAACAAGAGATATATAAAATCAAGAAAATGCAAAAGATAAAAGCAAGACTTCTTAAGGAAGAAGAAAGAAAGAAGAAGCACGAAGAATGGCTCAAGAGACAAAAGGAAAGAGAAGAAGAAATGAAGGAGACACCATATCTTCATGAACTTGGTATCATAAATGAAAAATAAAGTAATGGTTTAAGAACTTTGTGATCAATTAATCCAATACTGCTCCAGACTCCTTCCCTCCAAGGACGATGGAAGCCAAGGAGTTCAACCACAAAAAGATAAACATGAAGCTGCAAAAGAAGCTCTTCTTCAAGATGAATGGAAAAAGGAAAAAGTCCAAGCTATCAAAGGCAAAAGAGAAGTTGAAAATGAATTCTTTGTTGGAACAACCAAGAAAAATAAGAAAAGCGCTCATCATCAACACAAGGAAAAGGAAGAGCATCATGTTCAACCCCTTAACCATGCTTTTGATACTTTGAACTTCTTTGAAGAACTCAAAATTACCCCTCCTCTCTTTACTGATAAACTCGAAGAGACCTTGAAACAATTACAAGACAAGAAGAGCTATTTCCTGAAGCTTCAAGAAGAAGCTATTAAAGCTCAAGCCGAAAAGAAACCTGAGGAAGGAGAAAATCAACCAGAAGCTGTACATTTTAATAATTGAAAATTTACCAAAATAGGATAAGAAGGAAGAAGAAGCTAAACCTAAAGAAGAAAAGAGCCCCAAAAAGAACAAGAAACCTCAAGGTCCTAAGCCTGAGCTTTTGGATTTAGAAAATGAGAAGGAATTCCCTAAATTTGGCTAAATCTGAAGATTTATATATTTATTCTATTAGTTATTAAAAACTAATGTAACTCGAATGCATAAATTTTCGATACCAATATAGAGACTAAGTGTTCATTAGAACGAAAATTAATATTGTCAAAGCACTAATAAATAACACAATTTAAGAATCTTATGATAGTGACTGTTAGAACATAAGTTTTTTTTTAATTAGAGAATAAAAACACTATGCATAAAAGAAGATATCTAAGAATTAAACATGAGTAATACAAAGTAAATAAAAATTGTATGAAACAATGACAACTATTATTTAATTCCTTTGACACTGGTTGTTGGTCTTTCTAGAGAAATACTGGAGGCAACATCTCTTGTGTTTGCAGTTACGATCTAGTAAAGTTTACAGAATAATCTACTTTCATTACTTTTTTCTCATTCACAAGAGAAATTTTTTGTGGTTCCCCATTTTCTGTATACAAATTAGGATTTAATCTCTTAATGAGCTCTCCATTTTTTGTAAATAAGATGCTGGTAGATAAATCTTTGCCACTCTTAAATTCTTCCCAACTTGGTGCCTTTCGAAGATAACCCTTAACAATGAATAAAATGTAAGCTGATTGTTACCCTATAAATAATACTGTCATCAACATATATTTCCAACTCTCTGACTCCTCTTTCTGGTGTTTTACTATAATTCCAGAACTTAGCACAAGAAAGAATAATTGGCTTGTCAAAACTAATTATAATCTCATTTCTTTGTGTTTTGAAGACACCTTCATCTCGTCTCTCATGAAGGAATGGAGCAAGCCACATATTTCGATCATCATAGGTATCATTATATCCGTTCACTAATTTGTCTATTGTTCGGGTATCATCTTCATGTCCCGGAAGTACATTCACCTATTCAATTATAAAGACAGATGTTGATATATACGGAAGATGGTTCAGCAAAAATTTGGAAATCTACTTTCTTTGGCTGCAAAATTGGTTCTCCCTTTTGATCAAAGAGCTCAAGTCCATTTAAGCCGCAATAATGAAAATCTCCCCATGTTTCATGAATTATAATCCTAAAGACAAATCCTGTTGGTAATTCTGAAGTATCATATTCCTACAATGGTTAAATGTCGTTCTGGGCTCTTACTTGGATGAGAAAGTCATTCATGGGTTTAGAGGTAATTGATTTGTACAGAGCGACTGTGTCATTATCCCAACCTTCTAAGTAAGGAAGAGGAATGAATTGGCCAAAATCATAGAAGTCTTGGCCTGGAGCTTTCTTTAGTAAGACTCCAGATTCGGGTGTCAGAAAGACTCCATCTGCAGAGATTGTAATTAATTTTGCTCCTCTATAAGAATCTTCTTCAGACTTATTATAATTCCAGAACTTAATTCCAGAGACTGTCTTTTCTTCTGTAAATGAGATATAAAGGAAGTGGCTCTGATTTCTCATATATGGTATTAACCACATATTTTCATCGTTCACAGTAACATTTTTATTATTAACAAGTTTATCAAGAGTGCGATGGTCTCCTGAGAACCCAGGGATAGAATTCATATCTCGGGGCTTAGCGTTCAAATTCTCAGGAGTTAGCTTGATGACATTTCCTTCGTGATCTAGAAAATTAATATGATAAAGCTATTCGATCTACCATAAACTTGAATTCCAGTGAGTCCGACGTAGAAGTTGTCTCCCCAGGTTTTGATAATGTTTATGGTTAAACGTTTACATTTGATCTAGAACTTCACAGAAAGTTTCAATAAATTACTTCAGTAGCTCTCAAGTTTGTGGCTGATATGGCTTTTACTTTCTTGATGAGTTCTGTTTTTTCTTTTTCTTCTTTTAATTTTTGCTGCTGTTCAAGCTTTTCTAGTTCTCTCCGATTTTTCTCGATTTGCTCTTTAATACTAGGCTCCCTTATGTTGATGATAATATCTAACTAAATTTACTTTGCTAGCTTGGCCATGGTTAGTGGTCTGCCTCCGACTGTTAAAGGTATCTCTTGTTGATTCAGGAATTCATTTATTTGTCTGAGGTCACTTTCTTCAAATCTTCTTGTTCCCGTTTTAGGTCTTTCAGTTGTCATATTTAATTCTGCAACTGGTTCGTTCTTAGGCAATTTGTTAAGCCAATCTTCTCTTTCTATCTTGCTGATTATCCCCTCGTTATGGGTGAACATAATATATTCGCAATACTGCTCAGCTCCTTTTATAGAACCATTTGCTTTGCTAATTTCACCCATGAAGATGGTTTTATCATCAAGCTGAATACAAAGATCCCTGACTCCTCTATAAGAATGGATTCTAGACTTATTATAATTCCAAATTCTAATCATGGATAATGTCTTAACTTCCCTGAAATCAATCTCAATGTAGTGCTCCTTTCCTTTCTCAAAAGGTGCCAGCCACACATGTAAATCATCACAAGTCATATAAGTTCCGTCCAAGAGTTTATCGACTGTTCTTGGATCTTTTCCATATCCAGGTAGGCAATTAATATCAGGTGGATCTGCTCTAATTTGGCGTTTGACGTCATTCAATTTTATAGGGTCTCCTTTATCATCAAACATTTCTATTCCATTCAAGCCAACATAATAAGGATCCCCCCAGGTTGAATAAATGATGAACTTGAGTAATCTTCCTCTTGGAAATTCTGGAATGCGGACGTTCTTTCCTTCAAAATAAAATGGTTTGTCTGAGACTCGGATTGGACCAGCTCTTTCAATGGCTGCATTCGGGGCTTTCTTAAGAAGAACATCTAAAGCATCTTGACCTCCTAAGGAAGTTATGAATATAAATTTTTAATACCTGATCTGGTAGATATAGTATTAGTGATTGGGTCCTTTTTAAGACTGGGATTAGATTTTTCTTGTAACGTTGATTTGACTTTTCCACCCAAATTTTCTTTAGACTTATCTCTGGTAAATTGAGACAAAACGTCTCCTTCTTCAGGAATGGGATCTGTCTTAAAGTTGATCAGTTTCTCTACATTCTTGATTGTTTCTTTCACATCCTGTTTTAAATTGATAACTTGCATTAAGGATTCTCTTTTAGCAGGCCTTAGACGTCCAAAATTAGTAATATTGAAGAATTCAATAGAGTTGATAGATTGATTGTCGTCTTTATTTTTGATTTCCTGTCTTCTAGGGACTTTTTCAAGCTCTGGCATCACTTTCAATGGCAAAGACTCCATACTTCTTTTTGGTAAACCCATTTCTTCAAATACACCTCCAACTTTTGGATGATTTTTTATTCTCGAGCTTCTAGGCTTATCATCTAGGGTCTGATATTCAGAACGAGGCTCATCAAAACGATAACTACTAAAAGCTTCTGCTTTACTTTGGGTTAGTTTTGAGACAGGATCAGTAAGGTCTTTTTTGGTGATTTCAGATTGACGAGATGAGCGCAAGTCTGGAGTGAATTTATCTGACTTATCTGGTAGGTTCTTCAAATTCATATTATTGTTGAGCCCTACAGATCCTTTTAGATTGGCATCCTCTAGCCATATTGGCACTGAAATAGGCCTATTCTTTGATAATGCATCTTGCTTATAGGCATCGAGATTAAACTCTTCTTCATTCTTTTTGCCTATTACAGGTGGAGGTGTAATTCTATAGTTATCAGTGGGAATTTGCAAAGTTGGAAGTTTAATTCTATCTTTGAAGTAGATTTCAGTCACGTATTCTTCAAATTCATTCCCGGAACCACGATTAAGAATTCCAATCCATGCTAACGCTCCATTATAAACCACTTCAACATCTTTAATTCCTTTTATTGATTCAATCATACTTTTATTATAATTCCATATTCTCAGAGCTGCAATTGGTCTCTCATGCTTTATACTCAAAAAAATCTCTGGAGTAACTGGAGGAGCAGGCATGTTACAAATCCACATATTTTCTTCATCTGTTGTATAGATTTTTCCATTTGTTAGTTTATCAATATTTTTTATAGAAGTGATTCCACAATTTCGAAGATGGAAATTGGAAGGCTTCACTTCTAATTTAATTCCTTGATCATCAAAAACTTGAATTTCGGTTAATCCAGCCTGGTTTATGCTTCCCCAAGTAGATATAATTCTTATTTGCAAATTATGCTCATTTGTCATGATGTCTCCCTGAGATCCTGATAGGAAAGTGGAACTGCTTTGTGGGTTAAGTGGAAGGTTCTTCTTGTCTTCAATTATTTCGACGGGTTTGACGATCTCTTTCTTGGACTTAGTCTCTGGCAAGACTAGATTTGTATGGCTACTATTATCTTTTATTGTATTGATTTCAATTAGTTTCTGAGAGCCTTCTTTCTTTAGTTCTTTATTTTGCTTTGGTAATTCTAAGTCGAATGAAGTTTTTCTTTCAGATGTATTTCCAAGATTAAAAGCAGGTGTATTAGAAATGATCTTGTCTTGTAAATTAGGCTTTAGAGGCTGGGATTCTATACTGCCTTTTTCGGGGATTTGCGATACTTTGGCTTCTACTTTTATTGGCTCCTCTTTATTAACAGGGATTGCCTTCTTGGTCTTGGATTCAACTTTCTTTGGTTTATCATACTATTAATTATAAGTAACATTATAAAGAGAATTACATCTTTGACTTTTTCAATATCTTTCTTAAGATTCAAGAACTCCAAATTCAGAAGTATATCTTTATTTAGTTGTCCTTTCTCGATCTTATCAAGTATTGTTTCTAATAATTGTTTTTTTCCTTCATCAAGTGACTCAATTCTTTTAAGGAGTCCTTCTGCACCTTTATCAAGCTTTTTTCCGGAGTCTCTGCTTTTGCTACTTGACTGACTTGTTTCTTTTTTAGGGGTCTAGAATTCAGCTTAATCAATCAAAAATTTACTAATTCTTCTTTCTTCTTATTCCTTTGTAGACTTACTGGTTCAGTATTGATTGTGGTTTCATTTGTCGGTCTAGTATAGTCTGGCTCACTGGCTAGAGTTGAAAAAGGTTTTTTAAATGGATTAGTATTAATTTTTTTAGGAAACCCAAATTCGTCCATTGTTGTATTGGCTTCTGTTTTTGGTGTTTCAATAGGTCTCCTTAAGTCTATTGATTTATCATGGGAGAGCCCTAGACCAACATCAAATGTCCTAGATGATTTCATTTGATCATGTGTAGCTGAAATAGGACGTGGCTTAAGGACTTTGATATGCTTTCCAGTAGTTGAGGGATACTTAGAGACATTATTATTTCTGAAGGCAGCATCAGTCTTATAACTCATTTCTTCGGCTTGATGTATTTCCTCATCTTCACTACCAATATTCTCAACAATCTCCTCATCTATCTCAGCTGGATCAGATTTTTTAGGTATGCCTCTAATTTCTAATGAATCCTCAATTGCATCATGGTCCTCAGATTGTCTCACCTTTTCCACCTCTTCTTGACTGAAAGTTCCGATTAAGCTTTGCCTTAATTTTTCGACATCTTCTTTATTCATTGTGTGTATAAAATTCCTGATTTCTTCATTTTCATTTTCTTCTGCCTCTTTGATATCTTCCAACTCGTTTTTCGGGGAATGGTCTTCGTCAAGATTAGTTGGAGCTTGATTCAAACTAAGATCCACTTTTGAGGATGCATTAGTGACTTGTTTGTCCTTTATTTTGAAAATAATTATTCTATTTGTTACTTGTGACTGTGTCCTTGGTATATTCCATTTAGATCTCTCGCGGTTGTTAGAACTGTTTACATTCTCACTTCTTTCTTGTGAAATACTACTTCTTTTCTGACAAATATTAGATACTCAAATTCAAAGATAGTACTATATCTGATTTCTTTGCGTTATTCCATTGCTTTCTTGAATCTCTGCTCTGTGAACGACTTTGAATACTTTCATGTTTTTGTTTTTTGAGTTGTGAGTTGACTCTTTCAGCATTAGCACCACTTACATATACATTAAACTCTATAAACAGGATGGGATAATTTCAAACTATTATACCTCCTCGTTTCTCAAGCTTCTTCTCTGGGAGTTTTTTGTTCGGGTTATTCATTTATTTGATTTTTTAATAAATCAAAAAAATAAAACTTTACGAAACTTGAAAATGTCTCGTAACTCTTGATAGAGAGGTTGAAATTCTTAAAATTAAACAAACACGAATTTCAAATCAAAAGGCCTCTATGCTGGATTATTGTTCACCTTAAAAAAATGCTTCTGATCATAAATCTCAATCTAATTAAAGGGATTTTTAAGTATTGAACTTAAAAGACTTAGCTCTAGGATCAAATCTTCCCCTGTACTTTAAATCTCAAGCATGAGTTTTAAATTTAATAACTTCGGATTTTGTTTTTGAGGTACAGAGATCACCTAGATGATAGGTTAGGTGATATGATTTAGCAGTAAGCACCAGTATGTTCCAATATTCTATACTGTGTAATTACTTCTTGGGCAATCTACAAGTTTGAATACAGGATTTAAAAAATGCTTTTCAGAATTTACTACTATCTACCAGAAAGAAGTTACTCGTGAAAAATTAACAAGCTTAGAATAGAAAATACTAAAAAAGAAGTATAAAATAATTAAGAGGGTTATTATCAAAATTAGATATTTCCAGCCCCTGATAAATGGTCAAAAAACAGATTAGAGAAGGATTTTGGAAGTCATTCAAATCTTATTTCCCAATAAAATTTATGAGACCACTTAAGATGCTAAAGACCGAAGAAAATTCTACAATTCTGTCAGAAAAGCAACCTCAAATTATGGATGATCCAAAGCAGTATGAAAAAGACCTGCTTCAAACAATAGAGAGCAAAGAACAACATATTTTGTACAGTTTAGAAAGAGTAAAAGCATATATCTTAAAGGAGTATCGACTGAAAAAAGAAAAGGCACTTAAGGATATGCAACAATTTGAAAAGATAAATGATAAGGAAGCAGCAAGGGCTTTGGCGATTCATATTGGACTGCCCTTTACTGACTACGCAAAACATCTCCAAGAAAAACTGTGTAATGTGATGCATACAAAACAATTTTATCTTAATGTAAATACTGAATTAGGAAAAGTGGTCAAACTAGATGAAAAAGAGTTGAGTATAGCCAAAGACAATTTTGATATGGTTTGTAATTACCAAAAAAGAAGAGAAAATGGAATCCCAAGTGAGGATCTTTATACTCCAGAGCTTATGAAATATCTGATACAAAGAACATTCAAAAAGAGTGCTAATGATGCATACGCCGCTATTTCTTCAATTAATTTGGAGGGTCTTGTAGACTTTCAAAAAGAATACATACGAATTTGCTGCATAGGTGGAGGGCCTGGAAGTGACTTAACAGGAATTCTTTGCTATTTAATGGAATTAGGACATTTTAAATTTGAATGTTTCATATATGATTACAATCACACTAATTGGGAGAATGTAGCAGCGAAACCTCTACTAGAAATTCTTAAAGCCCAATCAAAGAAGTCCTTTGGAAAGGAAATAGAAATATCAATAAAATGGGTATTTTGTGATATAAAAAGTGATTGGGATGATAAAACTCCAATTCCAAGCGCTGATATATTTTGTAGTTGCTGGGCTCTTAATGAATCAATATATTATCCTAAATTTTGGGAAGATCTAATTGACGCAAATAAAAATGCTCTATTCTTCTTGATCGATGGAGATCGATATCCAATTGAAAATTTTAGATATTTCAAGTCACTTAGCCACAGAAAATTTCTTTATGAAGGCCTTGAAACTCCAAGAAGACTTACCATATTTCCTGTATCTACTATAGATTTGTGAATCTTTGTACCTAGATTGAATTCATGACATTAAGAAGATCTTTTGAGAAAAGCAATCAATTTTCAAAAAGTTAAAGAGCATAGATAACTTATCGTTAAGGATACATACATAAATTAAAAGATAATTTGAAAATGATAGCATGGTCTATTCGAATGGATCATCATAATTATTATCAGGTATTTGGTCATTCTCATTGTTTTGTGGACTTGCTGTTTTTTGTGGTTCCTCTTCCATGACTTCATCAGCCTCAACTACAGTACATCGAGCATATTCTTTGAACCTTCTTTCTACAAAATTCATTTCGGCACCTTTTACTTTCCTAAAAACTACAATTTTATACAAATAAGAAATTTCCCATAACTGAGGTGAAATCTTACCAATATCCTCCAGGCCCATTCTTTTCATTAGATCGAAGTTCTCTTGAACTTTTACAGCCTCTTTGCAAAAATCATGAAAGTTTTTATCTTCAACAAGCTCAAGGTCGTACTTCTTTGCTAGTTTAACCAAGTTCTCAAAGATAATTAAGTATTCCGGAACATAGGTAATATGAATATTTCCATTTTCGTCCACAGTCTTGCTACCAACTGCTGAATCATCCAAAAAGAATCCATATTCAATTCCATATGGTTTGCCACGAGGAAACTTATCACTCTGGAATTTAATGGAATAGAATTCGTTTCCAAGAACTATTTCACCAGTTGAAGTTTTTTTCCCTAGAGTGCGTATCCTCTTAACAATCACATCTGAATCAGGAATAGAACAAATAAAATATCCACCTTGACATAGCTTTTTGGAGATATTATTCATTAAATTCTCTGCAGACTTTTCACTTGCGAAAAGATAATGAATCACAAATTGAGAACTGACAATATCAAAGTATATATCATTGGGAATATGCTGGAAGAAAATTTCCTCAGGAGCTCCAGCACTAACTTTTATGAAGTCTACTAAAAACTTTTTCTTTTTTTGTTCTTTTAGTTCCTTCCACCTAGTTAGTGCACTATCGAGGGAAGCTCTTGAGACATCAACCCCCAACAAATAGCTTATTCCATTATGATACCATTTTTTCAAATCACCTCCTGTACCACATCCAACTTCCAAGACAGAGATATCTAAGAATCCTCGATGGTTTTTTCGATAGTTTTTCTTCAACTCAGTTGTATATTTGTTAATTAAAACGGACTTAATCCAGTTGTGATAATTTCTCATATCAATAGTCTGAAGATTTCTTCTTTCATATTGTTCAATATTAGTCTTTTTGCTGTAAAAATTGACATGACTCTCATCATCTTCCCATAAATGATTTACAACCTGTTGTTCTACTTTTTTCTCTTCACTATCCATTTTTTCGGCATCTTTAGTTTCATTGGATTTTTCAGGCTCTGGACTGTCTGACCATAAGCTATTCTTATTTTGTCCTTCTTGAATATGTCCATTTTCATTGCTATTGGGATTTGCTTTTACTTCTTCTACAATCTCAGTTTTCGCATCGCTTTTCTCTTTTGTTGTCTCAGATTTTACCTTCTTCTTGATAGTAAATGTTTCTTCAAAGTCAGAGAATTCATTGTCGCTCATATTTGCAATAATTTTTCTTTTAAATTTTTCTTTGGAGATCAGATTTTTTTTTAGATATATGTATTTCACTATTATAGTTGTTTTCGCTAAGGTAGAAAGCGAAAATACTGAACCTCTTGCTCTCTGATGAATAACAAAACGGAGAGGTTGAAATTATCTTTAGGAATGACGTTAAAAGACAAAATACTTATGACTTTTCTCTTAAAGATCTTTTGATTTCAGAATATAAAAATTAAGATTCCTATTCCGAATATAAATGATACAAGGAGAGAATAGCTCTTTAAATACTAATGAAAACTCTACAGATATTCAGTCGACTACAAGTTCCAAGTCTGATCCGTCAAGCTCATTGAATGAAAGTCTTAATATTCTGAAAAATTTCAATCCAAAATCACTATACATCGTAAATTCCTACGTAGATGCCTTAGATTCCTACTCAACCTGGAGAGTTGCCAAAATTCTTGAGATAAATGGTGAATATGCAAAATTAAATTTTGATGGCTGGAGTCACAAGTGGGACGAAGTAATGAAGAAGTTACTATCAATAATTGTTTAGAATATTAAACTCACAGGGCATAAAATAGCACCTTTCAAAAAGATAACCCCTCCATACACTGGTGGGAATAAGGGTGCAATCAGAGATTTTGATCTGGAACAATCTAGAGAAGTTCTTGTGAAAGTAATCAGAAAATATTAGGGTCTAAATAATAGACAATCGAACAAATGAACTCAATTGCAAATCAGGGCTTTATGATCAATGATCCTAATCGCATAACTCAATTTCTTAGAGGAGAGCTCTACATTTTGTTGGATTCAATACTTTCAATTAGCCAGCCAATAAAGTCATCATCAGACCTAAAACTAGTTTCTGACTTTATTGAAAACTTCATCAGTGTGTTTGTGAAATATCTAGAAATCCTCCCTTCTACTTTGAGACAAGTATCTAGAGATATTTGAATCCTGACTTTCTAGTTTATTGATGGCAAAACCCTGAATCAACCATTACTACATCTAGTTGATGAAACTTTTGCTGTGGCATCAAGTATACCTGAAATGTTTGACTCTATCAATAAAATTTTTGGAGGAAATCAGAGAGTCAAGTTGTTCCAAGTAAAATGATCCTAAAATTTATTTATTGATACGTCAGAGTAATGAATTCTCCCTCAAACCTTATACTTCGCCACATGCCATCAGGCCTAGAGAAAAATTCAGCGCATCAAACTATAACCTAATTGTTAATTCAATTAATTACTTTGCTTCACAAGGTGGCTTTGATAAATTGATCAGTCTTCTAAAGTGGGAAGCGTATGTTGAAATCTATTGTTTAGTTATCAAAATAGTAAGATCACGAAACATAATCAAGGGAAATCAGACAAAGGTGATAAAGAAGTGATATATCGATTCCCTTTGAGTCATTTAAAATGGATCCTTTATATCATAAACCCTGTTACCATGTATCTTTCATCCTCTTTTAAAGAGAAGTTCGCAATTGACTTCAAAAAGGTAATTATTTTGCTATGTTGATAGAAAATTATTAGGCTTTCTTTGATAGGCTTGAAAAACTCACCAATAAGGATCTCAAGGATAGTGAGAGCACTCAAGTCTTCGGACTAATTAGAGACAGTCTTTTTATCTTCGAGGACTTTCTTGGAAAAGAAGCATATAACTTATGCGAACAGGCAGAATTGGAATGCTGTTTAAGTTTGTTGAAAAGCCCTTTCCTTGAAAAGAAAATCAGAGCTTTGAATGAGTTTAAAGACTTCATAGATAGGGCTGATCCTAGTGTTGATGTGAAGTAAATTGAGGGTTTTTGATTGTTAATCCTTAGGCAATTGGGTGAGAAAAGAAGATTTAGATATTGGAACTTCGAGAAACTAAAACAATGGATATGCAACAAAAAGGTCTTAGAATATTTGCTTGGAGATCAATTTCATATTGAAACAGTCAAAAGATCTGCAGGAATCATGAAGTTCCTTGCAAACCAAAATGCTTTGACCCATGAGCATTTAGATTTACTCTGGAAATCAACATTCAATGCTCATGAGGCTAGCATTAGAGCTATCTATGATGTAATCATTGAGCTATCATCAGAGATCTCTGTTGACGTAATATTCTGATTGAATAAAATAATCTAAGAAGAACCTGGACTACCTTTACTCCAAAATTAAAGAAATCCCTATTGAGAATTATGATGAGCCAACAATCAATTTGATCAAAGAGTTTACTATTAATGCTCAAAACGTTGTTGTTGCTTCCACTCCCACATCATGTAAATTTGCAAGACAAAATGATAATTGTTAGATTTCTCAAAAGCAATCAAAAAGGCACCTAAATATGAATTTTATGGCTTGAAGTTACTATGGGATGCTATTCAAGACAAAAGTCCCCTTAATAATCAATTTATTTTGACAGCTTTTAATGCTATTGCAACCATATGCAAAAACACAAACTTCAAATCTGAGAGAGAAAAATATCTTAGTCTGTGCTACGATAATGTGAAAAAGGGGACTTCTGTACCACAATCTCTTCTGCTCTCATTACATATATTGTCAAGCTATCAAGGATCAGGACTTTTCAGTTTGGGAACTTCTTGTAAAAATTTAATTGCCTGATCTTAACAATTATAGTGGATGATATAGTGGCGAAATATCAGAAGGAGTATAACTTGATAGAGAGCGTAGTTGATGATTTTGAAAAGTATATGAAAGAGTTTTCAATTGCCTTTGAAAGACTTCAATCAAAGAATCAACTTCCTGAGAATATTGGAACTCATGTAATTACCATAATGAAATCTTAATCTAACATATTAGTGTTTTGTTGGTAGATACACCCATTCTCAAAACATTGATCAAAGACTAAATTTTATTGAAAACATTGCATTGCAACCCAAAAAGGGCGATTTCACATTGGATCATATGAAAAAATTATGGAATGTTCTGGTTAAGAGATCTATTACTGATGTTGAAAAAAGCGCATTCCTCAACTGGATTACCAAATCTAAGGAATCAAATTATGGAAGAGGCAGAACCCATATAATTAATGATAATTTAATGAAGTCATTCTTTCAGTCTGTTTTTTGCGACAAAGAGCAAATGGATGGCTTCAAGAACATTAGCTACGATGTCTTTCGTGCATTTGAAAAGTATTTTGAGGTCTTGAATGAGAAAGAGGACTTCATTGAGCTTGGGAAGAATCACAACAAGGTTATCAAATATGAAAGCCTTATTGGTCATGATGTATTATGGCAGATGCTCTTGAACTGCATAAATGAAAAAGTTCTGAAAGAAGTCAAGAATAATCTGGTCAACCTTCACTTGAAGATAGCAAGCAACAATATAGAATATCGCATGTCAATTTGGCAAAATTTCATTTCAAAAGTCATGGATTGCCTTGAAATTGGCCAGTCAACAAAGAACATTAATATAATAACCAACGCCATATCTGTATTGAATCTTTTTGTTGTGAACTTTGACGGAAGAAAATATTTGCAGAGAGATGGGCCATTATCAGAAACATTGAGCTTCATTGTAGTTGACAAAAAAGGTAATCATGCTCGTCAATCATCATTAATACATCACTAGATGAGAAATCTAAAAAAGTTATTGAAGTACCTATCAATGGTACTCTCTTTCTTTTAAGGAAAAAAATTGCAGAGGCTTTCAATCTTCCTTTGCATGATTTCGATATCTATCTTCACTCAAACTATAAGATAACTCCAGATATAGAAGAGGATTTTACTGTTGTTGCACTTGGTAAAAATTTACATTTATCACCCTAATGCGTAGAACAAGCCAGAGATCGACACAAAGAAAAAGATATCATCTTTAACTTGAGATCAGGCCAATCAACATCAGTCAATCTTAGAGAGAAGTTTAAGAATATTTTAATTAATAATCAACAAATTATGGATCTTCTCTTTGAGCTTTTAGGCTCCAATAACCCTAAAATTGTGAATGACATATGGGAATTACTTTCATTCTTGCCTACCAACAAGAATCTAAAGGGAATTCTAGAAAGGTTACCCATAGATTCAGAGGAAGCTTGGAATAAGATTCTTGACATCTCATGCACAAGAAAGCTGCTTTATTGCCTTCAAATTGTAAATGAACTTTCTGGAGTATCAGGGTAAATAAAAAATGAACTCTTTTCAATGAATAGAATCGAGAGATCAGATCAATGGAATAAGGATTTTTTAAAGAAAAAAGGATTTGCTCATTTAATTAACTTGTATTTCAAGCTAAAAGAAGATGAGCTTTCAACATACTTTGATGCCAAATGTGCTGCCGCGTTGATCAAGCTAATTAAATTCTTCCTAGAAAAGTAAATTGCTGAGATAACTCTTAAACATTTTAGTTATTCCTCTATTATAAAACCTCTACCAGAACAGCTTACAAAGATTTCTAATAAAGTCATTGTTGGGCTTTCTTTTGTGACAAAAAATGGATTCATAAAAGACTTACAAGAGGTTGAGAATCAAGAAGGATTCCAAAACCCCACAGAAGAATTTATTTTCAATGGGTTTGGATTACTTGAGACTTGCATTAAGATATTGCCCTCATTGGTGAAGAATTTATACGAGTATCCAGAACTTGAAACTCTGATAAAGAATGGTAAATTTCATGGTGAAAGACTTAATTTTGTTAGGACTCGTCGAGGCTAATGATGTGACAACTAGATTAGACTTCGCTGATGGGTTTATAGAACTTGTTGAGGCAATCAATCAAACTAAAATTCCTGAAGGACTACCTCATGCCAACAGCTTCTTCTTGTCATTTTTGCTTAAAAATCTTCTAAATTACGCATTCTCACATCGCGATAAATGCAAACAATTCTTCATGGTGGCAGAGCACATTTACATGAAGAGCGAGGATATGGATCTAGCAGCTTCAGGAGTCGATTTTGATGATCTTGTAAATCATCTCGTGGATCATTTACTTTCTCTAACTCCTTTTGAATCCCAACAATCTGATCAAGATTACTTATTACAAGGTCTGTTAAGCTTCCTTGAATTAGTTTTTAACAAGAAACCACAAATGAAGAATGAAATTATTAAAAGGAAGCCTCAGCTATTAAAAGAAATCTTACATTCTTGCTTGTTCGAGTTACCTTCAGCATTAGAAATAAGTGCTAAAATTGCACCTCCCAAATGTAAGTCTCCTGATTCCCGAAGAGCAGCATTTAATTTGCTTCAGGCAATGGCTTCTGGAATGGATGATACCACTGTCCAGATCACAGAAATCTTGAGATATCCTCTATTAAAGAACTTCTGGAGAACAAATAGCAATTCTGACTGGCATATTGTCCCATTAACTTCTGAGAGATCCAAAACTGGATATGTTGGACTGAAAAACTTGGGATGCACTTGCTATATGAATTCATTGATGCAGCAATTTTTCATGCTATCAGACTTTAGAGATACTATTCTACAAGTAGAGGATGTTAATGCAGATAAAGTTCCCAAATATGACAATCTATTACATCAACTAAAGTTAATATTTGGAGCTTTAAAATTAAGTCAGAGACAGTACTATGACCCCAGATTGTTCTGCTATTCTTTCAAAGATTATGAAGGAAACCCTATAAATGTCTTGGAGCAAATGGATGTTGATGAATTTTTCAATAATATCATGGACAAACTTGAGAATTTGATAAAAAATACAAAACATGCTAACATCATTAAGAGAGTATTTGGAGGCATGTTAAGTAATGAACTTATATGCAAAGGTTGTCCTCATTACAGGTAAGCTCTGAAAATTTCTTTTTATCTTTTAGTGAGAGAGAAGAACCATTTTTAGCTGTTTCTCTTCAAGTGAAAAATAAGAAAAATATATTAGAAGGGTTACAAAGCTTTATTCAGGGAGAAATGCTCGAAGGAGACAATGCTTATCTTTGTGAAAAATGTGATAAGAAAGTGCCCACCCTTAAGAGAGTTTGCATTAAGAAACTACCTAATATTTTGATATTGGTTCTCAAGAGATTTGAATTTGATTTTGACACAATGTAAGTTATCAACTTTGAGACATTTAAATCCTAGGCAAAAATTCAAAGTAAATGATTATTGCGAATTTCCAACTAAGCTTAACATGCAGCAATACACTCAAGGTTATCTTAAGAAAAAGGAGGCTCAGAAGAAAGAAGATTCACAAGGTACAGAGAATTCTGAATCAACAGAGCCAGAATATCCTCCTGAATATTATGAATACAATCTCCGTGGAGTTGTAATTCATGTTGGAACTGCAGAATCTGGTCATTATTACTCACTCATTAAGGACTCTAATGCAAAATGGCTCGAATTTAATGACAACATTGTTAGACCATTTGATCTAAAGGACCTTGCTAGTGAAGCGTATGGTGGGGAAGAAAGGCTAAATATTGGAAATATTGGAAATGCTAAAGGAATCAAAGAAAAAGCTCGTAATGCCTATCTTCTTTTCTATGAGAGAGAGAGTTATTTCGATGAAAATGGGCAACATATTGATAGCATGCTTATTGGAGAACGAGGTAAGGACCTACAAAATGTGGAAAACATAAGTCCTGAAATTTTGGAGGAAATAAAAGAAGACAACTATAAATTCC
>Ga0065720_1002842_pt1 | contig 43769 bp, 38 predicted proteins | sample Thericmetagenome_FD_59107 | JGI IMG/M metagenome (GOLD analysis project Ga0065720, IMG submission 59107) | Thermophilic microbial communities from the Joint Bioenergy Institute, California, USA of rice/straw/compost enrichment - eDNA_2 v2... | ecosystem: Engineered > Solid waste > Grass >... | reverse complement strand
GTCGCGTCGACCTGGGACGCGATGCTCGCCGGCCGCTCCGGGGTCAAGGCCCTGACCCACGAGTGGGCCGCCCAACTCCCCGTCCGGATCGCGGCCGAGCTCGCGGTCGAGCCGAGCGAGGTGATCGACCGCGTACGGCTGCGTCGCATGGACCGGTGCGAAGCCATCGCGCTCATCGCGGCCCAGCAGGCCTGGGCCGACGCCGGGCTCGGAACGCCCGCGCGTGAGGGCGCCGAGCCCACCGGGGTCGACCCGGACCGGCTCGCGGTAAGCATCGGCACCGGCATCGGCGGCATCATCACGCTGCTGGCCCAGGACGACATCCTGGAGAGCTCCGGGCCGCGCCGCGTGTCCCCGTTCACCGTGCCCATGCTCATGCCGAACGGGCCGGCCGCCGTGGTCGGGCTGGAGTTCTCCGCCCGCGCCGGTGTCCACTGTGTCGCGAGCGCCTGCGCCACCGGCGCCGAGGCCATCGCGCACGGGTACGAGATCATCCGCTCGGGCCGGGCCGACGTGGTGCTGGCCGGCGGTACGGAGGCGGTGATCCACCCGCTGCCGCTGGCCGGGTTCGCCTCCATGCGGGCCATGTCCACCCGCAACGACGAGCCGGAGCGGGCCTCCCGCCCGTGGGACAAGGGCCGCGACGGGTTCGTGCTGGGCGAGGGAGCGGCGGTCCTCGTCCTCGAGCGGGCCGAGCACGCCGCCGCCCGCGGGGCCCGGGTCTACGCCCGGCTCGCCGGGGTCGGCATCACCTCGGACGGCTACGACATCGTGCAGCCGCACCCCGAGGGGGCCGGTTTCGTCCGGGCGGTACGCAAGGCGCTGGACCAGGCGCAGCTGACGGGCGCCGACATCGTCCACGTCAACGCGCACGCCACCTCCACCCCCACCGGCGACATGGCCGAGGTGGCCGGGCTGCGGACCGTCATCGGTGAGCACCCGGTGCTCACCGCGACCAAGTCCATGACCGGGCACCTGCTCGGGGCCGCTGGGGCCCTGGAGTCGGTCGTCACGGTCCTGACCGTGCGGGACGGGGTGATCCCGCCCACCATCAACCTCGAGGACCCCGAGGACGGCCTGCTCGACGTGGCGGCGGGCAAGCCGCGGCACCAGCCGGTGCCGGCCGCGCTGAACAACTCGTTCGGCTTCGGCGGCCACAACGTGGCGCTCATCTTCACGCAGCCCTGAGTCCTTCTGGGCCAGCGAATCNNCACCGACAACGCGACGGGCGCCTCATCCACCCGGATGAGGCGCCCGTTCGACGTGAGGACGTGAATGCTGAGGACCAGTGGCGTGCGGCGAAGGAATGGAAACTCAGGCGCTCGCCGGCTCGAAGACGCCCGCGTCGACCAGCCGCTTCTCGGTGAGGTCCCAGCCGTCGGCCGGGTGCGCGGCGGCCAGGGCGGCGAACTCGGCCCGGATCTTGGGGCCGTGGCCGGCCGCCACGAGGGCGCGGATCTCCTCGACGAAGGCCTCCGAGTCCGTCCGCAGGCGCTCGGTCCGACCGGTGACGAGGTTGCGCACGTACGCGTTCTTGCCGTGGTTGAGCGGGAATCAGGTACTTGAACTCACCCAACACGCTCAGGGCGCCGCTGCTGGCAGAAGCCTGGCCAGCGCGGACGGAGGCGCGCGCGGTCTTGGAGGTGTTGCTCTTGCCTGCCATCGCGGTGCTCCTTGCAGGAAGACCCGCGGGACGAATCCACGCGGGTTCACGTCAACGGGGAGGGTCTCGGTCTCGCGACCGAGCGACATATCCGGCATCGCCGGGCGAGGAGCAAGTCTAGCCGACCGGCCCGGACAACCGACACCGGCGCGTTGTGCCGATCACCCGGCCACCCCGATCAGCCGGCCACGCCGGCTGCCTGGTGACGCCGGTCACCCNCCACCGCCGCTCACCGGCACGGCGGCCGCCGCNGCCCGTACGACGGGACGTGTCGCTGATGTGACAGGCCGCACTGTCCGCCCATAGTGTTATCGGCGCGCATCCTTNTCCGTATGGAGACGCCGATCGGATAACCGCATATCGGNCATGTCGGGCCGCCCCGCCCGCCGCGTCAGGTCGTTGGGGAAGACGNACCTGCGTGGGAGGAGGGACAGGCCGTGCTCACCCGAGGTGTTCTCTACGTGCACTCGGCGCCACTCGCCGTAGTTCCGCACGTGGAGTGGGCCGTCGCGCGCGTGCTGGGCTCACCGGTACGCCTGCAGTGGGCCAACCAACCCGCCGACCGGGGCTCCGGACGGACCTACCGTACGGAGTTCAGCTGGACCGGCCGGCCCGGCACCGCGGCCGAGTTCGTCACCGCGCTACGGAGCTGGCCCATGCTTCGCTTCGAGGTCACCGAGGAGCCGAGCCCGGGCCACGACGGCGAGCGATACATGTACGTGCCCGGCCGGGGCGTGTTCCGGGCCGCGATGAGCGTCACGGGTGATCTCATGCTCACTGAGGACCAGGTCCGCAGCGTGCTGACGACCGTCCGGGGAGCCGACGCGATGGTCCACGCGCTGCAGCGACTGCTCGGCACCGCCTGGGACGACGAGCTCGAACCGTACCGCCAGGCCGGCGAGGGCGCGCCCGCCACCTACCTCACCCAGGTGAGCTGAGCCGTCCGGCAACCCGTGGGACCCGTGGTGAAGCAGCCGTGGCGCAGCTTACGCCGGCGGACGCGCCGCGGACTGGCACGCGTATGTGAAGGTGGTGCGGTGCGCGCCATGCTCCGTCATGATCCAACCGTCGCCGCATCCCCGGTCGCGTGGCGGTCGCGCCTGGTCGCCGGCCTCGCGGCCCTCGCCCTCGCCCTCCTCGCGGCCTGCTCGACCCCGTCCGAGACCGCTGACCCCGAGCCGACGCCCCCCGCCCCCAGCGACCCGTCGCTGCAGGAGGTCGCCGCGGCCATCGCCGCGAGCATGACGCCGGAGGAGCTGGTCGGGCAGGTGCTCATGCCCGACGTGACCCTGCCCGCCGACGTCGAGGCGACCGTGCTCGAGGTCCAGCAGTACGGGCTCGGTGGCGTGATCCTCATGGGCACCGGGACGGCCGCCGAGGTCCGGGTGCTCACCGACGCGCTCCAGGCGGCGGCGCCCACCGTCGACGGGCGGCGCCTGCCGCTGCTGATCTCCGTCGACCAGGAGTACGGCTTCGTCCGCCGGATCTCCGACCTGGTGCAGATGCCGGCGGCCATGACGTTCGGGGCGGCCGACCGACCGGACCTGACCGAGGCCGCGTGGTCCGCGGTCGGCCGGGAGCTCGCCGCCATCGGCGTCAACGTCAACAACGCGCCCGTGGCCGACGTGATCGGGCCGGCCGGCAACGTGGTGATCGGGTCGCGGTCGTACGGCAGCAGCGTCGACGTCGTCGCCAGCCAGGTCGAGGCGGTGGTGGCCGGCCTGAACTCGGCGGGCGTGGCCGCGGTGGTCAAGCACTTCCCCGGTCACGGGAACACCACAGTGGACAGTCACACCGACCTGCCGGTGCTCACCCAGAGCCGGGCGGAGCTGGACGCGACCGACCTCGTCCCGTTCAAGGCCGCAATCGAGGCCGGGGCCCAGCTCGTCATGGTCGGTCACCTGGACGTACGGTCGGTCGACCCGGGCGTGCCCGCCACCTTCTCGCGCACGGTGCTGGTCGACCTGCTGCGAGGCGAGCTCGGCTTCACCGGCGTCGTGGTGAGCGACGCGTTGAACATGGGCGGAGCGTCGCACGATTCGCTGGCCGAGCAGGCGGTCCAGGCGATCCTGGCCGGCAACGACCTGCTGCTGATGCCGCCGTCGGTGGCGGACGCGCGGGCCGGTCTGCTCGACGCGCTGCAGTCCGGCCGGCTGTCCCGGCAGCGGCTCGAGGAGTCGGTGACCCGGATCATCAGCCTCAAGCTCAGCCTGGCCGACCGCGAGCGGCCCGACATGTCCGTTGTGGACTCCGCCGACCACCGGGCGGCCGCGGCCGCCGTGGCCGCCGCCGGTATCACCGTCCTCAGTGGACCGTGCAGTGGCCCGCTGGTGCCCGGACCGGTCCACATCACCACGTCGCCGGGCCGCGCTCAGCAGGCCGCCTGGCTCACCGAGGCGCTGACGGCCGCCGGGGTGAGCGTCGTGCCGTCGGGGGGCAACCGCATCCACCTCGTCGGCTACGGCGACGACGCCAGCGACCTGGCCGGCGGAGCGGCGGTCACGGTGGCCATGGACACGCCCTACCTGCTCGCCGCCGCCGACTCACCGGTGCGGGTCGCCACGTACTCCAGTACGCGGGCGGCCATGACCGCGCTCGCAGCGGTGATCGCCGGCCGCGCCTCGGCCCCCGGCCGCAGCCCGGTCTCCGTGCCCGGACTGCCAGCCTCCGCCTGCGCAGCCTGATGCCAGGCCTCCGCCTGCGTGGGCCGGTGCCGGCCTTCGCTTGTGCGGCCGGACCAAACCTGTTCTGGCGGCCCGTACGGTCTGTGGCGTCGACCATCCATCGCCCCGGCCGCCCCGGTGTACGGTGCCCGGCATGAAGATCTACGAATCGGTGGACGCTCTGCGGGCGGCCGTCGGCCAGCACGCCGGTTACAGCGACTGGCACGAGGTCACCCAGGAGCAGATCGACCTGTTCGCCCGGGCGACCGGTGACTATCAGTGGATTCACGTCGATCCTGAGCGGGCCGCCCGGGGTCCGTTCGGCACCACGATCGCCCACGGGTACCTGACGCTGTCGCTCATCCCCATGCTCGCGGCCCAGGTGTCGCGAGTGGAGGGTGTGTCCATGGTGGTGAACTACGGGTTGAACCGCGTCCGGTTCCCCTCTCCGGTGCCGGTGGGCAGCCGGGTGCGGGCGGGCGTGGTCCCGAAGTCGGTCGAGGACGTGCCCGGTGGGGTCCAGGTCATCAGCGAGGTCACCATCGAGCGCGAGGGGGGCGACAAGCCCTGCTGCGTGGCCGAAACCGTCGCCCGCATGTACCTGTGACCGGCATATCCCCGTGACCGCGCCGGAGACGTACCTGTGGCCGGCGTCGGCACCCCGCCGACGTCGGCCCTCGGATACGTCGGTCATTGCGCGGCCGCCGGCCCCGGTAGGCCGATAGTCCCGCGCCGCCGGCTCACGGCCGGTTGACCGCGACGCCGCGGTCTACGCCGGGGCCTGCTCACCGGCCGGCGCGCTTGGCGCCGGAACGGAGTGCGGCTCCGCGACGGGGTGCGCAGCCGTCCGCATGCGCTCCATGCGTACGGTCATCCGCCACAGCACGAGCAGCTGGACGACGGCCAACAGCAGGGCGAACGGCAGCAGCGTCCACACACCGATTCCCTGGCCCAACGCCCCGGCCAGCCACGGGAGGCCGGCGCCGCCCACCACCGAGCCGGCGTTGATCACCCCGATGGCGGTCGGGGCGAGGCGGGCCGAGGTGAGGTCGGGCGCCACCGCCATGATGGTCGGGAAGATCGGCCCGAGGAAGAAGCCGAGCAGGACGAACCCGGGCGCGGCGAGGGCGACGGTGGGCGCGATCCAGCTCAGCCCGATCGCCGCGGTCACGCCATACACCGACAGATAGAGGAGCCCGATCTTGGACAGACCCAGGCGGGTGGCCAGCGGACTGAGCACGAACCGCCCGGCGGTCAGCCCGAACCAGTAGCCGCTCATCGTCAGGCTCGCCGCGGTCGTCGATGCGGTCGCCTCGACCAGCAGGAACCCGTAGCCCCAGTTGCCGACGGCGACCTCCAGTCCGACGTAGATGGTCAGCAGCAGCGCGCCGAGCAGCACGGCCGGCTGCCGGAGCACGGTCGCCAGCAGGCCGGGCTCCTTGCCCGCGGCGCTCACCCCGGGCTCGCCCGTGGCGCCCGATCCGGACGGCGCGAGCGGGTCGGCCGCGCGCGTGGGATAGGTGAACCAGACGGCCACGAAGAGCGGCAGTCCGACGAGCGTGATGGCCAGGATGACCATGGGCCACGTCGTGTAGCCCAGCATCCAGGCCGCGGCGGCCGGCGCGATGAGCGCACCGATGCCGAAGAACGCGTGCAGCCGGTTGAGCAGCGTGGTCGACCGGGGCATGGCGGCCAGGTGGGCGTTGAGTACGGACTCGATGAGCCCACCGCCGTACCCGGCGACGATCTGCAACGCGATGAAGACCCAGAACGTCGGCCGGATCGCGATGGCCAGGCCCCCGGCCGTGAAGGCGAGGCCCCCGCCCAGCAGCGCGAGCCGGGTGCCCCACCGGTGGATCAGCGGCCCGGAGGTCGCGCCGGCCAGGACGAACCCGGCCGAGAACGTGATGAACGTCAGGCCGATCACCGCCCGGCCCACCCCGTAGTCGTCCATCTGCTCGACGATGAGCACGGTGGGGGCGCTCGCGGAGAGACCGACGAGGATGAACAGCGCGTACGCCACCAGCACGGAGCCGCCGCGGCGACCCGCGACCAAAGTGTTCATGTGTTCGCCTTCGTTCGAGGGGACGGTCACCGAGGCTCACCGGGGGCGCCGCCGCGGCATGATCGACGATAACGTTTTACAGGCGACGGTCAAGGGGATAAACCGGACAAACGGTCAAGGGGATGGGGTCAAGGAAAACCCGCGACCCCGGGGCCCCACCCCCGGCACGGCTTGGTCGCCGTACCCCACTGCCCCGGGGTCGCGGGCCGACGACTCAGTTGCGGGGGCCGCCGGCGACGTAGATGACCTGGCCCGAGACGAAGCCCGCGCCCTCGGAGACCAGGAACGACACCGTGTGGGCAATGTCCTCGGGCTGGCCGACCCGCCGCACCGGGATCTGCTCGGCCGCGGCCTTCTTGAACGTCTCGAAGTCAACACCGACCCGGGCGGCCGTGGCCGCGGTCATGTCGGTCTCGATGAAGCCGGGCGCCACCGCGTTGGCCGTGACCCCGAACGGGCCGAGCTCGATGGCGAGCGTCTTGGCCAACCCCTGCAGGCCGGCCTTGGCCGTCGAGTAGTTCGCCTGGCCGCGGTTGCCGAGGGCCGACGTCGACGAGATGTTGACGATGCGGCCCCACCGCTGCTCCACCATGTACTTCTGGCAGGCGCGGCTCATGAGGAACGCCCCGCGCAGGTGGACCGCCATCACGGTCTCCCAGTCGTCGTCGGTCATCTTGAACAGCAGGTTGTCCCGGATGACCCCGGCGTTGTTCACGAGCACGACCGGCGGACCGAGCTCGCTGGCCACCCGCTCGACCGCCGCGTTGACGGCCGCGGCGTCGGAGACGTCGGCGCCGACCGCGAGGGCCCGGCCACCGGCGTCCGTGATCCGCCCGACGGTGGTCGCACAGGCCGACTCCTCCAGGTCCAGGACGGCGACCGCCAGGCCGTCCGCGGCCAGTCGGACCGCGATCGCCGCCCCGATCCCCCGCGCTGCACCCGTGACCACCGCTACTCGCTGCGACATACGCGACGTCCCCTCTCTCGACGCGAGCCGCCGGGACACCGTGATGACGACTGTCGTGCCATGCCCGGGCGGCGATTATTCGGAGGCAACAATTACCCGACGGTAACCTTCGGCGCCAGCCGCAACGGTGGCCAACCGTGGCCCCGGCGAGGGGTTTGGGCGAGGCGCACAGCGGTGGAGCTCACCGGTTGGGCTCGGCGAATCAGGACTCGTACGGGTTGGCCGGCGGTTCGATCGTGGCCACCTCGACCACGGAGATGTACGGGATCGGCGCGCCGTTGACCGGGTCGCGCCCGACCTGGTCGGTGTAGACGCCGACCACCTCGACCCACGTGTCCGCGGTCAGCATCCCCGGCAGGTCACCGGTGAGGCCGATCTTGACGGGCTGGGCCCCGGCCGCGCAGCACCCCATCGTCAACCGGGCCAGGAACGGCTCCCGGCGGGGGCCGGCGATCACGAAACCGACCAGGCGTACGCGGCGGCCGGCCAGCGCCTGCCCGCCTGCGGTCGCCTGGGCCGCGTACTCCGCGAGCGTCATAGGCACCGGATCGCCCTCTGGAACGGCGCCGACCGCCCGCGACCCGTCGAGCGTTCCGGCCCGCACCACCGAGAAGCTGCCCAGAGCGGGCGGAGCGATCACCAGCACGGACACGGCGGCGGCGACCAGAACCCAGCCGACGCTGGTCCGCCGCCGGATGGGCGTGGTCGGCCCGGACGACGCCGGCGACGAACCGGCGGGCACCGCACTGGCCGGCGATCCGGAAGGCTGAGGGCGCAGGCCCGACCCGGCCGCCGCTCCGCTGACGGGACGACGGCCGTCAGTACGAAAGCTGTCGGTCCGCACCGTCTCCAGCGCCGTGGTCGGGGCGTGCATCCCCGTCGGTTCCAGGTCGCCCGGGGTCTCCCCCAGACCCTCGTGCGCGGCGGCGGCCCGACCGGCGGCGAGCGCCCGGTCCCGGTGGACGGCCCCGACCTCCCGAGTCGCCTCGGCGGCCGCGCGAGCGGCCCGCGCCCGGTCGACGCCGAAGATGCCGTCCAGCTTCAAGCCGCCCGCGATCGTGTCATCGTCCCGGGTGATCGCGTCCGAACGCAGGTCCCGCCACAGCGTCACCGCGGCCACCACGAGCAGGACCACGCCCGTGAGCAGGAGCAGGGGGGCGTAACCCGCGCGGACGTAGCGCACGTGGGTGTTCGTGGCGACCAGCTTGATCAGCATCCCGCCGAGCAGGACGAGCAGCGCGGTCTGGGCGTAGCGGCGCATCTAGAGCACCAACCATCCGATCACGAGCGTCGCCACGAGCCCGATGAGCACCGTGGCTGGGGCGAACCGTAGGGCGAGGCCGGGACCCAGGCGGACGACCTGCCGCGTGAACAGGCGCAGGTTCGCCACCGGCCCGACGACCAGGAAGGCCAGCGCGGCCACGGCCGGGAACTGGCTGAGCGCCGCGGCGACGAAAGCGTCCGCGCCCGCCCGCACCGACAGCAGGACGGCGAGCAGGGCCATGGCGACCACGGCGAACAGGCCGCTGTGCGCGATCGCGTCCAGCCACGGGGCCGGCAGCCACACCGTGACCGCCGCGACGACGACAGCCCCGACGGCGAGAACACCACCGGATCGCACGACGTCAATGCGGCACCGCGCCCAGAACGCCGGCCAGCCCTGCGCGTCCGCACCGTCGCCGCTCGCGGCGGTGGCCGCCGCCGCCGGGCCACCGGGCGTTCGGGCGGTGAACCACAACCACAGCCCGCCCATGGCGGCCGTGGTGACCACGCCAGCGACGAAACGGGCGAGCACCATGGTCGGCTGGCCGGGAAACGCGACCGCGGTCGCGGCGAGCACCACCGGGCTGGCCGCGGGCGAAGCGAGCAGGAAGCTCGCTCCCGCCACCACCGCGCTGCGCCGGCTGGCCCCCGTCGACGGAGTCAGCGCCCGGACCAGACCGGCCAGGCCGGGCGGACCGCCCACGACGGCGCGCGGGACGAACGCGGCAATCGCCGCGACCGCCACCGAGCCCAGCACCACGAACGGCAGGCCCGCCACCACGACCGAGACGAACGCGGTGAGGAAGGCCGACCTCGGGCCGGTCCCGGTGAGGTCGACCAGGATCCCGCGCAGCAGGATCGCCGCCACCACCACGACCGCGAATGCCTCGACCGACCGGAGCCGACGGCGCCACGCCGACGCCCGGCCCGTTCGCCGTGTCTCGACGGCCGGCTCGGTGGCCACGGCGACACCGGACGCGTCCCCGTGCCCGCCAACCCACCCGCCGCTGCGCCCACCCGGATCCACGCCGCCATTCTGGCGGCTGTCGGTCAAGCGGGACGGACCAGGGCGAGCCACTCGCCGGACCGCACCTCCCGGCCGGCCGGCACGAGCACCTCATCCAGCACACCCGGGGTCCGTACGGTCAGATCCCAGACAGCACCGCTCGCCAGCCGCACCCGGGCCACCGCCGTGCCCGCCGGGTACGGCCGGCGGGGCTCGACCAGCCAGCGCAACAGGCGGGCCGTGTACCCGGGGATGGTGTACGCCAGCGGCACGAGGCGCTGGGTCGAGCCGCGCGCCCGGACGCGCCGCGGGCCGCTGCGCGGCAGCCAGGCCGCCGCGCCCCGGATCACGGCCAGCTCCGGTTCGTCGACCGTGGCCACCGGAATCCCCAGCCCGTGCTCGATTCGAGCCGCGAGGCCGGGCGTCCGGGCGCCCTCGCCCACCAGCACCACCCAGCTCACCTGCGTCCGACCGAGACCCAGACGAGCCAGCAGATCCTGACCGAGGGCGAGCGCGCGGTCGAGGCCACCCGGCGCCCCGCCGAGGCGATCCCCCGGACCGTAGGGAAGGGCGTCGGCCGTGGCGTCGTGGCCGAGGACCTCGGAGAGGCCCTCGCCGGCCCGGACCACCGTCACGGTCACGGTGGCGCCGGAGTCGGGCGCGCGGCCATCGGGCTCGTAACCCGGGCCGTTGGGCCCAGGGCCGTAACCAGCTCCGTTGGACCCGGGGCCGCCGTAACCCGTGGCGTCGTAACCAGTGGCCGGGTGACCGGCGATTTCGTAGACCAGCACGAGGTCACCCGTTCGCACCGGCAGGTTGGGGGCCCAGACCGCGACGGCCGCGGCGGGCACCAGCTCCACACCGGTGAAGCCGGCCAACTCCCCGGCCTCGACCAGGCGGCGACGCAGCGCATCCGGGGCCGCCGCCGGAATCGTCACCACGGCGCACTCAGGCGCCACCGACTCGCCGAGCGAGGCGAGCCGGTGCGCGGCCGCGCTCCGAACGGTGGCGAGAAACTCGGTCCCCGCCTCGCCCGGCCGTCGGGACCAGCGGCCCTCGCCCCGGGCCGGGTCGGGCACCAGCCACGAACCCCGCTCGGTCACCACCATGGCCGCCGCGCTCGTCGGGTCGATATCGATGATCAACGTGGTCCGGTCGACCACCGGCGCCAGGTCATCGACCGGCGACGCCGGACGCGGCACCACCGGTCCCGCGTCCGCGGACGACCCGGCCGCCCACGACGGAGGGGCCCAGCCCGGATGGGGACTCGACATCGCACCCTGCCCGCGCATCACAACCGCCCGCACATCACAGCCCGGCCGCCCTTCACAACTCCCACACCTCGACGCGACTGTCCCGAGCGGACTCCCGGTTGGCCAGGAGGAACTGGCCGTCGGCGCTGAACGCCACCCGCACCCGCGTGCTCGGCGGGTGCTCACACCGGAAGACCTCCTTCTCGGACCCGGTCACCCGCAGCGACACCCCGGCCGGCCCCGCCTCGGTCACCACCGGCACGGCCCGCAGGCGGCCGTCCGGGCTGAGCGCCGCGTCGCCGAAGCAGTCGTTGACGCTGCGCTGCTCGAACCCGGCGAGGCGGCGGCGCCAGTCGTCGGTGAATCTCTCCAGCCGCTCGCCGGTCGTCAGGTCCCAGACCGTGGTGATCGACCGGCGGTAGCGACCGGCGGAGCCGGCGTCCTCGCCCTGCGTCGACAGGCGCCACTCGCGCTCATTCACCAGCACCGCGGTCGGCTGGCTGGAATCCCGGAAGGCGGTCGTCTGAACGCCGGTCTGTAGATCCCAGACCCGGAACGCCCCGGTCTCGTCCCAGGCCACGAGGGCCAGTCGGCCGGCCGGATGGACAAACACCCGGCCGCGACGGCGCGCGGGCCGGGTGGGAGACGAGACGCGACCGGTCGGGTCGTCGAACTCCGGTCGGAACTCCCGCAGGAGCGTGCCGTCCGGCACGGACCACAGGCGGACCAGATCGGCGGTGGCGGCGCACTCGACCAGGACGCGACGGTCCGGGGCGAACAGCCACTCGCCGGAGCCCGCCAGTTCGTGCCGCAGGTCGGGCGGGTCGCCGGCCAGCAGGCTGGCCGGCCGTTTCGCCCTGGCCACCAGCGTGGGCCCCACGACCTCGCCCGCCCGGACGGGCCGCGCCAGCAGGACGCCGTCGTCGGGTGCGGTCAGCTCGTACAGGCGCTCGTCGGCCGTGCGCACCTGCGCCAGGACGGCTCCCCGCTGGTACGGCTCGCCGGGGTCCACCAGCCACCGCTCCACCCGGGCCCGGCCGGCCGGAACGTCCCAGGCGACCGGCTGCACCCGCCACCGGGGATGGTCGTCGGCGAGGCGCCGGTACGGGGCCGCCGCCACGAACCGGACCGCGCCCCACAGGGCGGCCAGCTCGGGGTCGTCGAGCCGGATCACCGGGCGCCCGAGCTCCTCCCGCAAGATCCGTTCCGTCACGGCGAGCCGGGCGTGCCCGCCGGCGAGGACGACCGCCTCCACATCGGCCAGCGTGGCCAGGCCCGCCCGGGCGTCGGCCGGACGCGTCGGCCCGGCCCGGCCCGCCGCCAACCGGGCCACCAGGCTCCGGGAGCTCGCCCCGAGCCAACGCAGGCCCGGCTCGGCCAGCCGGTCCAGCCACGGCCGGCCCAGGGTGTACATCGGCGCTCCGGCGGCCGGCTGGCCGCTCACCTCGGCCCCGGGCTCCCGCTGGCCCACCGTGTGCTTCATCTGCCGGACGAACTCCAGCGCCTGGTACCGGGCCCACCAGCCGTCCTCGCCGGGAAGGGCGAGCTGGGACTCCAGCCAGTGCCCGGCCTGTGCCCGCAGGTCGTCCAGCAGCCGCAGGTCGAGCTCCTGGCCGGCGCTGATGCTCTCGTGAGCCAGGGGCAGCACCTCGTCCCGGTCGACCCGCAGCAACGCGGTCGACCAGGTCTGGCCCAGATCGCAGACGAGGACGAGCGACCCGTCCGGCAGGTCGGGCCGGGTGGCCGGGGTGAGGAGAAGCGTGTCCGGGGTGGCAGTGCCCGGGGTAACGGTGCCTTGGGTAACCGTGCCCGGCGTAGCAGCGCCCGGGGTAACGGTGCCCGGCGCGACCGGGGCCAGGAGTAGGGGGGTCAGGGGGACCGAAGGAGCCGACTGAGCTTTCCCGTTGACCGGCTGCCTCGGCCCGGCCGTCCCGTTGGCGGGCAGGCCCGCAGACGGCAGGCTCAACACGATCGCGGTGGCCGAGTCGACCAGCTCCACCTCGGAGAACCCGGCCGCCTCGCCCGCGGCCACGAGCACCTCGCGCCGACGGTCGGCGGGTGGGCACCAGGCCGGGACGACCACCGTCAGGCGGTCGATGGCCACCGGGTACGCCCGACCGAGCTGGCCGGTATGAGTGAGCAGCCGGAGCGCCTCCGCGCGCAGGGCGGTGAGGAACGCCGACAGGGCGGTGACCGGGTTCAGGTGGGGTCCGTCGGGCCGCTCACTCTCCAGGCCGGGTCGGCCACCGTTGAGCAGGGCGCACGGGTTGACCGATCGGGCCGGCGGGGCGGCCGCGCCCGCGGCCACGGTCCCACCCGGGTCGAACGCCACCCGCGTGGGCCACCGCGGCGTCCCGCTGTGGGGATCGCGCACGAGTGCGGCCGAGCCGGCCCCGACACCGTTGACCGGTCCGGCACCATTGACGGGCCCGACGCCGTTGACAGCCCCGACGCCATCGACAGGGTCCACACCATTGACAGGGCTCACACCGTTGACGCCCCCGGCCGCCGCCCGGCGGGTCTTCGCCGCGCTGCCGTTGGCGAGAGCACTCCCGTTCGCGAGAGCACCGTTGGCGCTGGTGCCGCCGACAACGACGACGGCGGCGCCGGTGGAGTGAGCACCGATGTCGACCACGAGGGTGGTGAACGGCATGCCGGCACCTCCAGCCCGTATCGCGGCACCGAATGCCAAGCATTAGAAGACGTGATTGTTACATCCGTGCGACATACCGGCTACCGAACGTATTCGTCACTCCGGCGCTACCGTGGGCTGGTGCGACCCTCCCCCGACGCGAGCCTGGCGCGGGCCGTGCAGGCCGGTCCGGTCGTGCTCGACGGCGGTCTCGCCTCCTGGCTCGAGGCGGCCGGCCATGACCTCAGCGACGACCTGTGGTCGGCCCGGTTGCTCATGGACGCCCCGGCCGCGATCGCCGCGGCCCACCGCGACTTCATCGACCACGGCTCGCGGGTGGTCACGACGGCCAGCTACCAGGCCACCGTCGAGGGCTTCGTCCGGCGTGGGCACACGCCGGAACAGGCGGCCGACCTGATCCGCTCCAGCGTGCGCATCGCCCGCGCCGTCGCGGACGCCGCGCCGGTCGGCCCGGTCTGGGTGGCCGCCTCGGTGGGCCCGTACGGTGCCGCCCTCGCCGACGGCTCCGAGTACCGCGGCAACTACGGCCTGTCCCAGGCGGAGCTGATGCGCTTCCACCGGCCGCGGTTGGCGTTGCTGGCCGAGGCGGCGCCCGACGTCCTGGCGTTGGAGACCGTGCCCGACGTCCGGGAGGCCGAGGCCCTGCTCACGGCGCTCGACGGTCTGGGCGTGCCGGCCTGGCTGTCGTACACGATCGCCGGTGACCGGACCCGGGCCGGCCAACCGCTGGCCGAGGCGTTCGCGGTCGCCGCCGGGCGCCGGGACATCATCGCCGTCGGGCTGAACTGCTCGTCGCCGGCCGACGCCACCGCTGCGGTGCCAATCGCGGCGGCGGTCAGCGGCAAGCCGGTCGTGGTCTACCCCAACAGCGGCGAGCACTGGGACGCCAGGAACCGGCGCTGGTTCGGCCAAGCCGGCGACCTGGACGATCTGGCGCCGCAGTGGGTACGCGACGGCGCCCGACTGATCGGCGGGTGTTGCCGAGTGTCGCCCGTGACCATCAAGCAGCTCGCGAGTATCGTTGGTTCACCTGAACAGCCGAACCACTCATCGACCTAACGACGGAATCACCAGCAAACAAACTTGAACGGGGCGCCAACGAGCGGCCATATTCGCCGGATGCAGATAGCCATGAGCCATCGGCACACGCGCGGTTGCCACCTTGCAACCGACCGTGCTCGGGTGGGGCGGCTGGATGGATGGCAACGAGGGAGACGGTTCGCATGCCCGAGGGTCAGGGCGTCGCGACGACCCGGCGACGACTGAGGACGGAACTACGCCGGCTGCGCGAGGCAGCCGGTCTCCACCAGACCGAGGTTGTCAAGCAACTCGACTGGTCTATATCCAAGCTCATCAGAATTGAGAACGGCTCGGTCGGAATCTCGGTGACCGACGTGCGGGCGCTGGCCGCCCTGTACGGGGCCGAGCCGGAGCACGTGGAGGAGCTGGCCCAGCTCGCCCGGGTCACCCGCGAGCGGCAGTGGTGGAGTTCCTACCGGCACGTCCTCACCCCGAGCCTCCGCGAGTACATCGCCTACGAGGCCGACGCCTCCGCCATCTACGCGGCCCACCCGACCCTCGTCCCCGGGCTGTTGCAGACCGAGGACTACATGCGCGCGATCCTCACGTCGACGTGGCTGGCGCCGGTACCGCCCGAACGCATCGAGGCCGAGATCGATGTCCGACGCCGGCGTCAACGGGAGGTCCTGTACTCCGGTCACCCGCCGCAGTACCGCGTGATCCTCGACGAGTCGGTGTTTCGCCGGCTCATCGGGGGCGCCGTGGTCATGCAGGCCCAGATCAAGCACCTCATGGCGCTGCCCGAGGACGTGGTGAGCATCGCGGTGTGGCCGATGAGCGAGGGCGGGCACGTGGCCCTCCAGGGCGGGTTCACGATCATGGAATTCGCCAGCCAGGACGAGCCCGGGGTGCTGTTCCTCGAGTCGGCCCTCGGCAACCCGATCGAGCGTGACAAGGACCAGGTCGTGAAGTACCGCGAGGCCTTCGAGGTGATGCTCAAGCGGTGCCTGGAGGGGGCCGGGGCCCGGTCCTTCATGGCCGACATCGCCGACGAACTGGGCCGGTTGGCCTCGGCCGGGTGACGCCCGGCCCCAGGCGATGACCGGGTCGGAGGTCGGGGCCGCCCCCACCGTCACGGCCCCGACCGGCTTCTCCGAACTCCCTGAGCTACCGACGTCTGTCGATCAGCCGGGTGCTCTGCGGTCACCGCTCGAGCAGAGGTCACCAACTCCGGCCGACGACGCTCGAGTCAGCGGCCTGTGGTGACATGACCGCCATTACTTGACCAAACGGCGGGCGAGCACCGCTCGTTCGACGGCCCGCCGGACCTTGCCGAACTCGTAGCGGTCGGCGTCGTGGTAGAGCAGGGTGGGCTCGCCCCGGTACAGCGCCCACAGCTCGTACGGGGTGGGCCAGCGCACCAGCGCCACCCCGACCAGGATCATCGTGACCAACGCCTGCGCCACCACCACCGTCACCAGCGTCAGGCTCCACCCGTTCACGTGGACCAGGCCGCCGACCGCGGCCAGGACCACCAACGCCTGGGCCATGGCGGCGCCGACCACCACCCGACGCATCGGCTGCGAGCGCCCCCGCCCCGCCCGGAGCCGCCGCAGGTCACCGATCCGGTAGGTGCGGTCGCCTATCCGCAGCGTCTCCTCGGTGACCCGCACCCCCCGCCACAGGGCGTAATGCTCGCGTTCCCGGGGCGCTCCGCGGATCTGTGTCTGGTCCATCACTGCCTCCCGTCCGTGCGGACCGAACCGGTGCGCCTCATCGCGTATGTCCACTATCGAATAGCGATACCACTGATGTCCAGTGTCAATTTGCCCTACTGCAGTCTGCGATATCGCAGATTGGCGCCGGAACACAACTTAACCTCGTGGCCGGGATCGGTTACGCTAACTCTCGGCATGCGTCGTCGCCGCCCGATGCTGTCTGTCAAACGGAATCGCTCACGAGAACGGGAGCTGACAGTGAATCGAGATTGGCGTAAAAGCCAACGCTGTCCGGGCACGGCGAACGGGTGCGTGGAGATCGCATGGGATCCCGAGGGGGTCCGCGTCCGGGACTCCAAAGACCCGGGCGGACCGGCACTGCGATTCAGCTGGGGTGAGTGGCAGGCGTTCATCGCCGGGGTCAAGGACGGCGAGTTCGACGGCCCGTACCTGATCAGCCAGGCCTGAGCCAGTCGCGGCCGGGTCAGGCTCGAGCGGCCAGCTCACCCACGACCGACGGGCCTGACCCGGCCCGACCAACCCTCGTCCTCGAGGGCCGGTCCTTTCGGCCCCGGACCGCTACCTGACCCGACCGCCGCGCGGTTGCGGGCCGGCGACCTCAGCGACCATCCTCCGAGGACCCCACGGTCCAGTAGACGCGGTTGTACTCGACCAGGCGCAACTCGCCCGTGGCCGACCGTTCGTAGGTGGTGACTCCGCAGTTCTTCGGCGGATTCTCGGTGAGCAGCTGCGACACCTTCTCGTACGGCCAGCGCTCCAGCAGGAAGCGCAGGCAGCGAATGGTGCCGCCGTGGACGACCAGCATCACCCGCTGGCCGTCGTGCTCCCGGGAGAGCATGGTGAGGAAGGTGTCCACCCGAGCCGCCACGTCGGCCAGGCTCTCCCCGCCGGGCGGGCGGGAGAAGAAGTGGCCGAAGGTCTGCCAGTACTCCTCCAGCCAGGGAAAGGCCGCCTTGGCCTCGGCCTCCGTCATGTCGTACGCGTACCCGGGATCACGCTCACGGATGTAGAAGTTTCGCTCAACTCGGATCCGGGCCCGTTCCTCGTCGGTGTAGGCCTCCAGCAGGCCCTGCGCCGTCTCCTCGGTACGGGTGTAGCCCGAGGTGTAGACGCAATCGAACATTCCAAATCGTTCACGGATCGCCCGCCCGGTCTGGCGCGCCTGCTCGTGCCCGGCCGGGGTGAGGGCGATCTGGTGGTCCGGGGTGCCCCGGATGACCCGCCGGGCCGCGTCATCGGCGAAGTAGACCGTGTCCTTCTTGATCTGGTTACGGATTGACTCGGCGTGCCGGACAACGACCAGCAGCGATGGTCCCTGCACCCTCACCTCCCAGGTGGCTCCTCCCCCAGCACCCTATCGGCGCCGTCCGGGTACCGATCGGCCGACTGGCAACCCGGTCACGGCGGTGTGTCGCTGCCCGGGCCGCCGGAAGCGGATGGGTAGCGTGGCGGCGGCGAAGGGAGGCAGGCATGGAGGTCAACGACATCCTCAGTGCCATCGTGATCGGCGCGGTCATCGGCACGCTCGGTCGGCTGGCGCTGCCCGGCCGGCAGAACATCGGCGTGTTCGTCACCCTGCTGGTCGGCGTCGGCGCGGCCGTGCTCGGGACGTTCGTGAGCCAACGGTTCAGCCTGCCCGAACTGCCCCAGGATCTGTGGTTCCTGCACTGGGACTGGACCGTCCTCGGCATCCAGGTCGGGGTGGCCGCCGTCTTCACCGCCCTGGCGACGCTGATCGCCCGGTCCCGCCTCAACACCGACGTGGCGACGCCGCGGAAGAAGACGTCGAGCCGCAAGTCCCGCTGAATCGGCCTGCCCCGGCTCAGGTCAGCGTCGGCCCCGGCCTCACCCGGGCGCCTCGACCCACCCAACCTCTGGCGCCTCGGTCCGTCCAAACCCCGGCGGCCCACCCAATGTCGTGACGGCGACGTCGGAACGAACGATTGGACGGGTGGCGATCACGGGCGATGATGACCGCACTCGGCGGACGTGATCCGCCGACGTCGTCACGAAGGGCAGCACGATGTCAGACCAAGCCTGGATCGCGATCGGGATCGCCGTCGCCGTCGTCGCGATCATCACCTTCGTCGGCGCAGTTCACCTGCTGCTCAAGGTGCTCCGCATGCGCCGTCACCTGGCCGAGCTCGGCACCGGCGGCAAGGTCGCCTTCTGGGTCGCGACGATCTACACGTTCCTGCCGGTCGACCTGCTGCCCGACCCGATCTACCTGGACGACATGGCCGTGATCGGCACCGCGCTGATCTACCTGACCCGGCTGTGGCGGAAGCGGCACGGCAGCCGCCCGCTGCGCCACGCCCGGCCGCGGCCGCCGGCCCACCAGCCCAGCGTGCCGAGCCGGTGACCCTGCGCCCGCGGCGCCCCGAGAATCCTGGCCTCAGGCGCTGGGCGCGGCCGTCTCGGCCGCCACCGCCGAATCGCGCTGGGAGTCCGGGTCGCGCTGCCGCGGCACCGTGACCCGCCGGCTGGGCCACCACAGGATGAGCGCGGCCACCGCCATGAGCCCGAGCGCTACCCACGCCGACGGCAGCAGGGTGTACAGCCGAGGCCCGGCCCCCAGCTCGACATCGATAATCGTCACGAACGACTGCACCGCCACCAGCGCCAGCAGCAGGGGACGCCGCGGGTGCTCCCAGACCGCGATGATGCCGGCCGCGACCACCACGGGGAAGGCGTACAGGGCGTAGCGGCCGTAGTCGGAGCCGAACAGCCACTGGGCGAAGACCGGGACGAGCATCCACCACAGACGCCCGCCGTGCCGCCGCCCGTACAGGCCCAGGACCCACCACAGCCCCAGGGAGCCGGCGATGCCGTACGTGAGGAAGAACAGCGGTCGCGGCACGACCTCCGTCCCCACGTACTGCAGCAGCCCGTACTTCATGAGCCCCAGCGTCGAGGAATCCTCCAGGTACGTGGTCGCCTGCCGCATCGCCCAGATCGTCACGGCGGCCGGCGCGATGAACAGCACCGTACGCACCGCCGCGGACAGGTCGACCCAGTTGGCCAGGCGTCGCGGCAGCGGCAGCAGAGGACCCTTCTGGCGCAGCCACATGTAGATCGGAACGACCAGGCCCAGGACGGTCTCCCGGGCCACGCCGGTCACCACGAGCAGCAGGGGCAGGGCCGCGTACCAGCCATTGATCAATGCCAGCATCGACCAGGCCATCAGGGCCATGGCCGGTCCGTCCACCAGGTACGGATCGAAGATGAAGTGGGTCCACATGGGCAGGGACATCGCCCCGGCCATGCCGACCAGGCCGGCCGAATGCGGGCCGCCGAGCCGGCGGACGATGAGGTAGAGCGCCAGGCCGGCCAGGAACAGCGACGTCCAGGTGATCCACATGAACGCGCCCACGTAGTGGTCCGGGCCGCCGAGGGCGCGGGCCAGCCAGGGCTCCAGGCCGCGGTACGCGAGCGGCACCCAGTGCACGCCCTTGGGGTCACGGGCCATGGCGAGGTACGTCGTCGTGTCCCCGCCCGCGGTGCGGTAGTCGACCAGGGGCAGGTAGAGGATCCACGCGGCCATCACCACGACGCCGACACCGGCGGCGATGGCCAGCTCCGTGGGCGTGCAGTGGGCCAGCGACTGCAACGCCCTGCGCCAGGACCCGCGGCGGGCCTGGTCGGTGGCCTCCTGGGTTGCGGGCTCGGCCGCCTGCGGGTCGGCGGTCCGGGGGGCGTCCGGCACCGGCGTCGTCATGCTCCTCCTTGGGGCCGGGAGTGTCGCGAGCCTGCGTTGTTCGCATCGGCAGGCGGCCCAACTGGTCACCTCGTGGCCCCGACGGTGCCCCGGGATGCCCAATTGGCTACTTTCCGGGCATCGGCCAGCGATGCCGGTAGGCGCGGATGCTACCAGTGGGTTCCCGCCGCGCCAGGCCGCGTACGTGGCTGATCCGGCGGCGTTCACGCGCCCAGGGACGGGCCGACCCGTGTCACGGCCCAAACCCTGAGTGAACGCCGGACCCGAGCGGCCGCCAACGAGAGTGAAAGATTGACGACTGGCCCGAGCCGGGGATGCCGCCGGCACCTAACCTCGCCGCCATGAGATCACGACGAACAGCTCTGGCCGCGGCTGTCCTGGCGGCTGCCCTCGGCACCACCGCCTGCGGCTCGGGCTCAGCGCCCGACCTCGCCACCACCGACCCCGGCGGCGTGGCCGTCCTCGGCACCGACGGCGCCACCGAGACGGCCCCGCCCGCGACCAGCGACCCCGGCACCGGTGGCGGCGCCAGCGGTGATGGCGGTCAAGGCTCCTGGCCCTCGCCCGAGGACTGCATCTCCTACGACCCCAACACCGTGACCGCCAACTACGCGGCCGGCGTCTGGTCGATCCGGGCCGCCACCACCGAACTCGTCCGGGTCTTCGGCGGGCCGGACGACCCCGACGGCCAGCACGCGCTCAACCTGGCCAAGCGGTACACCAAGGTCTGCTTCATCGGCCGCGGCAACGGGCGCGACGACGCCACCGCGTACGTCTTCGAGTACTGGCGCGACCCGTCCGGCATCTCCGCCCCGCTGCCCGATCCGGACGACGTGTGTTCCTCGTACGACCCCACCAACCTGGTGCACGACAGCATGGGCGCTTCGGGTTGGCGCGTGCGCGACGACGACCACGTCCTGCAGATCTTCGACACGGAGCAGGACGCGATCGGTGGCAAGCTCGTGCTCGGCAAGTACAACCGGATCTGCACGGTCGCCTCGGAGACTCCCGAAGGGGACCCGGCCGACATCACCTACGCGTGACCCGGCCCACGGGCAGTGTGGGCCGACGCCACTGCTGCTCGAACACGTCGGCCGGAACCGGGTGTCCGAAGTACCATCCCTGCCCGATCAGGCCGGGGAGGGTGGCGAGCTGACGGGCTGTGCGGTCGTCCTCGACCCCCTCGGCGACGACCGACAGCCCGAGCGCGCGGGCCAGGTGGTACACGCTCGTCACGATCGCGCCTTCGGCTCGGCTACCGGCCACCCCTCTGACGTACGACTTGTCAATCTTCACCTCGCTCAACGGCAGCTGTCGCAGGTGCTGGACCGACGCGTAGCCGGTCCCGAAGTCATCCAGCGACAGGCCGACGCCCAGCCGCACGATGTCCTCGCACGCGCGCACCACCCGTTCGGCGTCGGTGAGCAGCAGGCGTTCGGTGATCTCAATGGCGAGCTCGGTCGGCGGGACGCGGTACGTTCCCAGCAACTGGCGAATTTCATCGATGAAACCAGGCGCCCGCAGGTCGCGGACACTGACATTTGCCGATACGCGCACCCGCAGGCCCCGGTCGTTCCAGTCCCGGATCTGGGCGACGACCCGGGCCAGGACGTGCCGGGTGAGCAGGTGCATGACCTCGGTCGGCTCGACCGCCTCGAGGAGCTCCTCCGGATCGACGAGCCCCCATTCGGGGTGGGTCCAGCGCACCAGCGCCTCCGCCCCGGTCAGCCGTCCGGTGTCGAGGTCCACCTGCGGCTGGTACAGCACAGTGAGTTCGCCGTGCCGCGCGGGGTCGGACAGGGCGGCGTTCAGCTCGGCGAGCAGCGCCACCCGTCGCTGAGGAACGTCGGCCGCCCAGGAGACGTAGACCGCCACGTCCTCGCCGAGCCGCCGCGCCTGTCGCATGGCCAGCTCCGCCTTCGACACGAGCGAGGCGAGGTCGCGGCCGTGCTCCGGAGACAGCGCCACTCCCACCGCAGGGTCGGGCGCGAACGGAATACCATCGATCACTATCGTTGGCGTCAACGCAACCGCGGCCCGGCGGGCCTCGGCTACGGCGGCCTCGCCGGTGAGCTCGGGCAGGATGATGACGAACCCCTCGCCCGACAAGCGCCCGACGTAATCCTCGCCGTACTCCTGGATCAGGCGCAGCGCCGCGGCCGCCACGAGCCGCTCGTAGATGCCGCGGCCGAGCGCGTTGTTCACGTCCAGAGCGGACCCCATGGTGACGATGGCGATCGCCAGCGGACGCGGGTGCACGGGGTCGAGCCGATCCTCGGCGGTCAGCGCCTCAAAGCCGAAGATCAGCCCACGACGGTTGAGCAGGCCGGTCACCGGGTCGCGGCGCAACCGCCGCTCACGCTGCGCGGTGAGGCGTGTGAGCTGGCCCAGCGCGAACAGCGGCACCGCCACCAGCGTGACCCACCACCCGGACAACACGGTCAACAGCGGTGACACCAGCAGCAGCGACGCGGTCGTGGCCAGGACGGGCTCCTGGACGTCGGTCACCGCCCGTCGCAGCCCGCCGCCGTAGCTCGCCACCCGGGCCCCGAGCAGCAGGCCGAAGCTGACCACGAACCACACCAGGGCCGGCAGCACGAACCCGACCACGTCGTGGGTGGTGAGGAAAGGCCCCGGCCGGGTGAGCGGCCGGCCCTCGCTGAGCAGGACCGCGAGCTCGCCGGCTGCGAGCGCGCAGACGAGCCGGGCGGTCAGGAAGACCCCGCCCAGGGCGGAGTAGCGCTGCGTCAGGGCCGCGACCGTGCCGGCCACGGCCTGCACCACGATCGCCGGCTCGGCCCCGTAGAGCAGGAAGATCGCGAACGTGAAGCAGGCCGACAGGGTCGTCCGGGCGGTCTGGCCGGCGCGCCGGGTGAGCGCGTAGATCGGGATGTCCACCAGGGTGCCGAGCAGCACCATGGCCCAAAACCCGCTCGGTGCCTGCGGCAGGAACCGCACGGTCGCGGGCACGGCCCACACGACCAGGGCCGCCGCCACCACCGCGGCCAGCCCGGTCACCGTGAACGCCGCGACCCGCCGGTTGCCCCCGCCCAACACGCTCCACCATAGGAGCGCGCGATGCCCGGCCGGGCCACAATTCGGCGTTCCGGGCCGTACCCCCCGCGACGGTGACCGCGTCGGTCGACCGCGCCGTACCGCTCCCCGCCCGGATGACACGATCCCCGGGTCGGCGGCCGAGCGGCGGCGCTCGTCGGCCTCGTACTGTCCGGCCGGTCGGCGGCCGCGACCACATCTGCATGGAGGGCAACGGTCGGATCACCGTCTGGAGCGCCGGGAAAGGTCACTGGATTCTCGGTGGACCGGGCGACGACGTGATCTACGGCTCGGAGGGCCCCGACGACATCAGTGGTGGTGCCGGCAACGACCGCGTGTGGGGCTCGAACGGTCGTGACTACGTGGTCGCCGGGTCAGGCAATGACGTGGTCCGCGCCTTCAACGGCAATGATTTCCTTCAGGGCGACGAAGGATCCGACTACCTCAACGGAGGCCACGGCGACGACGACCTGCCGGTCAGTCCACCGCGGACCAGGCGGACTCGTACGCGTCGATCTCGGCGAGGATCGCGGCCTTGGCGGCCTGGTCGAGGAACGAGTAGCGCACGCTCTGCCGGGCCAGCTCGGCGAGGCCGTGCTGGTCCAGACCCAGCAGCTGCGCCGCCACCGCGTACTCGCGGTTGAGCGTGGTGGAGAACATGGGCGGGTCATCCGAGTTGATCGTGACCGGAACCCCGGCCGCCACGAGCGCGGGCAGCGGGTGCTCGGCCAGGGACGTCACCGACCGCGTGCACACGTTTGAGGTGGGACACACCTCCAACGCGATGTCGTGCTCACGCAGGTGAGCCAGCAGGATCTCGTCCTGGGCCGAGGCGATGCCGTGGCCGATGCGCTCGGCGCCGAGGTGGGTCAGCGCATCCCAGATCGTCTGCGGCCCGGTGGACTCGCCAGCGTGGGGCACGCTGCGCAGGCCCTCGGCCCGGGCGGCCGCGAAGTACGGGGCGAACTGGGCGCGGGGAACGCCGACCTCCGGACCGCCCAGGCCGAAGCTGATCAGGCCGTCCGGACGGATGCGGAGGGCGGTATCCAGGGTGACCTCCGCCGAGGGCAGGCCGGCCTCGCCCGGGATGTCGAAGCACCACCGCAGCCGGATGCCGTGATCCCGCTCGGCCCGCACCCGCGCGTCCTCGATGGCTTCGCAGAACGCCTCGGCCGGAATGCCCCGCACGATGGACGAGTACGGCGTCACGGTCAGCTCCGCGTACCGCACCTGCTGGGCGGCGAGGTCGACCGCGATGTCGTAGGTCAGGGTCGCCACGTCTTCGGCGTCACGGATCAGGTCCACCACCGACAGGTAGACCTCGACGAAGTGGGCGAAGTCGGTGAACTGGAAGTACTCCGCGAGCCGTTCGGGATCGGCCGGCACCGGCGTGGAGCCCTCGTGCCGGGCGGCCAGTCGGGCCACGGTCTGGGGAGACGCCGAGCCCACGTGGTGGACGTGCAGCTCGACCTTCGGCAGTCCCGCGATGAAGCGTTCGATGTCGACGCCCGGTCCGTGCTCGCCGTCGCCGCGCATGGCTTGAACCTCCCCAGAGTGTGTGGAGGCGCCCTTGCAACAACAGGCGGTCGGCCGAGCGTGGCGGGAAGCACCCGTTGCAGCGCCTCTCGACCGTGCCGGCAGACGACCCTAGCACAGCGTCCCGGGCCGGCCGTGGCGTGATCGCACCACCGGCCGACCGTCGATCCCGACCAGACGGCCGAATGGGCATCACCGAACAGCGGATACACCACCCAAACAGACGACTGACAATCCGTCAAACAGACAGCCAAATCAATGGCCCCAAGACCGCAGACCGCAGCGTCACCGCCACGCGATGTTACGGAGATATTGCCCGATCTAGTTCGCCCCGGGTATGGTTCCGACTGCGCCGCGCCGACACGCCTCAAGCCGCGCGCTCCACCTGCAATGACGCAGAGGGATATTTATTGTCAAGTGTGGGAGCGCTCCCACCTATGGACGTCCATACGTGACCGTCCGCCAATCGTGGAGGCGAGTGTCCAATGAGTTCGGTGGTCGAGACCAACGGCCTGTGGCGGCCGTCCCGGCCACGCCCACCGGCGATATCCACGGTTCCCGACCTCCTCGCCTGGCGCGTCGATCTCGACCCGGACGCGGCGGCCCTGAAGGCGTACGGCGTGGCCGAACTGTCCTTCGGTGAGTGGCAGACGCGGGCCCGTATCGCGGCCGCCGCCCTGAAAGCCCGGGGCGTGGGTCGGGGCGATCGGGTCGGCCTGCTCTTCGGCCCCCGGACGTGGACCGAGTTCGCGGTCGCCTACTGCGCGACCCACCTGATCGGAGCGGTCGCCGTACCGATCTCCGACCGACTCGCGGCCCCGCAGATCGAGTACGTCCTCGACCACTGCGCGGTCGCCGCGACCGTCCACGACGACGCGATCGACCCGGCTGTCGAGGCCCGCTGGCACCCCGTGGCCATCACGGAACTGCTGGCCGATCCATCCTCCACTGTGGACGACACCGTGGCCACGGCGACCGACCTCGCCCAGATCCTCTACACGTCCGGGACGACCGGGCGGACCCGGATCCGCACGATCGACGGCGAGCTGACCCAGGTCGCCTCCCGGAACGGGACGCTGAAGATCGACGTCGTCGACTGCACGGCCGAGCTCGCCGCACTCCCGGGCGCCCCGCCCCGCCCCGTGACCAACTTCCCGCTGCGGGCCGTCCCCGCCCTGGCCGAGGCCGCCGAGCACTTGGTGGCGCGGCTGGCCGACCGGCCGTTCGACTACGCCGAGGACTGGCCGGTCCGCGTGGGGCTCGTGGTCGCCTCCGGCCGGGTCCGCCACGTGCTGCTCGTCGTCAGTCACGTCGTGGCCGACTGGTACGCCGCCGAGATCCTGGTGCGCGACCTGCGCCACCTGCTCGTCGGACGGAATATCAGCAAACCCGGCCGGCTGTGCCCGCTGGATCTGGCCGAGCGGGAACGGACCGACGTACGCCGGACGGAACGTGCCCTCGTCTACTGGCGCGACGCGTACGCCCGGATCCCCCGCGACCCGTTCGGTCCGCCCGGACCCGACCGGAACCCCCGCTACAACGAGTGCCTGTTCACCTCGTCGGCCCTGCTCGCGGCCGTGTCGCGACTAGCCTCCCGCCACAGCGTCAGTACGTCGACCGTGCTGCTGGCCGCCACCGCCGCGACGATCTGCGCGGCGACGGGCGAGTCCACCTGTGGCCTGCTCACGATCGTGAACAACCGTCACCTGCCGGGCCACGACGAGGTGGTGGCTCCGGTCAACCAGCTCGGCCTCGCGGTGATCGAGGCACCGCCGTCGTCCGACCTGAGTGAGCTGATCCCCCGGGCCTGGCGGGCGGCCCTGATCGCCTACCGGTTCGCCCACTACGACCAGGCCGCGCTGGACCGGGGCCTGCGCGAGTCCGGGCGCGGCGGGGAGGTGGAAGTCGACCCGTACTGCTGCTTCAACGACATCCGCGGCAATACGCCGATAACGTCCAGCATGGACGATGACGAAATGGTCCATGCGCTGAGCGCGACCACGGTGGAGTGGCTCTCCAAGCCGTCGTTCAACTGGCGCTTCTTTCTGGAGGTGCGTCCCGCGGTGTCCGGCGTCTGCCTCTCGCTGACCACGGACGCCCGCTACCTGCCGCCGGAGCGCATGGAGGCATTCCTGCGGGACCTGGAGCGCCGCGTGGTCATGGCCGCGCTGGACACCGTCCACACCGGACTGCTCCGCCCAGCGTCTCCGGTCGCCGGCGGCGGTTCGCCCCTGGCCGCGCCGCCGGCCCAGCCCACCGAGCGACCGCGGTAACCGTCGATGATCATGGTGTTGTGGCGACAGCCGTCCCGGCTGCGCGACGTCGAGACCGCCGAGGCCCTGCTGACGCCGGATGAGGTCGCCCGCATGCGGCGGTTCGCCCGCGAGGCGGACCGACGCCGCTACCTCACCGCCTGGTCGCTGGTCCGCCAGACGCTCGCCGATCTCTCCGGTCGGCGTCCCCAGGATCTGCGCTTCGACCGCACCTGCGCGCTGTGCGGGGACGCCAGCCATGGCAAGCCGCGGCTCGTCGACGGCCCGTGGGAGTTCTCGCTCTCGCACGCTGGCGACCGGGTACTGCTGGCCGTGGCCGAGAACCGACCGGTGGGCGTCGACGTGGAGCTGGCTGACGCCCCCATCGACAAGGTCGCCCACCTTGTGCTGCACCCCGACGACCCGCCGGTCACCGGGCCGGATCTCGTGCGGATCTGGGTCCGCAAGGAGGCGATCGCGAAGGTCACCGGTCACGGGCTGGCCCGACCGATGACGAGCTTCGCGGCCAGCCCGGACCCGCCCGGGATGACCGTGCACGACCTTCCCGGCGACGACGGCTACGTCGCCGCGCTGGCCACCGTCGCCCTCCCCGGCCCCTCTCCCCCTCCCCTCCTTTGCTGATCTCGGCCCCCTGCCTCTTGGCGGCCCCTCGCCTCTTCACGGCCCTCGCCTCTTCGCGGCCCTCGCCTCTTCGTTGATCTAGGGCTTAGCGTGGTGAATTGATCTCCAACTACCACTCCTAGCCCTAGATCGACGGCGCAGAAGGCTCGAGATTTATCGAGCCGAGGGCCCGGATCGACGGAGCAGAGACACCCATTGACCAGCTGACCGGGGCGTGACTACGGTCGCCACGGGGCCGTGGCCAGCCCCACGTCACGGCTCACGGAAAAGGGAGACGACCCGTGCAAACGTTTGACGTGGCGATCGTCGGCACGGGTAGGATCGCCGCCTTCCACGCCCAGGCCCTGGCCGCGCTCGCCGGACGAGCCCGCCTCGTCGCCGCGGTCGACGTCGACGAGGAGCGGTTGGCCGCGTTCGGCGCCCGCTTCGACGTGCCCCGCCTGCACCGCGACCTGGCCGACCTGTTCGCCGCCGGCCCGCCGGATGTCGTCGACCTGTGCACCCCGCCGGCCCTCCACGCCGAGCAGGCGCTCGCCTGCCTCGACTACGGGATCACCGTGGTCTGTGAGAAGCCGCCCGCGCTCAGCCTCGCCGAGCTGGACCGCATCGCGGCCCGCACCGAGGCCTCGGGACCGCACTTCGCGACCGTCTTCCAGCACCGGTTCGGCAGCGGCGGTCTCGCCCTGGCCGACCTGCGGCGCGAGGGCGCGTTCGGCGCCCCGACCACCGCGGTCTGCCACACCCTCTGGTACCGGCCGGACGAGTACTTCGCGGTTCCGTGGCGCGGCCGGTGGGACACCGAGGGCGGCGGTCCGACCCTGGGTCACGGCATCCACCAGATGGACCTGATGCTCGCCGTCCTCGGGCCGTGGCGGGAGGTGGTCGCGCTCGCGGCCCGCCAGACGAAGCCGACCGCCACCGAGGACCTCTCGTGCGCCATCGTCACCTTCGACTGCGGGGCGGTGGCCACCGTGGTCAACAGCCTGGTGTCACCGCGGCAGACCAGCTACCTGCGTTTCGACTTCACCGAGGCGACGGTCGAGCTGACCCACCTCTACGGGTACGGCGACGGCGACTGGACGGTCACCGGCGTGCCCGGCCAGGAGGAGCGGGTCCGTACACTGTGGACGTCCCGACTCACCGGGGTGTCGAGCGGCCACACGGCCCAGCTCGCCCGCGTGTTTGACGCCCTGGAGGCGGGCGAGCCACCGCCGGTCACCCCGGCCGACGCCCGGCTGACCATGGAACTCGTCACCGCGATCTACGCGTCCGCGTTCACGGGCCGCCCCGTGCGCCGTGGGGAGATCGTGCCGGGGTCGCCGTTCTACGAGCGGATGGAGGGTACGGGCGCCCCGTGGCCGACCACGGTTCCGGCGCCCAAGCCCACCGTGGTCCCGACGCCCCGGATGGCCTCGACGTGAGCGACCCCACGCTGGCCGACGACGACACGGCGATCCCAATAAGTACCGGGCACGCCGTCCCCGGCGACCGCGGGATCACTGACGAATCGGCCGGGGTCGCCCACGCCCCATCGGTAGGGCGGCGCGACCCCGGCCGGTTCGTCGGTTGCCCCGTTCGCCTCACCGTTCCAGCCGGCTGGACGGCTCCGGCGAACATGGTCGACAGTGGACGATCAACGGGGTTCGTGGTCCCCGGAACCCGAAGTCGTGAGCTGGGTCCCGGGGACCACGGAACCGTGGATGATCCCCTGCGACGCCCACCATCCCGTCTGCGTCCACATCGGATACTTCCAGGTGCCGTCTTTCCCCGGACAGACGCCGATGCCAAACGTCGTCAACGTGCCTTGATGACGTCGTAGAGTGCCGTCCAGCCCTCAGCACCCCGGCCGGCGGCCCGGATCTGGTCGTAGTGAGCCTTGACCGCCTTCGGCAGCTCGAGGTCGACCCCGAGCGCCTCGCTGGTGCGCACGATGTGGTCGGCCGTGGCGCCCATCATTGTCGCCGTGCTCAACGCGCCGGGATGGTCGCCGGTTTCGAACCGGCGGGCCAGTTCGGTCTCGTCCTCGATCATCTCGGGGATGCCGGCGATGAAGGCCCGCGCATCGCCCAGGAAGTCGGCGGGGCGGGCACCACCGGCCGCGATCAGCGCGGTGGCGTGCAGCAGGCTCGACAGCGTGGTGAGGAAGACATCGAGAAACGCCTGGTAGAACAACTGGGCCAGGCCAGGGTCCGCGCCGAGATACCGCGGCCGGCCGAGTAGCGCCAGCACCGGCTCGTACCGTTCGACGGCCGCGGCCGGGCCGCTGTAGAAGACGAACGCGTCGGGCGTGCCGACCATCGGTGCCGGCACCATCACCCCACCTGTCACAAACGTTGCCCCTCGCTGCCCGGCCCAGACCGGGGCATCGCGCGAAGCGGTCGGCGTGTCGGAGCTGAGGTTGACCAGCGTCTTGCCGGCCAGGACGTCCTTTTCAACCNGGGATCGAGGATGTCGTACATGGCCTGGTAGTCGGTCAGGCTGAGGATCACCAGGTCGCTGGCGGCGACCGCGGCAGCCGGTGTCGCGGCCCGCGTGGCACCGGACGCGACGACTTCGTCGGCGCGCGCCGGCGTACGGCTCCACACCGTGACGGGATGGCCGGCTTTCAGCAACGTGGTGGCCATGGCGCGCCCCATCGGACCGAGACCGATGATGGTGACTGGCGTGGATGAAACGGTGCTGCTCATCGGGTATTCCGTGTCCTTCGTCATACGGGTCGTGTCGATGATTGGTTTGGCGCCACTGCCCATCCTTTTTCCACCACTTGCGGTTGACAAGTACCCACTTGAAAGTGTCATACTTACCCTTTTGTAAGCAGTCCCACCAGGAAGTAAGCGAGTCATGAAGTCGGACAGGCTCGGCCCCTACATCTGCGGTCTGGACGCCGCAATGGACGTGGTATCCGGGAAGTGGAAGTCGCTGATCCTCTGGGAGTTGGACGCGCACGGCGTGCGGCGCTTTGGCGAGCTGCTGCGGGCACTGCCCGGCGTCAGCGAGAAAATGCTCACCCAGCATCTGCGCGAGATGGAAGAGGACGAACTCGTCCACCGCAAGGTCTACGCTGAGGTGCCGCCGCGCGTGGAGTATTCGCTGACCGAGCACGGCCGGTCACTCATCAAGGCGCTCCAGCCGCTCGGCGAGTGGGGACGCGCTCGCCGCGACCGACTGGCCGCCGCCGGCATGCTCGTCACCTCCTGACTTCGCCGCCGGGAATCACCGGGACGGCACGGCGGGCAATGTGTCCACTTCGGATACTTCCGAGCGTCACAGCGACCGCTGGCCGGCCCGAAGCGCTGGTTACGGGGCTGCCCGATTGAACCCAACGAAATCGCATGCATCGATTTCTGTCGCCTCCGGATCAAACCGATGCCGGTCGAACCGACCCTGGACCACCTCGACACCATCGTCTCCGCCTGTGCTGAGATGGGCCTGGTCGCCAACATCCCCCGTTACGAGCCGCACCGGGGCCAGAGTCGGTTAGCTCCCATCTACCCTTGGAGCCGCACGTGTCAGACCGCCTGCTCGCGATCTTCCTCATCGGGCACCACCCCGCCGACGGGGACTACCTCGCATGGCTGCGGCAACGGATGCAGTTCGCCCGGGTGGACCTCGACGACCTAAAGATCGTCAATGACCGGGGCGAGGGGGTCGGCACCTGGGCCGGCATGCCCTGTCAGATCCGCCACTTGGACGCCATCGACTCGGGCCCGCTGGTGCTCAGCTTCAATCAGTCCGACTTCGACGCGGCCATGGCCCTACCACCAGCAACCGACTACCAATTACCGCCGCCCTTGGCCGCCTTCGCCCACGCCTGCCGGGCGCTGCACCCGAACGTCGCCGTGCTGACATCCCAACCGGTCGACGAGGCAGACATCGACCGGCATGCCGCCGACCTGGACGCCAAGACCGCCGCCGGCCCCTCGCCCGCGGTGTTCGAATACCCGTACTCGGCGCTCTTCCTGGACTCGTTCCACTTCGTCATGCTCGAGGACGACCTGCCCCTGATGGCGACCCTGCCCCGACAGGAGGTCGCCGGCGGGGTGGTCTTCCTCGGCGTATCCGGCCCTGAGGTCGCTTCGGCTGACGTATCCGGCCCTGAGGTCGTCTCGGCTGAATGGTCGGCGTACGAGGCTGGAGGAGAGATCCGGAACCCGGACTTTCGTATCTGGTTCCCCACCGTCGAATGGTCGCCCCGCCCGGAATCGGACGCGACCGGTCACGAGGTGCGGTGCTCCTTCGACGTGGTACGGGCCAACGCACCTCTGTTGAACCAGGGCACCGAGGAGCTGTGCCGCCGGTTCCTGGCCGCGCTCGGGATCGAGGCGGACGAGGTCTACGACTGGACGGTGGAACGAATCTGTACCCCGTTCTTCACCAATCTGCCCGACTCTCCCGACTGGCGCGACCGGTATCGAATCTCGTGGCGGATGACGATCCACGCGCGCACCACCACACCGTTCTGTGACCCCGGCACCGAACCGATCGGGGTCGTCGCCACCGACGCGACGGACGGAGGGCAAATCGATCGGGCACCCGGGACCGAACGGTGTGAGGTTCTGGCCGTCGAGGTCACCCGGCCCGGAGAAGATCCGGACGTGCCGCTCCGACAGCGGCTGCGAGACCGTTTCCCAGAGCTTGCCGTGTCGGTGTCCGAGCTGACCGAGGCGAGGCGAGTGATTCGCATCGGCCGCCTCCGGATCGGACCGATGCCGGTCGAGCCGGCCCTGGACCACCTCGACACCATCGTCTCCGCCTGTGCTGAGATGGGCCTGGTCACCAACATCCCCCGTTACGAGCTGCAACGGGCCAGAGTCGGTTAGCACCCACCTAGCCTTGGAGCCGCACGTGTCAGACCACCTGCTCGACGGATGACGACATACGCCCGCGTAACCCGGTCCTGGACCGATGACGGCTGGGTCGACGACGCCGTCGTCGCCATTGCCGATGACCACATCGCTGTAGTCCCGGCCGAGCCGGATGGGTCAACCGGTCGGATCGACGCCACCCTGCTCCCGCCGTTGACGGATGCCCACGTCCACATCGGACTATCCGACGTGGCGTCCCGGGGCGCGGGGGCGCTGGCCCGCGTGCTCGACCTGGGCTGGGACCCACCGGCGTTGTCGGCCGTGGTGGCGGCGGCCCCCGCGCCCACCCCGGAGGTGCGGTGGGCCGGAACCTTCCTCACCGCCCCCGGCGGCTACCCGAGCACCCGGGCCTGGGCCCCACCCGGTTCGGTCACCGCGATCGCGACGCCCGAGCAGGCGATCGCCGCCGTCGACCGTCAGGTCGCGCTCGGGGCGGCCGTCATCAAGGTCACCCTCAACGCCGACGCTGGCCCGGTGCTGCCGGACGACCTGCTGCGCGTGGTGGTCGAGCGGGCCCACGAGCACGGCCGGCCGGTGGTGGCGCACGTCGAGGGGGCCGGGCAGCCGATGCGGGCCGTGGCGGCTGGAGTCGACTGGTTCGCCCACGCGCCGTGGACCCACCGGCTGATCGACGCCGAGATCGAGGCCATGGTCGGCCGGGTCGGCTGGATCGGCACTCTGGACATGCACGGCCGCGGCGACTATGGCGACGACTACGCCCGGGCGCTGGACAACCTACGCCGGTTTGTCGCGCGGGGCGGCGTGGTCGCCTACGGCACCGACCTCGGCAACGCGCTGTCGACCGCCGACCTGAACCCCCGCGAGGTCGCGGCGCTACGGTCGGCCGGGGTCGACGGCGAGCGCCTGCTGGCGGCGGTCACCGGTGCCGGGCTGCTCCCCCGCTGGTCCCGCACCGCCACCCTGCTGCCCGCCGACGTCACCGGGACGGTGGACGCGATCGACGCCCTGCCCCAGGCCCGCCCCGTCGACGCCGCCACCCTGCGGGCCCTGGTGTCCTGACCACAGGCGATCGAGATCCCTCGGCCGGCCCCGGATCTGTCTCTCACGCCGGACCGCATCCTCCCACCGGTCTGCGTCCTGTCGCCCGACCTGATCCTTTCGCCGGCCCGGTTCGGATTCGCCCACTCGCCCCAGACAGGTGGCGATCGGACGCGACGCGGGTTTGCGGCCTGGGTAAGCTGACCATGGTCCGGGGCGGTAGCTCAGCCGGTTAGAGCAGGGGACTCATAATCCCTCGGTCGCGGGTTCGAGTCCCGCCCGCCCCACTCGGTCTACCTGCGGAAACGCACTCGAGGCATAGACGTTCCCGAGATCTCGGGCACCGGAGCGGGTCCGCGATTGACGTACGCCAAGCCTGGACCTTGCGATCGTGTCGAATGGTGACAAGCTCGGACAAGCGTCGCGCACGGTCAGCGTCTCTAACTGGATCTTCACAACGGCCCGGTGCCGCGAAAGCGCCGGCACCCCACAGCCTGAGCGGCCACCCTCCCGCGCCTGGTGGCGAGAGGGTGGCGAACTCCACGCGGGAGCAGCGTCAAGCGCTGATCCAGTTCAGCGCAAGCGTGCCCAGACCGCTCGCGACGACCAGTGCGGCGAGGACCATCGGCCGGCGCTCGCGGCGGCCCGCCCGGGCAGTCGCCTGCCGCGCCGCGCGGTAATAGAGCGCAGCGCCGCCGACGATCAGCACGGTCTCCACCGCAGCGGCAAGCCACGGCACCCTCCACAGCCCCATGCCGAGGTGGGGTAGGCCGCCCAGGTCGCCAGGCAGCAACGGCAGGTCGGCCCGGTGCACGACGAGGTCCAGGACCCAGTGCGAGAACGCGACCGCACCCAGTACCAGCGCCGAGGTGCGCCCGAAGCGGCGCAGGAAGAGCAGCCCGTAGATGGCGGACAGCACGAGCGCCCCGACCAGCGAGTGGGTGTAGTCGGCGTGAATGAGCGCGGAGCCGTAGTTGCCGTGGCCGTCCGGGGCCGTCTCGATCCACTCAACGCCCGTCGCTAGAAGCGGCGCGAAGACGACGTCGAGCCACACGGTCGCCAACATAAGCGTCCACAGGGGAAGGTCGGGTCGGCCGGCCTTCGCGCCGGCGGCCAGGCCAAAGTGTCCGGCGATCATCGACCATCCTCCCGATCCGGCCGCCGCCACGGCAGCTTGGCGTCAAGATAGCCAAGAACACCGATAAAGAGGATCATCCCGACGAAAAATGACATAGGCTAGCTCCGGTTGCGCGCGGCCTTCCAAGGAGGACCCAACCAAAAGTTACAAATATGCGTATATCTGACATTAAACATGACATGGGTCAGTCGCAGACAAAGCCCTCGGACCGGCCCGCCGCATGCTCCGATCAGCCACTTGTCGAGCGGTGCACCAACGCTCGATAAGCGAGGCGCATCGCCCGGTACGTGGCGGCACGTGGAGGGGAAAGCTAATGTCAGCAGCCTTCGCGGTCAAGGTCGACGGGGCACTCACACGTGTGCGGTGGGCCACAGCTCGGGTCGGCCGGCCAGTCCGGCGAGGTACGCCCCGGAGGGTTTCCGGAGTGGATGGCGGTCCACAGGCGGAGACCCCGGGAGCCTCCAACGCCGTACGGGCCGCTACGGCCCACGGGCGAGGCCTCCGGGCAGAAGCCACGGAGGTTGGCCGCGCCCGGCCAAGAGGCGCTCCGGGGAGTTCTGCGATCAGCAGACTGACACCGGTCTTCGTTTGGCAGACTAGGCTCGCCCGGCGGACCACCAGCACGATCGTCCTCGATCCGTCTCGCTGACGCCCGTACGGCCGCCAGCGCCGGCCGACGCAGGCCGTACGGTCTCCGACCTCACGTGGCCAGGCTTGCGGTCGCACCCTACGCTCGGCCCAGGACACGAGGAATCGAGGCATCTATGCGCGGGACCCGGATGGGTTTACTGGTCGGCAGTGCGTTGTCCTTCCTGCTCGGCGTGCTGTCCCTGGTTTGGGTGGCGGTCGACAGCACGATGGCACTGGCCGGCGGCATCGTGGGAGGGTCGTTCCTCCTCACGGGGATCGTCCTCGTCTTCGCCGCCCGCTACGTGGGCAGCCTGGACACCTCGGGCCTTCTGCGCGACGGGATTCCCGGCACCGCCACGGTACTGTCCACACAGGACACCGGGGTCACCATCAACGACCTGAATCTCGTGGTCCAGCTCAGGCTGCGGGTCACCGTGCCGGGGCGGGCGCCGTACGAGGTCACCATCCGGCATGTCCTGAGCGGACGTAGCGCATGGGGCTCCATCCAGCCCGGCATGGTCCTGCCCGTCCGGGTCGATCCCACGAATCCGAACCGCGTGGCGGTCGACAGCAACGCCGGCGGCCCGGTCATGTCCAGCCCGGTCATGCCGGTCATGGCCAGCCCGGCAGTGGCGGGAGGCCCGGAGACTCCGCCGTCGATGATGATCAATGAAAGCGTCGACGTCGTCCGGGTCACCGGGGCCGATATCGTCGCGGCCGGTGTCCAGACCACGGGGCAGGTGGTCTCCGTGCAGCCCTTGGGGGTGACGGCGGGCCAGCTCACCGCCGGGCTGCCAGCCGATCAGGCGGACGACCCGGTCGTTCACGTGGTCTTCACCTTTGTCGGACCAGGCGGCGCGCAACGGCGCAAGGAGGCGTTGATCCGCGTTCCCGACGGTAAGCAGGACGTCCTCGCCCCCGGCCGGCCGGTGGCGGTCTCATACCTGGAGGAGACGCCGGACACCGCCACGATCGACTGGTCACGCGCGTAACCGGCGTTCGGAGCGGCGTCTTGCGGAGGAGACGTCGTTGCGACGGACCGGCAGATGCTTCGTACGCCGTCGTCGTCGAGAAACAGGCGATGGCCCATCTTTGTGCGATGTGGCCCATCATGGTGACTCGTAGAGCTCCAATGCGGTGCGGATCTTCTCGACCTGGCTGGTGACCATGGCGAGGTCGGTCTCACCGTGCAGGTAGCGCGTTCCGTGGTGCGCTATGCTCTCGAACTTCACCAATATCAGGCCGACAAGTACCTCGTGACGGGTGAACTGGCGGCCACCGGCGGCCGTATAGGCCTCAGTCATCGCATCGAGCGATTCCCGCGGGGCCGTCGTCCCGGACCGGAAGACCACGGTCTGTGCCACGGTGGCCAGATCGGCGAGGACGAGGTCGAACCGTGCCTGGTCCCAGTCGAGCGCACCGCTGAGGCGCACCGGCTCGTGCCCAACGCGCAGGTTGGGATTGGATGGGTCGCCGTGGATAAGCTGCGGGGCCACGGCCGTGAGTCGAGGCAGCCACTCGCGTACGACCGCCTCGGCGCGACCGAGAAGCTTCTTGTCGTCCGGGGAGAAGGCGAGCCGTCCCCGAGCGACGAGATCGGCCGCCAGCTCGAACAGGCTCACCACCGTGTCGTCGACCACGGCGAGGTCGCCCGGCAGGGCACGCATGGCACGGTGGAGACGAGCGAGGCCGTACGCCACCGCGGCCGTATCAGCCATGTTGCGAGGATCGGGCTGGCGTCCACCCACGTGCCGAGTCAACCACCACACGCGATCTGCGTATCGAACCAGCTCGTCGCCCTCACGTGTGGCGATCACGACCGGTACGTCGATGTCAAGTCCAGGGGTGGCGGAGAGCCTGGCGAGCAACCGGTGCATTCGCGCAACGTGCGTGGCCCGGCGCGGGACATCGCAGGTGAGCCAACAGTCCCCTACCCGCCAGGTCGCCTTGTTGACGCCGACGTGCACCCGCTCGGCGCCGGCCCGCCGGCCCCACTTCGTGTCGAGTAGCAGCGTGGCTGCACTGTCGAGATCGAGCGCCTCGGTCATGGCGAACGTCGCGGACCTCAATCCCCACGACAGACGCTGTGTCAGCGACTGTACGAGTCATGGGTGGCCTTGACCAGACCCGATTGTACGGGGCGCCAGGCCTGGGCAGGCCCACCCGATCCTCATGCCCGAAGGTCGACCTAACCTCCGCTCCGACAGAAGTCGCGCCAGGCGGCCAGGCCGGCGACGTCACGCAACCGGTAGTCACCGCTGGACCACGCGTGGTCGAACCACAGATTCCACAGTGAACCGTGCTGGCTCAGGTAGGCGTTCATGCTCCGTACCCAGGCGGCGCGTTTGGTGCCGTCGTCCCCGGCCGCGATGTGGCTGCCCAGCTCGGCGATGCCGAACGGCAGGCCCACGCTGGCGTTCACGGCGATCACACGGTCGAGCAGGGTGGACGGCGACAGATAGGTGCCCTTCGCCGCCGTGGTGTCGTAGTTGTACACATCCCACGCGAGCACGTCCAGCACGCCGTCGCCCGGGTAGTAGTCGCGCCAGTTCCGCCCGGAGGCCGGGTTGACGGTCCACTCCATCAGCACCATGGTCGCGCGCAGCCTCGGGTTGCCGGCTTCGTTCGCGAGCTGCTTGAGCCGCCGCCAGGCCGAGCGGTACTCCGCGGCCGTGAACTCACCGTCGCGGATGTTGTCCTCGGGCTCGTGGTAGTAGACCCAGTAGATGTCCCGATCCCGCGGTGCGCTGGCGAACCACTGGCGCATGTACGCGTCGTGGACGCCGTTGGCGTAGTCGCGCGCGTTGCCCTTGAACGACACGACCAGCGTGCGGGTGCCGGTGTCCAGGGGGCCGGGCCAGGCCGGCGGAACGCCACCGTGGAAGAAGCGCACGGCGCCGAACCGGCCGAAGAGCGACTCCTCCCGGGCCAGTGCCTGCGCCCACGACTCACCGTTCTCCCGCGCGAACGAGGCTCCGCACCTGGTGCCGCCGATGGCGACGGGAACCGAATTATGCGAGGAGGAACTGGTTACCGGGGTCGGCGACGGGCTCGCCGTGAGGGTCGGGCTCGGGCTCGCCGACGGGCTCGGGCTCGCACTCGCGTCGGGGCTGACGGAAAGCGTCAGCGTCGTGCCCGGGTCGAGCGCGCCGGTGGACGCCGGCACGTGAGAGCCACCGTCCGCCTTCCTGGCGAGCGGCTGGAGGACGACGTACAGACCGGCGCTCACGCCGAGCATGGCGATGCCAATGAACAGAACGATCCTCGACCTCAACCAGGCCTCCCAGGCACGGTCTGTGCGGCCAACGGAACCGTGATCCGGGTGGTCAGCGTACTGCACCGACACCGTCACGCGCGCCCCGGACAAGACTCACCAGTGACAATGGATCGATCTTTCTCGTGTCCCCGCCGTCGCATCGTTGACCTGTCGTCCCAGGGTCCGAACTTCGGGTCACAGAACCGAATCAGGGACGTCCAGTTTGGACACCGCCAGAGATGACACGCGCGATACGGCACTGGTTTACGCCTCTGCCTCACGTACACCGCTCGTTGTCCGTGTCGCGCACCCTCGGACGATCGTCGCCGCTGCCGCACGTCATGAAGGTGGCCAACGGGCGGACCGTCATCGTCTACCACGACTCCGCCGCCGTTCCTCCGCACCCCGAACACCTCGACGCCCGTCTCGGCGTCCTGCACCAACAGCAGCGACCCGAAGGCGCAGTGGAGCTTCGGCCCCAACGACAAGCTGAAGTCCGTCGCCCACAACCGGCACCTCAGCGTCGCGGCCAACGGCAACCTCGACGCCAGTGGCGTCACCAACGGCGACGGGGCGACGCTGACCTGGCTCGGCGCCGGTGGCGTGTTCGCTTGATCGGATATTTCCGATACGTCAGGGGTGTCCGCCAACGTCGGCGGACATCCCTGGCCCGTATCGCCGGCAACCCAACCATGCCGCCAGGCGCGGGGCCGGTGCGCCGAAGGCGTCCGCGCGAGTCACGCGGTCCGCCGGACTTATGCGTAAACCGCCGCCTTTTTGATGACCGGCGAAGTGAAGCACGACTGTCCGCCGAGCCCGAAAAGTCGATTTGCTGACCTACATATTCGCGGTCTTACCACTACTGACGGTGTCGACCTGACTCGGTGACGCGCCGTACCGTGGAAGACGTGGCCGGTCGAAACGTCGACCCACGGTTCGGCGAGCGGATGCGCGAACTGCTCGCGCAGCGAGGCGTGTCATACCGGGCACTCGCGGCCCGCACCTTCCACGCCAAGAGCTACCTGCATGATCTCGCGACCGGCCGGAAGGCCCCGACCCCTGAGGTGGCTCGGCGCATCGACGATGCGCTCGACGCTGGCGGACAGCTCGCGGCTCTGGCCATGCCCGAGATCGACAGGACCCCGCCGAGGCGCGACACTGACGATGTGCAACGCCGTACCCTGCTTCTCGGCCTGGCCGGAGTGAGCGTCGACTACCTCGTCAGCCGGCTCCCGGTCTCGACGGTCGCCACCGAGGCGGCGACCGTCGAGCAATGGCGTGAAACGGCGTGGGAGTACGGCTTCACGTACATGACCGCGCCCAGGGCGGAACTGCTCGGCGACCTCACAGCCGACCTCGCCGCCGTCATGGCCGCGATGGATCGCGCCAACAGCCTCACCGCCCGAGCCGGGCTGGCCGACGCGGCCGGCCGGATCGCGGCCCTCGCCGCCATGTGCTGCGTGGACCTTGGGTACTGGCGGGAGGCGCGGCACACGTGGCGACTCGCCCGGCGGTTGGCGGATGAGTCGGGTTCCGTCGGCACTCGCATGTGGGTCCGCGGCCGGGAGGCGGTGCTCGGCCTGTACTCGGGGCGACCGGTGCCAGTCGTGCTGAACCTAGCCGAGCAGGGTCTGGCGATCGACCCCGGCGCCCGCAACGCCGGCCGGGCCGGGCTCGAGGCCGCCCAGGCCCAGGCGCTCGCGCTGCTGGGTCGCCGGGCTGACGCGACCGCGGCCCTCCGCGCCACGGAGAACGTTCTCCAGGCGCTCCCGCCCGGCAGTAACGACACGATCTTCGACTGGACCGAACGGAATCTCCGCCACGCCGAGAGCTTCGTGTACGGCCTCACCGGTACAGCCGCCGAAGCGGACGAGGCACGGGACCGCGCGCTGGCGATGTACGCCCCAGATCGAGCGGTCAGCCGGGCCCAGGTGCACCTGCACCGCGCGGTCGGGGCCGTCCGGGACGGTGACGTCACCGGTGGAGTGCGCCACGCCGCCGACGTGCTGGAGTCCCTGCCACTAGGCGAACGGGGGCACTTCGTGCTCGCCATCGCGGACATGGTGCTGGCTGCCGTTCCCGCCGACCAGCGCCAGCGCCCGGACGTGGCCGAGTATCGCGACCTGGTGACATCGGCCCGACGGACATCGAGTGATTCCAATGCTTGACGACGTGACGTACGTGTGCGCAACCGGGCCCGAATTCCTTGACGTGCTCGACGAGGTGACCGACCTGTACCTCGACATCCGGAGCAGTCTCGACGACAACAGCAGCATCAACACCCGCGAATCATTCGTCGACCGCACCACCCGGCAAGCGGGCCGGGACGGGTTCCGGGGCGTGCTGGCACGGGTCGGCGGCACGCTCGTCGGGTTCGCGTTCGGGTTTCCCATGCCGCCCGGTGGGTGGTGGGCCGGCCAAGCGGAGCAACCGCCGCCGGAAATCCTCAATGCGCCGAAGTTCGCCGTGATCGAACTCGACGTGGCCGCGCCGTGGCGCGGGCGGGGCATCGGCCGGGCCCTGCACAACAAGCTGCTCGAAGACAGACCCGAGCCGTACGCGATCCTCACCACCCCACCCGGGCGCCCGGCCCGGGCCATGTACGCCCGATGGGGGTGGGTCCCGGTCGGCCGGGCCCGGCATGCCCCGGACGCCCCTGTGATGGACCAGCTCGTACTCGCCCTCCACAGCTGTTCCGGATCCTGACATCGCTGTCCGCAAATCCGGCGGACGAGAGCGGACGTCGCCGGTCTGGCGAATCACCCGTATTTCATCGAACTATATCCCCACGGAACGGTGGTCGAATCCCTGCGTTCGACCGCCGACCGCTCGGGTGTGCGGAGGGGGTATCGTGGCGACCTCGACAGGAAAGCATCGACGGCCGCTGTACGAACTGATCATCAGCGAGCACCGGGACATGCACGACCGGCTTCGGGCGCTCGTGCAGGCGAGCCACGACGGTTACGACCCGGCCGAGATCGAGGCGGTCCGGCGGGCGCTGTGGGCCATTCACCGTGCGCGGGAGAGTGTGGTCGGCGAGAGGCCATGAAAATGGCTGGCGACCGCGTCAAGGAAGCCGCGGTCGCCAGCTGATCGCACCGCTTATTTATAAAGGGGCCACGCGGGGCGGCGTGCCTCGCTCCTGCGGCTCGACGAGCCTCAGGATTCCTTGCCCCGCTCCTCGCCGGCCTCGCTGGAGGCATCGCCGGCCGCCGGGGCCTCAGCCGGGGCATCGCTCGCCGCCGACGTCTCACCAGCCGTCGACTCCTCACCCGAGGCAGCGTCCGCCGCCGTGCTCGGAGCGTCAGTCGCCGCCGACGTCTCACCAGCCGTCGACTCCTCACCCGAGGCAGCGTCCGCCGCCGTGCTCGGAGCGTCAGTCGCCGCCGACGTCTCACCGGCCGCCGGCGCCTCGGCCGAGCCATCGGCCGCCGCCGAAGTCTCATCCGAAGCTTCCGCCACCGGCGCCTCGACAGCGCCCGCACCGGCCACCTCACCGGATGCATCAACCGCAGCCGAGGTCTCGCCCGAGGCGTCCTCGGCCGCCGGAGCCTCACCAGCGCTCTCGGCCGCCGGAGCCTCCGCCGCACTCTCGGCCGCCGCGCCGGAAGCCGACTCCTCACCCGAGGCCTCGTCCGCCGCCGCACTTGGAGCGTCCGCCGCTGGCGAAGCCTCGGTGGCCGCAGGCTCCTCACCCGAGGCACCGTCGGCCGTCGGAGCCTCAACACCGCTCTCGACCGCCGCCTCACCCGAGCCATCGGCCGTCGCCGAAGTCTCGCTCGAGGCGTCCTCAGCCGCGGGGACCTCACCAACGGCCTCGGCCGCTGGGGCCTCCGCCGTGTCCTCACCGGCCGCCTCGCCCGATGCATCGACCGCCGTCGGAGCCTCGCCTGACGCCTCCTCGGCCGTTGGCTCCTCGGCTGAGTCATCGGTCGGCGCCTCACCGGCGTCCTCAGCGGACGCGTCACCCGAACCATCGGCCGCCGCCGAAGCCTCGCCCGCGGCGTCCTCAGTCGTCGGGGTGTCGTCGGCGGACGCGGCGGCGGGTTCAGCCGGTTCGCTCGCCTCGCCGTCGCCGTCCTCGCCGTCGCCGTCCTCGTCGCTGGCGTCCTCGTCGCTGTCGTCGTCACCGGCGGCAGCGGCGGCGTCCGGGTCGGTCCAGGTGAATTCGATTTCCACCGATACTTCCGAGCCGCTCTCCCGTTCGATCTCCAGTTCGCACTGAACCTGGTCGGGCACGGTCAGCCGCCCAGCGGCGCCGAAGAAGATCTGGCCGTCGGCCTCCAGCCGGTCGGCGAGTTGACGCAGCCACGCTGCCAGGTCTGTGCGGGATACGGTGCGCTCGTCTTCGTAGATTGTCATGCCATCAATGATCGCAGGCCGATGGCTCACTTGTCTCGGATGATCTTGAGCGCGCATCGATGGCTACCCGTAACCGCGGCACTGACGCTGCCGGACGGCGAGCCGCCCTTGAACCAACAGATCGTCGACCTGGCCGACCCACGGCGTACGCCCCGGCCGCTGGACGCGTATCGCTACGACAACGACACGGCACTGATCGTCTCGCGAGCTCGGATCATCATTGGCGACCGGTGCATGGCGCGGTTCGGCTTCACCCCGGTGCCGGGGTGGCAGCCGGAGGGCGCCAGCGACACGCTCAACTACGCGAGCTACGGCCTGTGGGACGCCGAGTACGCGGCGGCGCACGGGTACGAGACGCAGCCCGTGCCGAACCCCAACCAGTCACTGGGTCCGATCCGCTTCACCGGCGACGCCATCTCGGTCTACCTCGGGATGGTCGAGACCTATCAGGGCGAGCCGGTACCGCCCGGCGGGTGCCAGGGTGAGGAGATCGCCACGCTCAACCAGGTCACGCCCGACGGATTCGACCCGGCCTACGGTGATGACCTCGTCCGCGAGGCGTCGCTGCGCGCCGAGCAAGACCGGCGGGTCGTCGCCCTCATGGAGCAGTGGCGCGAATGCATGGCGGCCAAAGGATGGGACTACCCCGACGTGCACGCGCCGTTCCTCTATTGGAGCGACAAGCACGGACCGGACAAGGCCCGCCCGGTCGTCAGCGATCAGGAGAAGCAGGCAGCCCTCGACGACGTGGCCTGCAAGAAGTCCACGGGTCTCCTCGGTACCTGGCTGGCTGCCGAGATCGCCTATCGGGAGGCGATCGTCACCCGCGAAGGCGAGCGACTCAACGAATTCATGGTCGTCCTGAAGGAAGTAGCCGAATACGCCAAGGCAATCATGGCTCTACGCCACGAACCTGGGTCGGCGCCTCCTGATCCTTGGTGGGATCAGGGTAGGCCAGTCGATTCCGCAGTGCAGGAGTAGGCGGAGTCGGTAGTGGTCGAAGCGTCGGTAGCCGTGGCCGATGC
>Ga0065720_1002406_pt1 | contig 43774 bp, 38 predicted proteins | sample Thericmetagenome_FD_59107 | JGI IMG/M metagenome (GOLD analysis project Ga0065720, IMG submission 59107) | Thermophilic microbial communities from the Joint Bioenergy Institute, California, USA of rice/straw/compost enrichment - eDNA_2 v2... | ecosystem: Engineered > Solid waste > Grass >... | reverse complement strand
GGGAGTCGTTGGCGGCGCGTTTGCCGGGGGTGAGTTCGGCGGCGTTGGCTGCGGCGAATCTTGATGTGCGGCCTGGTGTGGGTGGTGTGTTGCCGGAGGGTTCGCGGCTGGTCATTCCTGGTGGGTGGACTGGTGAGCTGCGGGTGGTGCGTGGGGATACGTTGAGTGCGCTTGCGCTGCGGGTGGGTATGACGGCCACGCAGTTGGCGGAGTTGCAGGGTGATCGGTTCCGGGAGTCGGGTCGGGTTGTTCAGTGGAAGCTGAACCGGATCTCTTCGTCGGATGTGTTCGTGGTGGTGCCGGCGGATCGGGTGCAGGTCGTGCCGGTTGTTCGGTCGGTTGCACCGGTTGAGCCGTCTCCGTCTCCGTCTCGGTCGCCGTCGCCGTCGTCGTCTGTTTCTGTGTCTGTTTCTCCGTCTCCGTCTCCGTCTCTTTCGCCGTCTCTGTCTCCGTCTCCGTCGTCGCCGCCGTCGCCGTCGCCGTCGTTGTCTGGTGTTGGTTCGGGGTGGGGTGAGCGGTCGTCGGGTGGTGGGGTCGCGCGGGTTGTGGCGTGGGTGTCTGGTGGGTTGCTGGTCGGTGGCTATGTGGTGGCCGCGCTGGTGGTGTTGGTGCGGGATTGGCGGCGGGCGTGGGCGGCGCGTCGGGCGTTGGTGCGGTCGGTGGTGTTGGCGGGTTCGGCGGGTGAGGTGGTGCGTCGGCTCGCTGTGGTGGTGGGGTCCGGGGCTGGTCGTGGGGCGTTGGAGGCGCTGCTGGATGTGGAGCGGCGTCGTGTTGGGGGTGGGTTTGCGCCGGATGCTGTTCGGGAGGCTCGGCGGCGGGCGGTGGCTGGGTTGGTTGGGCAGGTGGGTTGGTTGCTGGTGGATGCGGCCCCGGTTCGGGGTTGGTGATCGGCGTTTGGCCCGGGCGTTGGGGGTGTCGGTGGATGTGGCGCGGTTGTTGTTGGCTGATGCGTGGGCGTTGGTACCGGCGCGGACGGTGTCGCCGCGGTTCGGGGTGGTGACGGAGTATCGGCTGGCGGTGTGGCGTGATGAGGTCGACGCGTCGGCGCGGGTGGTTGAGGCGGCGCGGGAGCGGGTGGCTGTTGAGCGTGAGTTGGTGGAGCGGCTGGCGCTGCATGTGGAGACCGCGATCACGTCGGGTGTGCGGTGGTTGATGTTCCCGCCGGGTCGGCGGCCTCGTGGTGAGAGGGATCTGCGGAAGGTTGCTGATCGGTTGGGGATTTCGTTGGAGTTGGCTCGGGCGTTTGCGGTTGACCGGTCGATTCCGGCGGAGACGCCTCCGGCGGTGGGTGCGGCGGCGGGGCGACACCGGTCTTTGGAGGGTGATCTGGGGCTGGTGGTTGCTGCGTTGGAGAGGTCGCGGGGGGCGTTGGAGCGGGCTCAGGCGCGGTATGAGGATGCGGTGGGCGCGTGGAGCGCGGCGGCTGCGGCGCATCGTGGGTTGTTGGCTCGTGTGGTGCGTGAGGGTGTGGGTGCGGGGTATTCGCCGCGGGTGGTGCGGCGGGCGATCGGGGTGTCGCGGGCGGCGTTCATGCGGATCGCTGCTGTCGGGTCGGGGTTGGTGCCGGCGGATGCGGTGGATCTGATGGATGCGTTGGTTGGGTTTGCGGCGGGGTCGCCGCAGTTGCGTGCTCAGCCGGTGGCGGCTGGTGGTGTGCGGGTCGGGTCGGCGTTGGATCAGGGTGGTCCGGGTGCGCGTGGCCCGCCGTGGCAGCAGCGGCGGGTTGTGGCGTTCGGGGCCCGCAAGGTGTTGCGGGAGGCGTTGGATCGTGCGTTGCCGGTCTGGCAGGCGTGGCAGGTCGCTGACCGTCGGGCGGCGGCTGCTCAGGCGGACTACCGGGTGGTGCGTGAGGAGATCGTTGCGGCGGCGGGTGGTCTGGTGGTGGCCTCCGCTGGTCGTGGGTTGCAGCTGGCTGCGGTGACGGCTGGGTCGTGGAAGGCGCGTAAGCGGGCGCATCGTGCGGCGGCTGAGCGGCTGGCGCGGGCGAGGGTGATCGCGGCGGAGGCGGCGGAGGAGGCGGCTGCTGCGCGGCGGGAGTTCTTGGACGTCATCGGTCCTGCGGTGATCGATGCGGTGGATGCCGGGGTGCCGCTGGTGGCGGTGATGCGGTGGACCGGGCTGCGGTGGTCGGTGGTGTCGGAGCTGGTCACCACGGTGCGGCCGAACGCGCAGGTGCGTAACCGGTTCTGGGATCCGGTGTTCACCGGGTGGATGCGGTGGTTGTCGGTGCTGCACCCGGCGGGGCGGTTGTGGTTGCCGAACGGGGAGTCGGTGTCGGTGCGGTGGCTGCGTGAGCAGATGCGTGCCGAGGGGGTGACCGTCGAGCGGTTGGTCGAGCTGGGGGTGGATCCGCGTGTCGCCGGGTTGATCGGGGTGTCGCGGGAGCCGGTGTTCGATCTGTCGGACGGGCATTTCCACCACATCGGTTACGACGATCCGCGGGGGACGTCGATTCTTGGGTTCTTGCAGAAGTTGGCTGATGCCGGGCATCAGGGTGTGCTGACGTTCCACCCGATTCCGCAGCGGGGTAAGGGTGTGGCCAGCACGGGTGGCACGTTCTACTACGCGATCGCTAACGCGCTCACGCTCGGGTTGGTGTTCAAGGTGCCGATGCTGCAGATGTGGGGCACCTTCCCCGATGTTCGTTTGGTGGATGCGGTTCGGCGGTTGCCGCTGCGTCTGGCGTGGCGTGCGGTGATGGGGGTGACCGGGGCGCGGTTGGACATCGCCGGTGCGGAGGGTTATCTGCAGCTGATGGCGATGATCAACCCTGATCTCGCCGTGTTGGTGGGGGAGACCACGATCGCCAAGGAGGCGGTGCGTGATCTGCTCGGTGACGAGGGTATTCATATCCTGAACCCGGAGTGGGAGCGCCAGATCCGCCGTGTGATCACCGCGGTCGGTATCTTGCGGGGGGTTTCGGCTGCGGCCGCGGTGTTGCCGGACTTCAGGCAGGTGGAGCCGGCCGAGGTGATCGGCAGGTTGCTGGGCGAGGTCGACACGATCAAGCGGCTGCTGGTGGAGAACGGGTTCGCCGCCGAGGCGGATCAGCTGCTCAGCGTCGCGGAGCTGAAGCGGTTGCCGGTGCATAACCCGCATGTGGCGGAGTTGCTCAAGGCCAGTCAGGACATCGGTTACCTGGTGGTGCTGCACAACGACTGGGGGTTGGCGCGGATCCTGGCTGATGGCCGGTTCGGTGAGCATGTGCCGGACGAGCGGTTCGGCATGCCGTTGTTGGCGGTGCTCAAGCAGTACCCGCGGGCGAAGGTGATCCTCGCCCACCTCGGGGTGGGTAAGTGGACGACGTTGTCGGTCGAGCACCTGGAGCTGATCGGGCGGATCCTGGACGACCCGGACTACGCGCACGTCTCGTTCGACATCTCCTGGAACGAGGTGGCGCGGCATCTGCAGGCGACGCCGGAGATCACCGAGGCGTTCCTGCAGCTGGTGCGGCGGCATCCGACGCGGATCGTGTTCGGTTCGGACGCGGTCAAGCCGGAGTCGTTGCCGCAGTACTACCGGCACGCGCACGACATGGAGCGGATCTTCCAGCGGATCCGCGATGAGATCGGGCTGGACGCCTACCACAACGTGCGCCACGACAACCTGGAGCGGCTGCTCGCCGCCGCCCGCGCGGACGTGCAGCGGTGGGCGTATGTGCAGTGGAGCTCGGGCATGTGGGACGGGTTCCTGCGCCGGCTCGACCCCGACCGGCAGGCGGTGATCCGTCGCTGGATCAGCCGCTACGAGGTCACGGTCGCCGCCCCCACCCCGCAGCAGCGCGCGGCCATCGAGCTGGTCGACCCGGCCGAGGTGCTCGACCCGACCCGGCCCGGTGTCGAGCAGGCGCAGAACCTGCTGAACTGGACCGCCGCGGTCAACCACCGGGTCACCTCCGGCCGGTTGATCTCGTTCAAGTTGATCGCCGCCTCGATCAAGGCGGCCCGCGATGGTGCGAAGGCGCTGCGGGCCAAACAGGCCGAACGCGCGGCCGCTGAGCGGGCGGCCCGGGAAGGGCTGAGGCTGGCGACCGACGCGGCGGCGCTGGATCTGGTCGACCGTGACGGTGCCCCGATGACCGTTGAGGCGCTGATCGCCGGGCACCAGTCGCTGCTGGCCACCGGTGACAAGGGCGTCGCGAACCGGGTCGTCGAGCAGGTCCAGCACACCGAGCTGGCCCAGCGTCGAGACAACGCCGCGATCGCCACGCTGCGCACCCGCTACCTCCGCCTGACCGTGCTGGCGGCCGGGGTGACGGTCGCCGCACTCGCGGCCGGGGCGTACTGGCTGCTGCCGCTGGCGCCGGTCGCCGCGGGCTGGGCGTTCGCGATCCGGGGCGCGCTCAACGCGCACCGAGCGATCTACGCAACCCAGCTGCGGGTGATGACGGAGTCGATCCTGGAACGGGGCCAGTTCGACCGGGACACGCTGCGCCACCTCATCACGGTCATCGGCAAGTACGCGGCCCTGGACCGCACGATGCCGGCATGGCGGCTCAGCAAGTTCGACCGCCTAGCCCGCCAGGTGCTCGTCGACGCCGAAGCCCTCATCGAGGCCCCGCGCGGTCCGACCGAGACAGCCCAGTCGCGGTTGGAGACCTCGTTGAAGGAGTTCTCGATCTTCCTGGACAAGGCCGGCAGCATCTTCGGTGTCCAGGCCCAGTCCATGTTCGGCTTCTCCCCGCACTCCGGCCTGCTCGGCCAGACGGTCACCACCGTCCTCGCAGGGACGTGGCTGGTCAACTTCGTCCTGCACGCCGCGGGCACGCTCACCGCGCTCGCCACCGCGAACCCGCTGGGCATCGCCGTGAACGCCACCTACGCGATCGCCGACGCGCTGTTCCTGGTCCAGGCACTACCCGCGATGATCGCCGGCTGGGTCGGCTACGACCCGAACCTGGCGCCGCGGATCCGGGCGATCACCCAGGCCTGGGCGATGCCGATGATCACGGTCGCGAACTTCCTGTTCTCCCTGCACGTGGCGTTCGTCGAACACAGCCTGCTCGCGATCGCCGGCGTCGGGTTGACCGTGGCCTCGGCCTACCTGTCGTGGCTGGGCATCGCCGCCGAACTGCGGCTGGGCCGCATCGCCCCACGCAAGGGCGTCTACGCCAACCTCGCCCTGGCCGCCGGCCTGATCGTCTTCGGCGTCGCCGCTGTCGCACCCACCACCGGCTGGCCACTACTGCTGGCAGTCACCACCGCCAGCGCAACAACGATGTGGGGACTGGCCCGCATCGACGACTGGCGCGCCCACAAGCGCCGCGGCCCACCCACCACCCCTACCACCACCCGCGACACCCGGGACGCCACCGACGCCGACCTGGCACGCATCACCGCAGAAGCGATCGTGAACCCGAACGGTCACGGCGCCGTCCTCGTCGCCCCCGGAGACCGGCTACGCGCTTACGCACAACGCCTACACGTCACCGCGAACCAGGTCACCGTGGTCATCCACGGCGACCACAACGGATTCCGCTACCTCATCGACGACGTCGAGGTCCGCCTCACCGCCACCCAGCTCGCCCACATCCTCAACCACCTCAACCTGCAACCCCACAGCGAGCTGATCCTGTGCGCCTGCTCGACCGGCGCCCACACCAACGGACCCGCCCACGACCTCGCCCACGCCACCGGACGCCCCATCATCGCCGCCACCGGCACCGTCACCGTCCAACGCTCCCTCCTCGGCGCCCGCGCCGACACCGACCAGCCCTGGCGACGATTCACCACCACCCACCCCGCCAACACCGTGCCCACCCCACCCACCCTGACCAACCACACCCACATCCCCAACACACAACCACTCAGCCCCACCGCACACTGGATCCCCGTCGAACCCCACTCACCGCCGGTACAGGCCGAGCAGCCGCGGGACGCCGGCCGGCAGAGCTCGTTCGAGGCACCGCGAGCAGGAGCGTTCGGCGTCACCTCGCCCGGACTGATCGGGCTGGGTGCGGCACCCGCTGCGCTCCCCGCACTGCTCTCCGACGCCGACCTGCTCTCACTGGCCATCGGCGGGTTCGGCGTCGTCGTCGGCGCGGTCACCGCGATCATCCAGCACCGACTCCGCGCCTGGCGCGCAGCGCGCTCGGAACGGCGCGCAGACGAGGCGCTGCCAGTGCCACCCGCCTTGCCGCCGCCGTGGCCAGCAGTGTCGCCGACCGGCCCGGCCGGCCCGCTGAACGAGGTGACCGACGAGGCCGGACGGCGCATCGCGCAGGATCCTCGTCTGGGTCTGCGCGCGCACCCCGTGGTTGCGCGAACGGTCGCCGTGGTCGTCACCGTGCCCGGCGGCTTCGCCATGAACGGGACCGGTGTGCTCTACCGGCTGGAGAACGGCTCGGGCGTGGTCCTCACCAACAGCCACGTGCTCGCGCCTCCCCCGCTGCCGCGCGGTGTACCCAACCCGGACGGACGGATCGAGGTCCACATCGCAACCGCGGACGGCGTCATCGTGGTCGCAGCCCGGCGCCGGCCGGTGGAACGGGTCGAGGTCGAGGCTCATCTCGTGCTCGCGCACGCCATCCGCGGCCTGGACTCCCTGCGGGTCGGCAGCGTCGATCTGCTCGACGTGGCGGTGCTCGAGGTCGACGACCCGCGGCTGACCGGCGTGGTGTTTCCCCCGATGGATCTGGCGCGACCCCCAACCCCGGGAACGTCCGTGGCGTGGATGGGGCATCCCGACGTCACCCTGGGTGTTCGCGACCGCGACGGGCGCCCCACGCTCAGTCAACCCGGCCAGCTCGTGGCCGTGGTCGGTGCGGTCGAGCCCCTCTCGACACTCGATCCCACCGCCGATGGCTCGCTGTTCTTCCAGATCGACGACGAGCGCGCGGAACAGGGGGCTTCCGGTGGGCCGGTCGTAGAGCTGAAGACAGGGGCACTGGCCGGCCTCGTCACCGCGGCCGAGCTGGTCGACGACGTGACGAGCGTCGAGGGGACCTACTCGTTCATCGAGACCCGGTACCGCTCGACGATCATCATCAACGCCGTGGTGATCTGGGCGGTCCTCGCGGCCGCGAAGGAATGGTCGAGGCCGCGACCAGTCGTGCCGGGCCGGTCCGATCTGGGTGATCTGGGTCCGAGGGGCTGGTGGTTGTCGGACGTGATCCAGCGGGTTCAACGGCGTTGGACCGACGCGCAGCACGACCGGGCCGCGCTGCGCCGGCTGGTAGTTGATCTCAAGGGCCTGCGGCCGTGGCTGACCGCTCATGAACAGGCCGTGCTGACCGAGGTGCTGGATCCGCGTCTGCTGCGGCCGGTGGACCCGGTGCGAGATGCCGCGCCCGAGGATGGGCCGCCGGTGGGGCCGCTGGGCCGGAACCTGACCCCGTACGAGTCGAAGGTCCTGGTCGAAGCGGCCGCGCAGCTGGTGCGCGAGCATGGTCCGCCGTCCGGTGAGGTGCTGCTCGTCGAGTTCGAGGAGCTGGCCGGTGCGCTCGAGAGGGTTCGGTTGCTCGACCCGGATCCGTTGGCCGAGCGGGTGTTCGCGGTCGGCGTCGTCGTCGACGGTCGCGGCGTGGTCGTGATGCCGCGGGAGCGGTACGAGCTGCTCTCGCGGATCGGGCTGCTGGAGGCCGTGCTGGTCCATGAGCGGACCTTCCACATCGGCGAGGTCGCTCGCGCCCGCGGGCACGACGAGGCCGAGCACGCCGCTGACGCCGCCCGGTTGATCCGGGCGATCGATCAGGAAGCCGCACGCAGCCGGGTGGATCGAGCCGGCGGTGAGGACCCCCGCCTCGCTGCTACGAACCCGGCCGATCCCCGCCTTCTGGGTGCGGGCAGGCCCCGCGCTGGAGCGGATCGCGCGGTTCGGTGACGCTTCCGCTCGGCTGCCCCGGCTCGCCGAGCTCCTCGCCGCCGGCGGCATGCGCAAGTGGCCGCTCGCGGACGGCTACCGGCCGTGGGTCGAGGCCGTGCTCGGCTCGCCCGAGTGGCTGGGGTCGTGGTGGGTGAAGGCGTCTGCCCGAGCGCGCAGCTCTCGGCGTCCTCGTCGCGGCCGCGGGCGGCCCGGTGCGGCTGCAGGAGCTGCCGTGCAAGCGACGGGAGGCGCGGACCCTGGTCCGGCTGGCCCGGCTGTTCACCGCGCCGGCTCTCGCTCCCCACGCCGAGCTGATGAGCCGCCTGGCCGGTGACGCTCGAGGACCCGGCGGTCCGCGGAACGTGGCTCCGGCTGGCCGACGCCGTCGTGCGGGCCGGTGTGAACGCCGACGACCAGGTCCGCGAGCGGATCATCGACGCGCTGGAGGAGTTGGCCGGGGCGCTGGCGGGGCCGGGCGGGTCCGCCCAGAGCGGATCCCCGATGCCCTCTCCCGGACCGCGACGGCCGTCCTCGACGTCCGTGATCCGGCTGCTGCACCACGCCCGACCGCATCCAGGCCTGGGAGACGGCGACGTGGCGAGTCCGGGTTCGCCGGTGAGGGAGCCGGTCGTCCTGACGTCTGTGGTGCCGCGGACGCCCTGGAGGGGCTCGCGACGCCCGAGTTCCCCACCGGCCGGTGCCGCCTCACCGGGAGTTCGTGCTCCGTGCGCGCAGCGGCGCGCTGCGGCACGACTACGACCTGGTCGCCGGACCGGTTCTGCGCAACCCCAGCAGTTTCCTCACCGAGGGCGAGCAACCGGTCGTGCGGGGCACGCAGGTCGCGTTCCACACCGAGCGCGCGGTGCGCGTCCGCCCCGCGCACCTCGCCGCCGGATCGGGCGCGGGCACGGCGCACGGGAACCGGTTCGCCTGCCGGTGCGGCGAGACGCACCGGGGTCGCCACGGGGCGGCCGGGCTGCTGGCGTGGTTCCGCGGCGCGACCGGCGCCGACTGGTTCCTGCTCCAGCGGCGCTCCCGCGGAACCGACCTGGGCGGGACGTGGGGCTGCCCGGTGGTGCCCGGGAGCGGGGAGAGGACGCGAGACCGCCGCTCGCCGGGAAGGGCGCGAGGCCGGTCTGGACCCGGCCGGGTACGAGGTCCGCGGCACCTGGATCGACGACCACGGCGCCCGGTCGTCCACGTACTGCCGGCCCGGCTCCGGGACCGGGTCGGCGGATCGGTGAGCCGCGAGAGCACCGAGCTGCGGTGGGTGCGGCGCGAGGACGTGCGCAGCCTGGACCTGCACCCGGACCTCGCAGCTGCCTGAGACGAGGTGGTGCGGGCGTTCTTCTCGGGGTGGCCCGGCGACTCTGCGGGCCGAGGTCGCACCCGTGCTGGCTGTGCTGCCGCTCCTCGTCGGCGTGCGCGATCACGTTGCCGGGACGGCGCTGGTGGTGGCCTTCACGGGTTTCCTCGTCGCCGCGGCGCGACACGTGCTGGTGCGCGGACCGCCCGCCCGGTACGTCGACGCTCTGGGTGCGGCGGTGCGCGCATGGGGCGCCCGGCTGCTCGGTGCGGCCGCCATCGCGGGCGCGTTCCTGCTCGGCCGCTCGCACCGTGGCGACGGTGCTGTTCGCGGCAGGCCGTGTCGACACCGAGTAGATGCACCGCGGCACCGAGTCGGAGCACCAAGGGGGTACCGAACAGCTGCGGCGGAGATCGAGCGAGGCGGTGACCGGACACTGCCGACGTCGACGTTCCGGCGAGCACCACTGCTGCCGTTCGTCCGGACGGGAAGCAGCTAGGAACCGCTCTGACCAGTCCATTGTCGACAGTGGTCGTAGTCGTGACGTACGCCACTACTGCCAACACGTGTCGGATGTAGACGTTGTTATGGCATCGGCGGGTCGCCCCGGATACGGTGTCCCGGTGCTCCCGCCTGCTGTGCCTTGTGGAACCTGATGGCATCCGCACGCGTCTACGCCGGCCGGTCCGCTGAACAGCGCCGTGCGGAACGGCGTAACCGGTTGCTCGCCGCAGGTCTCGACCTGTTCGGCGGGCAGGGTTACCGCAACAGCTCCATCGAGGCGCTGTGCACCGCGGCCGGTGTCTCCACCCGGGCGTTCTACGAAGAGTTCACCGGGCGCGAGGATCTGCTGCTGGCGCTGCACGACCAGGTGGCCGCCCGCGCCTACGACGCCATGGTCGAGACGGCCGCCGCGCTGGGCGACGTCCCGCTGCCCGAGCGCACCGACGCGATCCTCTGCGCGTTCGTCCGGGCTGCCTGCACGGACCCGAAGGCGGCGCGGATCGCGTTCGCCGAGGTGCTCGGGGTGAGCCCGGCCGTCGACCAGCACCGGCTGCAGTGGCGCAACCGCTTCGTCGAGTTCGCGATGGTCGAGATCGGCCGGGCGATCGAGCGGGGCGAGGCGCCGCAGCGCGACCACGGCTTGACCACGATCGCGCTGATCGGCGCGGTGAACGAGCTGGTGGTCGAGTGGGTCGTGCGCGGGCGGACCGTGCCGCTGGAGACGATCGCCACCGAGGCGGCCCGGATGGCGTATGCGGCGTTCACCGCGAGCTGATCCGGTCAGCCCGCCTCCACCAGCGTGGCGAACTCCGGCAGGACCAGCTCGCGCCGTCCGGGGCCCATCCGGTCGAAGGCGGCGCGCCGGCGCGTGTCGTCGAGGTCGAACCCGGTGTGCTCGAGCAGCAGCCGGGTGCCCTTGCCCTCCGGCACCAGCCGCCGGATCAGCGTCCAGTCGGCGAACGAGTTGACGAGCCGCTCCGGCTCGACCACCTCCAGCACTTCGCAGGGACCGCCCCCCAGCCGGGCAGCTGCAGGTGGAACCTGTGCCCGACGACGGGATGTCGCCGGGCGCCCACCAGCGGGCGATCTCGTTCGGATCGGTGAGGCCACGCCGCACCCGCTCGGGGTGGTGCGGCGACGAACTGGTCGACGGTGATCGTGCCGGAGCTCATGCTCGGTCTTCCCCGGATCGGTCCTCGCCGCTCTCCTCGTCGCGCTCTGCGCCGCTCTCCTCGACGACGTCGGTGAACGTCCGCAGCCGTGCACGCCAGGACTTCTCGAACGGGTGCAGCCACTCGCCGACCTGTGCCAGCGGCTCCGTGACGAGGTGGTACGTGCGGGTGCGGCTGTGGGGGACGTCGCGGACGAGCTCGGCCCGCCGCAGCACCTGCAGGTGCTCGGCGACCGCCGGGCGGCTCAGGTCGAACTGCGCGCCCAGGTCGCCCGCGGTGCGCGGGCCCTCGGCGAGCAGCTCCAGCAACCTCCTGCGCACCGGGTCGGCCAGCGCGAGGAAGACGGCGTCCTCGGTCACTCCCGAACGTCACGTCGGAGACTCCCGACACATCAAGGGTTGGTGTGCACCAGCAACGGGACGAGCTGCTCCGCGGGCGTCAGCGACCCGTGCTGGCCGGGCAGCTCGGCGAGCACCGGCTCCGCATCCGACCGCACGACGACCGCGTCGCCGCGCATCGCCGCCACGACGTCGCCGATCCGCTCCCGCATCCCGTCCGGGACGTGTCCGAACCAGCCCTCCTCGATCGCCTGCTCGCCGGGTACCACCCAGGCGTCGTCGCCGAGCACGGACCGCCAGGCGGCGAGCACGTCGGGCAGCGCGCCCTCGCGCACGTACACGTGCCGGGCGCGGGGATCGCCGCCCAGCATCTCCACCCCGTGCTGCAGATCGCGATCACTGTCGGCGTCGTAGCGCGCGCCGGCGGTGACCATGCCGTGGTCGCCCGTCACCAGCAGGGTCGAACCGGCGGGCAGCACCTCGGCGACGTCCGCGGCGAGCCGGTCGACCTGGCGCAGCTGCATCCGCCACGCCAGGCTGCCCGGGCCGTGCGCGTGGCCGAGCCCGTCGAGATCGGCCGTGTAGCCGTAGCAGAGCGCCGGGCCCGGCACGTCCACGGCGGCGAGGATCCCGGCGACGAGGTCCCCCAGGGCCCACGTGCCGCGGAAGCGGCCGCCGCGCAGCGCCGCCCGTGTCAGGCCGGTTCCGCGGAACTCGCGCTTGGACACGACGGTCACCGCGGCGCCGGCGGCCTCGGCCCGCTCGAACATCGTCATCCGCGGTTGGAGGTCCTCCGGCGGCTCGACGTGGAGCATGTCCGCCGGCTCGGGGTCGCCCGCCGACGTCCAGTGCAGGCTGTCGAGCAGCTCGCCGTGCGGCGCGCGGAACGACACGCCGAGCATGCCGTGCGCGCCCGGCGGCACCCCGGTGCCGAGCGAGGTCAGGCTGATCGGGGTGCTCGACGGGAACCCGACCGTCAGCGGGCCGGCGTCGGTCATCGCGGACAGGAACGGGGCGTCGGCGGCGTGGTCGCGCAGCAGCTGGGCGCCCAACCCGTCCACCAGCAGGACGACGACGGCGCGGGTCGGCGGCAGCGCCAGCGCTCCCTCGGCCGCCGCAGGCGCGGGGAGCCCCATCGCGCGCAGTGCGGCGGGCAGCACCTCGGCGAGCGAGCGCACACCGTACTCGGGCAGCAGCACACTCCAACCCTCCCATGTCCGGGGATACGGTGGGCGGGTGACCGAGGGGCCGACCGACACCGCGCTCCCGCACGGGATGCGCGTGCGGCTCGACCGCGGGGTGCGGGTGCTCGACGACGGTCGCGCGCTGGTCGGCGGAGCCCCACCGCGGCTGATCCACCTGAGCCCGGCGGCCCGCGGCGTGCTGGGTGGGCGGCGCGCGCTCACCGTGGCCGACCCGACCTCCCGCGTGCTCGCCCGCATCCTCCTGGACGCCGGCGCGGCCCACCCGGAGTACGAGCCGCCGGACGCGGTGCCGCCGCCGACCGCGGTGACGGTGGTGGTGCCGGTGAAGGACCGCACCCGGCCGCTGGCCCGGCTGCTGGCCGCCCTGTCCGCCCGGACCTCACCGGTCGGTGAGGTGATCGTCGTCGACGACGGCTCGACCGATCCGGGTGCGATCGCCGCCGTCGCCGCCGAGCACTCCGCGCGGGTGCTGCGGCACGAGCGCTCCCGCGGCCCGGCGGCCGCGCGCAACACCGGGCTCGCCGCCGCGCGCACCTCGTTCGTGGCGTTCCTCGACTCCGACGTCGTCCCGGAACCCGGATGGCTCGCCCCGCTGCTCGCGGCGTTCGCGGATCCGGCGGTGGCGCTCGCTGCGCCGCGCATCGTCGCGCTGCCGCCGATCGAGGGCTGGCTCGGCCGCTACGAGGCGGTCCGCTCCTCGCTGGACCTCGGTCCGGATCCGGCGCTGATCGTGCCCCGCACCCGCGTGGCGTACGTGCCGAGCGCGGCGCTGCTGGTGCGGACCGCTGCCGTCGGGGCCGGGTTCGACGAGGCCATGCACGTCGCCGAGGACGTGGACCTGGTGCTGCGGCTGCACGCCGCCGGCTGGCGGCTGCGCTACGTGCCGGCGGCCCGGGTGGCCCACGACCACCGCACCGCGCTGGGCCCGTGGTGGCGGCGCAAGGCGTTCTACGGCTCCGGCGCGGCCCCGCTGGCGCTGCGGCATCCGGGTTCGGTGCCGCCGATGGTGCTCTCGCCGTGGGCGGCGACCGTCGGGGCGGCGCTGCTGGTCGCGCGGCCGTGGGCGGCCGGGGTCGCCCTCGTCGCGAGCGCGGTGGCGACCGAGCGTCTGGCCCGCAGACTGGACCGGCTCGCCCGGCCCCGGGCGGTGGCGGCGCGGCTGGTCGCGCTCGCCGCGGCCGGCGCGGTGGGCCAGACCGTCGACGCGGTCACCCGGCACTACTGGCCGGTGGCGGCCGCCGCGGCGCTCTGCTCGCGCCGAGCCCGCCGCCGGGTGCTGGTGGTGGCCGCGGTCTCGGCGGTCGTCGACTGGGTCCGTCACCGCCGCCGCGATCCCCGCGCCCGCCCCGGCCTGCCGGGGTACGCCGCCGCGCGGACGCTCGACGACATCGCCTACGGATCGGGCCTGTGGTGGGGTGCGCTGCGCCACCGCACGCTCGCCCCGCTGCTCCCGTCGGGACCCGGCAAATCGGCCAGCCGTCCTTCGGGGTTACTCCGAAAGCGTGTTAGGGAAACCTCGCTTCCAGCCGAATCTGCGGTTCCAGATCCGAGCTGACTCCGTACTTGCGGATCCAGTGGCCGTCCGGCGGAATTCCGCCGATTCCCCGTCGAAAGGCCGGTTGCGCTGGTGGATCACCAGCGGTGTGATGTGCCCGCCGCCACACTTTGCGAGGAGAACCCCATGACACAGATCCGGGTCACCGTCGACGGCGTCGAGTACGCCGACGACGTGGAACCCCGCATGCTGCTCGTCTACTACCTGAGGGAGCGCCTCGGGAAGACCGGAACCGTCGTCGGGTGCGACACCAGCAACTGCGGTGCCTGCACCGTCCACCTGAACGGGCAGAGCGTGAAGTCGTGCTCCGTACTGGCCGTGCAGGCCGACGGCGCCGAGGTCACGACGATCGAGGGCATCGCCCGGGACGGGCAGCTGCACCCCGTGCAGCAGGCCTTCCACGACAACCACGCCCTGCAGTGCGGGTACTGCACACCGGGGATGATCATGCAGGCCATCGACCTGCTGGGGGACAACCCCGACCCCGACGAGCAGGAGATCCGGGAGGGCCTGGAGGGCAACCTCTGCCGCTGCACCGGCTACCACAACATCGTCCGTGCCGTGCAGGACGCCGCCCGCCGCATGAAGCCGGGCGCCTCCGCCGACACCCCCGCGCCGGCCGCCGTCGCCGGAGGAGGTCAGTAAGTGACGACGACCGCCGAACCCGCCACCCCCGTCTCCGAGATCGGCCGCGCCCGCACCCGCAAGGAGGACGCGCGCCTCATCACCGGGCGCACCCGCTGGACCGACAACATCACCCTGAACGGGATGCTGCACGCCGCCATGGTGCGCAGCCCCGTCGCGCACGGCCGGATCACGAGCATCGACGTCTCCGAGGCGAAGAAGATGCCCGGGGTCGTGGCCGTGTTCACCGGCGCCGACCTGGACTCCGAGCAGTCCGGGCTGCCGTGCGCCTGGCCGATCAACGCCGAGGCGACCCCGCCGCGGCACGTCTCGATCGCCGTCGACAAGGTCAACTTCGCCGGCGAGATCATCGCTGTGGTGGTCGCCCGCAGCGCCGCCGAGGCGCGGGACGCCGTCGACGCGGTCGAGTTCGACATCGAGCCGCTCGAGCCGGTCATCGACCTGAACGACGCGCTGACCGACCGCACCGTGATCCACAGCGAGCTGGGCACCAACAAGTGGGTCACGTTCCCGTTCGACTCGGTGGCGGCGGGCGCGACGTCCGGCCCGTCGGCCGACGAGGTCATCGCGGCGGCGGAGAACGACCCCGACTCGGTGGTCGTCACCCGCACCTGGCGGCAGCAGCGGCTGATCCCGGCCTTCATGGAGCCGCGCTCGGTCGTCGTGGACCCCACCGGTGAGCAGCTGACCGTCTGGTCGTCCACGCAGATCCCGCACGTGCTGCGGACGATGCTCGGCGTCACGCTGGGCCTGCCCGAGCACAAGCTGCGCGTCATCGCCCCCGACGTGGGCGGTGGCTTCGGCGGCAAGCTGCAGGTCATCCCCGAGGAGATCCTCACCATCCTCGTGGCGAACAAGCTGCGCCGCCCGGTGAAGTGGACCGAGACCCGCTCCGAGTCGCTGGTGTCCGGCCACCACGGCCGCGACCAGATCCAGACGGTCACGATCGCCGCGAAGAAGGACGGCACCTTCACCGCGCTGAAGTTCGACTTCATCGCGGACATGGGCGCCTACTTCGGCCTGTTCACCCCGGCCGTGCCGGTCTTCGGCGCGTTCATCGGCCCTGCGGTGTACAAGTTCCCGGCCTACAAGGCGGTCTTCACCGACGTCTTCACCAACAAGACGCCGACCGACGCCTACCGCGGCGCCGGGCGCCCGGAGGCCACGTTCGCCGTCGAGCGCATCGTCGACGAGCTGGCCGCCGTGCTCGGCCGCGACCCGATGGACCTGCGCAAGCAGAACTGGATCAAGAACACCGAGTTCCCGTACACCAACGCGGGCGGGCTGACCTACGACTCGGGCAACTACGAGGCCGCCACCGAGAAGGCCCTCGAGCTGTTCGACTACGAGGGCCTGCGCCGCGAGCAGGAGGAGCGCCGGCGCAACAACGACCCGGTGCAGCTGGGCATCGGCATCTCGGTGTTCACCGAGATGTGCGGCCTGGCCCCGTCGCGGCTGCTCGGCGCGCTCGGCGCCGGCGCGGGCGGGTGGGAGCACGCGGCCATCCGCATGCTGCCCACCGGCAAGGTCGAGGTGGTCACCGGCTCCTCGGCGCACGGCCAGGGCCACGAGACGGCGTGGAGCCAGATCGTCGCCGACAAGCTCGGCGTGCCGTTCGAGGACGTCGAGGTGCTCCACGGCGACACCCAGGTGTCACCGAAGGGCATGGACACCTACGGCTCGCGCTCGCTGCCCGTCGGCGGCACGGCCGTGGTGAAGTGCGCGGAGAAGGTGATCGAGAAGGCCAAGAAGGTCGCCGCGCACCTGCTGGAGGCCGACGAGAGCGACATCGACTTCGCGGCCGGCCGGTTCAGCGTCCGCGGCACCGACAAGGGGATCACGATCCAGGAGGTCGTGTTCGCGACGTTCCTGTCGCACAACTTCCCCGAGGGCGTCGAGCCGTCGCTGGACTCGGAGTACACCTTCGACCCGGAGAACTTCTCGTTCCCGCACGGCACGCACCTGGCCGCGATCGAGGTCGACACCGAGACCGGCAAGGTGCACCTGCGCAAGTACGTCTGCGTGGACGACATCGGCTCGGTGGTCAACCCGCTCATCGCCGAGGGGCAGATCCACGGCGGCCTCGCGCAGGGCATCGCTCAGGCCCTGTACGAGGAGGCCAACTACGACGAGCAGGGCACGCTGGTCAACGGCACGTTCGTCGACTACACGCTGCCTTCGGCGGCCGATCTGCCGAGCTTCATCACCGACCGCACCGAGACCCCGGCGACCACCAACCCGCTGGGCGTCAAGGGCGTCGGTGAGGCCGGCACCATCGCGTCCACGCCGGCGATCGTCAACGGCGTGCTCGACGCGATCCGCCACCTCGGCGTCGAGCACGTCGAGATGCCGTGCACGGCCCAGCGCGTGTGGCGGGCGATCCAGGAGGCCGAGCAGCAGGGAGGGGCACAGTGATCCCGGCCAAGTTCGACTACGTCAAGCCGGCATCGCTCGCCGACGCCGTCGCGGCGCTGCAGCAGGCCGGGGACGACGCCAAGATCATCGCCGGCGGGCAGAGCCTGCTGCCGGTGCTGCGGCTGCGCATGGCGGCGCCCTCGGTGGTCGTGGACCTCGGCGGGATCGCCGAGCTCAAGGGTATCCGCGAGGACGGCGACAAGGTCGTCATCGGAGCGATGACGCCGTACTACGACATCCTGCGCGACGACCTGGTCAAGCAGCACCTGACACTGCTCGCGCAGGCGGTCGCGACGGTCGCTGACAACCAGGTCCGCCACCGCGGCACCCTCGGCGGCGCGCTCGCGCACGCCGACCCGGCGGGTGATCTGGGCGCCCCGGCGCTCGTGCTGGACGCCGAGATGGTGATCACGGGACCGGGCGGCACCCGCACGGTGGCCGCGGCGGACTTCTTCCAGGGGCTGTTCTCCACGGCGCTCGGCGAGGCGGACATCCTCACGGAGATCCGCTTCCCGAAGTTCACCGGGTGGCGCACCCACTACGAGAAGTTCAACCGCACCGCGCAGGCGTGGTCGATGGTCGCGGTCGGCGTCGCGCTCAAGATCGACGGCGGTACGATCTCCGAGGCTCGGGTCGGGCTGACGAACATGGGCGACCGGCCGCTGCGGGCCACCGCGGTCGAACAGGCGCTGGTGGGGCAGCAGGCGACGGCGGACGTCGCGAAGGCCGCAGCCGCCCATGCGGCGGAAGGCACGGCGGCCCCGAGTGACGCGGACGCCGCGGCCGACTACCGTGAACACCTGGCCCGGGTGCTCACCGGCCGCGCCGTACTCGCGGCCGCAGGCTGACCACGAGTTCGCAGAACGCGGACGCCTGTCTCCGGTGGGGGCAGGCGTCCGCGTCGTTTCAGAGGGAGACCGCTACATGCAGCTGGAGAACACGTTCACCATCGCAGCGCCGATCGACAAGGCGTGGAAGGCGCTCAACACGCCCGAGACGGTCGCCCCCTGCTTCCCCGGCGCGACGCTGACGGACTACCAGGGCGACGAGTTCAGCGGCACCGTCAAGGTGAAGCTGGGCCCGATCTCGCTGACCTACAAGGGCAAGGGCGTCTACAAGGAGCGGGACGACGCCAACTACCGCGTGGTCATCGACGCGAGCGGTCGGGACGCGCGCGGCAACGGCACCGCGAGCGCGATCGTCACCGGCACCCTGACGGCCGACGGGCCGGACAAGACGTCGGTGAAGATGGTCACTGACATGACGATCACCGGGAAGCCGGCCCAGTTCGGGCGCGGGGTGATCAACGACGTCGCCAACAAGATCATCGGCCAGTTCGCGGCCTGCGTCGCTGAGAAGCTGACCGCCGAGGAGGCCCCGGCGGAGGAGGCGCCCGCCGCCGCGGAGGCGAAGGAGGAGGCCCCGGCCGCTCCGGCCAGCACCAACGGCTCGACCGCGCCGAACGCCGCGCCGGCCACGTCGACCGCGCCCAAGCCGGCCATGCGCAGCGACGTCGACGCGATCGACCTGCTCGACACCGCGGGTGCGCCGGTGCTGAAGCGCCTCGCCCCGGTGATCGGTGGCGTGCTCGTGCTGCTGATCCTGCTGGCGATCCGGCGCAGCCGGAAGTCGGCTGAGTGACCCTGAGGCCCTGAAGCCGGAAGCGGCCGCCGTGCCCGGTCCGACACCGGGTGCGGCGGCCGTTCGCGTCTTCAGCCGGACCGGGAGCGGTCCGCCTCGTCGATCTCGTCGATCTCGTCGGGCTCCTCGGAACCGCGGGTGAGCGCGGCGAGGAGCTTCTCCTCGGTGATCTCGCCGCGGTACTGCTTGCCGTTGACGAACAGCGTGGGCGTGCCGCGCACCCCGGACCGCACACCGGAGTTGAAGTCGGCCTCCACGCGGTCCTCGACGAACTGTGTCTTCGGCCACGTCACCTTCTCCGGCGGGATGCCCAGCTGCTCGGCGTACCCGCGGATGTCGGCCTGCGTGAGGTGCGGTTCGTCGCCGGAGAAGAGCAGGGCGTGCATCTGCCAGAACTTCCCCATCAGCGCGGCGCCCTCGGCCGCGACGGCCGCCGACAGCGCGAAGGGGTGCACGTCGGCGAGGGGGAAGTGGCGGAACGCGAAGACCAGCCGGTCGCCCAGCTCCGCGCGGACCTCCTCGATCACGGGCGCGGCGGCCCGGCAGTACGGGCACTCGTAGTCGCCGTACTCGACCAGACTGAACTCCGCCCCGACGAACCCCTGCAGGTGGTCGTACGGGCCGATCGGTGGATCGAGTGAAATGACCGCCTCGCTAGTGCTTCGATGGTGTCCGTGGCGATCACCACCTTATCCGAGCGCGGCGAGCTGAGCAGGGCCGCGAGGAACTTCCTCAACACGGAGTCCGGCGCCGCGGTGCTGCTGCTGACCGCGGCGGTGATCGCTCTGCTGTGGACGAACCTCGGCCTCGGCTACGAGGATTTCTGGCACACCGAGTTCGCCGTCTCGCTCGGCGACACCGCGCTCTCCCTGGACCTGCGGCACTGGGTCAACGACGCCCTCATGGTGCTGTTCTTCTTCAGCGTCGGACTGGAGATCAGCCGGGAGATGGTGCTCGGCGAGCTGCGCGGGCTGCGGGCGCTGGCCACGCCCGCGCTGGCGGCGATCGGCGGGCTCACGGTGCCGGCGGCGCTGTTCCTGCTGTTCAACGCGGGCGGGCCGGCCGCGGGCGCGTGGGGGATCGCGATCTCCACCGACACCGCCGTCGTGATCGGTGTGCTCGCGCTGGTCGGGCCGCGCTGCCCGGATCAGCTGCGGGTGTTCCTGCTCGCGCTGGCGATCGTCGACGACATCGGCGCGGTCGCCGCCATCGCGATCTTCTACACCGAACAGGTGGACGTCAGCGCGCTGCTGCTGGCCGGGCTGGCCTTCCTCCTGCTGCTGTGCCTGCGGTTCGTCAACTTCTGGCGCACCCCCATCTACGTGCTGATCGGGGTGGTCATGTGGCTGGCCACGCTGCGGTCCGGCGTGCACCCGTCGGTGGTCGGTGTGGCGATGGGGCTGCTGGTGAACGCCTACGCGCCGCGGCGGTGGGACATCGCCCGCGTGCAGCTGCTCGGCCGCAGCCTGGCGTTCGACCCGAGCCCGGAGCGGGCCATGGCCGCGCAGGCCGCCGCGGTGGAGGCGGTCTCGCCGAACGAGCGGCTGCAGCTGCGCATCCAGCCGTGGAGCAGCTACGTGATCGTGCCGGTGTTCGTGCTGGCCAACGCGGGCGTCGTGCTCAACGCCGAGACGCTCGGCGCAGCGCTCACCTCGCCGGTCACGATGGGCATCGTCGTCGGCCTCACGCTCGGCAAGTTGATCGGTGTGACCGGTGGTACGTGGCTAGCGCTGAAGACGGGGATCGGCTCGGTGCCCGACACGCTGCGCTGGGGCCAGATCGTCGGCGGCGCGGGCCTGGCCGGGATCGGGTTCACGGTGGCGCTGTTCGTCACCGAGCTCGCCCTGGACGACGAGGCGCTGGTCAACCAGGCGAAGATCGGCATCCTGGCCGGCTCGATGAGCGCCGCGCTGGTCGGCTGGCTGATCTTCCGGCTGGCGGGGGAGCGGGGCGGGCAGTGCGCGCCGTCCGGGCTGCCGGTGCTGCCGCCGCGGCCGTGGCGCCCGCCGGCCTGAGGGAGGATGGACGTATGCGGACCGGGCCGGGCAACTCGCTGACCGACGTCGAAGGGCTGCGGGTCGGCCACGCCGAGGTGACGCGCGGCTTGAGCGGCACGACCGTCGTGCTGGCCCCGGAGGGCGGCATGGTGGCCGGCGTGGACGCGCGCGGCGCCGCGCCCGGCACCCGGGAGACCGACCTGCTGCAGCCGGGCAACATGGTCCAACGGGTGCACGCGATCGTCCTGTCCGGCGGCAGCGCGTTCGGGCTGGCGTCGGCGACCGGGGTGATGGAGGAGCTGGAGGCCGCGGGCGTCGGGCTGCCCACGTCGGGCGGGATCGTGCCGATCGTGCCCGCGGCGGTCGTCTACGACCTGGGCCGCGGCGGGCCCGACGGGCAGCGCCCCGGCCCGGAGACCGGCGCGGCCGCGGTCGCCGCGGCGACGACGCAGGTCGGCACGGGCTGCGTCGGGGCCGGCACCGGAACGGTCGCGGGTGGGCTCAAGGGCGGTGTCGGCACCGCCAGCGTCGTGCTCCCCAACGGCACCACCGTGGCCGCGCTCGCCGTCGTGAACGCGGCCGGATCACCCGTCGACCCCGCCACCGGGCAGCTGCTGGGTGCCCGGCACGGCCTGCCCGGGGAGTTCCCCGACGAGCCCGTCGACGCCGAGGCGGTGGCGGCCGCCCGCGTCGTGACCCGGGCGGTCCCCGGCACGCACACGACGCTCGCCGTCGTCGCTACGGACGCGACCCTGGACAAGGCCCAGTGCGCCCGCCTGGCCACGATGGGCCACGACGGGCTCGCCCGCGCCATCGCGCCCGTGCACACGATGTTCGACGGCGACGTGATCTTCGGGGTGTCCACGGCTGCCCGGCCGGTGCCGGATCTGATGCAGCTCTACGACCTGCAGGCCGCCGCGGCCGACGTCGTCACCCGGGCCGTGGTCCACGGGGTGCTGGCGGCCACCTCGGTGCGGACCGAGGGCGGGGCGTGGACGGCGTACCGGGACGCGGCGGGGCTGGCCTAGTACTGCGGTGCGTGGAGATGGCACGAGAGTGGCTCTATTGCCATCTCCCGACGGGAATGTGGCTCACCTGTCATGGGCGGGGTTCCCACCCGACGACACCGGTTCTGTGGGTCCGGTTCACCTAGTCGTCGGCTCTCGGGCGACTCTGGCGGAACCGGCCACGGCTTGTGACGATCTGTGCACCGAAGGTCATCCGATGAGGGGGGCAGGGCGCACCTTTCCGTTCACATGTTCCGAGCTGGTGTGCCCGATGCACCTCACTCCCTGCTTTTTCACTTCCTGATGGGGAACAACTGGAGCCGCCGACCCTCGATCCCGGGTTCCCGTGCTTCGCCGCGTCTGCGTTCCGCAGGGTGGACAGGCCGGCGTGGGCGGACTACGTCGATCAGCGCTTCGCCTTCAACTGGCATGTTCTCGTGAGGACCTCGGTCGTGCTGGTCACCGAGGTCGACGGGCACTGGTTCGCGGTGACCTTCGACAGGGGGCACTCGCTGCTGCGGCACGAGCTGCTCGTATCCGACTTCGGGCTGCGCACCACTGCGAACTCCCTGCCGCCCACCGGCTGGCAGTCGGTCACGACGGTGAGCCTGCGTGTTCCCGGTCGCCGCACCGACCAGCGGCTCGCGCGACCGGGAGACCGTGGCTCCTTCACCGTCGATGTCGAGAACGAATGGACGCACACGCTGGGCGGTGTGACGAGCGGGGACGTGGTGCAGGCTCTCAGCGGGTCGGAAGCGCTGCGCGTTCGCGTGCCGCAGTCACACCGATTACCGCAGCTGCCCGACCTCCTCGCGCATCTGTTGGACCGTTACCGCGCCACCGACTATCGGGAGCGTTTCGGCTTCATCGACCAGGTCGTGCCGCTGAGCAAGGGTGACCCTCGTTGTGCGGACCTCGACCAACTCATCACGCGGAGGTTGCATCCCGGCCGGGGAGACGGGCTGACCGTTGTCGCGCCGCTTGATCTCGATCCTGAGTCCGGGCTGTCGTTCCGTCTCCCGGGCCGACGCCGGCCCCTCCACCTCGATCAACTCGTGCACGCCGCATCGGGAAGCACGAAGCCTCTCGACATCCGTGTACACGTCCGAGACCCGGACGGATCGGAGATCGGTACCCGCCCCGTCCGGGAGTTCCTGTCGGCTGAAGCCGCCCTGGACGACGGATTGCCCTACGTTCTCTCCGGCGGCCGGTGGTTCGCCGTTGCGCGCGACTACTTCCGCGAGCTCAAGCGCATTCTCGACACCGTTCCGGTGATCAACCTCGAACTGCCGAAGTGGTACAGGTACTTCACCGAGGAGACCTACAACCGGCAGGCGGCCGACGAGCTGTCCTGGCTGCTGCTCGACCGAGCTCCCTTCCGGGGGCTGGACCGGGCGCACGATCTCGTGGAGATCGCCGACCTGGTCAACCCCGACATGGACTTCGTGTTCTGAAGCGGCTGCGAAGCGCCGCCGGGATGTCTCACCTGTTCGCGCAGGGCAGCGTGTCCGCGCGGCTGTACACCGGCGACGCGGCGTACCGGCGCTACGCGGACGAGCAGGTCGAACGACGCTGGCCTGGCCTCGGGGGAAAGTCACCGCGCATCGTCTACGCGATCGGAGTTCGCAGGCGCCGCCGGGTGCCCGACGAGATCCCGTTCTTCAGCAGGGTGCATCTCCGGGAGAAGGTCGAGGTGATCCGGCAGACGTACGGGCTCGACGTCGCGCTGACGGCGATCCCGCTGACGGACATCGCGCCCAACCTGCACGTCAGCGGGCTGCCGAGGCCCGACAGGGACACCGACGACCAGGCCGACATGCGGTTGTTCTGATGCTGGGCCGTGCGACCTTCCGCAAGGACCGCCCGCTCGTCGGAACGAGGCCGCTCAGCCGCCCGCGAACGGCGGCAGCACGTCCAGCGTCGCCCCTTCGTGCACGACCTGGCTCTTGTCCCGCACCGCCACCTCGTCGAGCAGGAAGCTGCAGCGCTCGAGGACCCGCGCGAACTCGGTGTCGTGGCGGGACCGGGCGGCGGCGAGCGCCTCGTCGATCGTGGCGCCGGCGGGGACCTCGAGCTGCTCCTCGGCGGTCCCGGCGGCGGCCTTCGCGGCTGCGAAGTAGCGCACGGTCAGGGTGACGACGGCGGTCTCCGTTGTCTGCACGGTCTTCATCGTGCCTAACCTCCGATCGCGCTCATCGGCCGGTCCGGCTGCAGGAAACCGGGCTCGTCGATGCCGTGGCCGGCGAGCTTGCCCCACATGGCGGCGCGCCAGGCGTCGGCGATCTCCGCGTCGGTGGCGCCGCCGCGCAGCAGCCCGCGCAGATCGGTCTCGGTGCGGGCGAACAGGCAGGTGCGGACCTGGCCGTCCGCGGTGAGGCGGGTCCGGTCGCAGGCACCGCAGAACGGGCGGGTCACCGAAGCGATCACGCCGACCACCGCCGGACCGCCGTCGACGAGCCAGCGCTCGGCCGGGGCACCGCCGCGCTCGGTCGGGTCCGGGGTGAGGGTGAAGCCCTGCTCCAGCAGCTGCAGGATCTCGCCCGCGGTGATCATCTCGGAGCGCTGCCAGCCGTGCTGGGCGTCGAGCGGCATCTGCTCGATGAAGCGCAGCTCGTAGCCGTTGTCGACGGCGAACCGCAGCAGGTCGACGGCCTCGTCGTCGTTGACGCCGCGCAGCAGGACGGTATTGATCTTGATGGGTTTCAGGCCCGCGGCGCGGGCCGCGGCGAGCCCGTCGAGCACGTCGGAGAGCCGGTCCCGGCGGGTGATCGTGACGAACCGCTCCGGTCGCAGGGTGTCCATCGAGACGTTGAGCCGGTTCACCCCGGCGTCGGCCAGCGCCTGGGCGCGGCGGGCCAGGCCGACGCCGTTGGTGGTGAGCGAGATGTCCGGGCGCGGCTCCAGAGCGGCGGCCGCGGCGATCAGGTCCTCGAGGCCGCGGCGCAGCAGCGGCTCGCCACCGGTGAAGCGCAGCTCCCGGATGCCCAGGTCGTGCACCGCGATGCGGATCAGCCGCAGCAGCTCCTCATCGGTCAGCTGCTCCTCGCGCGGCATCCAGTCGAGCCCCTCGGCGGGCATGCAGTAGGTGCAGCGCAGGTTGCAGCGATCGGTGAGCGAGATCCGCAGATCGGTCGCGACCCGGCCGAACGTGTCGATCAGGCGCGGGTCGGCGGGGCGGTCCGGGGCTCGCTGCGCCGACCGGCGCACAGCGGGGAGACCGAGCTCGGTTGCCGTCACAAGCATGAGGGTAGCTGTGCAGTGTCGCCCGGATCACGCTGGTGAACAGGAGTTTTACAGTATCTCCGCGACTGCGGGAAAAGATCGTCTCCCGATCCGCAGCTGCGGTATGCCTGCTCGCCGATCGGCTAGGTCGGAGGTCCTGAACCAGGCATTTCGGTCGAAGTGTCACGATCCGCTGGTGATTCCGCATTCGCGGATCTACGATCGCGATCGTGCCGCAATTCAGGATCGCTGACGCAGCGAAGTTGCTGGGCGTCAGCGACGACACCGTGCGCCGCTGGGTCGACGCGGGGCAGCTGCCGGTGCAGCCGGACGCCTCCAACCGCAAGGTCATCGACGGCGCTGCCCTCGCCGAGTTCGCCCGTGACCACGCCAGCGCGGCGCCGGACCCGTCCGGGGTGCAGCGCTCGGCGCGCAACCGCTTCGTCGGGCTGGTGACCGCCGTGACGATGGACACCGTCATGGCCCAGGTGGAGATGCAGTGCGGCCCGCACCGCGTCGTGTCGCTCATGTCGAGCGAGGCCGTGCGCGAACTCGGGCTGGAGCCCGGGGTGCTGGCCGTGGCCGTCGTCAAGTCGACGAACGTGGTCGTGGAGACCCCGGGAGGGCATCCGTGAGGCTCCGCGCCCTCGCCGTCGCCGGTGTGCTGCTCCTGCTCGTCGGGTGCGGCCAGGGCTCGGGCGGGTCCACCGGCGCGGACAGCGCCACGCTGACGGTGTTCGCGGCCTCGTCGCTGCGGGACACCTTCACCACCATCGGCGAGCACTTCGAGGCCACCCACCCCGGCACGACGGTCAGGTTCAACTTCGCGGGCTCGTCCGATCTCGCCCAGCAGATCGTGCAGGGCGCACCCGCCGACGTCTTCGCCGCAGCGAGCGACACCACGATGAAGACGGTCGCCGACGCCGGCCGGACCGCCACCGCGCCCGCGCTGTTCGCCAAGAACGCGCTGCGGATCGCGGTGGCGCCGGGCAATCCGAAGGGCATCGCGTCGTTCGCCGACCTGGCGAGGCCGGACCTCAAGGTCGTCGTCTGCGCGGAAGGTGTGCCGTGCGGCGACGCCGAGCTGAAGATCGAGGCGGTCACCGGCATCGACGTCCAGCCGGTCAGCGAGGAGCCGGACGTCAAGTCGACGCTGTCGAAGGTGCAGTCCGGCGACGCCGACGCCGGGCTGGTGTACGTCACCGACGTCGCCGCGGCGATGGGGACGGTCGAGGGCGTCGCGTTCCCGGAGGCGGAGCAGGCGGTCACGGACTACCCGATCGCGGTCGTGCAGGACTCGGGGCAGGCCGCGCTCGCGCAGGAGTTCGTCGCGCTCGTCACCGGCCCGGCCGGGCAGACGGTGCTGCAGGAGGCGGGATTCCTCGCTCCGTGATGCACCGATGACCACGGACCGCCCGGCGCCCCGCGTCCGCCGATCCGATGACCACGCCCGGGGCGTCGCCCTGCCCGGCCTGCTGTGGGTCCCGGCGGCGGCCGCGTTCGCGCTGATCGCGCTGCCCGTCGTGGGGCTGGTGCTGCGGGCGGACTGGGCGCGGCTGCCGGATCTGCTGCTGTCCGAGTCGGCGTTGACGGCGCTGCGGCTCTCCCTGGAGACCGCCGCGATCTCGACGGTGCTGTGCATCCTGCTCGGCGGCCCGCTCGCCGCCGTGCTGGCGCGCGGCCGCAAGCGGTGGCTGCGCTGGATCCGTCCGCTCGTGCTGCTGCCGCTCGTGCTGCCGCCGGTGGTCGGCGGCCTGGCGCTGCTGTTCCTGCTGGGTCGGATGGGCTTGCTCGGCCGGGTCCTCGACACCTGGTTCGGCATCACCGTCCCGTTCACGACGGCCGCGGTGGTGCTGGCGCAGACGTTCGTCGCGCTGCCGTTCCTCGTCGTGAGCCTGGAGGGCGCGCTGCGGACGGCGGGTGACCGCTACGAGGCCGTCGCCGCGACGCTCGGCGCGAGCCCGTGGCTGGCGTTCCGCCGGGTGACCGTGCCGCTGGTGCTGCCCGGGCTGGCGTCGGGCACGGTGCTGGCTTTCGCCCGCTGCATGGGTGAGTTCGGCGCCACGATCGCGTTCGCCGGCAGCCTGGAGGGCGTCACCCGCACCCTGCCGCTGCTGGTCTACCTCGAACGCGAGACCGACACCGACGCCGCGATCGCCCTGTCCCTGCTCATCGTCGTGGTGGCGGTGCTGGTGATCGCGATCGCGCGGCCGCGCGGGGCGGACGGCCTGCGATGACCGATCCCTGGCTGTCCGCGCGGGTGCTCGTCCGGCGGCCCGCGTTCACCCTCGACGTCGAGTTCACCGCCGAGCACGGCGAGGTCGTCGCCGTCATCGGCCCGAACGGGGCCGGCAAGTCGACGCTGCTCGGCGTGCTGGCCGGCCTCCTGGTGCCCGACGGCGGCGAGATCCGCCTCGGCGACCGCGTCGTCACCGCGCCGGGTCTGCACGTGCCGCCGCACCGCCGCGGCGTCGGCCTGCTGGCCCAACAGGCGATGCTGTTCCCGCACCTGACCGCGCTGGCGAACGTCGCGTTCGGCCCGCGCGCCCACGGCGTCCCGCGCGCAGCGGCAGAGGCACGCGCCCGGGAACTCCTCGCCGCGGTCGACGCCGCCGACCTGGCCCACCGGCGCCCGGCCCGGATGTCCGGCGGCCAGCAGCAGCGTGTGGCGCTGGCCAGGGCCCTGGCTCCGCGGCCGGAACTGCTCCTGCTCGACGAACCGCTCGCCGCCCTCGACGTCGACGCCGCCCCGGCCATGCGCTCGCTGCTGCGCCGCCTGGTCCGCGCCGAGCGGCAGACCGCGCTCCTGGTCACCCACGACGCGCTGGACGCACTGGTCCTGGCGGACCGGGTGGTCGTGCTGACCGACGGCCGGATCGTCGAGCAGGGGCCGACCCGGGAGGTCCTCGCGCGCCCGCGGAGCGCCTTCACCGCCCGCATCGCCGGTCTGGACCTGGTGCCGGGCGTCGCCCTCGCGGACGGCCTGCGGACCGCCGACGGGACCACGGTTGCCGGCCGCCTCGACGGCGTCGCGGTGGGGGAGCCGGCCGTTGCCGTCTTCCCGCCCGCGGCCGTGTCGGTCTTCGCCCAGGAGCCGAAGGGCAGTCCGCGCAACGTCTTCCCGGTTCGGTTGGCGGCGATCGAGCCTCGGGGGGACGTGGTGCGGTTGCGTGCTTCCGCTGTTCCCGGTGGGCCGGGATGGGTGGATGGGTTGGCGGCTGATGTCACGCCTGCTGCGGTGGCGGATCTGGGGCTGGAGCCGGGGATGGTGCTGTGGTTCGCCGTCAAGGCCGCCGAGACGGCTGTCTACCCCGCCCGTTGACGCTGTCGGTTCAGGCTGCTGTCGGGATTCGGTGCGGGATCGAGAGTCCGGTGATGCGGAGGGGACCTGGACGCGAACCACGCCCTTCGTTGCGACCACGTCCGCGACTCGGCGCGCGACCCGCCGGCGTGAGCGAGGGCCGAAGGCGGAGGCCGCCCCGGTCCGAAGCCGGGTCTCGCGGAACCCGCCGACGGGATCAGGCCGACACCCTAGAACGCGTCCGTCCCCCGTCGCCGGCAGCCACCCGCTTCTGCGTCACCTCGACCAGCGCCCGATCCCCCGGACTCGTGCGAGACGGTCAGGGTGATCCCGTCGATCCGCCATCCGTCGCTGGACCGGACGAGCGAGGTCCGATACCGCCCCGCCACCATCCAGACGCTGGTCCGCCCGTCCTCGATCACCGTGTGGTAGTCGCGGACGGTCGTGGCGCACGACGCACCGTCGTCGCCGACCGAAGCCACGATCGGCCCGGTCAGGTGCTGGGTCGCGTCGAACCCCGGCAGCAGCTGCCGCCAGGCCCCGATCACCTCCTCGGCGGAGAGGTCCTGCGGATCCCCGCCCCACAGCGAGGTGTAGCCGAGGGCCACTCGGGACCGTGCGCAGCTCGCCGGTGCGCAGGTACAGCTGCGTGGCCTCCCGGGCCCGGCGCAGCCGCTCGGTCACCCCTTCGGTGCCGCCGGAGAACGGGGCCAGCGAGGCCAGGTCGGGGAACCATCCGGCGACGCTGGTGAAGGCGCTGATCGGTGCGCACTGCGCGATCGCGGCGAGCGCGTACTGGGCGCCGGCGCACACGCCGACGTACCCGATGCCGCCCCGGGCGGCCCACGACAGCTGCGATGCGTCCCGGGCGGCCGCGACGATCGGCGATCTTGCGTCCGGCAGCTCCGCCTGGCGCGGTTCGCCGCTGCTCGCGCCCCACCCGGTGAAGTCGAAGGTGACGGCGGTGTAGCCGCGCTCCGCGCGGGCCCCCGCGTACCGGTCGGCCATCTGCTCCTCGACCGTCAGCCACGAGCCGGTGACCAGTACGACCGGGCAGCGGTCGGTCAACTCGCCCGCCGGCCGGTGGACACGGCCGGCGAGCGTGCTCCCGTTGCTGGCGGAGACGACTGGGTACGAGCTGACGCTGGCCGGCGTCGTCCGCGCGCGGGCCGGGGGTGGGAGTCCGATCTTGCTCGGTCCGCGGGCCGCAGCGCGGAGGACAGGTGACCGGTGCAGCGGCGGAACAGGCGCCGGAAGTGGCCCACGTCGTCGTAGCCGAGGGCGGTGGCGACGGTGTGCTCGCTGTTGACCAGCATCGCCTTGGCCCGGTCGATCCGCCGGGCCGTGACGTACTCGTGCGCTGCCAGGCCGGTGGTGCGCGTGAACGCCCTGGCGAAGTGGTACGGGCTCAGGTGCGCGACGGCCGCCAGGTCGTCCAGCCGGAGCGGATCCCCGATCCGCTGCTCGAGCAGGTCGGCGACCCGGTCCACCAACCGCCGGTCCAGCCGCCCCGGGTGCCGGATCCGGCGGGCGGGGCGGCAGTAGTGCTCGGCGAGGTGGCCGAGCAGGTGGTGGACGAGCGTGCTGGTGTGCATCGGGTCCGGGCTCGCCTGGCCCAGGTGGATGCGCCGGAGGACGGTCGCGAGCCCGAGCACCGTGGCGTCGCGAGCACCGGCGGCCGGCGCGATCGACACCGAGCCGGCCGGCTCGACGATCGCCGCCAGCTGGTCGAGATCGGGGTGGATCTCCAGCGCCTCGGTCGGCGTCCAGCACCTCCGACCAGGTGATCTCCTCGGCGCCGTTGGCGAACACGGCTCCCGGCGGGACCGACAGCGTCCGCCAGTGGTCCCCGGGCCGGTAGCGCAGCCGACTGTGGTGGCTGATGGACACACCGACCTGGTACGGCCTGGTGACCGTGGTCGCCGCCGGATCACCGGGCAGGCGGTAGTAGATCGAGCGCAGCTCGGGCCGCTGGCGCACCGAGACGAAGCGGTGGGTGGGTGGCGCGCCGGCCACCGAGCGCCAGGGTAGCGGCGGCCGGGTCCGGCAGACCCGTTCTTCCTCCGGTCGGGCGTGGCCGCTCGTCAAGAGGGAGTACGTGGTGTCACCCCATCGCTCACGCGCGTCACATGAGCCACGATCGTGTCACTGGTCTCTCCCGCCACGGCTCCGTACCGTCGCTGTCTGTGATGCGGCAGCTCGTGCGGATCGTCCCGGTGGCGATCACGCTCCAGATCCTGGCGGTCCTCGCCGGGGCCGCCGAGGCGTCTGCGGCGTCGGTGCTCGGCTACGTCGTGCACGCCGACACGGTCGCCGCAGCGGATGCCGCTGCAGCTGCTGTCGGCGCCCAGCCGACCAGCACCTTCCGCAACGCCATCGCCGGGTTCGCCGCCCGGCTCACGCCCGAGCAGGTGGCCCGGCTGCGGGAGCAGCCGGGCGTGCTCGGGATCGAGGAGGACCGGCGGATGGCGGTCGCCGAGCCGAAGCCGTCCGCCCGGGCCGAGGCGACGCAGATCAACCCGCCCAACTGGGGGCTGGACCGCATCGACCAGCGCACCCTCCCGCTCGACGGGCGCTACAGCAGCCGCGCGACCGGGTCCGGCGTGACGATCTGGGTGCTGGACACCGGGGTGGACACCACCCACCCGGAGTTCGAGGGCCGCGCCGCGTTCGCGGCCGACACCATCGACGGCGGCGTGGCGGGTGACTGCGACGGCCACGGCACCGTCGTCGCCGGGATCGCTGCCTCCCGCGACCACGGCGTGGCCAAGCAGGCGACGATCCGCTCGGTGAAGGTGCTCGACTGCTCCGGCGCGGGCACGCTGTCGTCGCTGCTCGCCGGCATCGACTTCGTCGCCGCGCACGCGGAGGGGCCGTCCGTCGCGGTGATGTCGTGGAGCTACGCCCCGTCGGAGGCGCTGATCCGGGCCGTGGAGGCGCTCGTCGCACAGGGGGTGTTCGTGGCCGCGTCGGCCGGCAACACCGGTGCGGACGACTGCGGGGCCGCCCCGCGCGCGGTCGAGGGCGTTGTGGTGGTGGCGAACTCGACCATCGACGACGAGCGCAACGAGACCTCGTCGACCGGGCCGTGCGTCGACCTGTACGCGCCGGGCACGCGGATCGTCTCGACGGTGCCCGGCGGCGGCACGGCGTCCTACACGGGTACGTCGATGGCGGCGCCGCACGTGGCGGGGGTGGCGGCGCTCTACAAGGAGACGTTCGGGGACGCACCGACCGCGACGGTCGCGCAGTGGCTGGTCGACAACGCCACACCCGGGGTCGTCGCAGGCGGGGGCCGCGGCGGCACGGCGAACCTGCTGCTGAACACGGGCGGCCTGTGAGCTAGCCCCGCGAGAGCTTGAGGGCGAGGGTCGGGCAGGCCCGCGCCGCCGCCTTCGCCTGCGCGCGCAGGGCCGGGGGGACCGGCCCGTCGGCGAGGATCGGGTAGCCCCACTCGTCGAGCTCGATGATCTCCGGCAGCAGCTCGGCGCAGAGGCCGTGCGCGGTGCAGGCGATCGGGTCGACCGAGATCGACGGTCCGGTGTAGCGGCTCACGCCGCCTCCTCCGGCAGCGGCATCCACGGCTGCTGCGCCGCCCACCGGCACGGGCGGCCGGCGGCGTGCGCGCGGACGTCGTCGGCGAACGCGGAGAGCGCGCTGGCGGCGAACCCGATCGCCGCATCGGGGTGCGAACAGGCTCCCCGGCCGGGGACGACGCCGAGCCGCCGCTCCAGCCGGTCGAGCAGCTCGCGGTCCCGCCGCCCCGCGGCCAGCAGGGCGAAGTCCTCCGCGACCGCGGGCAGACCGAACATGCACGGCCCGCACTGGCCGGCGGATTCGTGGGCCAGGTACCGCAGTACCCGGGCGGTCTCGGCGACCCCGCAGGCCTGCGCGGGCAGCGCGACGATCGACGGGATCCCGAGCGGGAGGCCCAGCGCGGCGAAGTCCTCATGGGTGAGCGGTAGTTCGTCGGCGACCGACACCGGCAGCCACGTGCCGCCCAGCCCGCCGACGGCGACGGCCTGCAGCGACTCCGACTCGCCGCCCGCCAGCTCCAGCGCGTCGCTGATCGGGATGCCGTACTCGACCTCGTACACGCCCGGCCAGGTGACGGCGCCGCCGATGGTGAGCAGGGTGCTGCCCGGCGACTGCTGGGTGCCGGCCTCGCGGAACCACTCGTCGCCGTAGCGGGCGATGAGCGCGAGGTGGGCCAGCGTCTCGACGTTGTCGACGAGCGTCGGGCGGCCCTTCACGCCGCGCTCGGCCGCGCGCGGGCCGGTGGTGGGCAGCGCCGCGCCTGTGGTGAGGAAGTTGACCAGCGCGGAGCTCTCGCTCGCGACGTAGCGCGGTGGCACCTCCGCGATCGTGACGGGCACGGGATCGCGGCGCTGCGCGAGCGCCGCCCGCATCGGCTCCAGCGCCGGGCTGCCCTGGTGCAGGCACAGCACGGCGTCGGCGGCGTCGACCGCGTAGCAGGCCACCGCGATGCCGTCGAGCACCAGGTGCGGGGCCAGCTGCATGAGCGTGTGGTCCTTGGAGCTGGTCGGGTCGCCCTCGCATCCGTTGGCCACGACGACGGCCCTGCCCTTCGCCGCGGCGACCGCGGTCAGCTTCTCCGCGGTGGGGAACCCGGCGCCGCCGCGGCCGCGCAGGCCGGCCCGGCGCACCGAGTCGATGAGCAGGTGCCGGCGCACGCCGCGGCCGGGCAGCAGCGAGGGGAGCCGGCCGTAGCGCTCCTCGTGCTCGGTCAGGTCGTCGGCCCGCCCGTCGTCGGTCCACGCGGCCAGCAGACGCACGACTTCGGCGTGCGGGATCGGGCTCTGGTGCAGCGGGGTGATGGTCGAGATCGGCCCGGACGTGAGCGCGTCCGAGGCCAGCATCGCTCCGGTCACGAGGGTCATCGCACGAACGCCTTCTCACGGGAGTGGGCTCCGGTGCGCTGGCGCGGGAGCCGCGCGGTCACGGCCATGGGAGCGGGCGTGCGGCGCCGGTCGGCCAGTCGCCGCCACACGACGACCAGCACGGCGGCGACGCAGATCACGTTGAGCGCCTGCACCCACAGCAGGTTCGAGTCCTTGCCGCCCGCACCGATGCCGTGGACGACGGCGAGCGGCCACATGGCGTACGCGGCGCGGTGCAGCCACTGCCAAGCGGCGAGCGGCACCCGGGTGCGCAGCGCGCTGGTGATGAGCAGCGCGAGCATCAGGTCCAGCGCGACCGCGCCCAGGCCGAGGTAGAGCGGCTTGTACGCGGACACGAACGGCAGGAACGCGTCGACGACGCGGATGCCGGCGTAGGAGTCCGCGACCGCGGTACCGACGTGCACCGCGAGGAACGCCAGCGAGAGCAGCGACAGGTTGCGGTGCACCGCGTGCACGGTGAACCGGGGCCAGCGCGCACCGGCCGTGCGCCCGGCGTGCTCGGCGCCGAGCACGACCGTGGCAGTGAGCAGCAGCAGCGACACGAGGCCGGTGCCGCGGCTGGCGAACCAGAGTGCCTGGTCCATCGGGTCTCTCACCTTCCTTCGGGGAACCCGGCGACCGTCGTGACGGCGCCGTCGGCGGCGACCAGCCGGGCGGGGAGGTTGCGGGCGGCGAGCCACTCGGGGGCGTCGGGGCCGAGCACGACCGCTGCGGTCGACGCGGTGTTCGCGTCGACGCAGCTGGCGGCCGCGACCGTGACCGTCCGCCAGTGGACGGGAGCGGCGTCGCCGGTGCGCGGATCGACGATGTGGTGCACCTGCCGACCGGCTCGCTTCCACGTGCGGCGGGTGGTGCTGGAGCTGGCCAGGCCGCCGCCGGTGATCGTGACGACCGCGTCGGGCTCGGTGAGCGCGCGCTCGTGGTCGTCGCCGATCGCCATGCGCCAGCCGCCCTCCGGGGGCGGACCGGCGACGGCGGCGTCCCCGCCGAGGCTGACCAGCACCCCCGCGCCGGTGGCGAACGCCGCGGAACCGGCGATGCGGTCGGCGGCCAGCGCCTTCGCGGTGGCGCCCAGGTCCAGCTCTACACCCCGGGGCAGCACGACGGTGCGCGAGACCGGTTCCAGCCGCACCCGCCACCAGCCCGGTGCGGGGGCGGCCGGGGCGGGCGGGGCCGGCTCGTCGAGGGCCAGCTCGGCGAAGTCACGGTCGTAGCCGAGGCCGCGCACCGCGGCTCCGACCGTCGGGTCGACCAGTCCGTCGGTCTGCTGGGCCGCGCGCAGCGCGACCTCCAGCGCCTCGGCCAGGAGCGGCCCGACGGGCACGGCCGTCCCGGCGCGCTGGTGCAGCCGGGAGATCTCCGAGTCGGGGCGGAACCGGCTGCACGCGGCGTCGATCGCGGCGAGTTCGCTGCGCATCACCAGCCCGGCCGTGGGGAGCGCGGCCGGGTCGGTGACGGCGAGCAGGGCCGTGGTGCCGAGCGCGTGCAGGACGATCCGGTCGGCGCCGGTGGTCGACGTGGTCACGAGCCGCCCGTCGAGCCGGTGGGGGCCTCGTCGTGGTGCGCGGCGGCCGGGGGTTCGGTGGGCGGGGCCGGCGCGGAGGTGGTGGCCGGGGCCGCCTCGGCGGCCGTCTTCGGGGCCGTCTTCGGGGCCGTCGGCGCGGTCGTCGGCGCGGTCGTCGGCGCGGTCGTGGACGCCGTCTTCGGCGTCGCGGTCGTCTTCGGCGCGATGATCGCCGGGGCGAGCGCGGCCGGCGCGGTCCAGTCCTCGGTCGCCTGCGCGACGGGCTGCGGCGTGGCCGGGTCGGCGGCGGCACCCTGGGCGAACACGGTGCCGAAGGCGACGGCGAGCGCCGCCCCGCCGACCGCGGTCGCGGCGGTGGCGCCGACGACGCGGCGACGGCCCGCGGCCCGCTGCCCGACGCGGTCCAGGGGGGCTCGGTAGCGCGGGGAGGTCATGTCGACCAAGCAATCACGCGTCGCGCGCGTGGTTGCCGAACCTGAGAGACCAGGGTTGCGAACGGCGCTCCGACACCGATCACCGACGCGCCGAACGGTCGGTGATCCACCCGGACGTCGGTCCGAGTGCATCCGTTCAGCCCAGTCGCGTTCTCAGGGTGCCGCTCGGCGCGCCGCTCGTCCGCCCGCCGCAGCGACGGGCGGGCGAGCGGCGCTCACTCCGGCTTGATCTCGGCGAACCCGGTGTACGGGATGAGCGCGTCGGGCACCCGCACCGAGCCGTCGGCCTGCTGGTTCTGCTCCAGGATCGCCACCAGCGTGCGTCCGAGCGGCAGTCCGGAGCTGTTGAGCGTGGCCGCGAAGCCGCGGGTGCCGTCCTTGGCCTTCGTGCGGATGCCGGCGCGGCGGGCCTGGAACGTGCCGAAGTCGGACGCCGAGGCGATCTCGCGGTAGGCCTGCTGGCCGGGCAGCCACACCTCGATGTCGTAGGTGATCTGGGCGGAGAATCCGATGTCGCCCGCGGCCAGCTTCACCACGCGGTGGTGCAGCCCGAGCCGGCGGATGACGTCCTCGGCGTGCGAGAGCAGCACCTCCAGCTCCTCGCGGGACTTCGCCGGGTCGGCGAAGCGCACCAGCTCCACCTTGGCGAACTCGTGCTGGCGGATCAGCCCGCGGGTGTCGCGGCCGTAGGAGCCCGCCTCCGAGCGGAAGCACTGGGTGAGCGCCGTGTAGGCCAGCGGCAGGTCCTCCAGCGGCAGCGTCTCCTTGGCGTGCAGGTTCGTGACCGGCACCTCGGCGGTGGGGATCAGGTAGAGCTCGCGGTCGCCGACGCCGGTCTTGAACAGGTCCTCGGCGAACTTCGGCAGCTGACCGGTGCCGGTCATCGTGGTCGGGGTGACCAGCGTGGGCACCGCGACCTCGGTGTAGCCGTGCTCCTCGGCGCAGGCGAGGAAGAACTGGCCGAGCGCGCGGTGCAGCTTGGCGCCCTGGCCGCGCAGCACCGAGAACCGCGGCCCGGACAGCTTCACGCCGCGGGTCAGGTCGATGATGCCCAGCGCCTCGCCGATGTCGACGTGGTCGCGCGGGGCGAAGTCGAACTCGGGCTTGTCGCCCCAGACCCGCACCAGCTCGGCGTCGGCGTCGGTGCTGCCGTCGGGCAGCTCGTCGAGCGGCAGGTTCGGGATGCCCAGCAGCAGCTCGTTCAGCTGGACCTCGGCGGCCTGCTGGGCCTCGTCCTGCGCGGCGGCCTCGGCCTTCAGCTCCTTCGCCCGCGCCACGAGGGCCGGGCGCTCCTCCGCGCTCGCCCCCTTGACGGCGGCCGCGATCTTCTTGCCCTCCGCGCGGAGGGCGTCGCCCTTCTGGATCGCGGAGTTCCGCGCCGCCAGCAGCGACTCCAACGCGGCGACGTCGAGGACGTAGCCGCGCCGCGCGAGCTTGCGCACGGCTTCGGTCGCGGGATCGAGCAGGACGCGGGGATCGTGCATGGACCGAGCGTATCGGCAGGTGGGGGAGGTTTTCGGGCGCCCCTCCAAAGGGAGGTGGCGTGGACCACTGCACTGGTGCGAACGTGGAAGAGCGAGCACTCTGTCCGACAGGAGGGTCCCAGAGCCGTGTCCACTCCAGCTGTCCCGTCCTACGCATCCGGTGTGTCCGACGTGCCGCTGCTGGGCGACACGATCGGCGACAACTTCGACCGCACGGTCGCGACGCACCCCGATCGCGAGGCGCTCGTCGAGGTGCCGACCGGTCGCCGCTGGACCTACTCCCAGCTGCGCGCGGATGTCGACCGGCTGGCGCTGGGCCTGGTCGCGAAGGGGGTGCAGAAGGGCGATCGGGTCGGCATCTGGGCGCCGAACGTCGCCGAGTGGACGATGGTCCAGTACGCGACCGCGAAGATCGGCGCGATCCTGGTCAACATCAACCCGGCCTACCGCACGCACGAGCTGGAGTACGTGCTCAACCAGGCCGGGATCTCGATGCTGGTCTCGGCCGAGAGCTTCAAGACGTCCGACTACCGGGCGATGGTGGCCGAGGTGCAGCCGAAGTGCCCGAACCTGCGCACGGTGGTGTTCATCGGCACCCCTGAGTGGGACCAGCTGATCGAGGCCGGTGCGCAGGGCGACCCGGCGCAGCTCGCCGAGCTGCAGGCGAAGCTCTCCCCGGACGACCCGATCAACATCCAGTACACGTCGGGGACCACGGGCTTCCCGAAGGGCGCCACGCTGTCCCACCACAACATCCTCAACAACGGGTACTTCGTGGGCCGCGGGTGCAACTACACGCCCGAGGACCGCGTGTGCATCCCGGTGCCCTTCTACCACTGCTTCGGCATGGTGATGGGCAACCTGGCGTGCACCTCGATCGGCGCCACGATGGTCATCCCCGGCCAGGGCTTCGACCCCAAGGCCACGCTCAAGGCCGTCGCGCAGGAGCGCTGCACCTCGCTCTACGGCGTGCCGACGATGTTCATCGCCGAGCTGAACGATCCCGACTTCGAGTCGTACGACCTGTCCAGCCTGCGCACCGGCATCATGGCCGGCTCACCGTGCCCGGTGGAGGTCATGAAGCAGGTCGTCGCGCGGATGGGCATGGAGGAGGTCACGATCTGCTACGGCATGACCGAGACCTCGCCCGTCTCCACCCAGACCAGCATCGACGACCCGCTGGAGCTGCGGGTGTCGACCGTCGGACGGGTCATGCCGCACGTCGAGGTCAAGATCATCGACCCGGAGACGGGCCTCACCGTGCCCCGCGGCACCCCCGGTGAGCTGTGCACCCGCGGCTACTCGGTGATGCTCGGCTACTGGGAGGAGCCGGAGAAGACTGCCGAGGCGATCGACAGGGCGCGCTGGATGCACACCGGCGACCTGGGCGTCATGGACGCCGACGGCTACATCAACATCACCGGCCGGATCAAGGACATGGTGATCCGGGGCGGGGAGAACATCTACCCGCGCGAGATCGAGGAGTTCCTCTACACGCACCCGGACATCGTCGACGCGCAGGTCATCGGGGTGCCCGACGTCAAGTACGGCGAGGAGCTGTGCGCGTGGATCAAGATGCGCGAGGGCGCCGAGCCGCTCGACGCGGACAAGCTGCGCGAGTTCGCGACCGGCAAGCTCGCGCACTACAAGATCCCGCGCTACGTCATGATCGTCGACGAGTTCCCCATGACGGTCACCGGCAAGATCCGTAAGGTGGAGATGCGAGAGAAGAGCATCGAGATGCTCGGTCTGCAGGAGGCCGCCGCCACCCGTACCGCCTGAGCCCGATATGACCATTTAACGTCTGCACAGACACCGCCCGGCGCAGTAGGGTGGCCGAGCGCGTCCCGGTGTGATGCCGGGGCGCGCTCGTCGTGTGGCCAGGTGCGCTCGCGACGAAGGACTTTGACACGAACGAGGAACGGGTGAGCACGTGCCGACCGGCAGGGTGAAGTGGTTCGACGCCGAGAAGGGTTTCGGCTTCCTCGCTCAGGACGGCGGACCGGACGTGTACGTCCGCAAGACGGCGCTGCCGAACGGAGTCGAGACCCTCAAGCCCGGGCAGCGGGTCGAGTTCGGCATGGCCGAGGGCCGTCGCGGGCCACAGGCGTTGCAGGTGAGGCTGGTCGAGACACCGTCGGTGCACGAGGCCACCCGCCGGCCGGCTGAGGACCTGCACAGCCTCACCGAGGAGCTCATCCGCCTCCTGGAGACCAAGGTGCAGCCGGATCTGCGCCGCGGCCGCTACCCCGACCGCAAGACCTGCAAGCTCACCGCGGAGGTGCTCCGCGCGGTCGCGCGCGACCTCGACGGGTAGCCGCGGTCACAGGCTCGTGTTCAGCACCCAGGTGGCGCGGGCCGGGAACTCGACCTCACCGGTGTCGGTGTTGGTCTGCACGACCGCGCCGAGCTGATGCACCTCGGCGACGAGCAGCCGGTCCGTGGGCTCGGGCAGGGTCAGCTCGTACTCGGTCCGCTGGTCCGGGCCGAACACCGGGGTGCGCCCGTCGGTGCGGCTGCCGTCGGCGCTGACGATCGAGAACACGATCAGCCACGGGCCGGAGGCGACCTCCTGCGGCACCCTGACCTGCACCGGAGTGCCCGGCGGCACGCGCAGCTCGACCGGGGCGTCGGCGTCGTCCTGGCAGTCGGTCAACTCGACCGTGCAGTACTGGGTGGGCCGCGCGGCCACCGTGCGACCGTCCGCGGCGAACGTGACCTGCGGCAGCTCGCCCGAGCTCGCGCTGCACGCGGTCACCGCTCCGGTCAGCGCGGCGAGGACGGCGAGGAGCAGGACGCGACGCACCCGGTCAGCTTCCCACCCGCGCCGTCGGGCCCGTCACGGGAGCCTGGTGGCGCAGGAACGGCAGCAGCGCGCGGCCCCGGGAGACCAGCGCCGTCTGGATCCCCGCGACCCCCACCACGGCCGCGACGACGCCGAAGCCGAGCGCGTAGCCGTCGTGCGGCAGCAGCACGCCCAGGGCGCCGCCGAACACCCACGACAGCTGCAGGATCGTCTCCGACCGGCCGAACGCCGAGGCCCGCGATTCCTCCGGCAGGTCGCGCTGCACGACCGCGTCGAGGCAGACCTTCGCCACCGCGCTGGTGGTCGCCGCGACCAGCGCCACGGTCGCGGCCAGCGCGATCCCCGGCACGAACACGGCGGTGACGGCCGCGGCCACCGCGACCGCGATGCAGCTGACGATCACCGTGTCGGAGTGGCCGAACCGCATGCGGGACCCGGCGAAGTTGCCGACGAACGAGCCGAGCCCGGCCGCAGCGCCCACGATCCCGATGAGGGTCAGCTGCTGGGCGGCGTCGACGTCCGGCTGGGCCTTCACCACGAACGCGACGAACAGCGTGAGGAACCCGGTGAGGACGCGGATCGCGCCGTTGCCCCACAGCGCCACGACCACCGAGCGGCTCATCGGCGTCTTGCCGCGGTGGATCCGCACGGTCGCCGGCACCTCGCCGGCGGTCGCCTCCACCCAGCGCGGGATGCGGAAGCACAGCCACGTGCCGACCGCGCACAGGGCGGCGGTGAAGTAGAGCGCGCCCGCCGAGCCCCACAGCCAGCTGAACCCGGCCGCGAACCCGCCGAACACCGCTCCCGAGATCAGCCCGAAGACGGTCAGCCGGGAGTTCGTCTTGACCAGCGTGATCGCCGTGGGCAGCACTCTCGGCGTCACCGCCGCCTTCAGCACGGTGCACGACTTCGACAGCACCATCGTGCCCAGCGCGGCCGGGTAGAGCAGCCAGGTGTCGTAGTTGAGCGCCATGACCACGGCGAGCACGCCGCGGCCGAAGAACGACACCGCCATCGCCGCGCGCCGCCCGCGCTGCAGGCGGTCGAGCAGCGGCCCGATCACCGGCGCCACGACGGCGAACGGCGCGACGGTGATCGCCAGGTAGAGCGCCACGTTCGTCTTGCTCTCCGCGGTGGCCGCCGCGAAGAACAGCGTGTTGGCCAGCGCGACCGCCACCGCCGCGTCGACCGCGTAGTCGAACATGTTCGCGTACGTCAGCGCGGTCAGCCCGGAGCGGTCGGCCCCGTCGGCGGTGGTGGCGCGGTGGAACGCGCGGATGCCCTTCTGGGTGAGCTCCCGGCTGCGCATCGCGGCCACCCGGGTGACCGTGAGCTTGCGGGGCATCCTCACGCCCGGCTCGGCCGGCGCGGGCTCCGGCTTGGTGACCTGCGGCTCCTCCCGCGGCGGGGCGGCGCGGGGCGGTTCCTCCGGCGGGACGAACGGCCGCGGCGGCGGTACCCGGCGGTGCTTGGCCGGGTCGTAGTCGGGATCGTCGTGCCAGGGGTAGCGGCGCCGCGGGGTGTACGCGGCCGGATCGGACCAGTCCCGGCCGGGCGGCGGCGTCCCGGGCGGGGTGGTCGAGGCGGGCTGGGCGGGCGGAGCGGCCCGAACGCCGGACAGCCACGACCGGCGCCCGCGGCGCGGCCCGGACGGTGACTGGCTCGGCACCTCCCCATTCTGACCCACGGCCGGGACGTCAGTCGGGCACGAACCGCACCCGGTAGGCGGCCGGCCAGAGCTTGCCCGTGAGCAGGTACTCGCCGGGGCCGAGCACGGCGATGCCGTTGAGCACGTCGGTGCCCGCACGCGCCTGCGCGGGCAGCAGCCCCGCAGCGTCGACGACGGCGGTCACCCGTCCCGTCGCCGGGTCGATCGCCACGATCCGCTCGGTGCGCCACACGTTGGCCCACACCCGCCCGTCGACGCACTCCAGCTCGTTGATCTCCGGCAGCGGCTGGTCGCCGAGGGTGACCGGCACCTCGCCGAGCTCGGTGAACGTCTCGGGATCGTGGAAGCGCAGGCGGGCGGTGCCGTCGGAGCGCACCAGCCGGGTGCCGTCGAAGCACAGGCCCCAGCCCTCGCCGTCGATCGGGACCCGGCGCAGCACGGTCAGCGTGGCCCGGTCCCACTCCAGCGCGTACCCGTCCTGCCAGGTCAGCTGCCAGATCCGCGGGCCGACCACGGCGATGCCCTCGCCGAACGCGCCGTCGGGCAGGTCCGCTGCGCGGCGCACCGCCCCGGTCGCGGGATCCAGCTCCCGCAGCTGTGACCGGCCGGAGAGCCCCGTCCCCTCGTAGAGGACGCCGTCGGCCAGTTCGAGCCCCTGGGTGAACGCCGTGCGGTCGTGCGGCTGCTCGGCCAGCACCTCCACCCGCAGCCGAACGACCCCCGGCGCGGCGGCGTCCGGGCCGGTCCCGGCGCCGGCCGGGGCGCAGGCCGCGAGGGCCACCAGGGCCGTTCCGAGCAGGGCCACCGACGTGCGTCGCACGGGGCAGAGGGTGGCACAATCCGTGCAGTGACCTCCGCTCCTGACTCCGACCACACCGCCGTGCTCGTCGCCGCGGTGGAGCAGGCCCGGGCCGCAGCGGTCGAGGAGGCCGTGGCCGACCTCGGCCCCGAGACCGGGGAGACGGCCGTCGGCGAGCACCTGCGCGCGTTCGAAGAGCCCGGCGGCGCCGTCACCCACCAGTTCGAAGCCCGCCAGCCCGGCTACCGCGGGTGGATGTGGACGGTCACGCTCGCCGGCGGCCACCCGGTCACCGTCAGCGAGGTGGTCCTGCTGCCCGGCGACGACGCGCTGATCGCCCCGCCGTGGGTGCCGTGGGAGCAGCGGGTCCGGCCCGGCGACCTGGGTGTCGGCGACCTGCTGCCGACCCGGCCCGACGATCCGCGGCTCGTACCCGCGTACGTGCAGAACGACGATCCCGCCGTCGAGGAGGTCGCCACCGAGATCGGCCTCGGCCGGGAGAAGGTGATGTCGCGGGAGGGGCGGCTGGCGGCCGCCGCCCGCTGGCACGACGGCCCGCACGGTCCCGACTCGGACATGGCCCGCGCCGCACCCGAGCGGTGCGGCACCTGCGGGTTCTTCCTGCCGCTCGCCGGTTCGCTGCGCGCGGCGTTCGGGGTGTGCGGCAACGAGTACTCGCCCGCCGACGGCTCGGTCGTCTCGGTCGAGTTCGGCTGCGGCGCCCACTCCGCCGTGCAGGTCGAGCAGGGCTCCCCGGTGGCGGTCGCGGAGCTGGTGTACGACGACGGGGTCGACATGGAGGTCGTCCCCGAGCACGACCCGGTTGTGGTGACCTCCTGAACGATCCGTTCGACACCGCCGCCCTGCGGGCCGCGGTCCTGCGCTCCTGGGCGGACTCGCCCACCCGGTTCCGTGAGGACGCCAACGCCGAGGAGGACCTGGTCCTCGGCGGCTACGCCGGCGCCTGGTTCGTCGAGCTCGCGCAGAACGCCGCCGACGCCGGGGCCCGCCGCGTCCGCGTCGCGGTCGTGGACGGCGAGCTGCGCGTCGCCAACGACGGCGCCCCGCTGACCGCGGACGGCGTGGCGGCGCTGGCGTCCCTGCGCGCCTCCGCGAAGCGGGACGACGAAGGCTCGGTCGGCCGGTTCGGGGTCGGGTTCGCCGCTGTCCTGCCGATCAGCGCCGAGCCGCGGATCGTGAGCACGAGCGGCGGGGTGGCGTTCTCCGCGGCGCGCACCCGGGAGGAGGTCGCCGAGATCCCGGTGGCGGCGGCCGAGCTGGCCCGCCGCGACGAGCCGCCCGTGCTGCGGCTGGTGTGGCCCACCGACGAGGAACCGCCCGCCGAGGGCACCGAGGTGCGGCTGCCGCTGCGGCCCGGCGTCGACGCGCAGCAGCTGGTCGAGCAGGCCGCCGCGCTCGCCCCCGACCTGCTGTTGGCGCTGCGCGGGCTCACCGAGATCGAGGTGGCCGGGACCGTGGTGCGCCGGGTCGACGACGGCGACGTGGTCACCGTCGGGGACCGGCGCTGGCGGCTGGCCCGCGCCGCCGGGGAGCTGGCCGACACCGACCGCGACCGGGCCGCCGAGCAGCGCACCCGCGCCCGCTGGACGGTGACCTGGGCCCTGCCCGTCGACGCCGAGGGCCGCCCGGTCCCGCTCGGGGAGGACGTCGCGCACGCCCCGACCGCGACCACCGAGCGGCTCGCGCTGCCCGCCCGGCTGATCGCGTCGCTGCCGCTGGAGGCCGATCGCCGCCGGGTCCGCCCCGGTCGCGCCCTCGACGTCGTGCTGGAGGGGGCTGTCGCGGCGTACGTGGACCTGGTGGCGGCCACCCCGCCCGAGCACCGCCTCACGCTGGTGCCCGAGGCCGGGTTCCCGCGCTCCCCGCTGGACGGGCGGTTGCACGAGCTGCTGCTCGCCGGGCTGCGGACGGCCGCGTGGCTACCGGCGCCGCGCGGTGAGCTGGCGCCCGGTCGGGCCGAGTGGCTGGACGTGCCCGGCGCGAGCCCGCGGCTGGGCGAGCTG
>Ga0065720_1002889_pt1 | contig 43885 bp, 35 predicted proteins | sample Thericmetagenome_FD_59107 | JGI IMG/M metagenome (GOLD analysis project Ga0065720, IMG submission 59107) | Thermophilic microbial communities from the Joint Bioenergy Institute, California, USA of rice/straw/compost enrichment - eDNA_2 v2... | ecosystem: Engineered > Solid waste > Grass >... | reverse complement strand
GTGTTCAGTCGTCTTCTCGTGCCATCCGGGGAACGATTCGTGCTGGCGGAAATGACGGTAGAGGCGACCACCGACATTTCGCGGACGAGCGCCGGGCCTGTGGACGGCTCGCCCCCGATGTGGACAACACCCTAGCGAACGGGTGTTCGAAAGCCGAGACCGACACGCCCGGCGGCTAGGATCGCGCGCCCACCGGCGCCCGCGCGACGAACTACCGCCGCACCGGCGGCACGTCGTACTCCTCGCAGACGGCCTTCCAGACCTCCCGCGGGTCGATGCCGTGCTCCAGCGCCTCCTCGACCGTCCGGCCGCCGAGCTGGGCGAACACGTGGTCCCGGGAGACCGCTGCGGCCCGCAGCGCGCCGAACTCGGTCTCCATGAGCTCACGGAACTGGGTCAGTCGCACCCGTACCACGGTAGATGGCAGGCTGACGTCGTGACCGATGCCCGGGCCGTCGCGGCGCACATCTGGGAGCAGCTGGGCGGGGAGCCCGGTGAGCTGGACCGGTTGGAGATCACCGGGCCGGCGCACACGCTGCCCTCCCGGCACGCGGTGACCGGCGCGGGCGCGGCCGCGGTGGGGGCGAGCCTGCTCGCCGCCGCGTCCGGGCCCGTCGCGGTCGACACCCGCGGGCTGGCCGTGGCGCTGTGCAGCGAGCGGTACCTGCGGATCGACGGGCGGTCGCCCGGTGCGGCGTTCGCCCCGCTCTCCGCGTTCCACCGCACCGCGGACGGCTGGATCCGGCTGCACGCCAACTACCCGTGGCACCGCGCCGCCGCGCTCGAGGTCCTCGGCGCGGCGCGCGAGGAGGACGCCGCCGCCGCGATCGCCGGGTGGCGCGCGGCCGACCTGGAGGAGGCGCTGCACGCCGCGGGCGGCGTGGCCGCCGCAGTGCGGACGGCCGACGCGTGGTGGGCGGAGTTCGGCGCTGCTCCGCCGCTGGTCGAGCGGATCGATCTCGCGCCGGCCGCGCCCCGGCCGCAGCGGCGGCCCCGGGTGCTCGACCTGACCCGCGTGATCGCCGGACCGGTCGCCACCCGCACCCTCGCCGCCCACGGCGCCGACGTGCTGCGGCTGGATCCCCCGGACCGCCCGGAGCTGCCCGCGCAGGCGTGGGACACGCTGCCGGGCAAGCGCAGCGCCCTGCTCGACGCCCGCACCGACGCCGCGGTGCTGGAGGAGCTGCTCGCCGGCGCTGACGTCGTCGTCACCGGGTACCGGCCGGGTGCGCTGGACCGGTTCGGGCTCTCCCCCGAGGCGCTGGCCGAGCGGCATCCGGGCCTGGTCGTCGTGTCGCTGTCGGCGTGGGGCCACCGCGGGCCGTGGGGCGCCCGCCGGGGCTTCGACTCGCTCGTGCAGGCCGCGTGCGGCATCGCCGTCGACGAGGGCTCGCCCGAGGAGCCGGGTGCCCTGCCGTGCCAGTTGCTCGACCACGCCACCGGGTACCTCGCCGCCGCGGCCGCGCTGCTCGGGCTGCGCCGCCAGCGCACGGACGGGGGCACCCCGGGCTACCGGCTCGCACTGGTCGCCACCGCGGCCTGGCTGCAGGGGCTGCCGCGCACCGCGGAGCCCGAGCCGGTCGAGCAGGTCGATCCCGCGCCGTACGTCGTCGACGTGCCGGCGCCCGCCGGGGTGCTGACCCTGGCCCGGCCGCCGGGCACGGTCGGCGGGCGACCGCTGACCTGGCCGGATCCCCCGCCCGCCTACGGGGCGGCGGCTCCGGAGTGGCCGGCCGAGCCCGCGCCGGGGACGGTGGCGTCGTGACCGGGCTGACCGACCTGTCCTCGCCGCTGTGGCAGGGCTTCGCGCTGATCGCGATCCTCGCCTCGCTGGCCACGATGCTGCGCTGGTGGTACCACAACCGCCGCAAGTGAGTCGATCGCCCGGCCCCCTCCCGCGGGTGGAGGGACGGCGCGCGTGGACGTGCTGTCGTCCCCTCCCGACCTCGACGAGCGCCTCCCTGGTTCGTGCCCGCGGCGGTCCTGCACGAGGAGGTCGCCGCCGCCGTGGCCGCGGAGACGGCGGCGGCCCGGGGGCCGGACGCGCTCGGGCAGCGCCCGTCCTCGAACAGGACGTGGTGCTCATCAACCCGCGACCACGATCCGCCGGAGGCGCACTCCCCCTCGGGCTCGGCGACCCGGCGGAGGCCCGCCACCGCCTCCGCCGCTGCCGCTGCTGCGCAGCCAGGCTCCCGGCACATCGACGTCGACGTGCGCGATCCGCGCGCTGCCCGGGCTGCTGTCCCGGCGCCCGGCGGTCCGGCCCCGACCGGGCCGGCGCGGCGGCCGCGGCGGGCGGCGCGCCGGAGTCCTCCGCCGCCGATTCCCGCCGCTGATCCTCCGCTACTGATCCCCCGCCGTTGATGCTCCGCCGTCGATGTTCCGCCGTCGATGCTCCGCGCCAACTGGTCTGACCTGCACGGACACCGCTCGGCACGAAAAGGTCGGTGCTCGGGCGCATGATGGGTGCCGTGACCGCACCGTCCCCGCTCGACGGCTTCTCCCCCGCCACCGCCGCGTGGTTCCGGGGAGCCTTCGACGCGCCCACGGCGGCCCAGGAGGGGGCGTGGCGGGCCGCGCAGGCCGGCAAGCACGCGCTGGTCGTCGCACCCACCGGGTCGGGCAAGACGCTCGCCGCGTTCCTGTGGGCGCTCGACCGGCTCGCTGCCGAGTCGCCGCCGGAGGAACCGGCGCACCGCTGCCGCGTCCTGTACGTCTCACCGCTGAAGGCGCTGGCCGTCGACGTGCAGCGCAACCTGCGCTCGCCGCTCGCGGGCATCCGCCAGGCCGCGCAGCGGCTGGGGCTGCCGGTCCCGGAGATCACGGTGGGGATGCGCACCGGCGACACCCCGGCCGAGGAGCGCCGGTCGTTCGCGCGCACCCCGCCCGATGTGCTCGTGACCACCCCGGAGTCGCTGTTCCTGCTGCTCACTTCGGCGGCCCGGGAGGCGCTGCGCGGGGTGCGCACGGTGATCGTCGACGAGGTGCACGCCGTGGCAGGCACCAAGCGGGGCGCGCACCTGGCGCTGTCGCTGGAGCGGCTCGACGCCCTGCTGCCGCGGCCTGCGCAACGCGTCGGGCTGTCGGCCACCGTGCGCCCGATCGACGAGGTGGCCACGTTCCTGGCCGGGGCCCGGCCGGTGGAGGTGGTGGCGCCGCCGACGCCGAAGACGATCGAGATCTCCGTCGAGGTGCCGGTTCCCGACCTCTCGGCCCTTGACGAGCGGCCCGCGCCGGGCAGCTCGGAGGAGGAGGTGGTCGGGTCCGCGGCGGGCACCGCGGTGCGCCCGTCGATCTGGCCGGCGGTGGAGCGGCGGCTGCTGGAGCTGGTGCGCGCGCACCGCTCGACGATCGTCTTCGCCAACTCGCGCCGGCTCGCCGAGCGGCTCACGGCCCGGCTCAACGAGCTGGCCGCCGAGGAGGCGGCTGCCGGGGAAGCGGCCGGGGAGGACATCGTCGATCTCGGCGAGTTCCCCGCCGAGGCGATCGGGGCCTCCGGCACCGGCGGCAGTGCGCCGCCGATCGTGGCGAAGGCCCACCACGGGTCGATGGCGCGCGAGCAGCGGATCCTCGTCGAGGAGGAGCTGAAGAGCGGGCGGTTGCCGTGCGTGGTGGCCACGTCGAGCCTGGAGCTGGGCATCGACATGGGCGCGGTGGACCTCGTGGTGCAGGTGGAGGCGCCGCCCAGCGTCGCGTCCGGGCTGCAGCGGGTGGGGCGGGCGGGCCATCAGGTCGGCGCGGTCTCCCGCGGGGTGGTGTTCCCCAAGTACCGCGGTGATCTCGTCTCGTGCGCGGTGGTCGCCGAGCGGATGGCCGGCGGCGCGATCGAGTCGCTGCGCTACCCGCGCAACCCGCTCGACGTGCTGGCCCAGCAGATCGTGGCGATGGTCGCGATGGACACCTGGTCGGTGGCCGACCTGGCGGCCGTGGTGCGCCGGGCCGCCCCGTTCGCCGCGCTCCCCGACTCCGCGCTGCACGCCGTGCTCGACATGCTCGCCGGCCGCTACCCGTCGGAGGAGTTCGGCGAACTGCGTGCCCGCATCACCTGGGACCGGGTCACCGACCGGTTGTCCGCGCGACCGGGCGCGCAGCGGCTGGCCGTCACCTCCGGCGGCACGATCCCCGACCGCGGGCTGTTCACCGTCACCACGCCGGGCGGGGCGGACGGGTCCGGGTCGAGGGTGGGCGAGCTGGACGAGGAGATGGTCTACGAGTCCCGCGTCGGCGACGTGTTCCTGCTGGGCACGTCGACGTGGCGGGTCGAGGACATCACCCACGACCGGGTGATCGTCACTCCGGCGCCGGGCCAGCCGGGGCGGATGCCGTTCTGGCGCGGCGAGTCGATCGGGCGGCCGCTGGAGCTGGGCCGCGCAGTGGGCGCGTTCGTGCGCGAGATGTCCGGGCTCGACGAGGAGACAGCGCGGGAGCGGGCGGCGGCCGCGGGCCTGGACGAGTGGGCGACCGACAACCTCATCGCCTACCTGCGGGAGCAGCGGGAGGCCACCCGGCAGGTGCCGAGCGACCGCACGATCCTCGTCGAGCGGTTCCGCGACGAGCTCGGCGACTGGCAGGTGGTGGTCCACTCGCCGTTCGGCTCGCAGGTGAACGGGCCGTGGGCGCTGGCGATCTCCGCGCGGCTGCGGGAGCGGCGCGGAGTGGACGCGCGGGCGGCGGCCGCTGACGACGGCATCGTGCTGCGGCTGCCCGACGCGGTCGACGAGTCCGGCGCCGAGGTCGTGCCGACGGCCGAGGACATCCTGCTCGACCCCGGCGAAGTGGAGCAGATCGTCGTGGCCGAGCTGGGATCGTCGTCGCTGTACGCGGCCCGGTTCCGCGAGTGCGCGGCGCGGGCGCTGCTGCTGCCGCGGCGCGATCCCAAGCGCCGCACCCCGCTGTGGCAGCAGCGGCAGCGGGCGGCGCAGCTGCTCGCGGTGGCCAGCAAGTACGAGGGCTTCCCGATCACGCTCGAGGCGATGCGCGAGTGCGTGCAGGACGTCTACGACCTGCCGGGGCTCACTCAGCTCATGAGCGACGTCGCGGCGCGGCGGGTCCGCGTGGTGGAGGTGCAGACGCCCGCGCCGTCGCCGTTCGCGCGCAGCCTGCTGTTCGGCTACGTCGGGATGTTCCTCTACGAGCTGGACGCCCCGCTGGCCGAGCGGCGCGCGGCCGCGCTTGCGCTGGACTCCACGCTGCTCGCCGAGCTGCTGGGCACCGAAGCGATCCGGGAGCTGCTCGATCCCGCGGTGTTGGCCGAGGTGGAGCAGTCGCTGCAGCGGCTCACCCCGCAGCGGCACGCCCGCGACGTCGAGGGCGCGGCCGACCTGCTGCGCTTCCTCGGCGATCTGACCGCCGAGGAAGCCGCGCAGCGCGGAGTCGCCGAGGAGTGGCTGCGCGAGCTGGAGGCCGCCCGGCGGGCTGTCCGGGTGCGGATCGCCGGCGAGGAGCGGTGGCTGGCCATCGAGGACTGCGGCAAGGTGCGCGATGCGCTCGGCACCGCGCTGCCGGTGGGGGTGCCGGAGGCGTTCACCGAGCCGGTGCCGGACCCGCTGGGCGACCTGCTGCTGCGCTACGCCCGCACCCACGGCCCGTTTCCCGCCACGGCCGCGGCCCGCCGGTTCGGCCTGGGCGTGGCCGTCGTCGGCGGGGTGCTCGACCGGTTGGTCGGCGCGGGCCGGCTGGTCCGCGGCGAGCTGCGGCCCGGTGGGGAGGGCGTCGAGTACTGCGACGCGGAGGTGCTGCGCCGGCTGCGGCGGGCGTCGCTCGCGCGGCTGCGGGCAGAGGTGGAGCCGGTGGAGCCGCGGGCGCTCGGCCGGTTCCTGCCGACGTGGCAGGGCGTGCAGTCCGCCCCCACCGGCAACGGGGTGCCGCGGCGCCGCATCCGCCGGGCTCCCGGCCCCGAGGACGTGCTGGGTGTGGTGGAGCAGCTGGCCGGTGCGCCACTGCCGGCGAGCGCGCTGGAGTCGCTGGTGCTGCCGGCCCGGCTGCCCGGCTACTCCCCCGCGCTGCTCGACGAGCTCACCGCGGCCGGGGAGGTCACCTGGACCGGCTGCGGCACCCTCCCCGGCAACGACGGCTGGCTGGCGGTGGCGCCGTCCGACGTCGCCGATCTGCTGCTGCCCGATCCCGAGCCGGACGCGGTCAGCACACCGGTGCACCGAGCGCTGCTGGCCGCGCTCGGCAAACCCGATCCCGGCACGCGGATCGAGCACACCGGGGCGGCGCTGTTCTTCCGGCCGCTCGCCGACGCGGCCGGGCGGATCCTGCTCGACGCCGGTGAGCCGGCCCCGTCCGACGACGTGCTCGTGGCCGCGCTGTGGGACTTGGTGTGGGCGGGCCTGCTCACCAACGACACGCTCGCCCCGCTGCGGGCCCGGCTCTCCGGAGGGCGCAGCACGCACCGACCGCGCCGCAGCCCGGCCCGGGGCCGCTACGCGCAGCTGCGGGCTGCCCGCCCGGCGATGCCGACCCGCAGCGGACCGCCGACCGTCGCGGGGCGCTGGGCGCTCGTGATGGACCGCGAACCCGATCCCACGCGGCGGATGCACGCCCGCGCCGAGTCGTTCCTGGAGCGGCACGGCGTGCTGACCAGGGGAGCGCTCGGCACTGAGCGGGTGACCGGCGGGTTCTCCGGGGTGTACCGGGTGCTGCGGGCGATGGAGGACTCCGGCCGGGTGCGGCGCGGCTACGTCGTCGAAGGCCTGGGCGCCGCCCAGTTCGCGGTGCCCGGCGCGATCGACCGGATCCGGGCGCTGGCGCGGCCCGTCGGCGAGGAGACCCCGCCGGCTCCACCGCCGGCCCCTCCCGTGAACCCGCCTGCGCCGCGCTGGCAGCCCGCAACCGCCGAGCCGGCCGCGGAGGAGCCCACGTCGCGGTGGACACCCGAGCCGGGCTGGGAGCGGCCCCCGCCGCCCACAGCGCCGTCGCCGCGGACCACCGGACCGCCCGCGGTCGTGCTCGCCGCCGCGGACCCCGCCCAACCGTACGGGGCCGCGCTGCCGTGGCCCGCCACAGTCGGCGACACCACCCACCGGCCCGGGCGGAAGGCGGGCGCGCTCGTCGTGCTGGTCGACGGGGCACCCGCGATGTACGTGGAGCGCGGCGGCCGGTCGCTGCTGTCGTTCACCACCGATCGGGCGGAGCTCGCCGCGGCCGCACGGGCGCTGGCCGGTGCCGTGCACGAGGGCTGGCTGGGCTCGCTCGCCGTGGCGAAGGCCGACGGCGAGGCGTCGCTCACCAGCGACGTGGCCGAGGTGCTCACCGAGGCCGGGTTCCGGGTCACGCCGAAAGGGTTGCGGCTGCGCGCCTGACCTGGTGATCCGCCGCACCCCTGCCACCGATGGGTTGCGCGCGCGGAGGAGGAGGAGCGGAAGCGTCGCGAGGAGGAAGCGCGCCGCCGCCGGAAGGAGCAGCGCGGCGACGGCGCCGATGCGGTCGCCGACGCGGTGTCCGACGGCTGCTCGCTCCCCGGTGGCTGCGGCGGCAGCGGGCGGTGCAGCGGCGGGCGGGCGCCTCGGTGGGCGCAGGCGGCCGGCGCAGCAGCAGCAGCGACGGGTGCTGCGACGGCTGCGACTGCGACGCGTGCGACCTCAACCTCCTGTCTCTTTCTCGGTGTCCCTGTCTTCCCGGTGTCTCTGTCGGCGCTGCCGATCCGAGTCCTCGCGCCGTCGTCGCTGCTGCAGCTCACGCGCACGTGCTGCCCCGCCGGCGCGGGACGGAGCTCGTGGTCGGCGCTCATCCGCGGCTACCAGCGCCGGCTCACCCGGTTCACCCCGGCCTGCCCGCAGACGCCCAGCTGCAGCGCCTACGCCCTCGACGCGGTGCGCACGCTCGGCCCGCGCCGCGGCATCCGGGCGGCGGCCGCACGGATCCGCGCCTGCGGACCGAAGGGACCCGGCCTAGCCCCGTTGGGCGAACCGGGCGATCAGGAGCAGCGCATTCGCCGCAGTCGCGCTACGTTCCACCGGATCGAACCGCCGATATCCGTCGAGCAAGGGAGCACGACGATGGCCGGGAAGTTCGAGATCTACGCGGGCAAGGACGGCAAGTACCGGTTCCGCTTGAAGGCCGGCAACGGTGAGGTCGTGGCGACGGGGCAGGGGTACTCGTCGAAAGCGGCGGCGAAGAAGGGGGTCGAGGCGGTCCAGAAGGCCGCTGCGGGCGCGACGATCGTGGAGCTCGCCCAAGCGGAGTCCTGACACCCGGACGCCCCTCGCCGCACGGCCGGGAGAGCGGCACAGTCTCTGCATGCACGAGATTGCCGCGGACGATCGGCGGCGGTTCGCCGCCTGGTTCGCTCCCGAGCGGCCCGGCGGCGCGATGTGCGCCGCGCACGTGGCGCGGACCGGCATCGGGAGCTTCTACGCCGACCGGCTCGACGAGCCGCGCGCGGTGCTGGCGCAGGCCCCGGGCAACGCCGCGCTGCGCGGCGATCCCGGAGCCGTCCGGCCGGAGGCGCTCGACGTGCTGGAGGGTTTCGTCGACGCACCGCCGGAGTGGCTGCCGGTCCTGCGCCAGGCCGATCCCGGCGTCACGCCGTGGGACCGGGTGATGTTCGAGCTGCCCGCCGAGGTCGAGGTGCCGGAGCGGATCGCCGGCATCGACGCCCGGCTGCTCGGCCCCGCCGACACCGCCGCGATCGAGACCTTCGATGCCGACGGGGCGTGGATCCACAAGACGTGGGGCGGCGCCGCCGGTATGGCCGGGTCCGGGACGGCGCGCGGGGTGTTCGTCGAGGACCGGCTGGTGTCGATCGCGGTCGCGTTCTTCCTGGGCGAGGTGTACGAGGAGCTGGGCGTGGTGACCGATTCCGCGCACCGCGGCCGCGGCTACTCGCGCGCCGCGTCGGCCGCGCTGTGCGCCGACATCCGCGCCCGCGGCCACGTCCCCGCGTGGACGACCTCACCGGACAACGCCGCCAGCGTCGCGGTCGCTGAACGGCTCGGGTTCCGCAGGGTCGGCACCGGACTGCTCTACGCGGTGCGGGTGCCGATCCCACCCACGGAGTGATCCCGGCGTGATCAGCCGGAGGCGCTGAGCAGCCCCCGCTGGTAGCCCGCTGCGACGGCGGAGGCCCGGTCGCGGACCTGCAGCTTGGCGTAGATGTGCAGCAGGTGGGTCTTCACGGTCGCTTCGCTGATGAACAGCTGGCGGGCCGCCTCGCGGTTGGTGGCGCCGGCGGCCACCAACCGCAGCACCTCCAGCTCGCGCGCCGAGAGCGCCTGCTGCGGCGGCTGCTGCTCGGCCGAGCGGTCGCGCACCCGGCCCATCAGCCGGCCGGCGACCGCCGGGGAGAGCACCGCCTCACCCCGGTGCGCCGCGCGGATCGCCCGCAGCAGCTCCTCGCGCGGGGTGTCCTTGAGCAGGTAGCCGGTGGCGCCGGCCTCGATCGCGGGCAGCACGTCGCTGTCGGTGTCGAACGTGGTCAGCACCAGCACCCGCACGCCGGGATGGGTGCGGCGCAGCTCGCGGATCGCGTCGACCCCGCCCATGGTCGGCATCCGCAGGTCCATCAGCACGACGTCGGCCGCCGCGCCGGGCAGTCGCGCGAGCGCCTCCGCGCCGTGCCCCGCCTCCCCGACGACGGTCATGTCGGGTTCGGCGTCGATCACGGCGCGCAGGCCGTCGCGCACGACGGGGTGGTCGTCGACGATGAGTACCCGGATCATCCTTCGTCCCGCTCCTGGGCCGGGATCGCCGGCACCGCGGCCGAGACGGCGGTGCCCTCCCCCGGCGCGCTCTCGATCTCCCACCGGCCGGACACGCGCAGCAGCCGCTGCTCCATCGCCGCCAGCCCGAAACCGGACCCGCCGGCAGGTCCGCGGTGGGCGGCCGGGTCGAAGCCGCGGCCGTCGTCGCGCACGTCGAGCACGACGACGTCGTCCATGTAGCTCAGGGTGAGCCCCACACGGGTGGCGCCGGCGTGCTTGCCGACGTTGGTCAGCGCCTCCTGCGCCACCCGGAACAGCGCCACCTCGAGATCGGCCAGCAGCGGCACCGGCTCGCCGGTGGTCTCCATGTGCAGTGCGATCCCGCTCGTCTCGGCCCACCGCTTGGCCATCTCCGCGATCGCCTCGGGCAGCCGGGCCTCGGCGAGCCGGCTCGGGGCGAGCGCGGCGACCGAGCGGCGCGCCTCGGTGAGGCTCTCCCTGGCCAGCGCGCGGGCGGTGTCGATGTGGTGGCGGCGCAGCTGGGCGTCGTTCGCGCGGTCGGCGACGTCGGCGGCCTCCAGCTGCGCGACGATGCCGGTCAGGCCCTGGGCGATGGTGTCGTGGATCTCCCGGGCCATCCGCGCCCGCTCCTCCCGCACCCCGGCCTCGCGGGCGGCGACGAGCAGCTGGGCGTGCAGGGCGGCGTTCTCCTCCAGCGCCGCCGACAGCCGCGCGTTGGCGTCGTCGAGCTCCTCGATGATCGCGCGGCGGGCTCGGCTGAGCTCCGCGGTGAACCCGCCGTACCAGGTGAAGATCCCCGCGACGAACGTGTTGACCACGACCAGGATCGCCCACCCGACCAGCAGCAACGGACTGAACTCGGCGAACCGCCCGCCCAGGTAGGTGTAGGAGACGATCGCCGACGCGACGAGGAGGCCGACGTAGCGCCAGCGGCCGGGCAGGAAGCCGAACGCCGCCGAGTACGCGGCGATCGCGAGGAAACCGAACAGCGGGGAGAACCACACCAGCGGCGCCATCAGCGCCAGCAGTCCCGTCACGTAGACGGGCCCGGCCCGCCGCCCCTGCGCGCGCGGCGGGGTCGATCCGACGAACCACCACGCCCACCCGGCCAGCACGGCCGACAACGGCAGCACGCCGTACCAGACCCACGCCTCGTCGCGGGCGATGAGCGGGGTCGTGCCGAGCCCGATCGCCAGGCCGACGTACGGCGTCCACCGGACGAGGACGGCGTCCATCCGGTTCTCGACCGACGCGATGCGGTCCCCGTCGAAGCGGCTGGACCGCCGGGTGGCGGTGGTCACTCCCACCGGAAGTACCTCACCGCAGCAACGGTAGCGACGACGGCAACCGCGGACAGGACGGTGAGCTGAACCGGGGTGGCTCCGTCGCCGGTCCACGCCGACTGGAACGCCCCGATGCCGGGCGGGACGAACTCGCCGATCCGCACGATCACCTCGGGCAGCAGGAACCTCGGCAGGTACAGCCCGCCGAAGAACTGGGTGACGAGCAGCCCGAGGGTGCCCAGCGCGGCGGCCGCCTTCGCCCGTGGCGCCAGCGCGGCGATGAGCAGGCCGAGTGCGAACATCGACGCGCTGCCGATCACGAACGCGGCGGCGAAGGCGAGCGGGTGCCGCGGCGGCGCGCTGCCGAACACCCCGACGGCCACGACGACCACGAGCACCATCGCGATCGCGGCGGTGACGACGTTGAGCAGCAGCTGCACCTGCAGCACGACCGCGGGCCGCACCGGCGTGATGGCCAGCCTCCGCAGGATCCCCTTCTCCCGGTAGGCGACCAGGTTCGCCGGCATCGTCTGCAGGGCGAGGAAGGCGAGGCTCCAGCCGAGCAGCGACGGGGTGTACCCGGTCAGGAACGCCTGGCCGCCGAACGCAGCGGACGGCTCGCGCAGGGCAGGCACCGCGCCGAGGCCGACGAGCAGGACGGTGGGCAGCAGCAGCGCGAGCAGGAGCGTGCCGGGCTCGCGCAGGAACAGCCGGGCCTCGGTGCGGGCGAGGACAGCGGTGGCGGATCGCGCGGTCATGCGGGCTCCTCGACGGGCTCGTGGCCGGTGAGCGCGACGACGACGTCGTCGAGCCGGGCCTGTTCGACCCGCAGTCCGGTGGGAACCACGCCGAGGCGGGCCAGCCGCGTGGTGACGGCGGTCAACAGCTCGCCGCGGCCGGTGATCTCCAGGTCCGGCCCGTGCCGGCGCACGGCGTCGACTTCGGGCAGCGCCCGCAGCACCGCCTCGTCGACGGGTGCGGACGGCCGGAACCGCAGCCGCTGCCCGCCGGCCAGCCCGGCGATCAGCCCGGCGGGGCTGTCCACGGCGACGACGCGGCCCGCGGAGAAGACCGCCACCCGGTCGCAGAGCCGTTCAGCCTCCTCCATGATGTGCGTGACCAGCAGGACGGACACCCCCTCGCCGCGGATCTGCTCGATCGCCGCCCACGTGTCGCGGCGAGCCTGCGGATCGAGCCCGGTGGTCAGCTCGTCGAGGATCGCCACCCGCGGCCGGCCGACGAGCGCGAGCACGATCGACAGCCGTTGCCGCTGCCCGCCGGACAGGTCCCGGTAGAACGCGTCGCGCTTGGGGCCGAGCCCCCAGCGGTCGATCAGCTCCGCAGGATCGGCGGGGTCCTCGTAGAACGCGGCGAACAGCTCCACCGCCTCGCGGACCCGCAGCCGCTCCGGCAGCTCCCCGGCCTGCAGCTGCACGCCGAGCACGCGGCGCAGCGCCGCCCGATCGCGCTGCGGGTCCAGGCCGAGCACCGAGATCGATCCACCGTCCGGGGAGCGCAACCCCTCGATGCACTCCACGGTGGTGGTCTTACCGGCCCCGTTCGGCCCGAGGATGCCCACGATCTCCCCCTCGCCCACGTCGAACGACACGTCGTCGACCACGACGTGGCCGCCGTAGGCCTTGCGCAGATGGCGCACCTCGATGACGGACATGGCTCGATGCTGCGGCAGATGCCCCCTTCTGCGGATCGACCGCTGCGCTGCGGGTCGGTCCACCGATCGGTTGATCCGGGCTATCGTCGGGCGGTGCCCGAGGGCGACACCGTCCACCTGGCCGGCACCCGGCTGCACGCGGCGCTGTCCGGGAGGGTGCTGGTCCGCGGCGAGCTGCGGCATCCGCGGCTGGCCGGCGTCGATCTCACCGGGGCGCAGGTCCTGGGCACGGTGTCGGTCGGCAAGCACCTGTTCACGCGGTTCGCCGACGGGCGCAGCCTGCACTCGCACTTCCGCATGGACGGCGCGTGGCACCTGTACCGGCCGGGTCAGCCGTGGCGGCGACCCGCGCACGAGGCCCGCGCGGTGCTCGCCACGGCCGATCGGGTCGCCGTCGGGTTCGCGCTGCACGACCTGGAGCTGGTGCTGACCGCTCAGGAGGGCCGGCTGGTCGCGCACCTGGGCCCGGACCTGCTCGACCCGGCGTGGTCGGCCGCGCACGCCGCCGAAGCACTGCGCCGGTTCACCGCCCGTGGGTCCTCCGAGGTGGGGCTGGTGCTGACCGAGCAACGGGTGATGGCAGGCATCGGCAATCTCTACAAGTGCGAGACGTGCTTCCTCACCGGCGTCACCCCGTGGACGCTCGCACGGGACGTCCCCGATCCGGCCGCGGTGATCGCGCTGGCGCGGGAGCTGCTGCGGCGCAACGCCGGTCGGCCGCAGCAGTCCACCACCGGGCTGCTCGGCCGCGACGAGCAGCACTGGGTGTTCGAGCGCGCGGGGCGGCCGTGCCGCCGCTGCGGCACCCGGATCCGGATCGCTCCCCAAGGGGAGGGCGTGTACACGCGGCCGGTGTACTGGTGCCCGCGCTGCCAGGTGGGCCCGCAGCCGGACTGATCAGGGCAGTGATCAGGCGGCTGATCAAGCAGGTGATCAGGTGAGTGATCAGGTCGTGCTCCACAGCGCGGCCACGATCGGTCGGCGCAGGTCGGCCCGGCGCACGCACAGCCCGATCCGCATCGGCTCCGGGCCCGGCTCGGCGGGCACCTCGGCGAGCCGCTGCGCGACGACGCTGCTGTCGAGCACCAGCCGCGGCACGATGCCGGTGCCGTAGCCGAGCGCGGCGAGCGTCAGCACGGCCTCGTGGCCATCGGGTTCGGCGGCGACGGCAGGCATCCGGTTGGATCTGCTCCGGAACCAGCGCTCCGCGTTCTCCCGGACCAGTCCGCGCCGGGGCAGCACGAACGGCCCGCCGAGTGGATCATGCCGCCCCGGTGCGCTGACGAACACGAGATCGGTGCTGGTGACCGTGCGGACGAGCATCGACTGCGGCACCCGGTCGGGCACCCCGGCGACGACGGCGTCGACCGAGCCCTCGTCGAGCCGGGCCAGCGCCGCGGCGGCGTCACCGGTGCGCAGATCGACCGTGACGAGCGGGTGCGCGGCGCGCAGCGGCGCGAGCAGATCGGGCAGCAGTGCCTGGCAGGCCGTGACGGTGGCGAAGATCCGCAGGGTGCCGGAGAGATCGCCGGGGGCCGGGTTCCCGGCGCGGAACGCCGCCCAGGCCTGGGTGACCTCCTCGNCGTAAGCGCGGAACCGCTGCCCGGCCGGGGTGAGCGCGACCCCGCGCGGNCCGCGGTCGAGCAGCCGCTGCCCGGCCCGCGCCTCGAGCCGCTGGACGGTGCGCGTCAACGTGGACGGGCTGACGTGGCAGTCCAGGCTGGTGCGGCCGAAGTTCAGGGTGCTGCACAGGTGGAGGAACAGCTGCAGCTCCGTCTGCTCGTCGGGCACGTCGACCTGGGCCTTCCGTGATCTGCAACGCTGCGCGCCGTTTCTTGCGCTTGGCGCGGGATGCTAGCCGGCCCTAGAACCGGGGCATGCAACCCGACCTGCAGTCCACGGTGTTCGAACTGGAGACGATCGACGTGCCCGACGGCACCGAGACCGTCCTGCGCGGGGGCCGGCACCTGTTCGGCCTCCTCCCGGCGGCGTTCGCCGGGATCTCGTCGATCGGCGTCATCGGCTGGGGCCCGCAGGGCCGCGCCCAGGCGCTCAACCTGCGCGACTCGCTCGCCGGCACCGGCATCGCGGTGCGGGTCGGGCTGCGGCCGGGCTCGTCCTCGGCCGCCGACGCCCGCGCCCACGGCTTCACCGAGGCTGACGGCACGCTCGGCGACTGGTTGGAGATCGTCGCCGCGAGCGATCTGGTGCTGCTGCTCATCGCCGACGCTGCGCTGGCCGCCCACCACGAGGAGGTGTTCGCCGCGCTGCAGCCGGGCGCCACCATCGGGCTCTCGCACGGTTTCCTGCTCGGTCACCTGCGGGAGATCGGCAGCGACTTCCCGCCAGGGCACCCGGTGATCGCGGTGTGCCCGAAGGGCATGGGCAACTCGGTGCGCCGGCTCTACGAGCAGGGCAGACAGATCAACGGCGCCGGGATCAACGCCAGCATCGCCGTGCACGCCGATCCCGACGGGACGGCGACCGACCAGGCACTGGCGTGGTCGGTGGCGCTCGGCTCGCCGTACACGTTCGCCACGACGCTTCAGAGCGAGTACCTCTCCGACGTCGTCGGGGAGCGCGCGGTGCTGCTCGGGGCCGTGCACGGGATGGTGGAGGCGCTGTGGCGGCACTTCCGCATCGCCGGCGACGATCCCGTCAGTGCCTACGAGCGGTCGTGCGAGAACGTGACCGGCCCGATCGCGCGCACGATCTCGGCGGCCGGGCTCGACGGTGTGCGGAACGCCCTCGACGACACCGGTCGGGCGGTGTTCGACCGCGCCTACAGCGCCGCCTACGGTCCGGCGCGCGAGCTGGTCGCGGAGATCTACGACGAGGTCGCCGACGGCACCGAGCTGCGCAGCGTGATCCTGGCCGAGGCGCGGCTGGCGCAGCGGCCGATGTCCCCGATCGCGGGCTCACCGATGTGGGCGGTCGCCCCGCAGGTGCGGGAGCGGCGCGGCACCCGAGAGGCGGCGATCGACCCACTCACCGCGGGCGTGTTCGTGGCGACGATGGCCGCGCAGGTCGACGAGTTCCGCCACCGCGGGCACCCGTGGTCGGAGATCGTCAACGAGACGATCATCGAGGCGGTCGACTCGCTGCTGCCGTACATGCACGCCCGCGACGTCGCGTACATGGTGGACAACTGCTCGCGCACCGCGCGGTTGGGTGCCAGGCGGTGGGGCCCGCGGTTCCAGGCGGCGTACGAGCAGATCGCGCTCCCCCGCGCCACGGANGAGCCGGACGTGGAACTGGTGGCGGCGTTCACCGCNCATCCGGTGCACGCGGCCCTGGCCACGGCCGCGAAGCTGCGCCCGCCCGTGGACATCNGCGTGCCCGCCTGACCGACCGCTTCCGCAGGCCCTTGACAGCGACGAACGGCACTCTCGTCAGCAGTGGTGCTCACGAAAGTGCCGTTCGTAGGGTTCCGGGTCCGGNCCGGACCGGGTCAGGCGGTGCCGGTCTGCTTGTTCAGGTTCGGGTTCGGCGCGCTCGCGGCCTGGTCGCCCGCGGCGACCTGCGGGGTGACCGAGCCGCCGTGCAGCGACGCCCGGATCTGCTCCAGGCGGCTGGCGCCGGCCATGTCGACCGAGGCCTGCTGCACCTCGAGCATGCGGGCCTGCACGGAGTTCTGCGCGAGCTCGCCGGCACCGATCGCGTTGGCGTAGCGGCGCTCGATCTTCTCGCGCACCTCCTCCAGGGAGGGCGTGTTGCCGGGCGCGGCCAGCTCGCTCATCTGCTGCAGCGAGCGGGCGGCCTGCTCCTGCATCTTCGCCTGCTCGAGCTGGCTGAGCAGCTTGGTGCGCTCGGCGATCTTCTGCTGCAGCGCCAGCGAGTTGCGCTCCACGGCCGCCTTGGCCTGCGCGGCGGCCTGGATCGCCTGGTCGTGCAGGGTCTTGAGGTCTTCGACCGACTGCTCGGCGGCGACCAGCTGGGACGCGAACGCCTGCGCAGCCTGCTCGTACTGCTGCGCCTTCGCCTCGTCGCCCGCGGCCCGGGCCTGGTCGGCCAGCACGAGCGACTGGCGCGCGGAGGCCTGCAGCTTCTCGACCTCACCGAGCTGCCGGTTGAGCTTCATCTCCAGCTGGCGCTGGTTGCCGATGACCGCCGCCGCCTGCTGCGACAGGGCCTGGTGCTGCCGCTGCGCCTCCTCGATGGCCTGCTGGATCTGCACCTTGGGATCGGCGTACTCGTCGACCTTGGACGAGAACAGCGCCATCAGGTACTTCCAGGCCTTCACGAACGGGTTGGCCATCTTCCGCCTCTTTCCGGGTGCCGTCTGTCACCGCTGCCTACGCCGCTGCCCGGCCGCCGGTGTCTCCCCCATCGTGGCATCGCACCGGCCCGGCTTCCACCACACCGGGACGATATCGGGGATCTTCCCGAGACCGTGTACGGGGCGACCCGGAGGGCCAGGCTACCCGGTTCGGCCGGCACCGGTCCCGCAGAACGGGGGCGTGCGAGGATCCCGTCGGTCGGATCGACGGAGTCCCGAGCGAGCGGGTCAGGCGGCGACGCAGACCGCGGACGCGCCCTTCTCGCCGGCCCGGCTGGGCACCACGGGACTGACGGGCGCGGCCGGACGCGACTCGACCGGGGTGTCCGCCAGGACGAGCCTGCGGTCGCGGTGATCCGTGCGGTGGTCGTTGCGGAAGCCGACCGGGAAGCGCGGCGCGGAGGACGCACCGATCGCGCCCGCCGCGTCGACGAGCAGGTCGGCGAGGCTCACGTCGAGGGCCTCGCAGATCGCCGCGAGCAGCTCCGACGACGGCTCCTTGCGCCCGCGCTCGACCTCCGAGAGGTACCCGAGGCTGACGCGCGCGTTGCGCGAGACGTCGCGCAGCGTGCGCTTGCGGGCGGTGCGCAACCGACGCAGGCTGTCGCCGATCGCCTCGCGCATCAGCAGCGCCATGCGTACCTCCCAGAGCTCGTGCAGCCGGCGGGACGCCGGTGGGGTCAACCGTACCGAGAACCGGACGATCGCGTCGCCGGGCACACGCGGATCCGCTGTCCGCCCACGGCGAACGCGCTCACCCGGCCGGCGCCGCCGAGCGCAGCCGGATCGCCCGCAGGACGTAGTCGATCCCGGTCGCGACGGTGAGCACCACAGCCATCATCATCAACGCCCAGCGGGCGCCTTCGACCAGGTCGGATCCGCCGACCAGCTCGGGCAGCGGAAGCACGTACAGTCCGATCGCGACGGTCTGGACGAGGGTCTTCGCCTTGCCGCCGCGGCTGGCCGGGATGATCCCGTGACGCAGCACGGCGAACCGCAGCAGCGTGATCCCGATCTCACGCCCGAGGATCACCACGGTGATCCACCACGGGAGCAGGTGCAGGGCCGAGAGCCCCATCAGGGCCGTGCCCATGAGCGCCTTGTCGGCGATCGGATCGGCGATGGTGCCGAAGGCGGTGACGAGCCCGCGGCGGCGGGCCAGCTCGCCGTCGAACCGGTCGGTGACCGCGGCGGCGACGAAGATCGTGAACGCGCCGAGCCGCCAGTCGACGTCCTGGCCGGAGTGGGCGAACAGCGCCCACGCGAACACCGGGACCAGGAGCAGTCGCAGAACGGTGAGGACGTTCGCGATGTTGAGCACCGGGGGCGGTTCGGCGCCCGTGGGCGAGCTCATCCGGAACCCGAGGCGACGGCAGGTGCCCGCGCCGGCAGCGTGCTGCGCGGGACGAACTCGTACGGTTCGACCACGAGATCGGCGCCCGCGCTGCCGGTGACGACACCGCGGACGAGATCACCGACCTGCAGCTCGGCCACCTCCACCTGACCGTCGAGCAGGACGACCTCGCCGTCGACCTCCGGGGCCTGGTGCGCGGCTCGCCCGGTCGCCTCGCCGTCCCCCACGCTCTCCACCAGCACGGTGACCTCGGCGCCCTCGCGCTCCTCGGCCCGCTGGTTGATCAGCTCGTCGGCGAGCGCGGTGATCCGTTCCACGCGCTCGGCCACCACCTCGGGATCGATCTTGTCCGGGTAGCCGGCGGCCTCGGTGCCGTCCTCGTCGGAGTAGCCGAAGACGCCGACCGCGTCGAGCCGCGCCTCGGTGAGGAACGCCTCCAGCTCGGCGAGGTCCTCCTCGGTCTCGCCGGGGAACCCGACGATGAAGTTGCTGCGGATGCCGGCCTCGGGGTTGAGCGCCCGGATGCGGGCGCACAGATCGAGGAAGTCGGCGCGCGAGCCGAACCGGCGCATGCGCCGCAGCACCGGGGCACTCGCGTGCTGGAACGACAGGTCGAAGTAGGGCGCGACGCCCGGTGTGGTCGCGATGGCCTGGATCAGGTCCGGCCGCATCTCGGCGGGCTGCAGGTACGACACCCGCACGACGTCGATGCCGGGCACGTTGGCCAGCCGCGGAAGCAGGCGGGCGAGCGCGCGTCCGCCGCCGGGCAGATCCTTGCCGTAGGAGGTGGAGTTCTCGCTGACCAGCACGATCTCGCGCACGCCCTGCGTGCCCAGCCACGCCGCCTCGGCGACGACGTCGTCCGGCGGGCGGGAGACGAACGCGCCCCGGAACGACGGGATCGCGCAGAACGCGCATTTGCGGTCGCAGCCCGAGGCGAGCTTGACGTTCGCGACCGGGCCGCCCTTGAGCCGGGTGCGGGCGAGCCCGCTCATCCAGCCGTGGCCCGGGACCGCCACCTCCGCCGCGGCCGCCGGGCGCTCCACCGGTGTGATCGGCAGCAGCGTGCGCCGGTCGACCGGGATGTGCGGCTCCGGCGCGTGCCCGTCGAGGACGTCGACGAGGCGTTCGGCCAGGTCCGGGTAGGCGTCGAAGCCGAGCACCGCGTCGGCCTCGGGAAGGCTGTCGGCCAGCTCCTTGCCGTAGCGCTCCGCGAGGCAGCCGACCGCGACGACCTTCGCGCCGTGTTCCTTCGCCACGTCCGAGGCGGCGAGCAGCGTGTCGATCGAGTCCTTCTTGGCCTGTTCGATGAACCCGCAGGTGTTCACGATGATCACGTCGGCCGCGACGCCGTCCGGGTTGTCGTCGGGATCGACATCGACGAGCTCCCAGCCGCTGCCCTCCAGCCGACCGGCGATCTCCTCGGAGTCCACCTCGTTGCGAGCGCAGCCCAGGGTGAGCACGGCAGCTCGCCGCGGTGCGGGCAGATCAGACACGCCCTACAGCGTATGTGAAGCAGGTCGCCGCAGCCTGCGGCGGTCTGCGGCAGGTCCGCAATAGGGTGCACGTCGTGGGAATCGCGGTACGGCGGGCCCGCACACCCGACGTGCGGACGATCAAGCAGCTGGTGGACCACTACGCGGGCAAGGTGCTGCTCGCGAAGGAGATCATCACCCTCTACGAGTCGGTCCAGGAGTTCTTCGTGGCCGAGGTCGACGGTGAGGTCGTCGGCTGCGGCGCGCTGCACGTCATGTGGGAGGACCTCGGCGAGGTCCGCACCGTGGCCGTGCGCCCGGACATGGCCGGGCGCGGGATCGGGCACGCGATCGTCTCGGCGCTGATCGACCAGGCGCGCGAGCTGGGCCTGCAGCGGCTGTTCGTGCTGACCTTCGAGAAGCAGTTCTTCTCCCGACACGGGTTCGAGGAGATCGACGGCACCCCGGTGGAGCCGGACGTGTTCGCCGCGATGCTGCGCTCGTACGACGCCGGTGTGGCCGAGTTCCTCGATCTCGCGCACGTCAAGCCGAACACCCTCGGCAACGTGCGGATGCTGCTGCACCTGTAGGTCCCTATCCTCGCGGGCGTGCCCTTCTCGCCGGTCTGGCGCAGGCCCGCGCCGCAGCTGCGGTCGTGGGTCAGCTCCTACGCGGGTTACCGCCTCGAAGCGGGGCCGCGGGGCGTGCACCAGGGCGTCGCGTCCGGGCACCTGACGCTGATCCTGTGCGTGGACGGCGCCGTCGAGGTGCTGGCGAACGCCGACCCGGCCAAGCCCCCGGGCCGCTACCCGGCGATGGTCGCGGGGCTGGCCGCGGCCCCGGCCCGGATCGCGACCGGCGAGGCGCAGACCGGCGTGCAGCTGGACCTGACCTGGGAGGGCGCACGAGCGCTGCTCGGCGTGCCGGCCGCGGAGCTGGCGGGCGACTCGGTGGACCTGCACGCTGTGCTCGGCCGCCGCTGCGCCCGCCTGCTGGACCGGCTCGCGACGGCCCCGGACTGGCCCGCCCGGTTCGCGGTGCTCGACCAGGAGCTCGCCGCGCTGGCCGACGTAGAGCGCCTGGCCGGGGTGCGGCCGCAGGTCCAGCGGGCCGCGCGGATGATCCGAGCGGGCCGCGGGGTGGTGCGGATCGCCGACGTCGCCGAGGAGATCGGCTGGAGCCGCCGCCACCTCACCGACCTGTTCCGCCGCGAGATCGGGCTCGGGCCCAAGACGATGGCCCGGGTGGTGCGGTTCGAGCGCGTGTGCGCCCGGCTGCGCCGCCCCGACCGGCCCGACCTCGCCACGGCCGCGGCCGACGGCGGCTACGTCGACCAGGCGCACCTCGCGCGCGACTTCCGGGAGCTGGCCGGGATCACCGCGACGGAGTGGCTCGCCGAGCGGTCCTGACCGTCACTCCTCGTCCTCGGCCGGTGGTGAACCGCCGCGGATGAGGTAGAGCACGCTCTCCAGCTCGTCGGGTTTGACCAGCACCTCGCGCGCCTTGGAGCCCTCCGACGGGCCGACGACCCCGCGGGTCTCCAGCAGGTCCATGAGCCGCCCGGCCTTGGCGAACCCCACCCGAAGCTTGCGCTGCAGCATCGACGTCGAGCCGAACTGCGAGGTGACCACCAGTTCCGCGGCCTGCAGCAGCAGGTCGAGGTCGTCGCCGATGTCCGGGTCGATCTCCTTGGTCTCGCCCGCCTTCTGCGTGGTGACGCCCTCGGTGTAGACCGGTTCGGCCTGGTCCTTGGTGAACGCGACGATCGCGGCGATCTCCTCGTCGTCGACGTAGGCGCCCTGCATGCGGATCGGCTTCGCCGCCCCCATCGGCAGGAACAACCCGTCGCCCATGCCGATCAGCTTCTCGGCGCCGGGCTGGTCGAGGATCACCCGTGAGTCGGTCAGCGACGAGGTGGCGAACGCCAGCCGCGACGGCACGTTCGTCTTGATCAGGCCGGTGACGACGTCGACGGACGGGCGCTGGGTCGCGAGCACCAGGTGGATACCGGCGGCGCGGGCCTTCTGGGTGATCCGCACGATCGCGTCCTCGACGTCGCGCGGCGCGGTCATCATCAGGTCGGCCAGCTCGTCGACGATGCACAGGATGTACGGGTACGGGCGGTACTCCCGCTCACTGCCCGGCGGTGTGGTGATCTCCCCGGACCGGACCTTCTTGTTGAAGTCGTCGATGTGCCGGACCCGGTTGGCCTGCATGTCCTGGTAGCGCTGCTCCATCTCCTCCACCAGCCAGGCCAGCGCCGCGGCAGCCTTCTTCGGCTGGGTGATGATGGGCGTGATCAGGTGCGGGATGCCCTCGTACGGGGTGAGCTCGACCATCTTCGGGTCGATGAGGATCATCCGCACCTCGTCGGGCGTGGCCCGCGAGAGCAGCGACACCAGCATCGAGTTGACGAAGCTCGACTTACCGGAGCCGGTGGAGCCGGCCACCAGCAGGTGCGGCATCTTCGCCAGGTTGGCGCACAGGAAGTGGCCCTCGATGTCCTTGCCCAGGCCGATCACCATCGGGTGCTGCTGCTCGCGCGCGCTGGGGCTGCGCAGCACGTCGCCGAGGCGGACCATCTCCCGGTCGCTGTTGGGCACCTCGATCCCGACGGCGGACTTGCCCGGGATGGGCGCGAGGATCCGCACGTTGTCGGTCGCGACCGCGTAGGAGATGTTCTTCGTCAGCTGGGTGATCTTCTCGACCTTCACGGCCGGGCCCAGCTCGATCTCGTAGCGGGTGACCGTCGGGCCGCGGGTGAAGCCGGTGACCTGCGCATCGACCGAGAACTGCTCCAGCACGCCGGTGATCGCCTCGATCATGGCGTCGTTGGCGGCGCTGCGGGTCTTCGGCGCCGGACCCGCGGCCAGCATGTCGGCGGGCGGGAGCTTGTACGGCGGCGCGTCGCCGTCCGGTGGAGGCACGACGATGCGCAGCTCGCCGGTGTCGGTGGTCGGCTCCGGCGTGGGCTCCGCGGGCGGAGTCGCCACGATCTCCTTGGGCGGCGTGCGCTTCTCCGGCGGTGCGGGCGGCGTGGGGGCCTGCTGGGCGGGCTCGGTACCCACCGGGTCGACGTCGATGACGATGCCCTTGCCGTTGCCCAGGTCGGGCGGTCCGAGGGTCTCGCGCACCAGGTCGGCGACGCTGCCCGCCTTGCGGCGGGTGCGGCGGCGCGGGGGCTCGCCGTCGGCCTCGCCGACCGCCGCGGTCTCCTCCGTCGGCGCGTCGTCGTCATCGATCTCGACCTGGCGACCGAGCAGCCGGCGCACGCGGTCGGGCACGGACCGGACCGGGGTGCCGGTGAGCACGAGGAAGCCGTAGCCGGCCAGCAGCAGGAGCACGGGCACCGCGACCCAGGCGGTGAGGCCCTCGGCCAGCGGGGTGGCCGCGACGTAGCCGAGCGCGCCGCCGCCCTCGATCCAGCGCTCCGGCTCGTCGGGGCGGCCGGAGGCGAGATGGACGATGCCGAGCGCGCCCACGGTGAGCAGCAGCGAGCCGAGCACGACGCGGGGGCGGGAGTCCGGGTTCGGCTCGGTGGTCATCAAGACGATCCCGGACAGCACCAGCAGCACGGGCAGCACGCTCGCCCCGCGGCCGACGACGTAGCCGACGGCAGCGGAGAGCCACTGCCCCACCGGGCCGCCCGCGCCCCACCAGATGCCCGCCGCGCTGACCACGGCCAGCACCAGCAGGATCACGCCGAGGCCGTCGCGGCGGTGGTCGGGGTCCAGCTCGCGCACCCGGCCGACCGCGCGGCCGGTGGCCTTGCCCAGCTTCGCGATGCCGAGACCGACCCCGTCGATGGCGCGGTCGAGCAGGTCGGGGCCGGACCGCGCCGGCCGGCGCGCCGGGGCCCGGCGCGCGGAGCTCGATCCGCGGCTGCGCGAGGAGCCCGAGCTGCGCGTCGACCGGCTCCCGGCACCTCGGCCCCCCGAGCCGCGGTTCGACGTCGCCCGTGTTGCCATGTGCTCACGGTATCCGCCGATGATGATCGACTCCGGGACCGAAACGCCCCTCCCCCGGTGACCGCGCGCACCCGATCGGTGTCCCGAGCCAGGTTCAGACGTAGCGGCGCAGCACCACCCAGGTCGTCGTGCGCACGGTCTCCCGCCAGCGGGAGATGTCGTCGAGGACCTTGTCCAGCGCGTCCGCGGTCGGCGCGGTGACCAGCACGAACAGGTCGTACTCCCCGGTGACCGTCTCGATCTCCGACACCCCGGGCAGGGCCGCGAGCCGCCGGACGTAACCGGCCACGTCGGTGGTGCGGTGGACGATCCCCACCCGGGCCCGGTGCGCGGTGGCCGCGCCCGGCTCGGCCACGTCGGCGTGGTAGCCCCGGATGACCCCGCTGCGCTCCATCCGCTGCACGCGGGCCAGCACCGCGGTGCGCGACAGCCCGACCGCCCGCCCCAGGTCGGCCATCGACGCCCGCCCCTCCCGGCGCAGCAGCTCCAGGATCCGCAGGTCGAGATCGTCGAGCTGACGATTCGTCGGCGCCATGCCGCACATCGTGGCACTTCGCCAGCAGTTCCGACGCGGCGAACCATGCCCACGAACGGGCACCGATCGAACACTGGACGTATGGGTAACGCGGCCAACGTCCCACCGGAAGCGGTGCACGACACCCTTCGCCGGCACCTGCTCGTCGACGGGTTCGACCTCGTCCTCGACATGACGGCCAGCCGCGGATCGTGGCTCGTCGACGCCCGTGACGGCGCGCGCAAGCTGGACATGTTCAGCTTCTTCGCCTCGGCGCCGCTCGGGATGAACCACCCCGGGCTGGTCGACGACCCGCAGTTCATGGCCGAGCTGGCCGCGGTGGCGGCCAACAAGCCGTCGAACTCCGACGTCTACACCACGCACCTGGCGGCGTTCGTCGAGACGTTCTTCCGGGTGCTCGGCGATCCGGCGCTGCCGCACCTGTTCTTCGTCGAGGGCGGAGCGCTCGCCGTCGAGAACGCGCTGAAGACGGCGTTCGACTGGAAGCGCCGGCACAACGCCGCACACGGGCGACCCGCCGAGCTGGGCACGAAGGTGCTGCACCTGCGCCGGGCGTTCCACGGGCGCAGCGGTTACACGCTCTCGCTCACCAACACCGACCCGGTGAAGACCGCGCTGTTCCCCACGTTCGACTGGCCGCGGATCGACGTGCCGGCGATGCGGTTCCCGCAGGACGCCGCCGCGGTCGCCGAGGTGGAGGCAGCGGAGGCGCGGGCGCTCGCGCAGGCGAGAGCCGCGTTCGCCGCGCACCCGCACGACATCGCGTGCTTCATCGCCGAGCCGATCCAGGGTGAGGGCGGCGACAACCACATGCGCCCGCAGTTCCTGCAGGCGATGCAGGAACTGTGCCACGAGAACGACGCTCTGTTCGTCCTCGACGAGGTGCAGACCGGCTGCGGCATGACCGGAACACCCTGGGCGTACCAGCAGCTGGGCGTGCAGCCGGACGTCGTGGCGTTCGGGAAGAAGCTGCAGGTCTGCGGGATCATGGCCGGTGGCCGGGTGGACGAGGTGCCCGACAACGTGTTCCGCACGTCGTCGCGGATCAACTCGACGTGGGGCGGGAACCTCACCGACATGGTCCGCTCCCGCCGCTACCTGGAGATCATCGAGCGGGACGGGCTGATCGAGAACGCCGCCCGGCTGGGCAGGACCGTGCTCGACGAGCTGTCCGCCGTGGACGGGATCAGCAACGTCCGCGGGCGCGGCCTGTTCGTCGCGTTCGACCTGCCGACGCCCGAGGCGCGCAACGCCACCCTCGCGCGGCTGCACGCCGACGGGGTGCTGGTGCTCGGGTGCGGGGAGCGCAGCATCCGCCTGCGCCCGGCCCTCACGGTGACGGAGGAGGAGCTGCACCTGGCGGTCGAGGCGATCGCGAAGGCGGTGCAGTGAGCCCGGGTCCCGCGTCGAGAACGACGTTGTGGTGATCAGAACGCCTTCTTGATCACCACAGGTTCGTTCTCGTCGCGACCCTGGCCTCAGTGACGCGGCCCCGCCCCTCAGTAGTGGACCGCGCCCCTGTTGCCGCCCGCGACGGTGACCGCGTCCCCGGTGATGCCCGCGGCGCGCGGGGAGCAGAGGAAGACCACGACGTCGGCGACCTCCTCGACGGTGACGAGCCGGCGCACGCTCGTGGTCTCGGCGGCCTGGTAGGCGACCGCCGCCGGCACCCGCCCGGTATCGACGAGGCCGGGGTGCACGACGACCACGCCGATGCCGTCCGGGCCCAGCTCGTCGGCGAGGTTCGCGGTGAGCGCGGCGACGGAGACGTTCCGGATCGTCCCGGAGATCGACCCGGTGCGGCGGGCGTTGAGCCCGGAGACGTTGACGATCCGCCCCGACTTCTGCCGCCGCATGTGCGGGGCGACCGCCCGGGCGCAGCGCAGGTAGCCGAGCACCTTCGTGTCGAAGTCGACCGTCACCGCGGCGTCGGTGAGCTCCTCCAGCGTGGGCGGCGTGGGCGTCGCCGGCTGGGCGGCCGTGTTGACCAGCACGTCGATCCCGCCCCACGCGGCCACGACGGCGTCGGCCATCGCGCGCACCGCGGCGTCGTCGGTGGTGTCGGCGGGGACGGCGAGCACGTCGGCGCCGGTCCGGCGCAGTTCGTCCGCGCCGGCGAGGAGCCGCTTCGGGTCGCGGGCGACGAGCGCCACCCGTGCGCCTTCGGCGGCGAGCCCGCGTGCGACGGCGCGGCCGATCGCGCCGGAGCCCCCGGTCACGATCGCCCGCGCCCCGCTCAGCTGCAGGTCCACGTCGGTCCTCCCTCATCCGCCGGAGTCCGGGTCCCGGACCAGCTGGCCCCGGGTCAGCATCCAGCGGATGAACTCCTTGCGACTGGTGGTGCCGGTCTTCATCAGGATGTTGCGGACATGGCTCTCCACGGTGCGCTCGGAGAGGACGAGTTCAGCCGCGATGGCGCGGTTGGACCGAGCCCGTCCGACCAGCTCGGCGATCTCGCGCTCACGCGGGGTGAACGGATCGGCGACGGCCGCCTCGGCGGTGACGCGGTCGAGCAGAGCAGTCGCGTCACGAAGCAGGCCGGGCAGATCGAGCGCGCGGGCGGCCGCGGCGGCGGCCCGCGCGTGCCGGGCGGCCCCGGTGAGATCACCGGTGGCGTGGGCGACCCGGGCGAGCCCGTCCCGGGTCCGCGCGAGGTACGGCCGGGCCCCGATCGCGGTGTTGACGCGCGCCGCCTCCGCGAACTGCGCAGCCGCGGTGGCGGTGTCGCCGCAGACGAGCGCCAGCTCAGCCCGGGTGCGGGCGAACGCGCCGGAGTAGAGGACGGTGCCGGTGCCGAACACGACCAGTTCGGGGAAGACCTCGTCGATCACCGCTCGCAGCCTGCGCGCCGCCGCCGCGTCGCGCAGGCCGATCGCCAGCTCGCACAGGTAGTCCAGCGCGGGCAGGGTCCGCATGTCGCGGGTGCGGTCCAGTTGTTCGACGAGCGGCGCGCACAGCGCGCGGGCGTGGTCGGTGTCGCCGTCGAGCAGCAGCGCCACCGCCATCCCCGCCCGGCCGACGAACGGCTGCCCGGCGACGTCGTCGAGCAGGCGCCGCCAGCCGGGCGGCAGCTCGGCAGGGTCACCGCGCAGCAGTGCGAGGAACACGGCGTGCCCGAGGTAGGTGCCCTCCGCGGACTGGTCGTTCCAGTCCGCGGTCAGCGTGCGGGCCTCCGCGGAGAGGCGGCGGGCGAGCTCGAAGTTGCCGGTCATCGCGGCGACGGCGGCCCGGTGCCGCAGGTGGTGCCAGCGCGCGACGGGCAGCCCGGTCTGCTCGGCGACGGCGCCGACGGCCGCGATGTGCTCGTCGCCCGCGGTGAGGTCTCCCGCCTGGATCGCCGCGTCGCACAGCCAGAGATGCCCCCACAGGACGGCGAGCGGCCTGCCGGTCGCCGCCGCCAGCTCGACCGACCGCCGCCCCAGCACGGCCCGGTCGATGCCGAGCCGGGGATCCTGCGCCACCATCGCGGCGGCGAGGATCGCGTCCAGCTCGACGGCGCGGTCGCCGGCCTCGACCGCGGCGGCCATCGCCTGGCGAGCGTGCTCCTCGGCCTCGGCGATGTCCCCCACCTCGGCCAGCGCGCAGGAGAGCGCCGCGGCCACCCGCGCGGCGAGCGCTGGGTCCAGCGGTGCGGTGAGGGCGCGCCGGCACAGCGCCGCCACCGCCCGGTTGACGCCCGGGTGTCCGTAGCCCTGGACGGTGACGGCGGCTCGGGCGACGACGTCGGGCCGGCCGCTGCGCTCGCCGACCGCCGCGGCCCGCAGGGAGGTCCGCACACTCTCCTCGGGCCGCCCGGCGAGGGCCTGCACCCGGGCCAGGTCGAGCAGCAGCTCAGCCTCGTCGGCGCCCGCCTCCGGGGCGCGCGCGTCGAGGGCGAGCTGCAGGTAGTCCTCGGCCTCGGCGTAGCCGCCGCCGGCACGGGCGTCGTCGGCCGCGCGCACCGCCCACGGCACCGCCCGTGCCGGCTCCCCCGCGCGCACCCAGTGCCGGGCGACCGTCCCGGCGCGGTCGCCCCGCCCGACCGCCCCCGGCTCGAGGAGCTCGGCGACCGTGCGGTGCAGGTCGAGCCGGCGCTGCGGGGGGATGGTGGCGTAGACGGCGTCGCGGACGAGGGCGTGGCTGAACGCGGCGGTGGCGCCGGGCATCGTGACCAGCCCGAGTGCGACGGCCGGGGCGAGCAGCTCGGTCGCGGCGGCGGGGGTCGGCGCACCGAGCAGACCGGTGAGCGTTTCGGCATCGGCGGGGCCACCGAGCACGCTGAGCGCGGCGACGGCGTCCGCGGTCGCCGGGCCTGCGGCGTGCAGCGCCGCCGCGACGAGCCCGCCCAACTCGGCGGCGCCTCCGAGCGGGCCGTCCCACGACGCCCGGCCGCGCAGCTGGTCGGCCGCGATGCGGGTCAGGGTCCACAGCACGAGGGGGCTGCCACCGGCCCGGTCGATCGCCTCCCGGACCGCGGCCGGATCGGCGTCGGTGACCGCGTGGGACAGCAGCGCGGCGGCGTCGGCGGCGGTCAGCGGACCGAGCGTGACGGGCACAGTGGTGCTGCGCGCGAGCAGCCGCGGCAGGGCGTCGGCGAACGGACCGGCGTCGACCGGGCGGTGGGTCGCGACGGCGAGCACCGGCAGCCTGCGCACCTCGGTGGCGAGGCGCTCCAGCAGCCGCACGGTGGCCGCGTCCGCCCAGTGCAGGTCCTCCAGGACGACCAGCAGCGGTGGTGCGGCTCGCGCCTGGGCGGCGAGCGCGTCGAGGACGCCGGTGTCGGCGGCGAACGCGGCGGCCGCGGCGTCGGCGGGCCCGGCGGTCACGGGTGCGACGTCGGTGGCGAGCGCGGCCCGCACCTCGGGCAGCGCCGCGGCGGCCCGCGTCCAGGGCCAGAGCATCGGCATGCCGTCGGCGTCGACCGCGGCACCCCAGGCGAGGGCGACGTCGCCGGCGCGGTCGACCAGTTCCTCGACGAGGCGGGTCTTGCCGATCCCGGGCGGACCGGAGACGAGGAGAAGGCCCCCGCTGCCCGCGCGTGCGCGTTCCAGCTCGGACCGGACGACGGCCAGCTCGCGGTCGCGGCCGAAGAGCCGGCCGTCCGGTGCGGTCATGGCGGGAGTATGGCCGCATCGGCGGTCCCGGGACAGCGGTCGGTTCCGTGGTGGGGTTCCGTGGCTGCACGGATGCCCGAGCGGCGGCTGTGCGGGAGCGTCGCCGGCATGGATCTGGAGACCGCGGTGCGCCGCGCGTTCGCCCCTGCGACCCGGCGGGGCCGGGTGGGTGTCGAGATCGAGCTGATCCCGCTGGCGTTCGGCGGGCGGCCGGCGCCGGAGCGGGTCGCCGGTGTGCTCGACCCGCGGTGCGCCGCCGGCGCCCGAGCGGCGTTCGAGGCGGGCGGGCAGCTGCGGCTGCGGATCGCTCCGCAGCCGCTACCCGCGCTGCTGGGCACCGTCGCCGGTGTCCTCCGCCGGGTGCGGGAGCGGGCGACCCGGTCGGGGATCGCGCTGCTCGCCGTGGGCACCGACCCGCAGCATGCGGCCGCCGACGTGCCGCTGCTGGTGCCGAGCCCGCGGAACGTCGTCCTGCAGCACGCGTTCGACGCCCGCGGGCCGGACGGGCGACGGATGATGCGGCTGACCGCGGCGCTGCGGGTGTGCGTCGACCTGCTGCCGGGGCGGGCCGGGTACGAGCAGTGGCTGGTCGCCAACCTCGCCGGTCCGCACCTGGCGGCCGCGTTCGCGAACTCGCCGAGCCTGGACGGACGGCCGTCCGGGTGCGCGGGCGCGCGCACCGGCATCTGGACCCGCGTCGACGATCGCCGCTGCGGCTACGACGGCCGCCACCTCGATCCGCGAAACCCGGTCGGCGCCTACCTCGCGTTCGCCGCCGCGGCCCCGCGCTTGCCGCTGCCCGACGCCGGACACCTCGACGCCCTGTTCCCGCCGGTGCGGCCGTGCGGCGGCTGCCTGGAGGTGCGCTACCTGGACGCACAGCCCGACGAGCGCGTCCCGGCCGCGGTGCGGACGGTGCACACGCTGCTCACCCACCCCGTTGCCCGGGCAACCGCTCTGGATCTGCTGCTGCCCGGGCTCGCCGACCTGCCGACGGCGTGGCGCCAGGCGCCCGCCGGCTGGAGTCCGCTCGCGGCCGACCTGCTCACCATCGCCGCCGACGCTGAGCCGGCCCTCGACGAAGTGCTCGTGCGATGACCGACGTCGTCTTCGTCGTGGACCCGGAGGGCCGCGCACCGGCGACGGGGCTCCTGCAGGCCGTGCACGAGCGGGGTGCGCGAACGTGGGCCGCCCGAACGCCTGCGCTGGAGATCGTCGACGGGCGGGCCCGCTGCCGGGTCGACCCGCTGCGGAACGGGGTCGCGCCGACCCGCTTGTGGCTGGACGAGGCCGCGGCGATCGTCGTGTGCCTGCGCCCGCCGCTCACCGAGCTGCACCGGACGGCGACGCTCGTCCTGGACCTCGTCGATCCGGCCCGGACCGCGCTGATCAACGCCCCTGCCGGGTTGCGGGCCGGCGACGGCCTGGCCCTGCGCTTCCCCGGCCTCGGCCCGCCCACGCTGGTCAGCGCGGACCCGGCCGCGCTGCGGGCGTTCGTCGCCGAGCACCGGGTGGTGGTCGCGGCACCCGTCGGTGGGTGCGTCGGGAGCCGGGTGCTGCGGCTGGACCGCCACGACCCCAACCTGCCGCACCTCGCCGACATCGTGACCGCGGCCGGGACCCGGGCTGCGGTGCTGCAGCCGTACCTGCGGGAGACCACCGCGGGCACGACCCGGGTGCACGTGGTGGACGGCGAGCCCGTGGCGGCCGTGCGCCACCCACCCGCCGACGCCGGCCCGGCCGTGACGTGCCGGGTCACCGACCGGGACCGGGAGATCTGCGCCGGGACCGCCCCGGCCCTGGTGGCGCACGGCATCCACTTCGCTGGACTGGACCTGATCGGGCGGTACCTCGTCGGGATCGACGCGACGGGGGCGAGCCTGGGCCGGCCGGGCGCGCCGCTCGCGCCGGAGGTGTGCGCGGAGATCGCGGGGAAGCTGCTCGACGGGACGTTCCTGAGCCCGGTCCCGGCCGGGGCGTGCCCGGCCCCGGCCGGCACCCGGTGAAGGGGACGGCACGCCGTGGCCCGCGAGTCGCGCACCCGCTCGCGCGAGTCCTGCGTTCGGGACGGCGAGTCGCCGGGCCGGACGCGGGACTCGCCGTCCCGGCGGGCCTCACGAGTGCAGCGTCTCGCTCGGCGACCTCCCGTACGCCTCCCGGTACATCACCGCGAAGCGGCCGGGGTTCGCGAAACCCCACCGGCTCGCGATGGCTGCGACGGTGCCGCCCGACCCCGGGTCCGCTGCACACAGCTCGGCGTGGGCCCGGGCGAGGCGGGTGCGGCGCAGCTGGCTCATCGGGGTCGTGTCGAGGTGGCGGCGGAACGCCTCCTGCAGCGTCCGCGGCCCCACTCGGACGGCGGCGGCGATCTCGGTGACCCCGATCGGCTCGGCGGCGTGCTCGTCGATGAACGCCACCGCCCGGTGCACGACGCTCGCGTCCGCCCTCCCCGGACGCGCGGGCTCGGCCGCGGCCGTGGTGTTCGGGAACGTGTCGAGCACGGTGGCGGCGATGAGCCGCATCGTCTGGGCGTGGATGAGCGGACTGGAGCAGGCGTGCTCGTTGGTCAGGAAGTCGTGGGTCAGGTGCCGCACGAGCCCCTGCCAGTGCCGGGCCTTCTCCGCCGACCGCACCCGCGCGACTCCGAACCGCACCCCGCCCCGCGGCACCGCCCCGATGAGCTCTCCCGCCACCCGGTTGACGATGCCGAGATCGAGCTTGAGCAGCCCGGCGTGGAAGGCGTCCCAGTGGATGTTCATGGGCTGGGACGGGTCCAGCACGAACAGCTCCCCCGGCCCCGGGGCCGCCTCGGCGCGCCCGCCGGCCAGCCGCAGCCGACCGCTGATCATCTGCCCGACCAGCAGGTACCCGAACGGCTCGGTGTCGACCTGGCAGTTCATCGAGTGCTCGTAGCGCGCCACGAAGAACCCGTCGTCGCCCGCGACGTGGTGGCGGAACCGGAACATGGCGGTGCTGCCGGACAGCCGGACGGCGTGGTCGACGTACGTCGCCCGCAGGTAGTCGTGGGCCTCGTCAGGGTCCGTCGTGTCGAAGACGGACCGCTGCACGCGTACCTCCGTCATCGGCCGGCGGCCTCCTGGGATCTGACGCTGCGTAACTGTCCGGTTCGCGAGCGTATGCCGGTCCCGGGACGGCCGACAGGGCCGAACGGCCCAGCGGGCTGTCCGTTCCGCGCGGACGGCTGTCCAGTTCGCGCGGGTTCGCCCGGTCCCGTCTCCCCCCGGTGACCGCGCCGGGGGTACAGACGGAACCGAGCGGGTGACCATCCCGTGAGGAGGACGACACCATGTGCACAGGCAACGGACGGCCCCGACCGGCCCCACCGCAGAAGCCCAAGCACCCACGCTGAGGCCGGACCGGCCGTGCCTAGCCGGCCAGCCGCGCCACGGCCTCGTCCAGCCCGGTCACGTCGGCGTACTTGGCGTCGAGGTCGCGCAGGTTCTGCTCGTGCAGCTCGACCGTGCGGTCCCCGCACGCCTCCCGCACCACCTGGGCCCGGAACCCGTGGTGCAGCGAGTCGGTCGCGGTGGCCCGCACGCAGCCCGACGTGGACACGCCGGCCACCACCAGCGTGTCGACGCCGGCCACGTGCAGGGTCGCGGCCAGCGACGTGCCCACGAACGCCGACGCGTACTGCTTGGCGACGACGAGGTCGCCGGGCTCGGGGGCGAGCGTGAGCTCACCCCACCCGCCCGGTGCCCCGTCGGCGAACGCGGCCAGCGCCGGCACCTTCCGCACGAACAGCCCGCCGTCGGAGAGATCGGCGGCGTACTCCACGACGGTCCAGACGACGGGTCGGCCGCCGGAGCGGGCCGCCGCCACCAGCTGCTCGGTCGCGGCGACGGTGGACGTCGCGTCCGGCAGCGCGAACGGCCCGTCCGGTTCCGTGTAGGCCCGCACGAGATCGATCACGACCAGTGCGGGCGCCGAGCCCCACCCGACCCGGCCGGAGAACGCCGGCCCGTGCGGTCCGCTCACCAGGTCGGCCTCTTCGGCGCCGGCAGCCCCGTCTCGGCCTCGCAGTTGGCGAGGATCTCCTCCAGCGGCGGCCCCATGTCGAAGACGGGCAGCTCACCTTCGCGCTGCGAACGCATCTCGGTGCGCAGGGCCTCCGTCGCGCCCCGGTCCAGCTGTCCCTCGTCGTCGACGACGACCCCGTAGCGCCGGGCGCCGTCCTCGGTGACGAGCCCGCGCCGCACCTCCAGCGCGACCAGCTCGGGATCGCGCTCCAGCGGGTCTCCCCAGCCACCGCCGCCCCAGGTGACGAAGTGCAGGACGTCGCCGGGCTGCACGGGAACCCCGTGGCACTTCGACGGCAGCACCTCGCGGGTGCCGTCGGCGCGCTCGATCCACTTGGTGCCGCGCGCACCGGGCTTGCCGCCGTTGACGCCCCACGGGTAGGTGAGCCAGCGGTCGTCGTGGATGGCGATCTCGCCCGGTTCCTCGAACACGTACGCGACGTCGACGCCGTTGCCGCCGCGGTGCAGGCCCGGGCCACCTGTGTCGGCGACGGTCTCCCACTTCTCGATCCGCAGCGGGTAGTACGACTCCAGGTACTCGCAGGGGATGTTGACGAAGCTCGGCCACAGCGAGTGCCCGTCGGGCCCGTCGCCGAGCGGCCGGCCGGGGATGCCGCCGAACCCGATCGAGTACAGCTGGAACCACTCGCCCGCGCGCTCGCCCGTGGTGTAGTGCCCCGAGTACATGAAGTGCGGCGACGAGGAGAAGCCCGCGGCGTTGAGCAGCGCCGGGTTGGTCTGCCCGAGCAGGCCGCCGAACAGGTCGAACACCCGCCCGATCCCGTGGTTGCGCCCGTTGAGCGACGCCGGGTGCTTCGGCTTCCAGTACGAGCCCTCCGGGATCGTGACCTCGACCAGCGGGTAGAACCCGTCGTTCCACAGGATCTGCGGGTCCGCCACGGTGATCATGTAGATCCCGAAGAACATCCGGGTGAGGTTCTCGTTGATGTAGTAGTTCACCGGCCCGGCGGCCTGCGGGGAGCTACCGGTGAAGTCGATGTGCACCTTCTCGCCGGTGCGGGTGAGGCTCATCTTCAGCTCGAAGGGGCCGTTGCCGAGGCCGTCGTCGTCGACGTAGTCGGTGAACGACAGCGTCTTGCCCTCCTCGAACACCGTGGTGAGCAGCACCTTCATGGCGTCGTAGTTGCGCTGCAGCAGCGCGTCGAGGGCAGCGAGGTAGGTGCCGGTCCCGAACCGCTCGCACATCTCGACGACCCGCCGCCCCGCGGTGCGGCAGGCGGCGACGAGCCCGTTGAGGTCGGCGCGGTTCCAGTCGGGCATCCGCACCTGGTTGAGGATGATCCGCAGCGCGTCCTCGTTGAGCTCGCCCTTGCGGTAGAGCTTGAAGGGCGGGATGACCACGCCCTCCTCGTAGATCGTGCGCGCATCGGTGGGCATCGAGCACGGCGTCTTGCCGCCGACGTCGGACATGTGCCCGAACATCGACGCCCACCCGACGATCCGGCCCTCGTGGTAGATCGGCATCACGACGAGCCAGTCGTTGGCGTGGCTGATCGCGGCACCGCACGCGTACGGGTCGGAGGTGAGCAGGACGTCGCCCTCCTCGATGGTGTCGTCGAACCCGTCGAGGAAATCGGGCACCGAGAGCCCGAACTGGCCGACGACCATCTTCCCGCTCGGGTCGGCGATCAGCGGGAACTCGTCGTGCTGCTCGCGGATGCCCGGCGAGAGCGCGGTGCGGAAGAGCACCTCGTCCATCTCGTAGCGGGCGTTGCGCAGTCCGTTCTCGATGAGGTCGAGGGTGACCGGGTCGACCTCGGCGGCCTTCTCGACGGGGCCGGTCGCGGTCTCGATGATGCGGGCCATCACGCCTCCCGGACGGGTTCGATCAGCAGGGCGCCGGACGGGTGGACGGTCGCGGCGTGGTCGGGCAGGACGAGCGTCGTCGAGTCCATCTCGGTGACGATCGCGGGGCCGGTGATGACGTCGCCGGCGCGCAGGGTGGCCCGGTCGTAGACGCGCGCCTCGACGTGGGCACCGGAGATGTAGATGGGGTGGGTGTCGACGGGCTCGGGCGGGCCCTCGGTCGGCGGGAGCGTCACCGCCGCCACGGACGGCTTCGGCCCGGTGACGGTGGCACGGGCGTTGACCAGCTCGTGGTCGACGGTGAGCAGGAACGAGAACAGCCGCTCGTGCTCCGCGTCGAAGTCGGCGGCGACGCGGGCCAGGTCGGGCTCGGTGACGTCGATCGGGATCTCGAAGCCCTGGCCGTGGTAGCGGACGTCGACCTGGTACGTGGTGGTCTGCTCGGACTCGGGGATCCCCTGCTCGGCGAGCCGCCCGCCGGCCTCGGCCGCCAGCTCGTCGAGGATCTGGCGCAGGTCGTCGGAGGTGAGGTCGGCGAACCGGCGCAGCACCGTGCGGGCGGATTCGCTGCGCGCGGACGTGGTGGCGTCACCGAGGGCGCACAACACGCCCGGGGACGGCGGCACGATCACCGGCCACGCACCGGTCAGCTTGCCGAGCGCGTTGGCGTGCAGCGGGCCGGCGCCGCCGAAGGCGACCAGCGCGAAGTCGCGCGGGTCGAAGCCCTGCTGCACCGACACCAGGCGCAGGCCGCCGAGCATGTTCTCGTTGACGATGTCGACGATGCCCGCGGCCGCGGCCTCGATCGACAGGCCCATCGCCTCGGCGACCTTGCCGACGGCGGCCCGGGCGGCCTCGACGTCGAGCGTGATCTCCCCGCCGGCCAGGGTCCGCGGCAGGTAGCCGAGCACCACGTTGGCGTCGGTGACGGTCGGCTCCGTGCCACCCTTGCCGTACGCGGCCGGGCCCGGGTCGGCGCCCGCCGACTGCGGACCGACCCGCAGTGCCTTCGTCAGCTGCGGCACGTGCGCGATCGAGCCGCCGCCCGCGCCGACGGTGCGCACGTCGACCGAGGAGGCCCGCACGGTCAGGTCGCCGACCTTGGTCTCCCGGCCGATCCGCGGCGAGAGCCCCTGGACGAGTGCGACGTCGGTGGACGTGCCGCCCATGTCGAACGTGATGAGATCGGAGTAGCCGCACTGCTCGGCCACCCAGACCGCACCGGTCACGCCGCCGGCCGGACCGGACAGCAGCATCGTCACCGGCGCCTCGACCGCGGCGCTGGCCGCCGAGAGCCCGCCGTCGCTGCGCAGGATGGCCAGCTCACCAGGCACCCCGGCCTCGGCCAGGTTCTTCGCCAGGTTCTGGACGTAGAGCTTGACCTGCGGCTGGACGTAGCTGTTCGCGACGGTCGTGATGGTCCGCTCGTACTCGCGCATCTCGGGCAGCACGTCGGACGACAGCGAGACCGGCACACCCGGCAGCACCTCGGCCGCGATCTCGGCGATCCGGCGCTCGTGCCGGGGATCGGCGAACGAGTTGATCAGCGAGACGGCCAGCGCGTCGATGCCGGAGAGCTTGCCCAGCTGGGCGCGGACGTCGTCCTCGTCCAGCTCGCGGATGACGCGGCCGTCGGAGCCGATGCGCTCGTCGACCTCGACGGTGTTCTCGAGCTTGGCCAGCGGCTCGGGCTTGGGCCAGATGATCCAGCCGGCCAGTCCGCCCGGCACGTACGACCGCGCGATCTGCAGGACCTGCCGGAAACCCTTCGTCGTGACCAGCCCTACGGTGGCACCCTTGCCCTCGAGGATGGCGTTGGTCGCGACGGTGGTGCCGTGGAGCACCTTGGCGACGTCCGAGAGGGCGACGCCTGCCTGTTCGCAGACCCGGCGGATGCCGGTGAGGACACCGACCGCCTGGTCCGCGGGCGTCGACGCCGTCTTGGCGCGCCAGGTGGCGCCCGTGTCCTCGTCGACGAGCAGGACGTCGGTGAACGTGCCCCCGACGTCGACCCCGAGGCGGTAGCTCATGACTCCTCCTGTGCTGCAGGGGCTGCCGGCACCATCACGGCGCGGGCGTTGCGGATGTGTGCGGTCATGACGGCCTCGGCCCACGTGGGGTCGCCGGCCCGGCAGGCCGCGACGATCTCGGAGTGGTGGGCGAGGCTGCGCTGCAACGCGGCCGGCCCGTAGGCGTGGAAGTTGCGCAGCACGATCGGCATGCGCACCGCGGCCGCCAGGGCCGAGGCGAGCGCCGGCTGGTCGGCCAGCGCCACGAGCGTGTCGTGGAAGCGGCGGTTGAGCCCGACGAGCGCGTCGAGGTCCTGGTCCGGGCCCGGCGCGCCCACCTCGTGCATCTGCGTCGCGAGGCGGTCGAGCTCATCCAGGTCAGCGGGGGTGGCGTTGCGTGCGGCGAAGGCGGTCAGGCGCGGTTCCAGCAGGACACGCAGGTCGAAGATCCCGGCGAGTTCGGCCGCGGACCAGCTGGCCACCCGGGCTCCCCGGTTCGGGACCAGCTCGACCAGCCCCTCGGCCGCGAGCCGGCCCAGCGCCTCGCGGATCGGTGTGCGGCTGACGCCCAGCCGCTCGGCCAGCTCGACCTCGCCGAGCCGGGAACCCGGGGCGAGCTCGCCGCGCAGGATCATCTCCCGCAGCGTCGCCACGCTGCGAGCCGCCGAGGTCATCGACTGCGTCACCTATTCGTCTCCCGAACGCCCGTTGTCCATATTGTGTGCAAAGTAGGCCTATTGGTTGTCCGGGACAAGATTCCGTCGCGTAAAATCTCGACTGATGCATACATCTCGACCCGAGGGGTGCCCGTGGGAAACCTGTTGAGCTCGCCAGTGCCGGCCCGTCCCCGGCTGCGCTCCCTGCTCGCGGGCCCCGACCCGGTGCTCGCCCCGGGCGCCTACGACGCGCTCTCCGCCCGGCTGATCGAGCAGGCCGGCTTCGACGTCGTGTACATGACGGGTTTCGGCACCACCGCCACCCTCACCGGCCGACCCGACGTGGGGCTGCTCTCGGCCGCGGAGATGGTCGACAACGCCCGCCGCATCGTCGCCGCCGTCGACGTCCCGGTGATCGCCGACGCCGACACCGGCTACGGCAACGCGATCAACGTGGTGCGCACGATCCAGCTGCACGAGCAGGCCGGCGTCTCGGGTGTGCACCTGGAGGACCAGGTGATGCCGAAGAAGTGCGGCCACATGAGCGGCAAGGCGGTGATCAGCACCAAGGAGATGGTGGGCAAGATCGAAGCGGCCGTCGCCGCCCGCCGCGACCCGGACTTCGTGATCATCGCCCGCACCGACGCCGCCGCCGTCGAGGGCCTGGGCGCCGCGATCGAGCGCGCCCGCGCCTACGCCGCCGCCGGCGCTGACCTGCTGTTCGTGGAGGCACCGCGGACGGAGGCCGACATCAAGACCGTCGCCGATGAGCTGGGCGGCCTCGCCCCGCTGGTGTTCAACTGGGCCGAGGGCGGGCGCACCCCGCCGCTGCCGCTGGAGCGGATCGCCGAGCTGGGCTACCGGCTGGTGCTGTTCCCGATCGGCACGCTGCTCGCGGCCACGGCGGGCATCCGCACGTTCCTGGACACGCTCCGCCGCGACGGCACCCCGTCCGCCGCGCTGCCCGCGCTGCCGGCGTTCGACGAGTTCACCGACCTCGTCGGGCTGCCGGAGATCAACGAGCTGGAGCAGCGCTTCGCGGGCGAGTGAAGGTCTGTCCGCTCCCCCCACGCCGCTCACGCACCGGCCGTCCCCCACCGGACGCGAGCGGCCGTCGACGAGTTGCGGGGGAGGCGCGCAGCGGCCCCGGAGGACGACGCGGGCTGCGCGCACCGGGGAGCACCTCGTCGACTCGACAGGCCGCGGCCCGACAGGCCGCGCGCCGCGATCCGGCGCCGAAGGAGCCGGGCGCAACACACACGAACGGCGCTCTCGTCAGCAGTGCTGCTCACGAAAGCGTCGTTCGTAGATATCAACCGCCGGCCGCGGGAACCCTCGCCCACTCCTCGGCAAGCAACGCGTAGGACCGCACCCGGTCCGCGTGGCCGTGCGTGATCGTCGTGATGAGCAGCTCGTCCGCCCCCGTCACGGTCGCCAGTGCGGAGAGCTTCGCGGCGACGGTCCGCGGAGAGCCGACGAACTGGGTCTCGATCCGGTCGGCCACGAGCTCCCGGTCCTCGTCGGACCACTCGAAGGCTGCCGCTTCCCGCGGGCTCGGGAACGGGATGGCCCCCTCCCCGCTGCGGATGCTGCGCACCCACGCCGCGTAGCCGGTGGCGAGCTCGCGCGCCGCGTCGTCGTCGGGTCCCACGACGACGTCCGCCGACACCACCACGTACGGGCGGGTGAGCCGCGCGGACGGCCGGAACGCCGCCCGGTAGGCCTCGACGGCCTGCAGCACGGTCGCCGGGCTCACGTGGTAGTTCGCGGCGAACGGCAGGCCGAGCCGACCGGCGAGCCGAGCGCTCTCCCCGCCGCTGCTGCCGAGGATCCAGGTCTCGACCACGGCCCCCTCCCCGGGCACGGCCCCGGCCGCGACCCCGTCGGCGCTGCGCCACGTGCCTTCGAGCAGCGCGAACACCGTGCCGACGAACTCCTCGTACGGCAGCGGTTTCGCACCCGGCTGCTGCAGCAGCTGCAGGGTCGCGGCGATCCGCGGTGACCGGAGGAACCGCTCGACCGGGAACGGCCGCGGGATCAGCACCCCGTCGACGACGTACGGCTCCCGCTCGGGCGGCCGGGTGCGCGACCGCGGGCCGCCGCCGGAGCGGCCGAGCCCGAGATCGATCCGCCCGGGGAACAGGGCGTCGAGCGTGCCGAACGCCTCGACGACGGACAGCGGGGTGCGGTGACCGGTCTGCACGGCGCCGGAGCCGACGCGGATCCGCTGGGTCGCCGCGGCCACGGCCTGGATCATCAGCTCGGGCACGGCGCCGGCGACACCGGGGTTGAGGTGGTGCTCGGCGAGCCAGTAGCGGCGGTAGCCGAACTCCTCCGCGCGCCGGGCGAGGTCGACGGTGTTGCGCACGGCGGCGCGCACGTCACTGCCGGACGGGATGGGGGTGAGATCGAGTACGGAGAGCGGGAGGGACATCGGGGCTCCGGCGGACGACGAGGTGGTGATGGCGACCGGGGCGGGTCACCGACAGCGCTCGTCGAACGCGTGCCCGCGGCGCGACGGCCAGAACGGTTCGAGCAGGACGGGCACGTCACCCAGTTTTGTCCGAGCCACCGGGGAACGGCAAGCGCACCCTATTCCACGACGATTTGTTCGCACATTCCAAAGACTGCGTCCACGAACTGGAACAATCCTCTGACCTGGTCAGACGGCGAACAGCTGCCCGAGATCGGCGAAGGCCTTGAACTCCAGCGCGTTGCCCGCGGGGTCGAGGAAGAACATCGTCCACTGCTCCCCGGGTTCCCCGGCGAACCGCACGTACGGCTCGATCACGAACTCCACGCCGTGCTCCGTCAGCCGGGCGGCCAGCTCGTGGAACTGCGGCACCGACAGCACGATCCCGAAGTGCGGCACGGGCACCTGGTGGCCGTCGACGGCGTTCCGGCCGGCGACCCGGTCCCTCGAGAGGCCGGGGACCTCGTGGGTCACCACCTGGTGGCCGTAGACGTTCCAGTCGATCCAGCGGGTGTCGGACCGGCCCTGCGGGAAGCCGAGCACCTCCCCGTAGAACTCCCGAGCCGCGGCGATGTCGTCGACGGGGATGGCGAGGTGGAACGGGGGCAGTGCGGCGGGCTCGGCGGCCATGGGGTCCTCTCGGCGGCGGACGGAACGCACCCCACGGTAGTCGGCGCTGCACCGACGACACCCACGACGATCACCGGGGCGCGGCCCCGCCCCGGTCCCGGTGGTGCGGAGTGGGTGATGCCTGCGCCCGATCCGCGCGCCGAGCGGCAGGCGCAGACGGAGCGCATGTGAGGCAAGGCTAAGTTCAGAGCTCGACGGCGCGGCAGCCGCCGCACGACGACGAAGGGGATCCGATGCCGCGATCCGACTCCGGTCGACGGCTGTTGCGCAGCTGTGTCCGGGCGCATCGGCGCCCCGTGCTGCTCGCGTCGCTGCTGTTCTGCGGCCACCAAGCGGGCGAGGCGCTCGTGCCCGTCCTCGTCGGAGTGGTGATCGACGAGGCGGTGACGACCGGCGATCCCGTGGCGTTGATCACGTGGCTCGCGGTGCTCGGGCTCGACTTCCTCGTGCTCTCGACGAGCTACCGGCTCGGGGCACGGCAGGCCTGGGCCGGCGACGTCCGCTCCGACCAGCGGCTGCGGATGATGCTCACCCGGCGGGTGCTGGACCCGGCGGGCGGCGCCGAGGCCGGGCGGTTGCCCGGCAGCCTCGCCACGATCGCGACGTCCGACACCAAGCGCATCGGCGTCGTCAACTACGCTCTGCCGCACCTCGTCGCGGCCTTCGCCGCGCTCATCGTGGCCGCGGTGTCGCTGCTGGTCATCTCGGTGCCGCTGGGGCTGCTGATCCTGCTCGGCACGCCCCCGCTGCTCTACCTCGTCGAACGGGCCGGCCGGCCCATCGAGCGGCGGGCCGAGCCCTCGCAGGAGCACGCAGCACGGGCCTCCGGCGTCGCGGCCGACCTCGTCGCCGGCATCCGGGTGCTCAAGGGGATCGGCGCCGAGCGGGCCGCCGCCCACCGCTACGCCGCGATCAACCAGGACGCGCTCACCGCCACGCTCACGGTCACCAACGCGCACGCCTGGTACCAGGGCACGATCCTGACGGCCAACGGCCTGTTCCTCGCCCTGATCGCGTACGTCGGCGGCCGGCTCGCCGCGGACGGTGCGCTCACGGTCGGCGGGCTGGTGTCGGCGGTCGGGCTCGCGCAGTTCCTCGTCGGTCCGCTGCAGGCGATCGGCTGGGCCAACGGGATGTTCGCCCAGGGCCGCGCGTCGGCAACCCGCGTCGCGGACGTGCTGGCCACCGGGCCGGCCGTCACCTCCGGGTCGCGGCCCGCACCGGAGCGGGTCCGCGGCGCGCTGCGGATCGCGCACCTGTCGCACGGCCCGCTGTCCGGGCTCACCCTCGACGTCGCCGCCGGCGAGCTGGTCGGCGTCGTCTGCCCGGACGCGGCCGCGGCCACCGCGCTGCTGGACTGCCTCGGCCGCGAGGTCGATCCACCGGCCGGCACCGTCGCCGTCGACGGGGTGCCGCTCACCGAGTACCCGCCGGCCGTGGCGCGGCGGCTCGTCCTCGTCGCTCCGCACGCCGGGCAGCTGTTCGCCGGCACCGTCGAGAGCAACGTCCGCTCGGCCGCCCCGGACCGCGATCCCGCGCCCGCGCTGGCCGCGGCCCGGGCGGACGAGGTCGGCGCGCAGACCGCCGTCACCGAGCAGGGCTCGTCGCTCTCGGGCGGGCAGCGGCAGCGGGTCGCGCTCGCCCGCGCGCTCGCCGCCGATCCACCGGTGCTGGTGCTGCACGACCCGACGACCGCGCTCGACCCGGTCACCGAGGCGCAGGTCGCCACCGCGCTGCGGATGCTGCGCCGCGACCGCACCACCGTCGTGGTCACGAGCAACCCGACGCTGCTGGACGTCACCGACCGAGTGCTCGTGGTGCGCGACGGCCGGATCGTGGCCGACGGCAAGCACGCTGAACTGCTCGACCGCGCCGACTACCGGGAGGTGGTGCTCGCATGAGGGAGCGCGAGCTGCTGCCCGTCGCGCCTCCGGCGCGGATCCGGGCCGTCGTCGCCGAGCTGGTGCGCCCTCGGAAGTGGGTCGCGCTCGCGGCGTTCGCGGCGCTGCTCGGCGCCATCGGAGCGAACCTCGTCGCCGCACCGTTGCTCGGCTGGATCGTCGACCTCGTCGTCGAGGACCGACCGGCGTCGGCGATCACCGCCCCGGCCCTGCTGCTCGCCGGGATCGCGCTCGTCGAGGGCGCGCTCGCCGTCGTCGGGATCGCGCTCATGGGCCGGCTCGGCGAGACGCTGCTCGCGCAGCTGCGGCGGCGGTTCGTCGAGTCCGTCCTGGCGCTGCCGCTGCGCCGGATCGAGGCGGCCGGGGCAGGTGATCTCACCTCCCGGGTGGGCACCGACGTCCAGGTGCTCGGCGAGGCCGTGCGCGAGGCCGTCCCGGCGTTCGTCCGAGCCGCGCTCATGATCGCGCTCACCGGGGTCGGCCTGGCCGCGCTCGACTGGCGGTTCCTCGTCGCCGCGCTGTGCGCCGTGCCCGTCCAGGCGCTGACGGCGCGCTGGTACCTGCGCCGCTCCCCGCAGCTCTACGCGGCGGAGCGGATCGTCGGCGGTGCCCAGCAGCAGCAGCTGCTCGACACGTTCGGCGGGCTGCGCACCGTGCGCGCGTTCGGGCTCGCCGACGAGCACACCGAGCAGGTGCGGCTGCGCACGGAGGACGTCGTCCGGGTCGCGATGCAGGTGGTGCGGCTGCAGACGCGGTTCTTCGCCCGGCTCAACGCCGCCGAGTTCATCGGCGTCGCCGCTGTGCTCACCACGGGGTTCCTGCTCGTGGGCGATGACCTCGGCAGCGGCGTGACGGTCGGCGCGGCCAGCGCCGCCGCGCTGTACTTCATCAACCTGTTCAACCCGATCAACGAGCTGCTGTTCCTGCTCGACTCGCTGCAGTCGGCGCGGGCGAGCCTGGCCCGCCTGATCGGTGTGGTGGACCTGCCGCCGGAGGCGGAGCCGCAACGGCCTGCCGAGCCC
>Ga0065720_1019030_pt1 | contig 43893 bp, 34 predicted proteins | sample Thericmetagenome_FD_59107 | JGI IMG/M metagenome (GOLD analysis project Ga0065720, IMG submission 59107) | Thermophilic microbial communities from the Joint Bioenergy Institute, California, USA of rice/straw/compost enrichment - eDNA_2 v2... | ecosystem: Engineered > Solid waste > Grass >... | reverse complement strand
TAACCTTACCCAACACTGGATCATCACAAACCCAATCCAACTGTCGTCGACTGCTATCAGTCGTCGCTGGTCACACACATTCTATCGTCAGCTGTTTTCCTGCCCCATCGCCATACCCAAATTGCCCGGCATTCCTAAGCTGCACCGCTCATTCCTCCGACCTATCGATCCATCGACAATCACACAGCCGCAGTCGCAGAGGCAGCCGCAGTCGCAGCCGCTGTCCTGCATTACATCATCCTGTTCCGACCGTCAAGCCTCAACACCAAGCCGTGACAGAACACTTGACCCTTCGTCATCAGCCACGCAGGTCGCAGGACAGCAACCCACCCACAAACTCCGGGCATCCATTTGACCAGTGTTTATTTCTAGCCCGGAAAACAACCTTATCTGACGCTTCTTTCTGCCTTCTGCAATCTGCTCTCACCGCTGCACCCTTGACTCCGGCTGCGGCGCGAAGAAACCGATCTTGCTTGCGCGACAATCATCAACCCATCTACTCCTTTCCAAAAGAAGAATTTGAGTTCTCGCGGCAACTCGGGCGACTGCGGCCTTCTACAATCCGCCGACATCGTTCAGCGCGCATTCTCCCAAGCTCCGGCTACACGATAGCTCCAAGGTCGCGAGTTTCTGCGACCCCTTCGCGCCAAACGTACTCTCCCCTACTCTCTTTTACCGTCTACCACGCTGGCAGGCAAGAAGCGGCGCAGTCTCTCCTCTCGAGAGGGAGGTCTGCTGACTAGGATGTTTGGCATTGGCTCAAGCTTTAGTGGCTCGAAATCAGATACCAGCACTATGTCGGACTCTGCAAAGTCTAGTGACAAGAAGGCAGGTCGCAAATCCCCTTCTCCAGACAACAAAGACAACGAATCCTCAAAAGCCGCGAGCTCCGAAAAGCGCAATGGGAATGGAAGCCCTGCTGGCGCAAGCGGCTCGGACGAGCAAAAGAAGCACCGGAGCACAGGGGTGAGCGCTCGAGCGAGCAGCTTTATTGCCCAGGCGAAAGCCACCCTCCTGACCCAAGTCGGGGCTCGTTCTAACCACGACGATTCGGCTACTGACTCAAAATCGTCAAACCAGACTCCCTTACAGAAGCTCGGCAAGGAGGAGGAGACCTACCTGCAGCCTCAAAGCAACAATGCCGCGGGTGAGTCCTATCCAGGCCCTCGATCAACCTTCCGCGTTGGTGTCTGGGAGGATCGCAATAAGAAGTGCAGGCGCACCATGGAAGATACCCATGCCTTTCTCTACAATTTTTTGAAGACACCTGCCCCTGTCGTTGGGGGCCAGGAACAGGACGGCGCCGATGCGGCAAGTCAGGATGTCGAGACGGACAACGGCTACTTCGCCATTTTTGACGGCCATGCGGGTGCGTTCGCGGCCGACTGGTGTGGTAAAAAGCTCCACTTGATCCTCGAGGATATCATACGGAAAAACCCCAACTCGCCCATCCCTGAGCTGCTGGATCAAACTTTCTGCGCGGTCGACGCACAGCTTGAGAAGTTACCACAGAGGAATAGCGGTTGCACGGCTGCTATTGCTGTTCTGCGCTGGGAAGATCGCGTCCCGAGTGACCACTCGGCTACGGGGTCTCAAGCAATTGCGCCTGCTCTTGCTAGAGCTGCTCAGGAGGCGGCCAGGTCTGGAGATGGAGCGCCGAATGATACATCCGAGGCACTGCGGAGCGTCGCGAAGAGGCAGCGTGTTCTCTATACTGCCAACGTTGGCGATGCCCGTATTATTCTTTGCCGGTCGGGTAAAGCTCTTCGCCTGTCATACGATCATAAGGGTAGCGATGAGAACGAAGGCAGGCGTATCACCAACGCTGGGGGCCTTATCTTGAACAATCGTGTCAATGGCGTGCTTGCTGTAACCCGAGCCCTCGGCGACAGCTATATGAAGGAACTCGTTACTGGACACCCGTATACTACTGAGACAGTCATTCAACCTGAGCTGGATGAGTTTTTGATCATCGCTTGCGACGGGGTAAGTCAAGCTTTGGACGGCCTATATGGCCTTTGGCAATTGTGATACTGACATCTGGCGGTAGCTTTGGGACGTCTGCTCTGACCAGGAGGCAGTTGAGTTGGTGCGCCATATCGAAGATCCTGTTGCAGCTGCTAAATTGCTGGTTGACCATGCTCTCGCCCGCTTTAGCACGGATAACCTGTCATGCATGATTGTTCGCTTCGACCAGAAAGCCATTCTCGAGCATCAGAATAGTGTCAACAAAGCAGTCGGCGTCGGACACGATGCGCCTGCTTCCCCTAAAGAGCCGGCTATTGAGGAGGACAAGATTGCGAGTGAGACAACAGCTACTGCAGCGGAGAGTCTCCCTTCTGGTGCCGGCGAAATGATTAGCGCAAACGGGCATGCTGCCGATGGCAACCAATCCTCTACCGAGCAGCGAGTTTCTGCACAGAATGTCTTGGACACGACGTCTGGTTCTGCAAAAAAAGAACCCGATTTGACCAGCAACAGGCTGTCTGGTGATGGATGCGCAGCCACCACAGCCGCTTCAGAGTCGGCTCATGGCACTTCTGCATCGGCAAACAGGAATGCAAAGACTGACTTCAGTTGATGCCAACACCACCACCAAAACGACTTGAATTGTCTAACCTATAGGCTTTCCTCTTCTCTCATCCGTGAGGGGAAATCCGTGGTTGCGCCTGCAATGTAGACAGTGCAAACAGGAGCCCGTTCTTTAACCAATTTGTCAGTATCGTGTCCCTTTAGGGACTTGTTCGGTTATGTCTTTCAAGTTACCGAAATCTGAAGGAAGGAAACGGTTCACCTGGGTCTGGTTTTTTTTTTGAGGAATACGGAACTACAACAATGCGAGAGATAACAATGATAATCACCACTCAAACTGCTTGGGAGCATTTGAGCTGCCGGGTTCTGAGCAGCAATAGCAAGCGGTTTAGTGGGGAATTTGAGGCAAAACCGCGCTCTACATCTTGCTTTGCATTTTGTTTGCGTGTCTAGGTTTGCTATGTGTGGATATGGGATAACGGTGTCAGGAAGCACTTTTCTTGCTCGCGATTGCCGTGAGTTTCAGTTTGGGGATCGACTGGGAAGGTGATCTTCAACGGGACGGATGGCTTTTGCTTGGGTTTATTGTGGGGATGGCAGGATTGGAGGAACTATCGGCTGCGTTCTCTTTGTCAGGGTTCATGTTTTCTAACAGATGAGGGGTTCCCTGGCTGCTTACTTTGGTCTGGCTCGATGCCAGCCATTGCAAGTGTCTCCCTTCCGGTGTTGATGGTACGGGTGAAGCTAGTACTAGGGATAGCATCGTTGATTTGCCGACCAAAACCAGAAATACCTTTCCCTTAAGGACATATACTCTGTGTGTGTGATTGTTCCGTAAACGAAACCGCAAAGCTTTGACGATCCCTTGGTACCGGTGCGCCGTTTCAAGCTTGTGATACTGGTCAGGAAATACTAGGTTTTGCTCTGATCGTAAAGTTCTTGAAGTTGTTCCCCCCTCTCCCTTGACTTTCCATCCATCTGCTGACTGACCGAATTCGGGCTCCAACATGACTATCCAAAACACCCTCCAGTACGCCATCCTAGGGCTGAGAGTATCATTGACAGGTAAAGTATTGGGAAGTTTAATGCTCATGATTGATGCGCCTGATGCATCCAAAAAATCTCACCTTTTGAGCGCTACCCGGGATTCGGATGAAGAGAGAGAGGTCGGTATTCCCGACGGTCTGGATCAGCAGCTCTAAAGGTAGATTTATGTTTGTTTCTATTAACCGTTTACACTAGCATTAATCTCTCTTTCCTGTCTTGGTGTTTCACAACCTACCAGAGTTTGGTGACACCGGACAATATCACAACTATGATGATGAGGTCGATGTTCAGCTGTGGAACCAACTGATGGTCATCCAACTAATTCCAGGAATGGTTAGATCAGCCGGGAGAAGAAGCGTTTCATTTCATGGGGACTTCGGTACGGAGGACAAGGGAGGTGGGGTAGGGGGGGGGGCGGAAGAGAAGACTCTGAAGCCCTGGGCGAGAACTGTGGACGCAGAGAGGGAATCGGACGTTAAGCACCCACACACAACGAGAGAGGTGACGACGCGGAGCGCTCTGCAACGTCTGCATGTGCTTGCGGACAAAACTGGTAGGAACTCTTGAGACACAGGTGACCGACAAAGACCCATAACGATCCGCGGGCTCACAAGCCATCAAATCCAGGGATGTCCACAAGCCAAGACATTGCTTAGGGTTCAGAGAGTGCCATCATCTCTCTTTGCCCCTGGATCCTGGTCCAAGACCCCGGCTCAGGCCACACTGCACCCCACTGCCCAGACGTGACGCATCAAGCTTTCACAGCCCACGCTTTGCAGACCTTAGACCCAACAAGCCGCCAGGGTGCGGACAGGCCCCGGGGCAGGCCCCAGACAAGACCCCTGAGACGCTAGCGCTGTGGTGTACTGTGGTTGATGCTCCCTGAACGGCCAATCGCTACAATAAAATATCTCACCGAGAGGATCGGCGCCTGCCTTTCTCGAAGCCTTTTTCGGGACAAGCACTGGCGTCCCCTCTTTCCAAGCACTTGAGCTTGTGCGTGGTGTGCATTTCTGCGATCCATTCGATCCCCCCCCCTTTTGCCAGGTGCCTGTCTGAGTCCTGTCCCCAGGTTGCGAACAGGCGCATCATCCAAACATCCAACCAAGACGGACAACAGAGGGCGGAAGACAGCATATCCTGTCCACTCCCAGTCCTCACAGGGAATCCCCCCTCCCCTTACTGCCGCCCGCAGAAAGCGTCCAAGATCGTTCATTTCCCTTCTATTGCTTGCTCGTCTCCAGCAGCCATACGGATTAGTTGGCTCCCCTTTCTTGACTTTTTTTTTTTATGTTCTCGCTTTCTGCCCTCGTTTCGTAACTTGTTACCTTGTACTTTCTCCCCCTTCCTTTATCTTCTTTTCTTCCCCTCCCTTGTTGCTTGAGTAGTGCTTCGGCCCCGGTGTCCGGTGGAAGAGTCTGGAGAGCGCTGCCCGTCCTCAGATGACTCGAACACCCAGGTCGACTTTGACATCGAACTTCGCGTCATCGCCAACGGTTAAGCCCGGTGCTCCACTACCCTGAGGGGACATACCTGAACCTGGTTCGCCGCTCCAGGTTTTTGTTCATTTTAGCCTTTCGATGCAGACACGGCTCTGAGATCGAAGATCGACACGGTTCGGACTGCGGATTATTTTGCCTGTCTTCCCGTGCTGCAGCCTTCGCGGAGATCCGGCATCGCCCGCTATTCCATGCTCTCTGCGTGCCTTGGCCCTCTCGTCCACGCGCTTTCTCCCAGAGTCTCCTTATCTTGACGGGCCAATCCGTTCTATGTGTGCCACGGCTCGACCGACCATCCACTGTCCGTTCGCCCTCACAACGCGCCTGCTGAATCCGTGTTTACTCTTCCGGCCCATTGCACGACGCCACACTGTCTTTCCGGACCTCTTTGTCAGAGCGCCTTCCACTGCCGCCCTTTTTGAACCATCAACGGTCTACAGGACAAGGTTCAGTGCCTGACGACGGTCCTAAACTAGCCAGAGATGTCGTTGAATGGGTTGGATAACGAGCAGGTTAAGGAGGCATTCGAAACTGCCGCCGCTGAACCAGGAGGATGGTATGTTGACGCTGGGGTTGAGCGGGCCTCTCGCTGCGTCTAGCGTTCCATTAGGCTCAAACGATCCCCTCCCTTTTTTGTGTGTATGCTCTGACCTCTTGGGTTGATTGCTGACCTGCGGATGCGTTCAATCGACAGGTTCTTACTCAAATATGCTAGTCGCGATGAGGTTGAGTTGCTAGGTCGGGGGAATGGTGGTATTGTCGAGCTGCGTAATCTCATTTCGCAGTACGAGGAGAAGTCCCCGCTGTATGGCTACCTCAGGTATCGACGCAGGAATGTTATCATTAGGTATTTGCCCGAGGACTGCTCCCGCTTAATTCAAGGTATTTCTTCCTCTTTCCTTGCGAGGACTGCCCAGCACTTTTGGCGAATCGACACTCATCGAAAAACCCCACAGCCCGAGTAACAGTCCACTTCGAAGCTGTCTGCGATCGCTTCTCGCCCTACGATACAGTTTTCGCGATAGCTGATGCGAAAGAACTTACCGACACCAAACTCTCGGCTGCCTGTTCGCTGCATGCTGCGTCCAATTCCACATCTTCGACGACTAGCTCTGTCCGGCGCAGACGGTTAATGGAAATCGCCGAGGAAGAGGAGGAAGAAGAGCGAGAAAGAAAGCGCCAGTCGGTCGTTAAGGACGAGGAGCGCCCCAAGTCGCCGCCCCCATCGCTGCCATCCGACTCCCCAGTCAAGCTGGATGCCGAGCTTGCCAAGTCGCCAGAAGCATCCCAGTTTTCGAGCGACCCCGAACCTCCCCAGTTCACTGGCGTCCCAAGGCCCTCATCCCCCGCAACTACTTTGGACGAAGTCTCGGGCCGCCCCTCCTCACAGACTTCGCGCTCCGATTATTACTACCCCTCTTCGTACCCTTATTCGAAGCCTCGCGTGAAGCTTGCCCCGCGGCCTTCAGCGGAAGGTCGGCCAAGGTCTGCTGCTGGTGCTGCAAATCGTCCGATCTCAACGCTCCCGGCGAACATCAAGTCGCTCTCTAACCGGAAGGCGCGCTCGCATTCTCAAGGGCAGGACGAAGAGCCGAGCGAATCGATCAAGGAAGAAGCCGAGGAGTATAGCGTGAAGCCTTCTGAGGAACAAACTGCTTCTCTGGAGAACGATCCTGTTGCTTCCGCCCCTGCTCCGGAGCCCATCATGCCCGTCGCAACCGCGCCTCCTGCGAAGCAAAACACCATGACGCCCGAAAAGGTCCGGTTGTTGAAAGCTATGAAGCTGAGGGAGAAGAAGATGGCCAGTATGCAATCAACATCTGCCCAGGCTGCCGATACTTCCGAGGCTGGCGGTACCGACGCCCCGCCGGGGAACAAGGGAGATGACGAAACAGCACCAGAAGAGGTATGTGCGGAAGAGAAGGCAGGAGACCGCGAGGACATCCAGCACGAGTTTACGGCCGACTCGGAATCAAAGACCGAAACTGCCGCGGATAATGCATCTGTCGATACTCATATTGATTCACATGCCACATCCCCTCTCGCTGCTTCTGATATCGGTGACTCTACGCAGGCTTCGTCTTTGTCTGATTCAACCGATGAGACCCTCCTTGCTAAAGAGCCAGAGTCTACGCCCAGCCCGGATTCCGGAGAGACGACTCCGCAGGGCGATGCGGCAGATTCAGTCGGGAAGCAAGACGCAGGTGCGAGCTCCGAATCAAAAGATGATCAGACAGAGAATAATGCATCCGAACAAAAGGACGACAAGGAGCATTTCGAAACAGCTTCAGGTGCTACTGAAGGAGCTGCTGCTGTCGCTAAAGTTACTGCAGTTTCGGATTCCAATGACAAGACTTCTCCCACGGAGTCTTTTGTTGAGAATCAAGACGGCTCCAGGCCGTCATCTGAGAACCCGAAAGGCCTTGCGGAAGCCCCAGTTCTAGACTCCGCGGCTGCCGCTGGTGACAACTCTGGAAAGGTGGAGTCTGCTCCGGCAATCCGTCTTCCCGTATCCAAGTTTTCCGCTACTAGCGCCCAGGCGGTTCCAGCGATTGTATCCGAGCAGCCGGCATCAGAGACCCCGGAGTCATTTGCTGCTGATGCGGCCAATCTACAGGATAAGAACGACAACGCCAGCAACTCGGCCGAAGCTGTAGAGGGGTCAAAGTCTCGGCGCAAGATTCCCGAGCCTATCAAGACGGTTATTGAAGATTCTGAGGCCCACAAGCGGCGCTCGGTGATCAGCATCCTGGATAACGACGGGTTTATGGATGAGCTGCAGTCGGCACCTGTTGAGCAAGCGACTCCCGTACCTGTGGCTAAGTCTCCATTGTCTTCCTGTCTCTCGGTCGACAATGACTCTAAGAAAGCTTTGAGCGGACCTGAGAAAGCAGCACCTGCACCGCGGCCGGGACTTCTAAGGACGGCATCAAATCCAGTTAGGAACTCGGTCTTTGGTGATTCACCTGTAACTACTCCTCGGTCAGCTTCTTCTGGAAACGCATATTTGCAGAGACTTCAGCAGCAGCAGCAGCAGCAGCAGCAGCAGCAGCAGCAGCAAATTGCAGCTTCAGAGTTGCGGCCCAAGAACACTAAGCTTGGTTCAAGCATTTCGCAGCGCATCAAGGCATTGGAGAAGTTATCTGGTAACGCAAATAGCCAGGAGTTTGTGCCGAAAGAGCGCCCATCAGCAACCTTCTTCGCTGTCCGCAAAGCTAGCACTAGAGAGATAGTCAGGTCGCCGTCTATTGCCGAACGGGCTAATACCCTGTCAGCCAATCCGAGCCCTTCTCCTCCTGGATCGACGGAATCGTCCCCCGAAGCCAGGCGTGGCAGATCGGGTTCCTTGGTGAACCGTCTCTCCATTTTTGAGGGCGGCATGCCACCAAGGGGAAGGCCCGAATCCGTTCAAGTAACGGCGCGCATTGTTCGCGATCCGAACCAGCCCTATCCTAAAGCTCCGGAGTCGAAAACTGGAGATTATCCTCCCTTGGATCTTAAGCAGTCTCCTCTGGTGGTTGATGTACACAATCGTTCCTCTTCGCGGAGCCCCGTGCGACCATCCAGCGTGATGTCTTTCAGGTCATCCGATCGGGATAACAAGCACGGTTTGTTAGAAGGGAGACTTTCCAGAGATCATGGCACAACAGACAATCAAGCTTCAGAGGAGAAGGATTTCGACGGTCCACATCCTAGGAGGCGGTCATCGCTTTCTCTGATGAAGGAACTGATCAGAGGGGCAAAGTCCCCTTCAACAGATAACCTGGCCGCTTCTGGTTCTCAGCTACAGACTTTGCCCATGCAGCATTCAGTGGTAGGTTCTTTGGCCCGTCATTTGAGCATCGGGAGCCGACGCTCATCGGTCGAACAGAACAGTTCCGCTGCTTCCAATGGCGCGGGGTTGCTATCGCCTTCGCGTACTGCAGATGGCGCCGATTCTGAAAGCGAAGTTAAGAGCACCTACAGTTCCGGTGCTACAAGCCCGAACCAGAGCAAGGGCAGCCGTGCTTCGCGCTTCATGCGCCGCCTTTCCAATACCCTGACAACTGGGCGCAAAAACACTTCGCCTGCTATTTCCCCCACCGTGGCTGAGGAAAATGTTGCTGAAGTCGAGGCCGCTTCCAAGGCCAACGCCGCAGCCACGTTGGTCCCTCCGACCCAGCCCACGATTGTTGCCTACATGGGCGATGTCAACGTCCAGTTCCCCGACAACCTCCTCTGGAAACGCCGGAGCATCTGCCTCGATAGCCACGGCTTCCTGATTCTGAGCGCCGTGCAAGGTTCCGCGATGAGCAGCAACAGACACAGTGCCCTTATCAAGCGGTATCACATGAGCGATTTCAAGTTTCCTTATGCACCCGACGTCGAGCTGCAGGAGCTTCCCAACAGCGTCGTTCTCGACTTCATTGATGGTAGCGGCTTGCAAATCGCCTGTGAGGACAGAGCCGGGCAAATGAATGTCCTGAAGAGTAAGTTTCACTACACTTTGGGCTTCTTACTATGCGCTTATGTAGATACTAACACGTTGCACAGTTCTCCAAGATGCTCATCGCAAGCACACCAGCTTTGGGCAGTAAAATGCTGTCTTACGTACTATCCTCACGAGCCCCCCCTTTTTTTCTGCTTCATCAGCGCACTCCTTCAGTGGCGCTTGACGGTCTGGCCACCATGTTCTCATCTCCTAGATTGCATCTCTCCTACTGTAGAGTCTGCCCCTCTGAGCTCTACCTGTTCGCTCACTACTACCTATTTCCTTTTATAAGCCTTACTGTCTTGCTTTTCAATATCTAGACCTTGGTTTCGATATGTTGATTCTTTTCACTGCCTGGGCCCGAACTTGGCTATCAGTCAGCGATGGCCCTGGATGCTGTTAACCCTCTAGATGTTTTATACCTTATTTATTTTTTTCGAGCAACAAAAGGTCACGCTGCACAGCCCCCCCTTTGTCTTTTTTTTTTGTGTTCTCTACACTATGATACCTGATACCACTTTCTGAATCTCACTGCCACGGCTTGTCAGCATTTTCCTCCCTTAGTTATACTTCTGTTTGCGTCTTCTTTGCAGATTGTATCTGGGGAGAAGGGGAGATGGAGGCAACCTATCTTACTGTGATGAAAAAAAATAAACAATATATCGTTGGCTTGAGTCTTACAGAAAGAAGTACCTAAACACGTACATTCTAGCCTGCTGACTACCCGAAATGGGTGATGCTGGGCTGAAATTAGCAAGTCAGGTTGGCGTTCTGCTTTCGGTTTGCATACAGCTTACATAGGCCTCCCTGGTGAAACGTGCAAGATCTGTTCTGCTCTCATGTAATCATCCTTTTTTGTGTATGACCGGCTGTGGGTAATATTTTGCTTAAGTACCTGACAGGCCAGACAGCACATGAAATAGTTCAGGCATTGAATAACTATCATTCACGCTCTGCATGCAAAGCATAGGAGGTGAGATTCATGCCCAACAACATCATCAAACCGCCCTGACTGGTTGATTACCCGACACTCCTGCCCGTATATCCCACCAAGTAGCTCCAAACATGAAAGTCGAGATGATAAGCGAGGAGGGACTGCAAAGGAAAAGAACATTATCATCAACATTTTCGTCTCCAGCCCATGACACATGGGGGAGAGAAGAAGATATCATGGCCACGCCATGGCAGATGATCTGAGTTTAATATACATAAATGTACAGGAAGGTTAGGGGCTGAGGTCTGATTGGAAGGGGTAGGAGGAGAGACAGAGGAAGCCAGGTCCATCTGTTCTGTGTGCGTGTCTCTGTTGTTTTGGTGAGACCGCATATGAATGGACATTTCATACAATGTTCGGTCAATCCGAGTGTGATATATGGAGATTTGTATGTGGCCCCTTGACTGGTAGCCGACTTCTCTCTCCCCGTATTGTGTGAGGGGCTCAGTTGCCGAATCAGAAGCTGTTCCAAGAGTCTCTGGGCCAAACCAAAGACGACAGACAGTATGCGAATGGTTTTGCGGGGAATCCCATGCCTCTCCCTACCAAGGAAGAATCCAACACTTCCTGGTTCCATTCACCAAGCACCCATCTCTCCATTTTACCTCGCCGAAACCCGCGATTTTGCAAATTGGTCGCCATCAACAACCCTGCCATCCCCAAACCCCGATCATTGTTCATCACCCATCATTAACGGCAGTTCCTTAGAGAGCAGGCTTTGCCTCGCTCCTCCCCAGCGCAGCATTCACCTGCTCAGCTGTCAAACCACCGCCCTGGCTGCCGGGAGCACCGGCAGTGAGCACCTCACCGCCCAGTTCACGCATACGCTGCTCCTGCTCCATAGCAGCATACTGCTGATCCTCGCCATAGGCGAGCGAGAAAGGCACGCCGACGAGCAGAGCCGTGACAGACACAGTCCAGGCGGCGCGGCCAGCAAAGGACAACGCCTTACGCACTGCTGATGTTGTCTGCTCATACTTGTGGTAGATCCAGCCGCGGTAGGCGGGTGGCACCATATCGCGCAGGGCGTGCAAGCGGTCGGCGAGTGTCTCTTCCGAGGGATCAAAGTTGGACTCGGTGGAGATCTCAGAGTCTGGAGTTAGGACAAACTGGTCAGTTGCTATCCTGACAGGTGTCTCACGGGAGACAGATATGGGGGGCAAAAGATGGGCTGAGCGAGGCGCGACGTACCAGTGTCAGTGTACTCATCATCGTCCTCCTCTGGGCCCGGTTGGGGCTGGGTGAAGTGCTCGTCCTCAACCTCAACGAGTTGTACCATATTGGCGAATTAGGAAGGCTCTTGTGCAGGGAGAGTGTGTTATTTGGTTCAGGTGTATGAGTATGGGGCCGCACGTTGTTGGGTCAGCTTTGTCTTAAGGCTAGGGCGGGGTGATTAGGTAGGCAAAGTACGTCGATGGACAAAGGATTTCTGGTCGTGAAAGCCGCCTGCCGGTCAAAACGTCTTTTTTTCGCGGCAAGGGAATGACGGCCTTTTAGACCGCGCTAGTCCAAATTAGGCTTGGCGCTGACCGTCTGGAAGGAATGGGTCCACACACTGTCCCTCAGCGGGGTGCTTCAGCCTCTTCAAGTTCACGTGCGTAGCTTTCTCGAGGCACGACATCAATGGTGATCGACCTTTCCATTACCTCTCAAGAGTACCTGGCATGGCTTCATCTTGCATTGAGTATTCTCATCTGGAGATCAGTACTGATATCAAAGACTTCATCGAATCACATATGGCTCCATCTTAGCAAGCATAGTAGCAGCAAAAACAGCAAGCCATCTGGTTTATCTCATCTATCTCCAAGCACTCCTCCTCCAAGCAAACATCGCCGCAATTACATGATACCTTATGCAATCAGTACAGCATGCTCATCTAGCTAAACTCCTAGCCACACGCCGTGTTACTGGCCCCAGAACTATATGCCCCTCAAGCCCTTCCTGCATTTGCCAAAGCCCTTTCAGGCCGAATCCTTCCTCTCCTTATTAGGTGCTGCTGCAAACCGAATAGACCTCCTGGAGGGTGGGAGACGGGGAGTATCGTCATCTTCGCTATCCTCTTCGGCTCCATGAGGGCGAAGACCGAGGGCTGCCTCTCTACGGCGTCGTTCTGCCTCTGTCTCGATCTCATGGGCTTCTTCACTCAAGTTCTGCATCCCCTTCAGAGCAGCGAGACGCCGCTTGCGCTCCGCATCTGTTTCGCCTTCCGCTTTTGTTGTGTCAACATCGGGCGTTACTTGTATACATGGCATCGTGGTAGCAGCCGGAGCAGAACTGCTACCAGTCTTTCCTGCAGCTGATCTGCTTGGACTGGCATTTGCTTTTGATTGTGCCATTTGCTGAGCAAGGGCTTTGGCTTGGTTTTTGTCCAGTTTCTTCATTTCATTGAGAAAGTCCTCCTTGGTCAAGCGCTTTCCTATGCCGCCGATGGTGAAGCGGATGTGCTTATCGTCTTCCTCATCCTGTTCATTAGGCAAGCTCTTTTTCTTGCCCCTCTGTGCAACTAATGCTCCTTCGCCTTGACCTGGCTTCTCTGCTGCCCCACCGGCCTTGTCTAGGACCTTCACAAAGATGCCCATTCCCATGTACTTTAGACCTTGTGCAACCAGATCGGATTGCGACTTGTCAGATGGCAAATCATATTTCTTGATGACGTCGCCATCTTCATTCTCAAGGATGATCTGCAGATAGTTCATTAGCCTGAGAATCGAAGAAAGCCAGTGTCCTTCATATGCGGCGGACATACCGTGTTGCCAAACTGGAAGGCCCGTGCCGGCTCGCTTTTTCTGAACATCTTCTCCTTGCCCTTCCTCTTCTCCATCTCAGCTTCACGCCAATTCATTATTCTCCTCTTGAGTGCCTCATAAGTCCAGCCCGACGCACCAGCTTCTGACTTAAGTTTCATCTCAAGGGTTTTAGCATCAGGTCCAGCATTCTCCTGAGTGATGGATGTGATAGACACCACATCACCATCCCGGTTTTCCACCACAACAGTATTTCCTTCCTCATAGACCTCCAGCCTTTCTTCGCGCCCTTGGGCGTCCATGGACACCCGCGTAGTTCCGGAAGTTGAGGCTTGTGCAGGTGTTTCAGCGGCTGATGGTCCAGCTTCTGCCGTAGGCATCGACGGCGTCTCTTGCTCCTGTTGCGGCATGTCGGAACTGGCGCGCTGAGGTGGCGTAGCTTGGTCTCCCTGAGTTCGTCGTTGGGGAAAGATGGCTGACTGGCTAATAGGCCCTCCTGGGCCAATCCCGTCATCCCACCTCTTCCTTCTCCAGCGGGAGGCTCGCGAGGAAGATCTGCTGTTCCGTCCAGAATGGTCTTCATCTCTTACACGGCGAAGGAAATTGCCAGGGTAGCCAATAGGTGGTAAAGTTCCTGGAGGATACTCGGGCATCTTAAGCTCTTCGCCCTCCAGCTCTGACACGCTCCTGGCCTGAGACCGTGATTGGGATGAGATGCGCGGGAGCCGGCTCATCCAATGGGGGCCATCATCATTGGCCGCAGTATATGACATTGTGACGGTCAGGGTGTTGATGTGTTTGCCTAGAGTGAAGACCGCGACAGAGGAGCCGTGGACGATGATGGAAGACACGACCATAAACGAAACGATCGGCCACACCAGAGTGATGAGTGTGTAGTGCTCGGCAGTGGGCGCTGGTAATTGGTCGAGGGGCACCGGGTCTTCCGATTCTAACTCTGCGCGTGCCAACATGGCGACGAAGATAGCGCCGACTCCGATGGGGCCAAAGTGGCCAGCAAAGAGAGCTTCACGCCAGGTTTTGATATCTGGAATTAAGGGCTTTAGTGCCATCATGATAGGGATACGGCGAAAGAGAATGACAAGAATGGCGAGCACAGAGAGCCTCCAGGCCTGCAAGCCAATAGTGCTGTCGTTGAATGAGCCCCACGGGATAATAGTCCCAAGGTACACGAAGTAGGCCAGGTTGAGCAGCAGGTCGATGACGTTGGAGACGTGAGACTCCTCTGTTTTCTGCGTGAACCAACCATCGTTTGAGAAGCCAACTCCGGCGGCAAATCCAACAAGGAGATCGTCGACTCCTAAGATGCTTCCAGATCCGGCGCAGAAAAGTGCCAGGGTGAAGTAGAAGACGAGAAAACTCTCCCTATCGATCATGTCGTGCTTCTCAGCAAACTTGATGCCATGCCGAGCTAGATAGCCGACGATAAATCCATATACACAACCGAACAAGCACTCGTACAGGATGGTGTACACGATCCAGTGGAATGAGACCTCTTTGGCGCTCTGTTTGTCGTGGATGAGATACAGAGCAAGGTAGATGAAGGGGAATGCCATGCCATCGTTGCAGCCAGATTCTGCCGAGAGAAGGTCGCGCAAATGTTTGGGTACTCGCTTCGCAAACTTGCCCTTGCCAACAACAGATGAGGCCAGTACTGGATCAGTGGCAGTGACACATGCAGCCACAACCAAGCTCTCGAGGAAGTTCAGGGGCTTGATCAGCCACCAAATAAGAAGACTAGTAATCAGCCAACCCCATGTCATGACCGGGACGAGCAGAAAGAAGACCGATCTCCAATGCTTCTCCATATAGTACTTGGGAAGCTCAACACCGACGGCGAAACATTGCACAACCAACACGATACGAGAGAATTCAATGGTAATGATGTCGACACCGCCCCACGAGGCCGGGTTGATGAGGTTAGCAGCATGAGGGCCGAAAATCACACCACATATGGTCGCAACTGTGGCTTCACCAATATACATGCGCTCCTTGAAGATGGAGGAGCAGAGCATGAACAAGGAGGTGAAGCCCCCGAGGATGATGTAGACCAGATGTGGCCCAGTGATGGAGAGTTTGTCCCAAGCCATATTCTAGTGCCCGGCGGCGTGCTCAGGGTGCCCACGGGAGGGCCGGAGGAGATTTCCGTGGTGATTGGAGCAGTTGGTTATGGGGGCGTCGGATGTCGGCTTCTAGGAGCTGTATGCTTGGACCAGGGATTCCAGTCAAAAGAATAGGAAGCCTTGGGGTCCTGAGTAATGTAAGGGGGATTAATGTCGTTGAATGATATAAAGGTAATTATAAGCGGCTCCTGGATGTCTCACTTCTCAACCGGTCAGTCTTCAATCAGTTCTAATATTAATGACCAGGGACGAATCGCAAACCATACAACAATGGATTTAAGGAAACGCGTTGGTCCTAAACATGGCCTCGGCGGCAAAGTGGACAGGATGATAAAGTGGGAACACGTGGAGTCGTGGTTGAGGTGGGTTCCCAGTTGAGCGGTTCGCAAACGTTAATGAACCCTGGGACCAACCACTAAGAAGTCGTTTCAATGGGCAAGGCTGGAGTCTTGAGTGCTGGGTAAGGAAACGGAGCTAGCGACGCGTCCAAAGAAACGCGTGGGCCCGGTCACTTGAGCCTCGTGAACTCTGGCACAGGGGAGGAAGGAATGATATACCTGCCTAGGTAGGTAAGCATCAATAGCGATAAGGGCTCAAGACTGTTGAGATATCGTGACAGCCTGTGGAAGGAGCGAGGAGAGAAGCTTGTTCAAACAGCTCGATCGTAATTGAGAAGGCATCGGGCTGGGCCGGCAGAGATGCCAGGAGGTTGGACAGACGGACAACAGGTTTGATAATAAGGTAAATTATTGGAATGTCAACGAGACTTTATACTGCCATGATCTTCAGCCCCCTGGTTCATTTTTGGACACTGTGTAGGTAAACACTCATTCTAAACACGCTAGCTCTGGCACTGCGAGCAATGTGTAGTGCATGACACTACTTTGTTGGTGGAAGTGATCAACACAGTTGCAGAAGCTATGGGTCTTCACTGAGCCTCGGAAAGCACATTCACAATCCGCTGTTTGATTTGTCGGTGGCACATACGCCATGCCAACAAGAAAATTCGGAGAGATTTTAAAGATGTCAAGAGTACACTGAAACGGAAAGTTATAGTTGCATGTTATCAGTCTTATGACCGAGGACAGGTGCCCAATATTTATGTTATAGCTACCTGCTTAGGTACCCAGGTAACAAGAACAATCCGGATTAGGAGTCCAAGTAGAAGCAGAGTTATTCTTGCAGGGCCATCCTAGTCTTTTAAATGCAACACCATCAAATGGACATGTACCTTCGAGCCCTACTTCCACAGCAGAGGGAAGATAGCTGTCCTCCTGTACGTGCCCAAATATTAGCCATTGGAATTGCGTATGCCAGGCAACTGACCACTGCTAGCATTAGGCAAGTTATACGTACATGTATGCTGATGGGCAGACTCAATCTTCAAGCTCATGACGTCTGCCGTGATGCATCAAGACCCTGCCAAGCTCTGCCCAGAGATGCCGAGAAGTCAATTGACGAATCCTCTTCGGTTTCCACAGTCTTGGGTTGAGTTAAGCTTTGTGACAGAGATGATCTGCCGAGTGCCAGGTCTTGCTCTCAGATTGTTTCAAGCACATCTCCTTGTCTACAGTCAATGTGCCTTGGATGAGCTGGGGGCAGTTTGATGGCCGAACAACCTGCACTGCAGTAGTGAAAAAAATGTTCGGTATGTGGCATTCTGCCCTTCCAAAATGAGTGTTGTGCGTTTGGCCCGTGTCTCACGTAAGCACATTTTCACAGCAGGACATCCAACCAAGCAACAAACATGGTATGCTGCAATAGATAAGTAGACATTCACTGGCAACCATGGTAATATGTGTGATTAAATACTAAGAGCTTGCATCGTTGAGGTAGATGCCTGGTTTTGATCCTTTGTCATAGCGCAAAGCCCGTATCAATCCGTAGGGCCTAGCAGTTGATGGTTAGAATAAGGGTTAGGGTTGCTATCTGCTACCCAGTGCGTTTTGAAGGGCCGTCGTGTTGTTCAGTGCACGGGCTCCCCGCATTTAAGGAGTCTTCTTGCAAACGCGGTTTTCTCAGCTCGACGCGACGGAGCCCAACTTTGGAATGGAAGTTCGCTTCTCTGGACAATTCCTTCCCCCACTTACCATCAGCAGCGCTCTTCGACAGCCAGTTTGTCTCGCTGGCCACAACTCTGCATGACTGGGCTCTCCAGTCAAGTTCTCCGTCGAGCAAGCCTCTCCCTCGGCCGGAACTTATATCCTCTGCTCCGTGCAAGCCGCTTGACTGTCCACACTCTTGGGGTGAGACACTCTGCTGAACCTCGTGCAATGTTAGGTCGGGCTATTGAAGCTGGAAGGGCCGCCGCCGCCATGCAGCAGTCGCGAAAACCGAGTGGAGGAAAACCCTCTTCGTTTCCATCAAACGGCCAATCTACCGGATCACAGACCAAAACCCAGAGCAATATCAGTACCATGTTCAACAAGCCTCACCTAGCCAATTCATCCAAAGCCACTCCTGCAGCACCAGCAAAGACGGCCCTTCAGCATCGGTCTCCCAATATTATTAACAGCAACCCCCCGCGTATTTTCCCTAAGGGCCAGGGCCTTGCATCGTTGTACAAACAGTCCGATTCTTTTAAGGAGGAGGAGGCACCCGAAGCAACTGAAGCCACAAAGGGCGGCGCTGCTCAGCCATCGGCGCCGAGTGTGAGTGAGCTCGCTGCTGCAGTGCAGTTCTCAATTGAGGACCTCAGCGATGACGAAAGCCTGGCTTTGGAGTTTCAGGCTCCCTCTGCCTTGCCCTCTCGCCCTCAACAAGAACCGGGATCTAGCAAGATTGAACAGAACGAGCCCCCTCCGGCTAGCAACACGAGTGTCATCTCTTGGTCGCAATCTTCACCTTCCCATTACCGACCCCCTCCTCGACCTTCTGAGCTTATGGCAGAGCAGCTGCAACCTGCTGCTAAACGACCGTCGCCAGACAACGAGGCACAGGAGTCTGTGCCTGTCAAGAAAAAGCGACAATTGCCCCCGAATTGGGATCGGCAACCTGCAGATCAGGACTTTAAGGAGGTTCAAAGTACACTCCCAACATCGACTCCAGTGAAGACAAATCCTCCGTTATGGAATACGACGGAGAGTGCTGTTAAAGCTCAAAAGAAGCAGCTAAAGACGCAACAGCAGCAGAAAGAGTCCATCAAGTTTGAGGCAACACTTGGGGACATGCATCAGGCGATGAAATCACACGTATCTAAGTCTGCACCCATTGTCTTGAGCGATGAGCAGAAATACATTAAGAGCCTTGTCGTCGAGCAGGGACAAAGTGTCTTCTTCACAGGTCCTGCTGGTACTGGCAAGTCAGTTTTGATGCGAGCCATTATCCAGGATCTGAAAAAGAAGTACATTCGCGATCCAGAACGGGTGGCTATTACGGCTTCCACCGGTCTGGCTGCGTGCAACATTGGTGGCATGACCCTTCATAGTTTTGCTGGTATCGGTCTCGGGAAGGAAGATGTTAACACTCTTGTGAAGAAGATCCGGCGCAACCCAAAAGCGAAGAATCGGTGGCTGAAGACTAAAGTTCTCATCATTGATGAGATTTCTATGGTGGATGCTGAGCTGTTTGACAAGCTGTCGCAGATCGGCAGGATTATCCGTAACAATGGCCGTCCATGGGGCGGCATTCAGTTGGTCATCACTGGCGACTTTTTCCAGCTTCCACCAGTGCCGGAGAGTGGCAAGACAAGGGAGGCAAAGTTTGCCTTTGAGGCAGCAACTTGGAACATGTCGATTGATCATACCATCGCCTTGACCGAAGTCTTCCGGCAGAAGGATCCTGGTATGCTTTCCGATTGCTTACGCTCAAGCCATTTGTGCAGTATGCTAATGCAGTTAAGAATTCGCCGAGATGCTCAACGAGATGCGTCTTGGCAAGATAAGTGACAAGACCGTTCGCAATTTTCAGGCTCTCAGCAGGCCGCTGCACTTTGACGATGGCCTTGAGGTTACCGAACTGTGTGTCTCCATCTCTCGTCCTTTGAAGTTATAGACTAACCTATATACCATCAGGTTTCCTACAAGACAGGAGGTTGACAGTTCCAACCAGAAGCGCCTCCAAGCCCTTGCTGGTAAAACATATCGATATGACAGTGTTGACACAGGCAGCGATCCAGTTCTTCGCGACAAGCTGCTTGCCAATATGATGGCACCACCAACAATTGAGCTGAAGAAAGGTGCCCAGGTCATGCTCATCAAAAATATGGACGACACCCTTGTCAACGGGTCTTTGGGAACAGTGATTGATTTTATGACCGAGTCAACTTTCGAGATCCGAGGCGGAGCCGACGATTCCGATGTTGAGTCCGATGCAAAGAGGCGTATCCGATCTTTTGCTAATGCCTTGTCAAATAAAGAGGCTAATAAGGAGTATCCATTGGTACGGTTCCATGCTGTTGACGGCACACAGCGCAACATCCTCTGCGTCCCGGAGGATTGGAAGGTGGAATTGCCAACCGGTGAGGTGCAAGCAGCACGTAAGCAGCTCCCCCTGATCTTGGCGTGGGCGCTCTCCATCCACAAAGCACAAGGTCAAACCCTTGAGCGTGTCAAGGTCGACTTGGGGAAAGTATTTGAAAAGGGCCAAGCCTATGTCGCGCTCAGCCGTGCTACATCGCAAAAGGGACTGCAGGTACTGAACTTCCAGAAGTCCAAAGTCATGGCTCACCCACGTGTCATTCAGTTTTACAATAAACTGAGTACAGCCGAGTCGGTGATGAAGAAGAAGGCCGCTGGCTCGATAACAAGTTATACGATCAGGCGGCCTGGAGACCCAAGGGCTCTGCCGCCGACGAGGCCACAGGACGAGAGATATGACGATGAGCAGAATGAAGAGGCCCGAATTGCCTATGGCTAAGGGTTTACAGCTCAGGAGAGCCAATAAGACACTTGGAGGCAAGGAAAGGGATTGGCGTGCATATGGTATTATGGCGGACTTTGGTACCTTCTTGGGCAAGGGTATGGTTTGCGTCTTGTGCTGTGGAATTAGTGGACTTAGCGGGAAATGCATGTTATTTCGGGCTCGGAACGTTTTCCAGGAGATGTATCTTAAATCCAGGCAGCGTCTACAGAGACAAGTGAGTTACAATCAGGACAGGGACAAAAGTGTCTCGAGATGTCAGTAAATAAACACATTCAATAAGCAGCAGCAGTATGATACGAGACAAATACTGTCCAAACAATCGTGAATTTACCAGGGCTGGTACGAAGTGTGCACCAAAATCTTAGATATTGAGGTTGCTTACTCTGTTCATCACCAATGAATTTCACAGCAGTATGCTATTTGATGCCCAGCGTACACCACTCTGTCTGAATATGTATAAAGCCCAAAATCACAGCGACCATTTTCATAGTTTTACGAAAAACGCCGTTAATGTTACATCGAAGAGTACATGCCCCGCTCGAACGACCCTGCACCACGCATGTAACCGGGGTTTGCAGCTTTAGGGGGCTCCTATCGATAAGCAAAAGATCAGGATCGAAGGAACCTGGAAGTTGCGAAACATGGTCGACCTTCAGACATCAAAGGAAAGCGAGCGCGAACTTTCCCACATTTTGTTGGTCTGAACGCACGTTGCTTTGCGCAACGCATCTAAGACCAGCACTGCCGGCTCTCGCAATCAAACTTTTTGAAAAAGACCCGATCTGACCGAGCAGATCGCCGTCTCGTGCTCCAACTGCAGCCCATATATTCTTCCTTACCCAGCGCAGCGCCGCTCAGGGCTTCCTGTTCCTGAGCGCCACCCCTCGATTCGCCCGCCATGGCTGCGGAATTCATCGGCCTGCAGATGCTGGTGACCCTTAAGGGCAACCCTCCTCTGCGTCTTAAGGGAACTGTCAGCGCTGTTGAGGCCGGTACTGGGTTGACTCTAAGCAACGGTGAGTCTTATCCTATCTCGAATCGGCATGCATCTCCTCGAAGGAAGTATTTCGTCCTGGTACTGACACACCGTCGCTATTCCACAGTCTGGTATCTCAATACAAACGAGTGGAAACCCCGCGTTTCGATTCCCTCGACTGATATCGTCGATCTTTCCGAAGTTACCAGCACACCCGCGCCGAATGCTGTTGCAACAGCAACACAGCCCGTGGCTCCTGTTGCGCCGCCGGTTGCGCCCCTCCCTATCCCGCAAGCGCCAGCAAAACCTGCCTTCGTGGACCCTGCCATTGTGGCTGTAGGAAAACCGGGCCCGTCTGCCACTTTGTCTCGCGTCCCCAGTATCCCACTGCCTACTACCAGCGAGAAACGGGATCCCGAGCCCGCTATGCCGAATCTGGCACCGGTATCAAATGCGAATCGCGAGGTCACTCCAACCGTAGCAACAGTCGCCGAATCAATCAAAGCGCTCAACATCGGAGAGCGCGGTGCGACAGCTGAGGCAGCCCAGGACAAAGAAGGCCTCGAAACTGTTCTTGAGTACGGAGATGCAGCAGGCCAGAAGAAGAAGCGGCGGCAGCGGAGGCAGGTCAGCTCGCGAGGTGTGTCGCATGAAGATTACCAGGCATCTCCGGACACTTCTACAAAAACGGTCGGTCGTGGAAAGGGCTGGAGACAGACCCCAATATTGCAGGATACCTCATCCTTCCAGCCGTTCAGCTCGTTGAAACGGAGAGCAAGGGGCAGGCACACCATTGATAATGGCTGGGCCTCCGAGGATGTCACTGACGTCCAGGAGATGGGCGATTTTGACTTCGAGGGCAGCTTGGCCAAGTTTGACAAGAAGAACCTGTTTGAGCAGCTGAGGAAAAACGATCAAATTGACGAGGCTGATCGGTTGGTTGGTTACAACCGGCGACCGCGTCCCAAGCCCGGAACAGCCGGTGGAAAGAACCTTCACTATACAGAGAATGTGCTTGATATGCCGTCGACGATTCTTAAGCCCCCCAAGGATCGACCAGCGTCGAAGGAGACACCCAATGACTTCTGGAATAGCGAGGCAGATGACGGGGTTGTACACAGCAGCGACCGCTTGAGTTCACGGGATTTGGGCATGAGCAGCAGGCAAAGCTCACGCCGAGGAGGTGATAAAGCTGGCTCAAATCGTCGATCGCAGTCGCGCAAGACCGGAGGAGGGACAGGGTCGGGCCCGAGCAGAGTCAACTCCAGTGTGAGCCAGATGCGCACCCAGTCCCTGAAGGGAAGCCGGCCAAGCAGCCGACTTTCGTCTCGTACCACGACCGCTGACAAGAGGAAGCAACTGTCGACGTCGGCTTCTCCACAGGGTCTTTACGTATTGCCGTCTAACCGGCGCATCGAGACGGTCTCAGCACTGCAGATGTTCAACCTCGAAAATATCGCACATAATGAAATCGGATTGACGGAGGAGATGATGACAGAAAATGCGGGCCGTGGCATCGCTGAGGTTACACTTACGGCGCTGTCCGACCCGGCCATCAAGGTCCGACATGCCGGTGCTGTCGATCCCATGACTGGCAATCCTCCTCCGCAGACAGTTGTCGTGCTGGCTGGTAACAATAAATCCGGCTCACGAGCCATCGCCGCCGCCCGACATCTCCGTAACAAGGGTATCAACGTGCTTGTGTGCGTGGTCGGATTAGAACGTGGCGACCGCGACTTGCTTGAAGATGTACAGCAACAGGTACGATTATACCGCAACCTGGGCGGGCGTGTCTTCACCAAGACCGACTTCTTCGAGCACTTGCGCAAGATGAGCATTCCCATTTTAACTATCGATACACCACGTAGTATGTCACTGAGCAATTTGACCAATCCGGCACCGGTGATGCTCATCATCGATGCGCTCCTGGGGCTGGCCATCTCGTTTGAGGAACTGCGCAACGGTGACCAGGCCACGGTGTACGAGCTTATTGAATGGGCTAATCGCAACGAGGCCTTCGTCCTCGCCGTTGACGTGCCTTCAGGCATCGATCCAACCTCAGGTAGGGTCTCAGTGGTCGACGGCAACAAGCTGTACGTCAAGCCACGCTATGTGGTGGCAGTCGGTGCTCCCAAGCGCGGCCTGCTCCAGGCCATCATTGCGGCAGAAGAGAATGGTGATGTTGACGATGATGGCGACCAGGTCGCCGCGACGGCCATCTCGGACGACGCTGCGGCTGAGTGGAAGCTCTATCTCGTTGATATGGGTCTGGGCCAGGCTGTGTGGAAGAAGGCCGGCACTAAGATGAGGAAGGGCGTGGATTTTGGAGACAAGTGGGTGCTGGAGATGAAGTACAAAGGTATCACGACTGAAGAAGAGGAGGAAGAAGAGGAGCTTGAGTAAGCTCTCTGTCCTCTTATCATTGCTCATATATATATTCATGGACTTTTTGTAATCAGAATCCGAGCTGAACCAGTGGATTGGCTCCCAATATCTGTGGGGTTCACAGTATGTAGCATCACCGGGAGTGTTGACCATATATGGGTGGTTCTGGGAAATCTTTTTTGGTGGCTTATTGATATATACATGGCGTTGAAAAGGTTCAGGGTGGACTTTTCCCTTTTCACAACTTGCATTGGCTCTCACGGGCCAGGGAGGAGTATACTACGTGCAGGGGTTACTGGGCTGAGATTGCGTCGGTTATCTGAGGAAAAGTTGGCTTGGTTCTTTTCCCTAGGGTTAATGACTTAACTGCGAGATGTCCAGGTTTACCGATGGCAGAGAATAGAGAGAGAAAAGGTTTTGAACGTTATCAGCTGCATATCAAGCCGTCCTCCGTCCAGTCTTCCTTATGCCACTGTATTGACCATCAACCAGTTGCCTGTCAAGGGTGGAGAATTTTATAAGTGGCTAAGCTATTGTTCACGGCGGGATACATGGATTCATGTCGGCCAGCCTTAAAGGATAAGGCCGAGTATGGATTTCCTAGCGTTTTGTTGGTCAGTTCTGTGCTCGGTTCTGCCTGCATGCTTTCTCATTGCCACATTGTGCAGCCCTTAGTCACGTCTTTCCGATCTTGCTCATCCGGCCTTGGAAAAGCTCAGCCAACTCAATCCTCTGCTTTATCGCAAGGTACATCGTCATATCAGCCACTGTGAAACCAAGTAGCTGCCATTTGAGACCCGAGTACCGATTGGGCTCACCAAGATTAGATGCAGTGGCTTTGCGTGTTATGTCTTCCGCAGGGCTGACTCTGACGGCCCGAGTCAAGGTCCGGGGACTCGACGGCAACCAATGGCGTTGGTACCACTTGTGTTTGATAGAGCTCTGCTATCCGCTAGAAGTTGAAATCGAGACATAAAATGCATGCGCTGTTCTCTCACAGAGTCGATTCCATGAGCCCGGAGATTTGCAATTTCACCTCATCAATTGCATTACAGGTCAACAGCTCTACTTCGCTTCAAAGTTTACACTCACCACCGCAGTGGCAAGGTGGGTCCGCTCACAATGCATACCTGACAACCGATGACATCAACCTGGAGCTACAACAGCCATGGCAAGTTTCGCAACACCCCTCCGCCAATCCTCGCGGTCAGAAATCCTCGAATGGCGATTTCCTAAACCCTTCAGCCACATCACACTGACGGGCAGGTCTCGCGCCGCTTGGCATACCTCCTTCGTGATCCCCCAGCTCAACCTCTTGCTCGACGCCGGCCTATGCGTCAACAACTTGCGTCCTAAGCACATCTTTCTAACCCATGGGCATAGCGACCATACATTGCTTACTCCAGCATTTGTTAAGCGGGAGGACCCTCCAGATATCTTTTGTCCTGCTGAGATGAAGCAAGTATTAGACAACTTTATCAATGCCAATACGGTTCTTAATCTCGGCGGGCTTTGGACACTAGGCGATCTCGAGTCAGATCTTTCCTCGTCGGATCTTGAGTCTACGAATTCTTCTGACTCCAGCGGTAGTGGAAATGGTCCCGGAGATGGTCTTCTCAGAACACACATCACACACCCCCTAGTGCCCTCGCAAACCGTCACCCTCCGGCGACTGGTCGGCGGCTCGGGCAACTCTGCCAAACCTTCCTGGACAGCAACCGCTTTTTCATGCGATCATACAGTTCCCTGCCTAGGCTATGTCTTCCACCAAATCACGTACAAACTCAAGCCCGAGTACCGATCTCTCTCGCCAGCCGAGCTACGCACCCTGCGGCAGAGCATAGGGTCAGATATTACACAGCCTGTGGCCACGCCCGTATTTGCCTTCCTGGGGGACACGACAGCATTGACGCTGGATCAAAACCCGGAGGTGCAGAAATGGCTGGAGGAAGGACTCAAAGTAGTGATCACAGAGTGCAGTTTCCTAAGGGAAGAGCATCGCGCGCAAGCGGAAAAGACGAAGCACACTTTGTGGGCGGATTTGGAGCCGATCATCAGGCGGTGGCCTAATACGACTTTCATTCTGATGCACTTTAGCTTGAGGTACACGGATGAGGAGATCAGGACATTCTTTAAGGAGTTGGGGGATAAAGTGCCGTCAAATGTGGTGGTGTGGATAGATGGCGAAGGGGATGATGAGCCTGGGTTAAACGGAGGGTCGGGAGGGAGGAGTAAAGGGAAGAAGTGATGCTAGTTCAATTACTGTCGTATAGTCTGGTAATATATGCCATGACGGAAAGGCTTTGGGTAGGCGTTTAAGGATATATGGATAACTAAACTTTCTTCGAGAATCAAGTGTTTCTGGGATCCTATCCATTTATGGTGGAATGACACAACCCGGTTTACATTCACCTAGGTTCATCCTAATTCAAAGTGCATAACAGCACGATGACTGGAACTCCCTTGCTATCAAAAGTCAGAATCCTCGCTGCCACACGGAAACTAGTCTACCAGGACTAGGTATCTCAAAGATCCCTCTCTATTGACTCAAATTTCCCATTCGCCAGCCGTACTGACACTGCAAAATCACAAGAACAACAGTTAGACATCTCAATTGGCTTGCCCATCTATCGGAGCTGAGCGGATCGGCAACTCAGTGGCCTGCGCAGGAGCCCCTTCTTGCTTGCCCTCGGCAGATTTGGCAGCGCCCTCTTGAGCGGCCTTCTCTTGGGCGGCCTTCTCCTTCTTGAGACGCTTCTTCTCCTTCTCCTTCTCCCTGGCGGCCTTCTTAGCAGCGGCCTTTTCGGCCTCGAGAGCCTTCTGCTTGCGCAGCTCCTCGCCGCCGAAGGCATCACGCCATTCCTCAATCTTGGCGGCAGGAATTGTGGAGAAAAGGAGCTCAGGGGTGCCAATGGTATGGCCTGCCTTCAGGGTATTCGCTTCCCAAGTGTCGGGGATGTACACCGGCACCAGATCTTCACCCTCAGCAGGCTTGAGGCCGACTTGCCTGAGGATTGACTGAGCCTTAGCAGGCATGTAAGGAGTGAGAACATTAGCGAGAAGATGGAGGTGGTTAAGGGCCAATCCGATAACAGCGGCGCAACGGGCAGGCTCCTCAGCAAGGAGTTGATTGCTCAGTTTGTTGTCCTGCAGGAGCTTGTTGCCAAGGGCAGAGATGCTGTTGACGATGTTAGGCAATGTAGTTCTCCTGGTAGATTGTACAGATAACGTACCTCATGACAGTGGACAAACCTGCCCTCAGCTTCAGGCCCCTGAGCTGAGTAATGTACTCCTGAAGCAGTTTGTTGACCTCCTGCTTGTGTTGCTCAAGAGCAGGGAATGCAGAAATATCAAACTCGGGGATGACGCCTTCAAACTTGGCCTGGCAGAACTTGACCACACGCTGGCACAGGTTGCCTAGGTTCTTCAGCAGATCGTTGTTGTTCGCATCAACGAACTCTCTTTGCGACAGTTAGCATATGACTCCAAGGAAGCAGGGAGTGCAGCCAAACGTACTCCCACTTGAACTCGGCGTCGCTAGTTTCAGGGCGCCTTGAAAGGAGGTAGTAGCGCCAGATGTCGGCGTCAATACCGGTGTCCCGGGCATTGTTGCCAAACACGCCAACGCCCTTCGATTTGCTAAACTTGCCACCCTCATAGTTCAGGTACTCGGTTGTGGAGAAGTGCTTGACTTTGGTCCAGTTTTCCCTGGTGCCGATCTGCGAGGCAGGGAAGATGATGCTGTGGAATCTGGTCACAGTTAGATGGGCTTACCAAGTTTCTGACCTTGAGATATACACTTACGGCACATTGTCCTTGCCCATGAACTGGTAGAGAGAAACCTCATCAGGGTTCTTCCACCACTTCTCCCAGTTCTTACCCTCGGGATTGCCGGCATCGGTAAAGGTCTTGGTGATGGAAGGGTAACCAACTATTCGAGTTAGTATTCAGACATCAAAGCAATGAGGGCAAGACACATACCGCAGGCATCGAACCAGACGTAGAACACCTTCTTGGCATAGTCTTCATCATTCAGGCCTGGCAGACCAGTGGGAACTGTACAATCCAGGGTCAGTAAACAATTTTTCTGAATCGAGAGGCTATAAAACATACTTGGAACACCCCATTTGAGATCACGGGTAATGCCACGGGGCTTCAAGCCCTTTTCGAGCCAGGAGTGGGTGATGGCGACGCAGTTTGCGCTCCAGTTTTTCTCGACTGAGGCGAGCCACGGCCGAAGCTCCTCCTGCAGAGCATCCAAACGGAGGTAAAGGTGCTTGGTCTTGCGCCTCTCAGGAGTGGTGCCGTCAAGCTTGCAACGGGGGTTGATCAGCCACCCCGTGGCCCTGACCTCATCGCCATCGGATCCATTAGAGTCAGGCTCTAGGGGGTCAAGGAGGTTGCCACAGGCGTCGCACTGTCAAAGCCGTCAATAACTGGGCTGGCTGAAAGCAACAAGCAAACGAATGACAAACCTGGTCACCACGAGCACCCTTGTCATGGCAGATGCTGCACTCGCCCTCAACATAGCGGTCGGCCAAGAAGGAGTCATGGGTAGGGCAATAGGCCTGGGTAGTCTCACGCTCCTCGATGTAACCGTTCTTCCACAGACCGGCAAAGATACTCTGGACTATCTCGGTGTGCTCAGGGGTAGGAGTGCGGCCAAAAATATCAAAGTCAATCCGGAACCAGTCGTAAATCTCCTTGTGGATCGCGTGATACTTGGCGCACAATGTGGCAGGGTCCACTCCCTCCGAAAGCGCTTTTGTCTCAGTCGCCGTGCCATATTCATCAGAGCCACAGATGAAGATAGTTGGCAGGTTGCGTGCCCGGCAGAAACGGGCAAACACATCGGCAGACTAAAACACGGGTCAAGGAGTGTTAGTGAGAGAGTCTAGTGAGGAAGTATGAGAAAATGAATAGCATGAATGACAGCACTGGACTGGATCGTGAGGGAATCTTGGTGCCCAAAAGTAAATGAAAGCACGGGAAAGTCCCCATCACCCATCCAGTAGGTCCATGGTCCATATGAAGATATGAGGGGACAAAGGATGAGAGTTGCGTACCAGAACACTGCCAATTATGTTGCCCAGGTGAGGAACGTTGTTCACGTAGGGCAAAGCACTGGTAATGAGAATGTTATCCTTCCCCGGCTGGGGGAGGGCAGGTTTCCGAGGTGCTGGCATAGTGAGTGTGACTATTGGAACTGTTGTGACTGTCAGACCCGATGTGCTGTGCTTGTTCTAGGACAGGTATAATGTGTTGGCGAGGGGTCCAAAGCAAACAAAACTTCACGTCACAAACTCAACTTCTCAAGTCGCATCCAGGTTAGCGGATCGCGGGGCACAGGGTCCCATAGATATTTTGGAAGGTGGGGTGAGTCATGGCGAAACCAATTGCTCAGTAACCCCTGTCCGACTCGATACTTGCATACAATCCAGCGCTATAACTGTAATTTACACTATACGACTGTATTGCTGGCCATCCATTACATGGACCTTGAACCGTTCGTCCGTTCAACTGAAACAAGACTCGACAGCCAAACACCCTCAAACTGTTGCCACCATGCCACTCATCCCTTTTCTTCCATGACTAAGGTAGTTTATACCTTGCTGTCTTGGCTCAAACTCAATAGCTAACTTGGTCCACATAATCATAAATTGTGCTTTCCAACATTACGCCCTGTCTTGCTTGTACTTTTCGCCTCTTCTGTGTTTGGAACGGTTCCTGTTTTTGTCTGTTCTTTCCGTCATTTCGATTTCCCAGCCTTTACTATGCTTTGTAACCTTTTTGATGTCTTTGATATCTAAGCTTTCAGCTTCGACCATGTCTCTTCTTTATCGGCTCAAGTGAACAGTGCTCCTAATGGCGGAAGTCGTGTGAGTCATCCTAATCTTATATGGATCTCGTAGTCAACATTGTACGTAGTTGGTTCAGAGTATCATGTTATTAGCTTCCTCTTTAAGTCAAGTCCCGCTCTGCTATCCCGAAGGGCATATGGAAATACTCTGTATGCACAAGGTGGTTTGTTGAGTGGTTTGAGTGTTGTTCATTCTAGCCATTCCCCTAGGACAATCGATGACTAATAACTTCATGACAGTGGCATCTTCGCACCGCCTACCTAGGTATTTTAGATTATCGGTCATTCTGATTGATTATCAATGTGGGTATTTTAGTGAGAGCAGAAACAAGTGGCTGGCAGGCAACCCCATCCTTGATGGATTAGCTCTCTAATAATACAAGCTGCCGTCAAACTTCAAGCCGTGCTAATGTTTAGGGCAATAGGAAAGGTGAGATCACATAAGCCATCAGCTGGTCCTCCCGAACCGGCATTCCATAAATGGTTTGTCTCTCAGCTCTGCTTGCCTTTGGCGGACGCAGAGCATGGGGGATATCCCGTTGGAAGGCGCGAGGACCAAGCCTGCAGGATCGATTGAATCGGGGTTTAAGCCCGATGGATTCGGTATTCGAAGGTGAACTGCAAGTGGCTAATTTTGTGTGTATTCCAATATTCCATTCCGCACGATAATCTTTAGTATATTGTCAGTCAAGCTTGTAGTCTGCCTACCTCTTAAGAATCAGAACAATGTCTTAACCATGCAATTGGAAAGGCCATTCTCATCATCAGCGTGGAGGGAGGATGTTTCGCGATGGTTCGAAAATGGTGGTGCACTCTATATCAGGAAGACTACAGACAAGCCTAACCAACCCTCGGAGGCTCCAAAACTCATCTTTGATCAGGTTGGTGTTTTGTGACCTTAACTGAGACCCTGCAACAAACACCATGCTGGTGTCAACGGGAACGTTATTCTGATGCTTAAATAATCCAGAAAGGCCCACGCCCGTACAAGATTGAGGTACCTGCAAGGGTTTGTGTGGAACTACGCCTGGTCTCACGGAGCAACTCTCAAGCTAGTTCGCTTGACGAAAGCAAGTATCATGACGTCTACTACTTGAATTCGACGATCTACGGCATTGGCTCACTTGGCCATGGAACATGGTTTTTCAAGTTTTCTCTCGACCGTCGGAACGCCTTTTTCAAGGTGGAGGGTGTATGGGAGTACAAAGAGACCCTCGTATCTGAAAAGGAACTGAAGTTACCCCTTATGGTTCGCCAAAATCCATACCGCTTGACAGTCAGCTGGTCTGCCATGGCCCCAATTTTTCCAGGGATAATTGAGGAGCAGGGGAAGCTTATCGACTTCGACGTTGGTGAGGCTATAGACCAGCGGCGACACGTTGTGAGACCCCGAGGACAATCCCTTTTCGCATTTCCTCCCCCTCATTACCAACAGCTCAGCACGAAGCGTCGTCATACCATTTCGGGTAGTACCAGGAAGCGAAAAAAGAAGTCCTTGACCAGAAAACCAAGCAGCGAAGATCTTTTAGAAGCCCGCACCTCTGAATCGTTGGCCATATCTGCCTCTCCTGCCACTCCCGTCATGCCTGCAAAGCCCCCTATTCTTCAGCCAATCTTAGGAATACCTCGACCGGGGATTGGTGCAGCTCATGTGGTGAATACCAGGACAAATCGTCAAAGTGAGAAACCTACAAGGAACGAATTCGCAAATGATCAGTCAAAACAGGAATGCCTAAATCTACCACTGCGAGCAAGGTTGCCAATGGAACAAGTTGCAAGCATCAATGCCCAGAGAAGCCAAGAAAGACTTAATATACCATTGCCAACAGACCGGCTACAAAAACAACAGACAAGAATCGACGTACTTGGGGGTCACTTGGGCCAGATAGGAGAAGAAAGCTTAAAGCTAGCGCTGCTGAAAGATAGGCCAAGAATGTCACCAGCAAATATGGACGCTTCTGGGGTTCATTTGAGTCATGAAGGAGTTGAAAGCCCAAAATCGCCGATGAATCGGCCAGTCCAATCATCTACAAACATAAGCACCCCAGTGAACCTTATCGCACAACAAAGCGCTGATCAATCTCTGTATCAGCCTTTGGAAGGCACTTCGAATACTGACGTCTCAGTGAATCATGCACATGATGGGGAGAGTCTCGGGCAATCTACAACCGTCCATGTTCCAGCGGATCACAGCAAAGGAAAGAGCTTGGATCTAGTGCCCAGTTGGTCCGTGGAGCAATCTGCGACTTTAAATGCCCTAGGGAGTTACACCAGAGAAGAAAGCTTAGACAGAAGTCTGGAGCGCATATTAGGGCCGTTCATAGATGACAATGCTCTAGAGGGTCATGCTGAAGAGGAGGGCCCAGCTCGATCATTCGACCGGCGATCGGGGCAATCTACAAATATCAATGTCCTAGGGGACCAGCGAACAGAGGGAAACGTGCTAGACAATGACCCGGTGACTATTGTTGACCCGATCCAGCCTGGAATCTAGGAAATCCAGCATGCACTTTTCACAGACACTTCAGGATTACCCAATATGAGCCAACCTGCTTTGACAACTGCTCGAGATGAACGAGAAAATACTCAGCTCCATGGAAATGCTTCCGTGTCGGCTGAAAATACCGATCGCCTTGGGCCTTCTCCCGGACTCTTCTTCCAGTACATTGCTGACAATGACCAAGAAACAACTGGGTACTCAGCGCAATTGCTCGAAATGTCTGTCCAGCTGGCTGATTTGGAGGCAAATGATTCTTCATCCAGGATTCAGGTTCCGCCTGTAAACAACAGCATACCCCCCTCTATCGCAGGAGGGTTGCAAACAGCAGCGCAAAGAAAACATCCCCCAGATCAACACCTGATGAACTCCTTGACCGCTACCCATCTTCCCAGCAGTGTTGTCTCGCAGCCGAGGCGGGCAGAAGCATCAGCAGCAGCAGACGAAAATGACTCTGCCTTAGAACGAGAACACGCCATGCAACTGCAGAAAGTCTGCTCTTTGCAGGAAACCCTCGCTTATCCAGACAAGGATCTGCAACTTTGGTTCCGAGAATTCTTAAAGGGTGAATACAAGCAGGGAGAAGAGTACCCAACCGTATTGATGAGATCGACTGGGAATCAGTTCACCATGGCATATTTTCGGTGGAAGCAGACCTTACAAGAAATACTGAAAGAAGAAATGATGCAGTTGCAGGTTTTGGAAAAACAAATGACGGAGAAGCGATCGAGACAACTGGGACAGTAAGGACATGTTGGGCGACCTGGGGAAGAAGGCGATGCCGAGTTGGCCAGGAAACGAAATCATCGGGCCTGGAGTCGATCATTAGAGAGAGCCAGTGATGACATAAAGCGAAAGGAATCGAAAGCCCAAAGGCTCAGGAGAGTAGCTCGTATCGAGCCAGACAAAAGCGGTTGTTAGCAAGAGAAAACAAACAGCAGCTTGTAGGATACGCAATATTATTCAAGTTACACAGGCTTGTATGCTCAGTCTGACGTTTGCATTTACACTAGGATCAGTAACTGCACATTCACCGACATGTGGACTTATTAAGTTGACGGATCGACCTTGTCCTAGCTGCACAACCCTTCTTCAAAAATGGCACTCCACCTAACCCCCCCAGCAATAGCAACCATCAACGCAAACCCGCTGAGCACACTCGCCACACCATACACATACGCATGCCTCCTCCTCAGAGCCGCCAACTCTCCAACCCAAGTCGACACTGTCGTCAAACACCCACAAAACCCATCCTGCACGCCCGCCAACACTTGGCAAGATATCACCTCCTCCCCAACAGCAGCCCTCACGTGTTCCAGATCCCACATAACAGCGAGCACCGCTGTCCCAGCCACATTCACGACAAATGTTCCCAAAGGGAATGCCGTAAACCGGCCATTCAGCTTCAAACTCGCCCAGAACCGCACCAAGCACCCTAGCGGGGCAAACACCAGTGCGAGCGTAGCCTGTCCGCGCCAGGCATCGTGGCCGTTTGGTGGTAGAGCCGACATCAACACGGCTCCAAGCCAGCAGCCCCATCCCAGCGGGACGGCGGCATGATCGAGGAGGGTACGTGCGCGCGGGGGAAGGATGATGATAGCTGAGGGGGAGAGGAAGTAGGAGAGAGCGATGGCGAGGTGTGCTCCCACAAAGAGGCCAGCCAGGGAGAGGGAGATGGTCGTGATGGGGACGGCAAGAAGCGCGAGGAAGGAGTAGCCCCCGTTACGAGAGGGCGTTGCAATGTGGGGGGGGAGATCGTTGGCGAGCGCAAGGAAGGTATCGCGAATAAAGGCCGAAAAGGAGGTAAACGAGCCACAGAAGCCGGTCGCTAGGCCGATGTAAAGAGGGATTGTCTTCTTGCGGGCGGCATGGGCTCGTTTTGCAGCTGAGCTGGTGTCGCTTGCGGGGTAGTCGGCGTCTCCGTCCTGGGCGCCACGGAAGAGCATGCGGTCTTCCGAGAGGAAGCCCATGACTAAGCTGCCAGCGAAGTTGGGCCAAATAGAGGGAAAGATGATGGGCGTGCCGGGGTATTTCGTGAGGGCTTGCAGGCCGAGTCGGGCGAGGGTACCAAGGATGGAAAAAAAGATCAAGTAGGAGACAGTGTAAAACTGCGTGGTTCGCCGGGACACCTCGTGCTTGGGTTCCGGAGCCCCCTCCGGCTCTGGGTGAGCAATACTTTGCTCGCGAGAATACCTGCGCTCCTGACTCCTGACCTGCTCCAGATTGTGGTGCTGGTATACAGAGTCTTCATAGGGATTCTGGATGGGCGAAACGTCAATGTTCTCGGCTATGTTGACATACGAGTCGGGGACATCATAGTCGCCCTGAAAAGCCGCAGAAGACAGCCTGCGTAAAGGGCGACGCTGCGCGGCACTCGTGTCGAGAGGATCTGGATGACTTCCTGGAGCCAGGGCATCATCGACATTACTGTAGTCGGCGGGCGCGTCATAGCTCAGGTGTTGTCTTGAGCTCCGACCAACGTCTGGGTCGTATCGAGGACTGGGTGAGCCCAGCTCAAAATTTCGATCCTGCGACATGTCGCGTAGTCATGGGCTGTGTTGTGCGCTAAGAGAGCTCGCATTGCATCACGGAGGATGCAGCACACGTTTGACACGCATCTTCTAACCTCGTCACTATACTCAATTGACTGTTGAATTCGCCATTGAGCGAGGTTGTCATCGACGGAGCTTGGGTGGAGCCACCACTTATTGGTGGGTCCCTGCCAAGAGCCAGATTAGGACGCATCGGCGAGGGTGGGCCCAAATGGTGGGTCTGGTGGCTAGGGCTTATCTTATCGGAGAGCGGGTTCTGATTGTGCAGAGTGCAGCACAGCATCCACCGCCCTTCCCCTCTAGCACACTGTCATGGGCACCGGTCACGCGGACAGTGGCAGATGTAGTCCAGTTGCTTACAGAAAGTCCTGAGCTGTTCTTTGCCAGCAAGCGGGCATGGCGCAGAGGTCGGGACCCGATTTGCTAAAATGGTTTCCGCGGACGGTCACATAACGTTTCCTAAGGCCAGGGCATGCTGGCACGGGTACGGAAGGTTGGGGTGGATAGGGTCGGGACCTGCAGCTTGCTGATGAGCTTCCAGGTTCCATTGCAGGTGTGCAGGTGCTTCGTTGTCGTTCTGTGACCTGACCTCTTGTCTGGCCATTCTCCATTCTCCAATCCCCCAAGCTCCGGCCTCCATCTCTCGTTGGTAAGCGTTCCTTGTCTCAGCCGGGCCCTAGACACCCCAACCAGAGAGCAAGGAAGCATGGGCAAGGCAACTTGCAAGCATGGCAGTCATGGGCAGCCCGGAAGCAGCGAATCAAGCTCCTGTTGCTGCACAACGCTCTGCAGGCGGTGACCGTCACCTTTGAGTTTTCTGGCTCAGGTCCACGGTGTCTTTCATCAGGACGGCTAATCCATACCGCTAGATACTTAAAAGAAAGCCGCGTCTCTGCTCTTCCCGGCAGTGTAGCTTATCCATACTTCTCTTCCCTATCTCCTTATCTTACTTACCTTAGGTGCTTACACGCCTGTCGCCTGTCTCTCGCTTGATCGACATCAGCTATCATCACCAACATGGCCGACCTCCCTTCGAATGTCCACATCTCTCAGCACCCGTGCTTGGTTGCCAAGCTCAGCCAGCTGCGTTCCCAGGGCACATCAGCCCGCGATGTGAAGTCTTTAATACACGAGATCACGCTGATTGTTGGCTGTGAGGCCTTGGGGAAGTCCCTGGGCACAACGCCCGGGCCGATGGTGAGTTCCCACCTATTTCGACCTCTTTCGCTCTCCCTACTTTAATACGTTGACTAACATCCTTTCCCAGGATAAAACGCCTCTCGGTTACGAGTTCCAGACCGCTAAACTCGAGCCTGAGGCCATCTCTCTGGTTCCCATCCTTCGTTCTGGTCTGGGCATGGTAGAAGGCAAGCCCCTCTTGCTGTACCCCTTTCAAGATCAAAGTGGCTAACATTTCCCAGCAATCCAGACCCTCCTCCCTAATCCTGTCCCGGTGCACCACCTTGGCTTGTACCGCGAGCCCATCTCTCTCCAGCCCGTGGAGTACTACAATAACCTACCCAATCACATCGCCGGCTCCGGCTCCGGGGGCGCTGCCGTGTCCAGTCTGGCCATCGTGCTAGACCCCGTCATTGCCACGGGCGGTACCTGCGCTGCCGCAATCTCTACGCTGCGCCAGTGGGGAGTGAAACGCATCGTAGTTGTTTCAGTTTTGGGTGCCCTTCCCGGTGTCAAGGCTGTTGCCGCTGAGTGGCCAGAGGGTGTCGAGATTTGGCTGGCGGGCGTGGATGAGGAGTTGACGGATAGAGGTATGCTGAAGCCAGGTCTGGGAGATATTGGGGATAGGTTATTCTTGACTATTGGGAAGTAGGGTTGCTAATAGTAATGACGGTGCTATTTTTGCCATGCTTGCAAATAGAGATGTCATGGAGGAAAGTGAGAACGATAAGTTTCTGTTACATCAGGATGACGGGGATGCGCAATGAGGGTATCTCATTAAACGCCTAACACAGGCGAATCCTCCCTTAGCGCTCCATAAAATCATTAACAAGGAGCGTAAGCCTCTTCATCTACCACGGTGCCCTCCTTCCAGCAATCCTCAACCCACTTGGGTGTAACAATCCGTGGGATAGCTCTCCACGAACTGACTTTGTACCTCATATCTACTGCCACGATGCGTTCTTGTTCTTTGCTTCCGGCAACAACAACCATATGCGTTATGTCTTTTCTGTCTTTGATGCTCTCAACGATCTCCCCGTTTCCAAACCGGATGTAGTAACCCAACCTTATCACCTCGGTCTCAGATTCTTCTTTTCCTTCTGCAACAGCAAAATAGACACGACACCTCCTGAACAGGAAGCTCCTCATCTCTTCCAGCCCATGTCCATGTTCCTCCAACTGGTCTAGAAACAGCCCAGCATCGAATTCCTTCGAACGCTCCGGAAGATTCATGCGATCCAATATCTCCCGTAACTCGTCAATTCCCACATCCCGCGCATAACTATCGCCATATGCATCCGTATTATCACGAGCCACAAGCTTCATGCCTTCAGTGGCATGCAACAAGTGACGGTCTGTTTCAAAGGGCAGCAGGTACCCTTCGCCGCCAGTACGCTCGAGGCAGTCGAATACCCAACGGGGGCGAACTATATCCACACCCCCGGCTTTCTTAAGGCTGGCTGCGCGCACAACGTTCTTGTCGGCCAAGACGATCGTGCCGCCCCCGCGGACTGATGCTGGGTCGACTTTCTGCTTGATTGTCCCTCCATGTTTCTTGATAAGCTCCTCTAGCTCCGGCTTCGAAATCTTCCGTGGCCTGAGACCCTCAGAGAGCACGCAAAATTCGAGGCCCTTGAACAGCTGCTTGTTGGTTAAGGGTACAGCAAATTCAAGGGGTGCAGAGGCGTTGGGGTCAGTGCCAGCCACAACGATCTCGCGTTTCTGGCGTTTCGTCGGCCGACGCTTTCGATTTTCTATTTCCATAGCCTTGCGTTCTTGCTCTTCTTCTTTAACCTTGGTGCGGATGGCGTCACATTCATCGACATCCATAGCCTGGTCCCAGGCCTTGTCCAGGCGCAGGGCACGGAAACGCGGAAATCGCAGCGTGTAACCTGTTGCAAACTGGTCTGAGGGCCCAAACGAAGCTGCTTTAATCGAGATAACCACGGACTCGCTCGGCCGGATCCAGACATCTGGTCGTTCGTGCTGCAGCCGCTCGCCGCCGCCAAGTTCGATGTACTCGGATGGCGGATTTGAGGGGTCCCAGTCCTTCCACTTGCCCTCCGTGTGATGCCGGATCTCAGCATAGTCTTCGCCCTTGAAGCCGCCACCGACCTTGCAGAAGCTGAGACACTTTTCCGTTTTGGAGGCTGCACCTGACCTGGTAAAGTTCTCACTAACCCGTACACCGCAAAGAAAGCTTGACAAGGTACCACCTCGCCGTCCAGACCCATAGTAACCACCGATAATGACGCAGTCGAGAGACTCGCCGTGCTCAGACATATACTCGGGCTTGACTTTGATCCAGTCGTTGTTGCGGCTGTTGAGGCGGTACCGCGATCGAGGGTTCTTGAGGACTAGACCCTCCGATGATTCGGAAATGATCTTGCGCAGAGCCGGCTCGATAGCATCTGCCGAGGTGGCCTTTTCGTAAGGATGGATCTCTAACCGCCTTGGAACTCCTTTGACAGCTCGCTCCAGAGCTCGACGGCGGTCAGCCAGAGTGTAGTCTGTTAACGACTTGTCATTGAGCAACAGAATGTCGAACACCCGGTACAGGGGCCGTGGACCAGAAGCAAAGGGATTCTTTTGCTGCTCCAGAGCGGCCGTCTTGAGTGTGCCAAAAGGCATGATCTTGTCCACTTCGGGATCCCAGGTGATCATCTCACCGTCCAGGATCAGGTTGCGGACGCCCGGGTGAAACGCGTTCTTCAAGTGGCGTGTAAGTGCCGATTTGTCGTCTTCCAAACTGTTCCCGTACAGATATGTGTAATCCTTTGCTTTACGGGACCAAAAGGCAAATCGGAATCCTCCTGGCACGCTCTCATCCTCCATCATGTGCATCTGCATTCGCTCGCCATCTAGTTTCTCCTCAATCCAGAACTCTGGTTCCTCCTCAGTGACCCCCAAGTTCGCCACTAATTTGGCAAACGAGCCTTGCATCTGGAATTGCGCCAGCTGCGGCTGGAAACAGGACATGAGCGTTACGCCTGTTTCTTCTTGCTCTAACCTAAATTCTGGGTCATAGAGCTCCCAACAGACCCGTCGTAAGCTTGATGACACGCTGAACAGCGCTTCAGCATCCGGGTGCCATAGGTTGAAAAATGTTCGCTCTGTAGCGCCCACCTTCATGTCTTTGAGAATGATGCGCACAAGCCACATCAGCTCCTCTGCGTTCATTCTCCGGTAGAACTCTTCGAAGATAGGCAGCTGCTCTGCCTCGCCATTCGCACGCGCCAACCGATCCAACATCACGTTCACATCTGCGATAGTGAGATTCCCTGGCTCCGTGCGCATGGCTCTCTTCCCAACGATTTCATAACACCGCGCGGCGAAATCGCCGGCCGTACCAGCCCCCTTGCCGTTACCACCTCCCCCTCCTCCGCCCCCTCCCCCGCCACCAAACTTCCAACCCCCAGCACCGCCAGGCAGCTTCCAATGCATCAGTGCGTAGCCATCCTCGGAATGGCGATCAATTTTCATGACCTTGACGAGCAGTCGCCCAATGGTGCTCTCTTTCAGGCCATACACACCGCGATCGCGATCCTTATCCGGCAGGATGAGGCGCATGGCCGGGTAGAAGTCGTCGCCCACGTCTGCGCGCCATCGCGCCATGAAGCGCTCAATGATGTGCCGCCGCTGTTCGTGATACGAAACCTTAGATGGGTTCGCGCCGCGCCGGCCGGGACGGCCCTTGGCTGCTGCCGTCGTGGCTGTGGTCGCGGCTCCAGGGGGATGGGGTTTACATTCAATGAGAGGGTTGAAGAGGGACTTGTAGAGTTCGGAGAAGAGGAATGTTTTGGAGTGATTTCGTGGCCTGTTGGGGTATCTGCTTTCGTGTGAGCAAAGGCAGACCTTGCGAATTGTGGGGAGAAGAAAGCATACTGTTGATCTAACTCTTCCAGTGTCAACGGGCCATTGCCATACTGTTTTTCATCCTCTTCTACTGCCTCCGGATCAGGAGACTTCGTCCTCTTCTTTGTGGCGCTCATGGTTGATGGGGTCGAACTCGGGAGGTTCTGTGATCAATTGATGGAAGGTATAGCACCCAAAATTTACGGTCATGCCAACTTGTAGAAACTCACGATGGGAATTCAAATTATATTGATTCCCGAGATGTCCAAAACATATTTTCTTGGCTTGTTATTCAAGAGGAAAGCGTCTTTGACCTTCATGCTTCTGATCTTTAGGCAGCAATACGAATGCAACCCTAACCCTTATAATAAATCTTAGCACACCGACAGATTATGACGTCATGCCCTCTCAACAGAACCCCTACCCTCACATGTTGACTGATGGCATCGCACATCTAAACAGTCATGTAACGAGTTTGATGAACATTGCATTATTGCGCCAGTAATGAATCCATTTCGGTTTTGGCATTAAGCATCTACAGGTTATGAATATAATAAAAAGAAAAAAAAAGAACGCCATGGTGCAACCTTCCCAAGGTTTGAACTTGGGAGGATCTCCTGTGATTAATAGGAGTTTCATGTACCCCCTGAACTAGGCATAAAAGTCTCTCAACTTCTTGATATCCCACCTTTCAGTTCTCAGCAATCTCCACAGCAGACCACACCTGGCCTCGACGCTCAGGGACTCTTCCCCTCAAACTTCTCCCTCTGGGACATTGCGCGGGCAGAGGGGGAAAGTATATTCTGACTTGCAGTGCTGGCTGATAACCAGTCTTCCTGAGGTGTACCTACTCCTTGATTCGGACTGGCTGGGCTGCCACCCCGTAAACTAAGAGCCGCCGTCTTGCTGATAGCATGTGGCTTCCGCACTACTTTTGGAGCAGGGGGAATATCCCGGCTTTTCGCAGCGTTGCCGACGGAGAAGATGGGGCTCTCCCAACTGTCTCCCCTCAGCGCTAATTCCTTGTATTCGGTTGCTTTGGCACTGATTCCTCCTGGAAGATGTACGTCGGGAAAGATGCTGTCCTTCTGGGTAATGGCATAATTCACCTTTTTATCAGTAAGAATCTTCCGGCGCTTTTTCTTGCTCTGGAGAATGCGCTTCTGTGCGGCTGTCATGTACCGCTTGTAAAAGTTGGGCACATGCCTGGGGTCTTCGCGGGCTTGCTCAAGCGCTCGATCGGCCTCCTGCTTGATCTCAAATAAGAGTTTGTCTAGACGTGTGGCCTGGTCCTTGATAGTCTTCTCGAGAGCTCTTTGTACTCCAGGCTTCAGCAGTTTCAGCATCAGAGGCTTGAAGATATTGAAGAGAAGCTTGTGGTTGGATTTAATGAGCTCTATCCTGAGGTGCTCGACATCCACTTCCACTTCCTCGATCTTGAAGAAACATTGTGCGTCCTTCTCATTAGCTGATACCAACTTGATCCGGAAAGACAGACCGTCGCCGGCCAGTAGCATATTCGCCACGCCTGTATCTGTCATTGATGGAAACCCCTGTTTGCGTTTGACGTAGTAGCTGACATCCCTTAGGTCCATTTGAATACCTGACACCTTGACCTCAAACGAGTGCCGACTTCTGCTGGTTACGGTCTTCCGACCGTACCGCAAGTAATTTTCACTAGAAATCTCGAGAACGTTCGGCATGAAGTTGTCGCTTTCGAGGACGAGATTCTCAATGACGACGTCAACATGAGGGTCTGAGTATTCAATTCGAGGGATCGGGATGTAAGCCACCTTCTCGAAAATGGATGGCAAAATCACATCCGTGAGATCCTTGACCAGACGGGGCTTAAAGGTTGGCTTCCCCTTTTCATCGTTGCCCAAATCGTTGAACAGCTTGGATAAAGAGGCAGCAAAAGCTTTGATTTGCGGATCTTCGTCAAACTGGCTGAGCAAGAACTTGACCTCGTCGACAATGCGATCTGTGTGCCCGCGGTATTTGTCGCGAAGAAGGTAGTTGCCCTCTTCGTACAATTGGTCCCACTCAGTATTCGAGTCTTCGTCAAGAATATAGCCTTGCTCCTGGAGACACCGGCGGATGTAATCGTTCATTGCCTTGAACCAATACCTGAGTTCAGGGTCCTGTTCGGCGTCCTCGTAAATAGTCTTGATTGACGCCCACAAGTCATCGGTTGAAGTGCCGTTTGCAAACCTCTCGATCAGGAGCTATTGGAAATAGGTTAACAATTGACATGATTGTTCAGTCTATAGTCATATGTTCTTACCTTGAGATCCCTCTCTGCTTGATACAGGGCAGCACGGGCATCCATTAACGATTCGGAGCCTCCTTTTGCCATTCGACGAGCATGGTTACCGTACTCTTTAGAGAGGTCTAGTAAGGTCTGGATTGCCCGCTGATAATCGGGATGCTGCTGGCACTCGATAATCATTTTCTGTCATCTTGGTTAGGCTCCATAGCAATGCTGGCGTTTGCTTTCTTGGAAGAACGGAAGTAACTCACCTTGAGTCGCCAAACAATCTGTTCTCTCCGCTCCTGCGGCATCTTGCTTGCAAGATATTTCTTCATCCGCTCACGGTACTCACTTTTTTTCTCCTTCATCTTTGCCTTCGCATATTGTTCAGTATCTGCATTTCCCTGTTGCTCAACAGCGTCTTCGAGTCGAGAAACCACAGAACTTCCCGCAGCTCCTTCTACACGGCTGCCTCTTGACTCCTGGGAGTCCTTTACCTCTGTGAGCACTGGAGCCATCGGGCTGACTGGAGCCAAGGAGACATTGGAGGTTGTAGTGGGTAAACTCTCTAGGGTTGCTACCTTCGCCTTTTCTTTGGTTTTATCGTTATAGAACTGGTGAAGCTTGTTCTTGATACCATCTTTGCTGATACCGGGAACATCATACCAAGTGTTATCTTCTGCGGGCTCATCAAGTTGAGCGAGGTCTTCAGTCTTAGGTCTAACCCGGGTGGCGGCATTGACTGCAGCGTCACCCGCGATGTCGCGCAGAAGTATTGAAGCATCCTTTACTGCCGAGTGTTAGAAGACCAATATGACAGTGATGGACCAAACTTGACTACATACGGAGCTTTCGAAACTGCCCGTTAGAAATTATTAGGGTACCCAGAGTCCGTAGCCCTTCAAGGGCTTGATTCATATGCCGCCGGGTTCTTTCCTTGTCCAGGGGCGCCTCAGGGACAACCACCTCCGTAGGGTCGAATTGCTGTGTCTGCCAGATAAAGTCCTGAAGCAGATTACCATTATTCTTGGACAGTAAGAGATACTTTGCTTGTCTCACAACTTCCCTGACATCGGCCACCAGCGCTTGACCATCCTCCGAGAGCTTTTTGGATGGATTTGAAAGTGGCTTCGACTCGAGGAAGCTGTTCAAGGCAACATCAATTTGATCGTTCTATTTCAGGTCAGTAAAAAAATCCAGCCAAGAGCAGTAAGGAGTTTAACGAACCGACGGGACTTTGCCATGCTTGAAAGCATGGATGATGCCATAGAGTTGGAGTTTTCGGTTTACATCTGCCTGTCTCTCCTTGACATCTACGGGCTTATTGACCCTTGTCGTCCTTTTTGACGCCATGAGACTCGGCATTCACGTAGTTTTGTGCTACGGAGATGCACATAAAGACAACTTCGTAAAAAGGGACAGTAATGAAGACTTGGGTAGTGATATCACATTCAGCTGATTATGGAGACCAGTTGGGCTGATGGATTGGACAGAGAGTAAATGGTGAAAGTGTACAGGTGAGCGAGTCACTCGCCCATTGGCGGAGGTGCGTCACAGGAAAGCGGTGTCCAAGTGAACCGAGATGTGTCTGCCTCTGGGTTACTTCCGATTGAGTAGTAGCTCCATCGTCATTTCCGATGTCGAGAAGCGGGAACCTGAAGAGAAAAATACGGAGATGCAGGGGATGGAAGCCTTTGGCTCAAAGATTTTCACCTTTAAGGATAAATCGACATGTTGGTAGGAGGGCCAGCTACAGCCGAAGACCAGAGAGCGTCTTGGCATCCAGCACCGCCTTAACGCAGAGCATCGTGATTCGTGGACGATGGGACCAAAAGAGCCTTCCAGTGATCCAGCACTCCACAGGCAGGCCGAAAAATGGGGACCTATTCCTGACAATATGGTAGGTGGAATTTGAGCTTTCTTCCTCACAACCCGAGCAAGCCCGAGACTGCAACGAAAAAAGCAAAGTCGCGTCGCCTGGAGGCAGTGTAATACCAGGGACACTGTGGCAGACGACCATGGGCAAGCCCAGAGGGAAGTCCGCCGA
>Ga0065720_1003167_pt1 | contig 43902 bp, 38 predicted proteins | sample Thericmetagenome_FD_59107 | JGI IMG/M metagenome (GOLD analysis project Ga0065720, IMG submission 59107) | Thermophilic microbial communities from the Joint Bioenergy Institute, California, USA of rice/straw/compost enrichment - eDNA_2 v2... | ecosystem: Engineered > Solid waste > Grass >... | reverse complement strand
GACGCCAGCTCCTTAGGCAATCTCCGCGAAGACCTTCGACGCTGGTACGAAGCAGCAGTAAGCAGCGATTGCGAAGTATACACCTCCGGTGTAGATCGCAGCAATTTGTTCTTCCTCTACAATCAGATTGAAGTACTCATTGAAGCCGCGTTTGTTTTACACCAAAAAGCTGGCGGAGAAAAGTTCAGTTCTGAAAAAGAAAAAAGAAGAAGGAGAAAGAGAAGAAACAGGAACAAAGTCTCGCATGCAGGTGACTTACACTTCGCCGTTGTTTAATTCAACATTGATGGGATGAGTGGTATATAGTGGCACTCATCCCATTCAACAACCTACTCATACCTCAACGCTTCTATCGGATCCAGCCTCGAAGCCTTCAGCGCCGGATAATACCCAAAAAATATCCCCGTAATAGCACATACCACAAAAGCCAGTACCACCGACCCTTCCGATACCAACGTCGGCCACGCAAAGAAGACTGTAATAAGCTTCGACACCGTTACACCTAATACCACACCAATTATTCCACCGGTAACACTAATAAGTATGGCCTCAGTTAAAAACTGCAGCAATATATCCCTCCCCTTCGCACCTATCGACATACGCAAACCAATCTCCTTTGTTCTTTCTGTTACCGATACATACATGATGTTCATAATTCCAATGCCGCCAACTACAAGCGAAATACCGGCAATAGATGCCAGCAAGATCGTCAGCATCTGGCTGGTGCTGCTTACCGTGCTGATAAGTTCGGCTTGCGTGCGTACAGTAAAATCATTTTCGTCGTTCGGTTGCAGCTTGTGATTAGCGCGCAATATTTCAGTAATCTCTTCGGTGGCCACTTCGCTACTTTCCTGGTCAACGGCAGAAGCAAAAATGGTTTGCACATGCGTAATGGCTAATATTCTTTTTTGTACAGTGGTATAGGGAGCAAGAATAATATCGTCCTGGTCCTGGCCAAAGGCATTTTCCCCTTTTTGGGTAAGCCGGCCGATGATCATAAAGGGCACCTTGTTGAAACGGATGGTCTTGCCTATGGGGTCCTGGCCGGGCAGCACATTGTCTACAATAGTCTGGCCTACAATGCATACCTTGGCTGCCCCACGTACGTGATCGTCCGTAAAGGGTATGCCATCGCTTAGTTCCCAGTCGCGAATATCAAGGTAGCCGGCACTTACACCCTGTATGGTAGTAGGCCAGTTGTACGACCCGCTGATCACCTGCCCGCGAGTGCTTACCATAGGTGATACAGCACTTACATGCGGCGCTTTTGAAGCAATGGCTTCTGCGTCCTTTACAGTGAGGGTCTGCAGGGTAGACGCTTCGAGACGTGCGCCGCCGCCAATGGTTTGCCGGCTGCTGGGACGTATAGTGATCATGTTGCTGCCCATGGAAGTAAGCTGATCCTGTATGCTTTGCTTTGATCCTTGCCCGATGGCCACCATAGCAATGACAGCTGACACACCTATGATCACGCCCAGCATGGTGAGAAAGGCCCGCATCTTATTTCTCCGCAAAGCGCGCAACGCAATTCGTAAGAGATTTACAACATTCATAGTACTGCTATTTCGGTTCCTGCAATGCCTCCAGCATGTCACGCGCAGAACGCACGTTGGTGTTTTGCCTGTCGCTGATAATTTTTCCATCGCGCAACGTAATGGTGCGACTGCTGAAGGCAGCTATATCAGGTTCATGCGTTACAAATACAATGGTCTTACCCTGGTGATTCAATTCCTGCATCAGCGACATAATATCGTACGATGTTTTCGTGTCGAGATTTCCGGTGGCTTCATCGGCAAGAATCATGACCGGGTTATTCACCAGCGCACGTGCTATGGCCACGCGTTGTTGTTGTCCGCCTGATAATTGATTGGGCAAATGATGTATCCGGTCCGATAACCGCACTGCTTCCAGCGCCTGCTTAGCCCGCTCGTGCCGCTCTTTGGCGCCGATGGAAGGATTGTACATGAGCGGCAATTCCACATTCTCTAATGCAGACGTACGCGGCAACAGATTGTACGATTGAAATACAAAACCAATTTTCTGATTCCGCAGCGTAGCCAACTCATCGCGGGACAACGTTCCTACTTCGATACCATCCAGCAGGTAAGTACCGCTGGTTGGCTTATCCAAACAACCGAGAATATTCAGCAAAGTGGTCTTGCCCGATCCACTGCTACCCATGATTGTTACAAATTCTCCAGCTTCCACAGAAAATGAAATCCCATTGAGCGCTTTCACCACCACATCGCCCATGACAAACTCACGACGCAAATCCCGTATGTCTACAATTTTGTTCATTCGTGTTAATTACTCCTTTAACCGCCTCTTCTGCGCTGCGGCATAAACGGACTCCGGGCATTCGTATTACCACCACCGGCAGTTTGTTGCACGCCGGTTACAACGATGTCATTGGTGGTCAGACCATATAACACCTGCACGTTTATATTATCTGTTAACCCGGTCTGAATGACGCGGCGGCTCAGCACGCTGTCTTTCTTAACCCATACTACGGCCATAGCAGGTTCAGGCTCAACACGCCGCACTGTATCATTTTCTCTATGGCGGGCATTACCCGCGGCTATTTCACTGGCGCTATGTCCGGAAGATGTATTGGCTATTGTTGTATTGTCACTGCTTTCGATAATATAGTCCTTCAACAAAGAAGAATCAGGACGAAAGCGCAGCGAACCCGCAGGAATCAACAAAGCATTTTCCTCTTCGCGCGTATACACTGTAATGTTGGCCGTCATACCGGGTTTCAACCGCATATCTTCGTTGGGTGCATTCACCAATGTGGTATAGGTCACTACATTGGCAGAAATACTCGGGCGCAGGCGAATTTCATGTACGGTGCCTTCAAACGTTTCGCCCGGGAATGCATCTACGGTAAAACTCACGCGCTGTCCGGCACGTACATTTCCGATGTCCGCTTCATCCACCGATGCCTGCACCTGCATGCGGGTAAGATCGCGGGCAATAACAAATAAGGTAGGCGTGCTGAAACTGGCGGCAACCGTTTGCCCTATGCTCACATTGCGCGTAAGCACGATACCATCAATGGGGGAATAAATGGAAGCATAGGATAAATTTCTCTCCGCAGCACGTAATTGCGAAGTGGCGCTGCTCAAATTATCTTTTGCCACCTGGAACTGATTTAATGCTACTTCATATTCTGCCCGGCTTACGGCGCCCACTTCCAGTAATTGCTTTTGCCGCTCATAATTACTTTGCTGGTAATTGAGATTGCTTTGCGCCTGTTGCACAGCAGCACGTGCCTGATCCACCTGCGCCTGCAGCAACGATTTGTCCAGTTCTGCCAGCAACTGACCTTTTTTAACCTTCTCATTAAAATCAACATAGATGGCGCTGATGGTCCCGCTTACCTGCGTGCCCACAGATACAGTGTCTATGGGTTGTATTGTGCCGGTAGCGGTAATACTGGAAGCAATGCTGCCATAAAAAGGCTTTTCTGTTTGCAGTACAACAGCAGGTTCTTTGTTTCGAAAAAACAACAGCCACACTGCTACGCCTGATACGATCAGTGCGGCAATCCATAGTATCCATTTGCGTTTTTTCATGTTGTACTGTGTTTACAGTTATTATTAATCAGGGTAAGGTTACCGGTACACCGGTATAGAAATTGTAAATTTTCACATTCATTACGGCCATATACTTTGCCTGCGTATAGGCCTGTAATGCCTGGATGTACAGGCTTTTTTGTTGCAGCAAATCCAGCGTATTGATAGCACCCAGTCGCAGTTCTTCATTGGTAATGTTGTACGCTTCACGATTGGCATTCCATTGCACTTCGGCAGCGCGGTATTGCTCCTGCGCATTCAACACGTTTACATAAGCCTGTTCAATGGCCAGGTCCAGCGCCGTGCGGGTATCCTGCAACGACAATCGCGCCTGGTCAATCAATATTTTCGATCGCTCTACATTGGTGCGGTTGATGCGATTGCTGAAGATGGGAACCGATACAGTGAGCCCGAGTCGTTGGTAAAAGTTTTCACGCAACTGCGGAAAATATTTTTCATCGCGATTGTCGGAATATCCGCTGGACAAAGAACCTCCTGCACTGATCGTTGGCCAGAAACCTGCGCGCGCTTTTGCCAAATCCAGTTCCGCTATGGTAATACCCAGTTCCGCATTTTTGACTTCAGGTCTTACCGTCATAGCCGTATTTACTGCTGTGGGAAGAGAAGGAACTACCTGCTCTACATACAAGGTGTCAGGTTGCACTACATCGAAACTCACCGATGAGGGCAATAACAATATCTGCTTCAGTGTGATGATGTTTTGCCGCAGGTTGTTTTGTTCGGCAACGAGATTGTATTCATTACTGGCCAGTTGTGCTTCCAACTGCAATAAGTCTCTGCGCGCAATGCTGCCCGCCCTGTATCGCTGGCGGCTCAATTCCACCTGGTCGCGCGTAGTAGCTACAATTTCCTGCAGGTTGGCAATATTTTCTTTCGACAACAGTATGTTGAGGTAAGCCTGGGTAATTTGCAAGGTGATGTCGTTCTGTGCCTCCTGTATATTGAGACCAGCAGATTGGATCTGCAGATTCTTTTGCTGAATATCTCGTTTTATATACCCCCCATTAAAAACAGTTACCGCAGAACTCAACGAATAATTGGCGGAATAATCTGCCTGCGTTTGAAATCCGCCCACAATGGGATCGGTATTGGTACTGTTCACCAGTGACTGCGAAACAGAAGCAGCCAGATCAGGTATACGCGCGGCACGCGCCAGCAGGTAATCCTGCTCACGCAACCGTTGCTCCAGTCGCAGCGCATTGATCTGCACATTATTTTTCTGCGCATACTGCAAACAGGTTTGCAGGTCCCATTGCAGTTGTGTAGTGTCCTGGCTCTGACTTTTTACAGGCAACAGAAGGGCAATACCTATACCAGTAAACACAAGCTTCCACATACACCGGTGTTTTTATACCCTATGTATGCAAGTTTGCTGACATAGGTCAAGAGAGCAGTTGACAACCAGAAGTGGAAATATTTCTACAGTTTACTGGTAAAAAATAAAAAAAGGAACCTGAGCAAAATTATCTGCTCAGGTTCCTTTTTATTGCCGTGGCCTGGTTACATATTTCTCCTATACTGTCCCCCCACCTCATACAACGCATGCGTTATCTGTCCCAGCGAACAAACTTTCACCGTCTCCATCAACTCCTCAAACAGATTACCATTGTTCATCGCCACTGCTTTCAGCTTTTTCAATGCTTCCTCTTTTTTGGCTTCATTACGCTTCCAGAAAGCATGCAGATTCTGAATCTGCTGTTCTTTCTCTTCGGTAGTACTGCGAATGACTTCGCCGGGTAAAACAGTTGGACTTCCTTTCTTATTCAAAAATGTATTTACCCCAATAATGGGTAACTCGCCGCTGTGTTTCAAACTTTCGTAATACAAACTCTCTTCCTGTATCTTGTTGCGCTGATACATGCGCTCCATGGCACCTAACACGCCTCCACGCTCAGTAATGCGATCAAATTCCGCCAGCACCGCTTCTTCTACCAGGTCAGTTAGTTCTTCAATAATAAATGACCCCTGGATGAAATTTTCAGTTTTCGCACTGCCTAATTCACGGTTAATGATCAATTGAATAGCCATTGCACGACGCACACTTTCTTCAGTGGGCGTGGTAATGGCTTCATCATATGCATTGGTGTGCAGACTGTTGCAGTTATCGTAAATGGCATACAATGCCTGCAGCGTAGTGCGGATATCATTGAAGTCAATTTCCTGCGCGTGCAAACTGCGACCGGAAGTCTGTATATGATATTTCAGTTTCTGGCTGCGGTCATTACCCTTGTATTTATACTTCATGGCCTTGGCCCAGATGCGCCTGGCCACGCGGCCAATAACACTGTACTCAGGGTCCATGCCATTGCTGAAGAAGAACGACAGGTTAGGCGCAAAATCATCGATGTGCATACCACGGCTCAGGTAGTATTCTACATAGGTAAATCCATTGGCCAGTGTAAATGCCAATTGCGTAATCGGGTTGGCGCCGGCTTCTGCAATATGATACCCACTGATGCTAACGCTGTAAAAATTGCGCACTTTGTGCCGGATAAAATANTCCTGCACATCGCCCATCAGCTTCAATGCAAACTCGGTACTGAAAATGCAGGTATTCTGCGCCTGNTCTTCTTTCAATATATCNGCCTGCACGGTACCACGCACCTGCGCCAGCGCTTCGGCTTTTANCTTTTCATATACTTCGCGTGGCAACACTTCATCGCCCGACAAACCTAATAGTTTTAAACCCAGTCCGTTGTTGCCTTCCGGCAAGCGCTCCGGTGCGGAAGGATTGTAGTAAGATGGACGCGGCACGTGTTTAAATTTCTCTGCTGCTATCTTTTCTACTTTATCCCACAAACCATTGGCCGTAATGTATTTTTCACATTGCTGGTCAATGGCCGCGTTCATGAAGAATGCCAGTATGATGGGAGCAGGTCCGTTGATGGTCATGCTCACGGAAGTCCTGGGATCGCAGAGATCAAAGCCGCTGTATAATTTCTTGGCATCATCTACGGTGGCAATGCTTACGCCGCTGTTGCCTACTTTACCATATATGTCGGGACGATAATCGGGGTCTTCGCCGTACAAGGTTACGCTGTCAAACGCTGTTGACAGCCGCTTGGCCGGCTGATCGAGCGATACATAGTGAAAACGTTTGTTGGTGCGCTCGGGACCACCTTCGCCGGCAAACATGCGGGTGGGGTCTTCCCCATCGCGCTTCAGCGGAAATACGCCGGCAGTATAGGGAAATTCGCCCGGCACATTTTCCTGTAATTGCCAGCGCAGGATATCTCCCCAGTCTTTGTATTTGGGCAATACTACTTTTGGTATGCGCGTGCCACTGAGCGATTTGGTGGTAAGTGGTTGACGAATGATCCTATCCCGCACCTGGTATTCGAAGAAATCACCACGATATTTTTCCTGCACAGAAGGCCATTCGTCTATCAGCTTTTTGCATTCCGGATGCAATTTTTCCAGCAATGTTTGCTTCAAATGCTGTAATTCCTCCATTGCAGCAGATGAAGCTGTCATTGTTTCTATCACACCGTTCACCTGGTATAATCGGGAAGCAATAGCGCATTGTTCTTTTACCCACTTATCATATTCGCGGTTATTCTCGGCTATTTCGGAAAGATACCTTACCCGTTTGGGCGGAATGATCATACTGCGGTTAATGGTATCTTTCGTGTGTGCATGAACGGTAATATTGCCAAATTTTACACCTGTCTTTTCTTCAATGGCGTGCATGAGCCTTTCAAACAGTTCATTGATGCCGGGATCATTGAATTGGGCAGCAATGGTGCCTATAACCGGCAGTTCTTCCTCCTTTGCCGTCCACAGGGCATGATTGCGTTTGTATTGCTTGCGCACATCGGCCAACGCGTCCAGTGCGCCGCTTTTGTCGAATTTGTTGATGGCAATTACGTCGGCATAGTCCAGCATATTGATTTTTTCCAACTGCGAGGCGGCGCCATATTCGGGGGTCATTACATAAAGACTCACATCGCAATAGTCGAGGATGCTGGCATCGCTTTGTCCTACGCCGGCCGATTCGAGTATAATCAAATCAAATCCGGCTGCTTTGCAAATGTCCAGTGCTTCTTCCACATGTTCGCTCAGCGCCACATCACTTTCCCGCGTAGCCAGTGAGCGCATATAAGCCCTGGGCGAATGAATGCTGTTCATGCGTATACGATCACCCAACAAAGCGCCACCTGTTTTCTTACGGGATGGATCAACCGAAATTACCGCAATGGTTTTATCGGGAAACGCATGCAAAAAACGCCGGACGATCTCATCCGTAACGGAAGATTTACCGGCGCCTCCGGTACCGGTGATGCCTAATACTGCCCCAACGGCATTTCCACCGCCTTCCCCGGAAGATGCGGCCGAGCTTTTCTTTTCAACAGGTAGGGCAATCTGGAGGTCGATACTTTCCGGCTTTAAACCATTTTCTGCCAACGTAATAGCACGGGCTATCCTGCGCACATCTTTTTTCTCGCCTAACGGCAATTGCCCGTTCCACCTCTTTGGGGCCTGCCAATATTCAGCCCGCTTCCAATCTCCCTCTCCTTCAGGAAGGCTCTTTTTAATCACATCCTCTATCATCCCCTCCAATCCCAACTTCCTTCCATCATCCGGACTATAAATTCTCGTGATACCATAATTATGGAGTTCATTGATTTCCTGCGGCAGAATGGTGCCACCACCGCCGCCGAATATTTTGATATGACTGCAGCCCTGCTGGTCCAGCAGGTCTTTCATATACTTGAAGAACTCTACATGACCGCCCTGGTAGCTGGTAATGGCAATGGCATGCGCATCTTCTTCAATGGCACACTCCACGATCTCGGCAACAGACCGGTTATGCCCTAAGTGAATAATCTCTGCGCCCTTGCTTTGCATAATGCGACGCATGATATTGATGGCGGCATCATGTCCATCAAATAAGGAAGCAGCCGTTACAATACGAACCTTCGGAACAGGTGTGTTATTCATAGTATTTATTCAAAATCATGTAAGTAGCAAACAAGGCAAAGTTAACCGAAAAAACTAATGCCTGTTAGCATGAGCCAATTGAGTTCTGAAAACGATTGCGGAAATTGGTTTGGTGTGCAATCAAAATGAAAGTAGTTTCGGCCATCATATAAATTGTTACCTGCTAATGAAGCTGATACGTTTTGGAAAAACAGACCACGAGCAACCCGGAATCGAGCTACCCGATGGAACCCGATTAGACACCTCGGCCTTTGGCGAGGATTACAATGAACAGTTCTTTGCCACCAATGGCATTGCNCGCCTGCAGGCNTGGTTGCAAACCAATCAGTCAGCCTGTCCTGTTGTGAGCAGGGAAGAACGCCTCGGGCCNCCGCTGGCACGCCCTTCAAAGATTATTTGTATCGGGTTAAATTATTCCGATCATGCCGCTGAAAGCAATATGCAACTGCCCACTGAACCGGTGGTGTTTTTCAAAAGCACCACAGCCATCTGCGGACCAAACGATGACCTCATCATACCCCGCAACAGCACAAAAACCGACTGGGAAGTGGAACTGGCAGTGGTGATCGGCAAAAAAGCTTCTTACGTGGAAGAACATGAGGCCATGAATTATGTGGCCGGCTACCTGCTGCACAATGATTACAGCGAACGCGCCTTCCAGCTCGAACGCATGGGACAATGGGTAAAAGGAAAAAGCAACGACACCTTTGCTCCACTTGGCCCCTGGCTGGTAACGCCCGATGAAATAAAAGACATCAACAATCTTCGGTTATGGTTATCCGTTAATAACAAGATGATGCAGGACGGTAATTCAGCCAACATGGTATTTAAAATACCGTTCCTCATTGCGTACCTCAGCCAGTTTATGACCCTGCTTCCGGGCGATATCATCAGCACCGGCACCCCCGCCGGTGTAGGTCTCGGACAAAAACCCGAACCAGTTTACCTGAAAGCGGGCGATGTGGTAGAATTGGGAATTGAAGGGCTGGGAACAAGCCGACAAGTGGCGAAAAGCTGGGCAAAAAGCTAAAAATATTGATACACACTTTGTGAGCAAGTAAGTAGTGTATGCAAACCGCTGCCATATGAACTTCTTACCCAAATATTATGATGCAGCCCATTCCTCCCCCTCCGGGGGCCAGGAGATGGCTCCCGGGGGAGGCCAGGAGATGGCTTTGGGGGGCCAGGAGTGGGCTGGCAAAGCCCGTTACTGCCTCGCCCTTGATCTCAAGGACGATCCGCAACTCATTGCAGCATACGAACGCCATCACCAGCAGGTATGGCCGGAGATTATTGACAGCATCCGGGCATCGGGCATTGAAGTGCTGGAAATCTACCGCACCGGCAACCGGATGTTTATGATCATCGAGGCTGGCCCTGATTTTTCATGGGAGAAAAAAGCAGCTATGGATGCCGCCAATCCTGTTGTGCAGCAATGGGAAACGCTGATGTGGAAGTTTCAACAGGCGTTGCCATGGGCCAAGGAGGGAGAGAAGTGGGTGTTGATGGAGAAGATATTTGAGATGCGATAGAGCTGCCTCAGTTTCGGAGGGCCATGCATGCGGAGGTATTTTTTGATCACCCCATCCATGAAGCAGGTTGAGGTAGTAAGAGGCTGCGGGCGGGGGCGCCAGCACGATAGTACATTAGCAACATTGTCGCATGGATGGGGTGGTCGCCAGACGCGTCCATCCCATGACGCCAGCGGCGGTTGAGCTGTTTACCGGTTGTAGCGGAATATCAATACAATCTTGAGCATGCAGTAAAGACCAATCTGCCATATGAACCTGTTACCAAAATATTATAACGCCGCCAATCACTCCCCCTCCGGGGGAGACCAGGAAGGGACAGCTTCCACCGGAGCCATCGACTCCCACGTCCACTTCTGGAAATACGATAAAAAACGCTACGACTGGATCGATACATCCATGAAAANCCTCCGGCAGGATTACCTGCCCGCACATTTTTCACTTACCCGGCAACGTAATGGAATAGAGGGCGTGGTGGCCGTACAGGCCGTGCAGGAAGAACTGGAAACGCATTTTCTCGTAGAACTCGCCAAATCACATCCTGAAATAAAAGGCGTGGTAGGATGGGTTGACCTGCAGGCAGACAATATAGAAGAACGATTGCAGTATTTTTCGCAATATCCTATTATCAAAGGATATCGTCATGTTGTACAGGGCGAACCGCTGGATTTTATGGCGCGGCCAAATTTCCGCCGCGGCGTACGCGCGCTGATTCCCTACAATTACACGTATGATATCCTGATCTATCACTACCAGTTACAGCCCGCAATTGATTTTGTACAGGCTTTTCCGGACATCAAACTGGTAATAGACCATTGCGCCAAACCGGACATCCGTAACAGGAATATCGACGAGTGGAAATTGCTGATGAAAGAAATCGCACAGGCGCCGAATGTATGTTGCAAATTGTCCGGACTATTTACCGAGGCCAACTGGAAAGAATGGAGCGCCGGTGATTTCTATCCTTACCTCGATGTTGTGTTTGAAGCATTCGGCACCGACCGCCTGCTGTACGGAAGCGATTGGCCGGTGATGCTGTTAAGCGGCATCTATGTACAATGGAAAAGTTTGCTGGAAAAGTATATGGAAAATTTTCCCGCAGAAGAAAAAGAGAAAGTTTTTGCCTTAAATGCCATCAATTTCTATAACCTGTAATTCATACCATGGATTTGCAACTTGCCAACAAAGTGTTTATTGTAACCGGAGGCGCCAAAGGGATCGGCGCCGCTATCAGCAAAACAATCGCCGCCGAGAAAGGAATTGTATTGATAGCCGGCAGAAAAAAAGCCGATAACCAGGCCATTGTAGACGAGATCGTCAAATCCGGCGGAAAGGCCGCTTCCGTTGCGGTGGAACTGGCAAAACCGGAAGCCTGCAAGGAAGTAATAGATTTCACCGTTGAAAAGTATGGAAGAATTGATGGCCTTGTCAACAATGCCGGCGTCAATGACGGCGTTGGACTGGAACGCGGCACTCCTGAAAGTTTTATGGAATCGCTGCAAAAAAATCTGAGCCATTATTATAACCTCGCGCATTATGCATTGCCACATTTGAAAAGCACCAAAGGCAGTATTGTGAATATCGGATCGAAAGTATCCGTAACGGGACAAGGGAATACGTCTGGCTATGCTGCATCGAAAGGCGCCATTAATGCGCTTACCCGCGAGTGGGCTGCCGAACTGCTGCCCTACTCCATCCGCGTAAATGCCGTCCTGCCCGCAGAAGTCTGGACGCCCTTATATGAAACCTGGATCAATTCCTTGCCCAACCCCAAAGAAAAACTGGCGCAGATCGTGTCGCGCATACCGCTTGAAAAACGATTCACTACTGCAGAAGAAATTGCCAACATGGTGGTGTTCCTGCTGAGCCCGAGATCGAGTCATACCACCGGACAGATATTGTTCGTAGATGGCGGCTATACGCATCTCGACAGAGCATTAACGTAAGTGCTAAAGCAACCAAGGTTTTACTTCACCTGAAAAATCCCGATTGCATGTCTAATAAATCGTTGGTTCCCGGCAAATACCTGGTTCCGTTTATCCTGATCACCATATTGTTTTTTCTCTGGGCTTTTCTCCACAACAGCAACCCGATATTGATTCCGCATCTGAAGAAGGCCTGTCAGCTTACAGACACAGAATCTTCTTTTATTGATACGGCAGTATACCTGGGCTATTTCCTGATTGCCTTACCGGCAGGTTTGTTTATGAAGAAGTATGGGTATAAAAATGGAATATTGGTTGGACTCGTTTTGTTTGCCGCCGGTTCATTTTTGTTTTATCCTGCTGCATCGGCAAGAAGCTTTGAGTTTTTCCTGGTAGCATTGTTCATTTTTGCCGCCGGGGCAACATTTCTTGAAACAGCCGCCAATCCGTTTGCTGCAGGCATGGGCGATCCGGTTACTTCAGAACAACGTTTAAACCTTGCACAATCCTTTAATGGCCTGGGGGCTGTCATTGCTCCTATCATTGGTGGTCAGTTCATTCTTTCCGGCATTGAACATTCAGCAGATGAACTGGCCCTCATGTCGCCGGAGCAATTGAATAACTACCTGCAGTCGGAAGCAGATGCCGTAAAGATTCCTTATATGATCATGGGCGCTGCAGTGGTATTGGTAACTATCCTCATTGCTGTCACAAAGTTTCCTGCAGTCAAGGGAGAAGGTCATGATACCGGCAAAGGATTTTCCTTTTCCGTATTCCGGCACAGGCATGTGGCAGGTGCTGTAACAGCACAACTCTTTTATGTGGGGGCACAGGTATGTGTGGGGAGTTTTTTTGTGAGATATAGTAACCATTTGATGAATATGCCTGAAAAAGAAGCTGCAAGTTTGTGGGGCTTTGTGGCAATGGGCGGGTTCATGGCAGGCCGCTTTGTGGGAACATGGTTGATGAAATACATTAAACCCGCTAGTTTACTGGCATTGTACTCGGTAATTAACATTACACTGCTCGGGGTGGGTTTGCTAACATCCGGCGCCACTGCCGTTTATTGCATTGTAGCGGTGCCATTCTTTATGTCTATCATGTTCCCCACCATTTTTGCATTGGGAATTAAAGATCTTAATGAAGATGAAACCAAAATAGCTTCATCATTTTTGATCATGTCCATCGTTGGCGGGGCCATCTTCCCCGTCTTTATGGGAATGATCTCCGACAGCACAGGCAGCATTCAAAACGCATATATAGTACCGTTAGCTTGTTTTGTAATTACTTTCTGGTTCGGATGGCGTGGGTATAAGACGCAACCAACCACCAATTAACCGTATTTCCCAAAAACTTATTGAAAACACCATGTTCCGTCTCGATCATAAAACTGCCCTCATCACTGGTGGCGGCAGCGGTATAGGAAAAGCAATCGCTACTTTATTTGCCCAACAAGGGGCCACCGTATACATCCTTGACCTCGATGAAAAAAACGCTTCCCAACTGGCAGACGAACTGACCAAAGCGGGATCAACAGCTTATTTCCGCAAATGTGATGTATCCCGGCAGGCGGAGGTAAGGCTGGTGGTTGAGAGCATTGCCACTGCCGGCCCCATTGATATCCTGATCAACAACGCCGGTGTGAGTCATATCGGCACCGCCGAAAGCACCTCAGAAGCCGATTTTGACCGGCTGGTCAAGGTTAATGTAAAAGGCATGTACAACATGCTGCACTGCGTCATCCCCCATATGAAAAAATCCGGGGGCTCCATCATCAATATGGCTTCCATTGCCGCCCTCGTAGGCATTCCTGACCGCTTTGCCTATTCCATGAGCAAAGGCGCCGTGATAGGTATGACCCTTTCCGTGGCCAAGGACTACCTGCCTTATAACATCCGTTGCAACTCCATTTCACCGGCCCGTGTGCACACGCCGTTTGTAGACGGCTTCCTGCAAAAGAATTATCCCGGCCGCGAACAGGAAATGTTCGACAAGCTGTCCAAAACCCAACCCATCGGCCGCATGGGCAAACCGGAAGAAATTGCCTCCCTCGCCCTCTACCTGTGCTCCAATGAAGCAAGTTTCATAACGGGTTGCGATTATCCTATTGACGGAGGGTTTACGAAGTTGAATAATTAGGACTCCGGTGGCAGCTCGAATTAACAGTAAGCAGGCATTTGCCAGTTTATATAATTGAACCCTGGCTGGTGGTATTCCATTCAGGAAAGGCCGGTTAGTGGTCTTGTGCCAGAACTTTGTAAAGGGCTAAATCAGCTGTACATGACGCAACAGGGCAGATCTGCAATTTTGAATAAGCAGCCACTTCAGGAATGAATAGCATGATCATATATCCTGGCTGGTAACACTGTAAAATGCATTGCAAAAGGTCAAGCTCACAAATACAGGGTCACGCTCACAAAAAAATTAGTCATAGGCAGGCCTAACGGATAACCCATTTGGCAAATCCCCAAAACCGACAAATCCTGACTCATCCAATCCGCTGACAATCATCGTTATATAAAGTGTATCCGTTAGCGTAACCTAACCTCCTCAGGATAATTTCCCTCCGATCGCCCGATGCCTCATTTTGCTCCTTCGCGTGTCCCCACTCTTTTGCTCTTGCGCTCCATCAACTAAAAAATTTTCGCAACAGCATTTTCCTACACCAAATTGTCTTACATTGTGTACGACCTGCCCCAAAGCTAATTGCACGCATGTGAAAAAAATTGCTGCCATATTATTCGCCGGCATTTTCCTCTTTAACTGGTATGGTTACCGGTTACTCACTTCCTACCTGCAACAGCGTGCCGATAAACATCTTGAAGCCCGCCTTGATCAACACGATTACGATCATGCGCAGCTGATCGAAATGCGTGTGCCGCTCAATATGCCCTATCAGACCTTATTGACTACCGGTTATGAACGCGTGAACGGGGAAATTGAAATCGACGGCATTCATTATAAATATGTAAAGCGAAAAATCGAAAACGGTGAGCTGGTGCTGCTATGCCTGCCCAACCAGGCAAAAATGCGCCTCGAATCCGTCAGTAACGATTTCTTCAAACTCGTAAACGATCTGCAAAATCCTGCTCAAAATAAAAATCAGCTACCGGGCCCATCTTCCAAAAACCCGGTCACAGAATACTGGCAACAGTTAAACGACTGGAGCCTGACCGCACCTGGCGGTATTACGCATGCATATATACGTTATACCACACATTTGCCAGCATCACCCGTCATCACCACACCCGCCCAACCTCCTGAGTNCTGAGGAGTTTTATCATCGCCTTTATTTTTAACNGATCGCATCAACAGCCTCTATAGCTGTAATTTTTTCCATTAATGTAATTACACCTATGCGTACGTTTTTGTGTGCAGTAACCCTGCTCATAACTATCTCGTCGTGCAAACAGGACTACGATAAAGTGTTGCACGACCCGGTATTATACAGCAACCTTACAGGCCGGCTCACCGAAGTAATGACCTATGATATCTTTTCCCCTCCCGTAGCCAGTCGCATTTACGCTTATGCTCACCTTGCTGCATATGAGGTGATGGTCCAGGGAGACAGCAATTATATTTCACTCAAAGGACAATTGAAGGATTTCAACGAAGTACCCCAACCGGAACCCGGTATGGAGATTGATTATCCATATGCCTCCATGATTGCACTGATGGAAGTAGGGAGAGCGCTTACCTTCTCCAAGGACCAAATCGACAGGATTGTAGATTCACTTACCGGGCTTGCCAAAAAACACGGCATGCCCAAAAAAATGAAGCAGGATTCGGAAGCCTTTGGTACCAAAGTGGCCAATGCGGTGCTGGCATGGAGCAAGTCTGATAATTATGCGCAAACACGCTCCGCCGCCAAATACACCGTGCCCAACGAAGATGGCAAATGGGTACCCACGCCACCTGCTTACATCGCCGCCGTTGAACCTGCATGGCGCACCATCCGCACCATTGCGCTCGACAGCAGCAATCAGTGCGCACCGCCACCGCCCGCACCGTACAGTCACCAGGAAGGAACGGAATTTTACAACTGGGCAAAGGAGGTGTATGATATAGGCAATAGTCTCACCGAAGAACAAAAAGCCATTGCCAATTTCTGGGATTGCAATGGTTTTAAAATGCATGTAGTAGGGCACACCATGTTTGCCACCAAAGCCATGACGCCCGGAGGTCACTGGATGGGCATTGTAGGTATTGTTTGCAAAGACCAGCAGGCAGACTTCAGCAAAACAATCTACGCCTACTCAACCGTAGCCTTTGCGCTGATGGACGCATTCATTTCCTGTTGGGATGCCAAATACACCTTCAACCTGGTACGCCCCGAAACCGTAATCAACAAATACATCGATCCGGAATGGAAGCCATTCCTGCAAACGCCGCCGTTCCCCGAATATACCAGCGGGCACTCGGAAATCTCCAGCGCTTCCGCTACCGTACTCGAACACATCTTCGGCCCCAACGTTGCCTTCCGCGATTCTACCGAACGCGCCTGGGGCTGGCCCGACCGGCATTTCAAATCTTTCCGCGAAGCAGCCAACGAAGCAGCTATCAGCCGCTTTTATGGCGGCATCCATTACCGCCGCAGCTGCGAAGTAGGAATAGAACAGGGCCTCCAGGTAGGCAACCACGTGCTGAGGAAACTGAAAATGAAAAAAGAGCCTGATATACAACTGGCAGGCAAATAAGTGCCCCGCCTTTGTACGGTAGCTTATTTCTTCCTAAACATGTTGATTGAATGCTATCCAAAACACACTCATTATGAAAAAACTTATCATTCTCGCTATAGTAATTGTTGTTGCACAGGAAGCGCTTGCACAGGGTTGTGTGGCTGTTCGCAGCACCGGGGCTTTTTGCACCCGGCCAGACGCTGTTCAGGCAAAACAGGAAGGCTGGCAGCTGAACATGAATTATCGCTATTTCCGCTCTTTCCGCCATTTCCGTGGCGATCATGAAGAAAAAGAAAGACTGGAAAAAAATACTGAAGTGATCAACTGGGCGCATGCGCTTGACCTGGCGCTCGTGCGCAATTTCAACAGCCGCTGGTCACTGGCTATAAACCTGCCGGTATTGTCAAACGTACGGTCATCCATGTACGAACATGGCGGCAATGGTAATGGTCAGAATGGTCGCCATAAAACACGTTCATTCGGCATTGGCGACCTGCGCATTACCGGTTATTACTGGCTGTTGGACCCGGCAAAAAGTATGAAAGGGAACATCCAGGTAGGGCTGGGTTTAAAACTTCCTACCGGTGATTACCGCTACATGGATTATTTCATAAAGAATGACAGCACCAAACTGCTCGGCCCGGTTGACCAATCCATTCAACTGGGCGATGGTGGAACCGGCTTCACCACAGAAGTGAATGCTTTTTACAACTTTACCCATCACTTTGGTCTGTACGCCAACTTTTACTACCTCTTTAACCCGCGCGAACAGAATGGCGTTTCTACCTCACGCGGCGGACCAACCGCTCCGTCCAGTATTGAAAACGGTAGTGATGTGATGAGCGTGCCCGACCAGTATATGGCACGCCTGGGCGCCAATTACACGATCAACCGCTTCAGCATTTCCGGTGGTTTACGCCTCGAAGCAGTGCCCGCTGAAGACCTGATCGGCGGCAGCAACGGCTTCAGAAGGCCCGGTTATATTCTTTCTGCTGAACCCGGCATCACATACCAATTCAATAAAGCTACCGTGTTCGCTTCTGTACCTGTTGCCATCAAACGCGATCGCGTGCAGAGCGTGCCTGACAAAATCAGAACGGCTTTGACCGGTAATTATACCCAGGGCGACGCCGCTTTTGCCGATTACCTGATCAATGTAGGATGCTCTTTTAAACTTTAATATGGAAAGGTTCACCGCAGAGCAGCAATGCCTGTAAGGTTTGCTACGCTGCCATTCCGTGTAGCAAACCTTACAGGTTTCTCTCTGCATTTGTACACCGCTGGGGCAAAACCTGCATACTCCATTAAATTATTTATTGCCTGGCATTCACCAGCCGGGCGCCATTAACTATTAAATCACCTGATATGAATATGTTACCGGCAAAGTGCCCCATCTGCACTTTGTTGATCATTGTGGTTCTTTCCGGGTCCTTACCACTGAAAGCGCAAACTGACCTTGATGCGCTGATGATGAATAAAAATAAATTGTGCGCCGGTTTTATGTATGTGCATAATAGTTGGGATGAATACTGGGAAGGAACATTCAAACGCGACAATCAAAATCTCGGCACGGTCACAACGCAAATGATAGGCGTGATGGGTGCTTACGGTATCACCAACAAAGTAAATCTTATCTTCTCCCTGCCTTATGTAAAAACCAAAGCCTCTGCAGGCACTTTCAGCGGTCTCGATGGTATCCAGGACCTCTCCCTCTTTGGTAAATGGCAGGCCGCTAAATGGAAAGCCGGTAAAGGATATATTACCCTGTTTGGCGTTGCCGGCATTTCTTTTCCCGTTTCCAACTACACTGCCGATTACCTGCCGTTCTCTATCGGGCTGGAAAGCAAAACCCTCTCGCTGCGTGTAATTACCGATTATAATATCAGCAAGAGCGCAATCTGACGGCGCTGATCAATAGTTTTTTAGGAATTTCCTATTGTTGGTTATCGACATCCTGTTTCTACAGGATGTTTTTTTATATTTATAAAGGGCGATGAGGTGCTGTAACTTAAACAACCCGGTTATGAAAAAACGTTGCATTTTTCTGATCTGTTATGTTTATTTGTGCTTACCTATCATGGCGCAAGCACCCCAAACCCCCGACAAAATTTATGGAGAGCTGTTTCATGCTGTCCAGATGAACCGCGTGTTTGCAGATGGGAAAACCTTTGTCGACTGCATTCCCCTTCGTTCTCCCCAGGCCATTATGGAAGATTATCACCGGTTAAAGCGCAGTGATAGTTTCAATTTGAAACAATTTGTAGAAGCCAATTTTCAATTACCCCGCACACCACAACTCAACTATGTTACGCGGGAAAAAGATGTGGTAATGCACATCAAAAATCTCTGGGGCGTATTACGCCGTGAACCTGACTCCGTTGTCGAAGGAAGTTCCCTGTTGCCTTTGCCCTATCCGTATATAGTGCCCGGAGGTCGTTTCCGCGAAATTTATTACTGGGATTCTTATTTCACGATGCTGGGCTTGAGAGAAAGCGGCGAAGTGCGCATGATTGAAAATATGGTAAACAATTTTGCCTGGATGATTGACCGCTATGGTCATATTCCCAATGGCAATCGCACGTATTACCTCGGCCGTTCCCAACCACCATTTTTTGCATTGATGGTAGAATTGCTGGCCGAAATCAAAGGTGATTCCACCTATGCAAAATACCTGCCTGCATTGAAGCAGGAGCATGCATTCTGGATGGATGGCGCTGCACAACTGAAACCCGGCCAGGCTTATCGTCGCGTTGTACATCTCGGTGATGGTATTATACTGAACCGTTATTACGACGACAGCGTGGCGCCGCGCCAGGAAAGCTATCGCGAAGATGTAGAAACTGCTGCCCGCTCAGGCAGAAACAAAAATGAAGTGTACACCCACCTGCGGGCTGCAGCAGAAAGCGGCATCGACTTCAGCAGCCGCTGGTTTAAAGACGGGAAAAACCTCACCACCATTCACGTAACTGATTTTATACCCGTAGACCTCAATGCCCTCTTGTATAAACTGGAACTCACCATTGCCAAAGCTGCACTGATCAATGGCGATGACAGTCTCAGTCGTGTATTCATTGAAAAAGCAGACCGGCGCCAGGCAGCCATTGACAGGTTCTGCTGGAACAAGCAGTTGAAATACTATACTGATTACAATTGGAAAACAAAGCAGGTGTCCAATGCAGTCACGCCTGCCGGCATGTACCCGTTTTGTGTGTTTGTAAAAAATCCCGATTACCTCAGTCTGCTGGCGCGACAAGCCAGTGAACAGGTACGTGAAAAATTGTTGCAACCGGGCGGCATCCGGGCCAGCGCTGTCGTTACCGGCGAACAATGGGATGCGCCCAATGGTTGGCCGCCACTGGTATGGATGACCATCTGGGGGCTCGACCGTTGTGGTCAGCGCCAATTGGCCAGGGATATTGCCACCCGATGGATCAAACTGAATATCGACGTATTCAACCGTACCGGCAAACTCATGGAAAAGTACAATGTTACCGATCTCAACCTCGAAGCAGGCGGCGGCGAATATCCGTCACAGGACGGCTTTGGCTGGACGAACGGTGTGTTGTACCTGCTGATAAAAAAATATGGACGCCCGGAAGATTAACGGGCAACTATTATTCCATTGAACCACACAACCAATTGACCACATGAAAGTATTCCCCGCCTTTGTATTGTTGTTCTTTTTACAGGCATCCTTATTTGCGCAAAACCAAACTGCATCCTTTCCCAAAGATTTTATAGGCGTATGGAAAGGCAAGCTCGACTGGTATAGGGCAGGAGATACAGCAGCGCGTAAGATCGATATGGAATTGCATATCCTGCCTTCCAAAGACACCGCCGGACAATACACCTGGCGCCTGGTATACGGCAAGCCGGGCGAAGACAACAGGCCCTATATTTTAAAACAGGCAGATACCACCGGCACCCATTGGGTAATTGATGAACTGAATGGAATCGTACTGGACCAATACTGGATCGGTAACCGGTTTTATGGTTCGTTTACGGTGCAGAACACTACGATCGTCAACTGCTATTATCTCGAAAAAGAAAACCTTATTGCAGAATTTATCAGCTGGCCTGCCAAACCTGTTGCCACCACGGGCAAAGGCAATGAGGACGCTCCTTTTGTAGACAGTTACAACATAAGAAGTTTACAGCGGGCCGTCCTGAAAAGGCAGTAAGCAAAAGCCCGAATGATTGCTACCATCATTCGGGCCTTCCGGCTGCTGGTCTTTCCAGAGCTTCCTGTTTCCACATCTGCCAGCTGTGGGTCTTTTCAAAATTCTTTTTTCTGTAACTGCCAACTGCCGGCTTTTCATAGCTGCAGGTTTCAGCCCCTCCTTTTCAGACAGGCAGGCTCAGGGTTTATTGTTGAATCACCGGTATCATTCCGCGTATACCCATATCAGTTATAGTTTCTCCTTTCGTGGGCTCCCATTTTCCGTCCTGCACCACTTCTACCCATTCAAAACTCTTGTTGGTAGAGAAGGATACTTCCACCACTATGTCCTGTTGTTCTTTCCCGGTAATGGTAAGTTTGCCGGGCGTAAACGCGCCGGTTACCACGCAGGAGCCGGGTGGTATGGGAGAAGTATTGAATATAGGATTTACCACAGTGGTTGCCCCTTCAGGAGCCTGCCCGGTGGTGGCAAACTTGAAGGAAACAGGAGGCAATGAATTTGTGATCAGGGTATAAAAGCCCCAGAAACCTTGCTTTTTATTTTCATTGACAGTGATGGTAGAATCACCTACGGTAAATTCTTTGATGTAGGTATTGTATCCAATAAATCCGGCGATTGACCCGGTAAATTCTTTTTTAACCGTGATAGGGCCAACAGTAGTATCTACCAGGAAACTTACGTCTGCTGCCTGGTACGATATGGAAACGCGCAGCCATTCATAATCGCCCGGCTTGATAGCCTTGATGGGTACCGTCAGGAACACCGAATCATGTTGCACCAACACGGCTTTTTCAAAATCAATGGCAGAATCGCCACCGGCTGTGGTCTCTGCCGCACGGTACAGAATATCGCCCATACCCAGCGGCGTGGTGGCATTGGGCGCCAGTTCTATATAATGCGCGCTCATGGCGGTCATCTTCGGACTTTGCGCAGCATGTCCCGGCGCCACATCGGCAGGTTCACCCAAATTGTTCAGCCGCACCTGGGTTGAATCAAACTTGAATTTGAATATCAGCTTTGCCTCCGTGGGAGGATCAAAGGTGGCTTCTGTTTTCTTGCAACTGGTGCCAAGCAAGAAACCAGCTATACCCAATAAAAGTAATTTGTTTTGCATGCGGTTGTGGTTTCAAGACAATTATCAAAACGTTTCACCAATACCAAAAATTGCTCAATAAAAAGGGCCGGAATGGTTACTGGTTGCAGGTCATATGGTTATGTGATGGCCCTGTTGTCATATGTCCGTTTAACAATACCCCCCTCAGTTCCCTGATCACGCATTATCTTCGCGAAAATTTTTTGTAATGGTAAAACAATTGCTCCTCTTCCTTACCTGTACCATCCTGCTGGCTGCCTGTACGCCCAACAACATTACTGAAGACAACAGCCTGAAAAAGTATTTCGATGAAAACCAGGTAACCGGTTGCTTCGGCCTGTTCGACAACCAGAAAGGAGAGTTTACCATTTATAACGTACCTCGCTTTACCGACAGCGCCTACCTGCCTGCATCCACGTTCAAAATAGTGCTTTCACTGATCGGCGTGGAAACTAAACTGATGGTAGATAGCAGTGCCGTTATCCGTTGGGACAGCGTGCCCAGTGGCCGCACGGAATGCGACCGGGATATGAGCATGAACCAGGCCTTCCGCACCTCTTGTCCCAACTGGTACCAACAACTGGCACGCCGCATTGGCAAAGACACCATACAACACTGGCTCGATACCCTGGGCTATGCCGGGCGTTATGATACCTTCAGAATCGGCAATAATCCCGAAACTTTCTGGCTCGATAATTCAGCCAAAGTAACGGCCGATGAACAAATGGGACTGGTAAAAAGATTGTACTTCGACCAGTTGCCTTTTCTCAAACGCAGCCAGCGCGTGGTGCGGGAAATGATGTTGCAGGAAGACAACGCCAACTACAAACTGAGCTATAAAACAGGCTGGGGCACCACTGAAAAAGATCATTCATTGGGTTGGATCATAGGCTGGATTGAAGAAAACAATCATCCTTACTTTTTTGTGCTGCAGATCGAAACCCCGGACAAAAATGCCGACATTGCTGCTATTCGACTGAAAATGCTGAAAGATATACTGGCACAGCTCGGATTTTTCCAGGGAAAGAAATAAAAAGCGCACCTGGCAGTACAGTTATACGCAGATAATTAAATATTGCTGCATTCCCGTGAAACACCCTGCCGTTTAATCTTTGGCTTTTCTTTTGCTATTACCTGTTGGTAAATTGTAGTCAGGATTACCCAATCATTCATGTTCCGCTTCCAGCACATAGAATCACTGACCGGCCTCGCAGTCATCCCCCTGCTGGTGGCGCTGTTTTATCTGTTACTCACGTGGAAAAAGAAAACCAAACGCCGCATAGGCAACGAAAAACTGGTCAATGAACTGACCCGCAATTATTCTTCCCGCAACTTTCTGATCAAATTCATACTGGTTACGACAGCCATTGCTTTCGTAATTGTTGGTATAGCCAACCTGCAGCAACCGGGCGCTATGGAAAATATCCAGCGCAAGGGCGTAGATGTGGTGCTGGCAATAGATGTGAGCAAGAGTATGCTGGCAGAAGACATCAAACCCAACCGCCTCGAAAGAGCGCGCCAGGTTGTGTACAGGCTGATGGAACAAATGCCCAACGACCGGATAGGCCTGGTGTTGTTTGCCGGCAGGGCTTACCTGCAAATGCCATTAACCACCGACCATACTGCCGCCCGCATGTACGTACAACAGGCCGGCCCCGATGTAGTGCCCACGCAGGGAACTGTAATAGCCGATGCCCTGCGCATGAGCAATGCGGCCTTCAACAGCAAGGAACGGAAATTCAAATCCATCATACTGATTACTGATGGTGAAGACCACGACCCCGATGCGCTTCCGCTGGCACGACAACTCGTTAACGAAGGCGTCATGATCAACACCATTGGCATCGGTTCTTCGCAAGGCGCTCCTATTATCGATCCTGTTACCAAAGAATACAAAAGAGACGACCATAACAATGTTGTAGTATCCAAACTCAATGAAAATATACTGCAACAGCTCGCAGCCGCTACCAAAGGCGTATACGTGCATCTGGACGATGTAAACACAACGGTAGATAAAATCATCAACCAGTTGGGCACTATTGAGGCCACCGCCCTGGAAGACGATGCATTTCGCGACTACAAGAGCTATTTTCAATGGTTTCTTGCGGCTGCATTGTTATTGCTGCTGATTGAATTTTTCATTCCCGAACGAAAATTCAGCACCATATGAAAAAACGATTGGTCATAGGGATGATGTTATCCGTAGCAATGGCGCTGAAAGGATATGCGCAGGATGACCAGAAAACCATTCGCAACGGCAATCGCCTGTACAAGGAAGGTCAGTATGAGCAGGCGCAATCGCTGTACCAACAGGCGGCCACCAATAGTCCTTCGAATGCGGTTGCCCGTTATAACCTGGGCAATGCCCTGTATCGAAACAACCAGTTTGCTGATGCAGAAAAGGAATTTGATGCCGCCATTACTGCCGCGCCTGATAAAGCATTAGCACAAAAAGCATGGTACAACAAAGGCCTTGCCTTAATAAAACAAAAAAAGCTGGAAGAAAGCATCGAGGCCTGGAAAGAGGCGCTGCGCCTTGATCCCACGGATGAAGATGCAAGAGCCAATTTACAAAAAGCCTTGTCGGAACTGAACAAACAAAAACAAAACCAGCAGCAACAACAGCAGCAGCAAAAACAGCAACAAAATCAGCAACAACTGCAACGCCAGCAGCAAAGCAAACTCGACCGGCGTAAAATTGAGCAATACCTCGAATCGCTGCGCCAGAAGGAGCAGGAAGTGCACCGGAAAATAAAAGAAAACCGCAGCCGCTCCGTGAACAGGCCGGAAAAAGACTGGTAACGATTACTTGTATTGCAAACAACAGTTATAACCGACCATAAGGTCCGCATCATAGCAAGACAAGAAATGTTACCATTGAAACCATGTACCGGGCCCGAACTGCGCATACTCCGGGCATAATAGCAAGAATTGTTATCACAAAATCATCTTACGACGGCACTTGTTGCAGGACAGAAAGGTTTTATTCCCGTTAATGTACTATAAGCAGTCAACTTTATTTGCCGCCATTTGTCTAATTTGCAGGGTATTGTAAACCACGCAATGTATTGTAATTCATTAACAACAGGATCCCGCCTCAAAACAAGGGAAGTGTCCATTGGCCACCTCCTTATGGGCAACCTGCACCCGGTACGCATCCAGACCATGACCACTACAGATACCATGGACACCATGGGCACCGTGGCACAAACAATTCGCTGCATAGAAGCCGGCGCTGAACTGGTACGCATCACGGCGCCCAGCAAAAAGGAAGCTGAAAACCTGCTGAACATCAAAAATGAATTACATAAACAGGGATATAAAACGCCGCTGGTGGCAGATATTCATTTCACGCCCAATGCGGCGGAAATTGCTGCCCGCATCGTTGAGAAAGTGCGCGTGAATCCCGGCAATTACGTGGATAAGAAAAAATTTCAGCAGCTCGATTATTCCGACGCTGAGTATGCCGCAGAAATTGAACGTATCCGGGAACGGTTTACCCCCCTGGTAAAAATCTGTAAGGAATACGGCACTGCCATGCGCATCGGCACCAATCATGGTTCGCTCAGTGATCGCATCATGAGCCGCTATGGCGATACGCCTATGGGCATGGTGGAAAGCGCTATGGAATTTTTGCGCATTGCCCGCGATGAAAACTATCACAATATTGTGCTGAGCATGAAAGCCAGCAATCCGCTGGTAATGGTACAGGCCTACCGCCTGCTGGTAGATACCATGCTGAACGAATTTGGTGAATGCTACCCCCTTCACCTGGGCGTTACTGAAGCCGGTGATGGCGAAGATGGTCGCATTAAATCTGCCATTGGCATCGGCACCCTGCTGGAAGATGGCCTGGGCGATACCATTCGCGTGTCGCTCACTGAAGACCCCGAATTTGAAATTCCCGTATGCAAAGACCTGGTGAAGAAATACCAAATTCGCCATACGCAACAGGAAATTCCCCAGGTGATCAGCCTTCCCTATTCCCCCTATGAATACAAGAGAAGGGAAACACACGCTGTAAGTAACATTGGCAGTGGTTACACGCCCGTGGTAGTAGCAGATTTCAGCAAAGCAGCATCCATTACCCCTACCGATCTTACGGTTATCGGATATACCTACGATGCATCCACCGATAAATGGACCATTCACGATGCCGCAGCCGATTATTTATATACCGGCAACCAGGTATTGTCATTTGCTTTGCCCGGCACCGTGAAAGTGATCTGCAATTACGCCACCTGGTTACAGCATCCCGATAAAGAAAAATATTTTCCACTGTTTAACGTTGATGAATACCTGAAACACACCGACCGCTCTCCGGTGCTCAATTTCATTGCGGTAGATACTGCCACGCCACAGGCAGCCCAGGTTATGCAGGCAATGCGGCGCGATAAGACGGCTGTGCTCTGCGTACAATCTTCCGATGCCTTGCCCATGCACTCGGTACGCAGGTTCATAATTGAGTTGATGAACCAGGGTATAACGGCGCCGGTTGTGTTGTGTGTGCATAGCGAAGATGCCACCATCGATGAACAACTGATACATTTCTCCGCCGAAAGCGGCGCCCTCCTGCTCGACGGTATGGGTGATGGCATTTGGCTCACCAACAATCCAGATAGGATCAGCAACCTGAAAGTGAGCGGCAGAACCTATCTCGAAACAAAGAACAATTACCAGTTTCTCAACAATACCTCTTTCTCCATTTTACAGGCAACGCGCACGCGCATTTCAAAAACGGAATACATTTCCTGCCCCTCCTGCGGCCGTACGCTGTTTGATTTGCAGGAAACCACGGCCAAAATCCGCGCAGTGACCCATCATCTCAAAGGCGTAAAAATTGCCATTATGGGATGCATAGTGAACGGCCCCGGTGAAATGGCCGATGCAGATTTTGGTTACGTTGGCAGCGGTCCCGGAAAGATTACACTATACAAAGGCAAAGAAGTGGTGAAGCGGAATGTTGATAGCGCCGTTGCCGTAGACGAACTCATCAACCTCCTCAAAGAAAACGGGGCCTGGAGAGATCCAATGTGATGATGCACCAATGCAGACATTTCAAAGTATGTTGAAACTTTCTGCCAACCCGGTTGTTAATTTTCAAAAATGCTAATTTGCTTATTAAAAAGTGAACCGCATAGACCGTCTTCACGCTATTCTGACCCACTTGCAAAGCAAGAAAAGGGTTACAGCGCAGGAACTGGCCGATCGCTTCAACATCAGCCTGCGTACGGTGTATCGCGATGTAAAAGCACTTGATGAAAGCGGCGTGCCGGTAATTGGCGAAGCAGGCAGCGGCTATTCCATTATGGAAGGTTATCGCCTGCCGCCAGTCATGTTTACCCAGGAAGAAGCCGCAGCATTGATCATGGGCGCCAAGCTGGCGGAACGCATGACCGATGCTTCTGTAAAAAAACACTTCGACGCAGCCCTCTATAAAATAAAAGCAGTACTGCGCAGTACCGATAAAGACCATATAGAAAATCTCGACGAACATATTGCCGTATATCGCCCACGCGTGTTCAAGGAAGAATCCTCCAGTCAATACCTGGCCGCCTTGCAAAAAGCCATTGTAGATAAAAAAGCAATTTTTATCCGTTACCACTCTTTGGACGAGCAACTGACTGAACGGGTGGTAGAACCCATTGGCCTTTGCTATTACTCCCAGAACTGGCACCTGATTGGCTGGTGCCGTATGCGGCAGGATTACCGCGATTTTCGTGTAGACCGCATCCAGCGATTGCAGTTGAAGGATGAAAGTTTTGAAAAAAAATCGCACCCCACACTCCGGGAATATATAGACAGTTATATCAACGCGCACGACCTGCACGAAGTAACGGTGCTTTTCCACAAAAAAGTGCTCCGCTACATCAGGGACCAGAAATATTATTACGGTTTCGTGCGCGAAGAAGATGCGGGCGAATATATGCGTATGCATTTCGTCATCAGTTCCTGGCATTCTTTCGGCCGCTGGCTCCTCATGTTTACCGATTGCGTGCGTGTAGAATCTCCTGCTGCCATGAAAGAAACGATGGAAAAACTGGTGGCGGAGTTAAAGAGCGTTTACCAATAAGCGGGCCAAAACCGGCCATTGTGTAACGAAACCAGGGCAAGGAATGCATGGGTGAATTGGCAATACTACCAAATTCTATCCCTGCTGACATAAGGTTGTCACTACCCGGTTGTTGATTTGCTTTAAATCACTCTTTGAGCAATTATATTTCATTCACAATTAAACGATAATACCATGATTCGCACCATTTCCGATTTCCAGGAAAGATGGAAGAATGAATCCGATGCCACAATCAACATTTTCCGTCACCTTACCGACGAATCCTTGTCTGCAAAAGTGCATCCCGATACCCGAACCCTCGGGCGGCTGGCTAATCACCTCATTGAAACCATTTATGAGTTTGGTCACAAGCTGGGGCTTGGGCTACAAGAACAGCATATTGTATACAAGTCTGTAGCCGAACTCACAGCAGCGTATGAAGCTGTCTCCAATCAATTCCTGCAGGCAGTGACGCAACAATGGAACGATTCCTCACTCCTTAATGAAGTAGAAATGTATGGTGAACCCTGGAAAAATGGCCTATCATTATATAATCTCATCGCACACCAGGTACACCATCGCGGACAAATGACTACGCTCATGCGCCAGGCAGGATTGCGTGTTCCGGGCATATACGGGCCCAGCCGCGAAGAATGGGTAGCCTACAATATGCAACCGCAGGAGTAAGGGACCACGGCCGGCCCGGCAGTATGCTCCCGCAGGTAAGTCGGCGGTGCGCTCCTGCGGCGGTTATGGTGTTGCCCATTCCAGGGCAATGAACTTTTGTACTGCAACAAACTTCCACTCGCTGTACCTCCAGATACCTCTCCATCCCCCGCTGGCGCGGACCACTCCATCCACGCAACATACTCACCGGGGCAAGTTCGTGCTAGCGCCCCCGCAAGCGGGGATGGATTGGCATCCTGGTGTACCTATAAAAAAAATGGTTACTGTAGCAAGCATGTAATCCAATTTTTGCTCACCAACATTTTGCTTTCATGTAAAAAGAGATGGCATGCAAGTAAGAATACATCCGGCTGTAATGGTGCTAACGCGATCGTACAGAACCACGCTGAAGGAATTGCACCAATTCACCCATGTGTCGCAGGAACTCTATGCAGAAGCGGCAGGCAAAGCGCTCGTCAGCGGACCTGTATACTGGGTCTATCGTGGTGCCGACGGCCATCCGGATACGCTTTTTACCCTCGACATTGCATTGCCCATACAGGGATTTTTCAACACCGAAAAATCTACCATACGCGAACTGCCGGCATTCAAAGCCGTGGTATGCCGCCACGAAGGCCCCTGGGAACAACTGCCATCCACATACGAAAAAATAATGGAGTTCGTGGAAAAGTATAAAATTCCCATCCGCGATGAATGCCGGGAATTATATATCAATGTAGATTTTCAGCAGCCATCGAACAATATAACAGAAGTACAGGTGGGGGTGGTATAGTTTACTTTACACAACCCTTGTTCCTTCTTCCACCTGCGTTACATACACATCCGGCGTTTTGCCAAAGCGGGCAGCAAAAGCCTGTTGTATGCGCGAAGTAAAAGCTTCCACCTTGTTGGCTTGTACAATGTTGATGGTGCAACCGCCGAAACCTCCGCCCATCATGCGTGCACCGGCCACTTCGGGCATACCACGTGTTTCATCTACCAGGAAATCCAGTTCAGGACAACTCACTTCATACAACTTGCTCAATCCGTCGTGCGTGGCATACATCAAAGCGCCAAACGCGGCCAGGTCGCCTTTTTGCAGGGCAGCGCAACCGGCCAGCAAGCGTTCCTTTTCATTTACCACATACGAACAACGGTTATACACCACCGGTGGCAATTCGTTTTTATGGGCATCGAGTTGTGCAGGTTCAATGCCCCGCAGGGTGGTAATGCCGGGGTAATGTTGCTTCAACAACTGTACACCTTCTTCGCATTGCTGACGGCGTACATTGTATTCCGAGCCGGCCAGCGAATGGCTTACCATACTGTTCACCAGCACAATCTTGTATCCGGGAAAATCAAATGGAATGTATTCATATTCCAGGCTGCGGCAATCCAGTTTCATTACATGCCCCTTCTTGCCGTGCAGACTGGCAAACTGGTCCATAATACCACATTTTACGCCTACGAACGTATGTTCTGTTTTTTGCCCGATGAAGGCGAGGTCCATCCGGCTATGGCCCAGTTGAAACAATTCGTTCAGGGCAAATCCATACGCAGAACACAGGGCAGCAGAAGAACTCATACCGGCGCCCACGGGAATATTGCCATCAATCAGCACATCGGCGCCGCCAATCTTTTTACCCTGCTGCTGGATATGGTACGTAACGCCCAGCAGGTAGTTCATCCAGCCCGAACGGGGAGCTGTATTGTTTACAGGAAAAGAATAACTTTCTGCAAACTGGTTGGCGTATACATTGATCTCCTCACTGCCATTGGCTGCAATGGCCACGTATATACATTTGTCAACTGCGCCGGGCAGTACAAATCCTTCGTTGTAATCTGTATGTTCCCCAATTAAATTTACTCTTCCGGGTGCGGCAATAATCAGTGGTTCTCTGTTGTATCGTTGCCTGAATGCTTCCCTTAATTGTTCTACCATGGTTAAGTACGAATAGTTGGTTGTAAATAATGCACAATGGCCAATCCAGAGGCAAGCCTGCAAGATAGTGAAACCGGTAAAAAACTTTCCATACAATCAACCCTATCACCACAATAACAAGGCATGGACCTACGCTCCCTGGCAGAAAATGCAAGCATGAATCCGGCCCGAAACTTTTACAGCCGGGTTTTCGCCGCATTGAATGAAAACGAGTAAATTGCCACAAATAATGCCGATTATGAGATTCCTGAAATACATGTTTGTAACCATATGCTGCCTGGTGGCTGTAGGTTGTTTTGAAGTAGACGAAGTAATTACCATTAATGAAGACGGCAGCGGGGTGTATAACTCCAAAATGGACATGAGCCAGCTGCTGATATTGATGGAGAGCTTTGCCGGTGAAGAGGGACTGAAAAGTCAGGGGCTTGACAAGATTATCGATACCACCATCCGACTGGGTAGCCTGCTGGATAGCGTAAAAGATATAAGCGACGATCAAAAAGACCTGCTCAAGAGCGGCACAATGAGCCTGAAAATGAATTATGAAGAACAGGTCTTTAAATTCACCATGGATGTACCTTACAAAAGCCAGGACAACCTGCAGCAGTTGTTACAGGGTGGCGGTAACGGCACCAGCGCACTGGCCCAGGTACTCAAACAGGCTTTTCAAAAGCCCGGTGAAAGCAGCGCTTCCGCACCCGCTGGCGACCCTCAGTTAGGTGATGTAGGAGCCATTTATGATGTGACGATCAAAAACGGGCTGATCAGCAAAAAGCTGAATGAGGAAAAAGCAAAAGCATTGTTCGATAATCCCGAAATACAGCAATTAAAACAAATGAGCAGCGCTGGTATGGAACTGCTGTATACCACTACCATCCATTTGCCCAGGCCTGTCAAAAATGTTGACAATGCTGTGCTGAAATTGTCTGACGACAAGAAAACAGTTACGTTGAAATACAACCTGCTGGACCTGATAGAAGATCCATCCAAATATTCCTATACCATTGAATATTAGCCGGAGTTTACACAATGATAGCAGCAAGGGTGGTAGGGTATAGTTGCTGCTGCATCGCTGTACACCTTTAAACGCTATGCAAAAAACAGACTTCCTTGTTATTGGCTCGGGCATTGCCGGGCTTACGTTCGCTATAAAAGCTGCACAAAAATTTCCCGATAAGAAAGTACTTGTCATTACCAAAACCATAGCCGACGAAACCAACACCAAATATGCGCAGGGTGGCGTTGCCGGCGTAACGGATTTTGAAAAAGACAGTTTCGAGAAACACATCGAAGACACCCTCATTGCCGGCGATGGGTTGTGCAACCGGCAGGTAGTGGAAATTGTGGTGAAAGAAGGCGTTGACCGCATCCATGAAATGATCAGTTGGGGCGCACAGTTCGATAAGGAGGCCGATGGTGATTATAAACTCGGCAAGGAAGGCGGCCATAGCGAATACCGCATACTCCATCACAAAGATGTGACCGGTCGGGAAATGGAGCGCGCCCTGCTCGAAGCAGTGGCAAAATGCAAAAACGTTGAGATCATCAAACATTGTTTTGTTATTGATCTCATCACCCAGCACCACCTGGGTTACCTCGTTACCAAATCAACCCCTGACATCGAATGTTATGGCGTATATGCGCTGAACCTCGTTACCCACCAGATTGAAAAGATTCTCGCCCCGGTTACCGTACTGGCCACCGGCGGCAACGGGCAGGTGTACCGCTCTACTACCAACCCGCATATTGCCACCGGTGATGGCGTAGCCATGGTGTACCGCGCCAAAGGCAGAATTGAAAACATGGAGTTCATCCAGTTTCATCCCACGGCACTGTATGAACCGGGCATGCGCGGACAGGCTTTCCTGATCACCGAAGCCGTGCGCGGCGATGGCGGCATCCTGCGCAACAAACCCGGCGAAGCATTTATGCAACGCTACGACAGTCGCGGCGACCTGGCGCCCCGCGACATTGTGGCCCGCGCCATAGACAGTGAAATGAAAATAACCGGTACCGAACATGTATACCTTGATGTGCGGCATATTCCGCTGAACAAATTCATTGAACACTTCCCCAACATCTATGAAAAATGCAAGTCGATAGGCATTGATGTGTCAAAAGACATGATCCCTGTGGCGCCCGCAGCGCACTACAGCTGCGGCGGTATTAAAACGGATGAATGGGGAAGAACTTCCATCCGCAATTTGTATGCGGCAGGCGAATGCGCCAGTACCGGGCTGCATGGCGCCAACCGCCTGGCCAGCAATTCATTGCTGGAGGCCATGGTGTTTGCCCACCGCTGCTTTACCGATGCTGCGGAAAAAATTCAGAAAATTGACCCGGCAAAAGCCTGGCGAACCGACATTCCGGACTGGAACGCCACCGGCACATCCGACCCCCGCGAAATGATCCTCATCACGCAAAGCCTGAAAGAACTGCAATCGGTGATGAGCGATTATGTAGGTATCGTGCGCACCAACACCCGCCTGGCCCGCGCCGCCAAACGACTCGACCTCTTATGGGAAGAAACAGAAGCATTGTACCAAACCACCACACTCTCCCCACAATTGCTGGAGTTGCGCAACATGATCACCGTAGGCTATTTGATTGTAAAATGTGCGCAGTTCAGGAAAGAAAGCCGTGGTTTGCACTATAACACGGACTATCCATATAAAAGCCAGTTACTGCAGAATATCGTATTGTAACGGCTGCCATGCAGGAGTGGTCATTACCTTTACGCTGATATGAACGAACAAAGAAAACCAGTCACAACACATAACAACAGCACTGTTCAGGCGATGATCTTTGCAGCGGGACTGGGTACACGCTTCAAACCCTGGACCGACAGTCATCCCAAAGCACTGGCAGTTATTAACGGGAAAAGTTTGTTGCAACGGAATATTGAATACCTGCAACAATACGGCATCACCGATGTGGTGGTAAACGTACATCACTTTGCCGGCCAGCTATTGCAGGCCATCGAAACAAACAAAGGCTGGGGAAGCCGGATAAGGATTAGCGATGAAACAACAGCATTGCTGGAAACAGGTGGCGGACTAAAAAAAGCAGCCCCGCTGTTTACAGCAGATACCATTGTAGTAATCAATTCCGATATTCTTACCGATCTCGACCTGGGCAGCATGATGGAATTTCATCATGCGCATCAACCATTGGCCACCCTGGCCGTGAGCCATCGCTCCACTTCCCGGTACTTTTTGTTCGATTCCGATAACAGGTTGTGTGGCTGGCGCAATACAAAAACCGGTGAAGAAAAGATCCGGCGCACCGGCACCTCCTGTATACAAATGGCGTTTAGCGGTATACACGTATTCAATAAATCATTACTGCAACGCATAGAACGGGAGGGAAAATTTTCCATCGTAGACGTGTACCTTGACCTTGCCACTTCGGAAAAAATTATCGGTTATGATCATACCGGCTCCAGGTTTATTGATGTAGGCAAGCCGGAAGCCGTAGCCATTGCCGAAAAACTCTTCCCCTGACCCCTGCTTCCTTTCCGCTTCTTTCTTCATTCTTCTTACCTTGTGTACATGTCCCGAATACTCATCCTCTTCGCACATCCCGTGCTGGAAAAGTCGCGGGTGCAGAGCCGCCTGGTGGCGCATACGCAACACCTTGAGGGCGTCACTTTCCACGACCTGTACGAAGCTTATCCCGATTTCGATATCGATGTGAAGAAAGAACAGCAGCTCCTGCTGGAACACGATATCATTATCTGGCAACACCCGTTTTACTGGTATTCCTGTCCGGCCATTATCAAACAATGGCTCGATCTGGTGTTGGAACACGGATGGGCCTATGGGTCGAAGGGAAAAATGCTAACCGGAAAATGGGCCTTCAATGTAATCACTACGGGAGGGGCTGCCAAGGCATACAGCCCTTCAGGACATAATCGCTTTACCATCCGGCAACTGCTCGCCCCGTTTGACCAGACGGCTTACCTGTGCAATATGCAATACCTGCCGCCTTTTGCCATAATGGGTACGCACCGGCTCAACACTGCCGATATTGAATTGCATGCTGTTCAATATGAACAGCTGCTGGTTGCCCTGCACAACGACCGCATCAGCGAGGCGGAATGGAAAAGCGTAACATATTTAAACGATCTGATCCCCCTGCCCCAAAGCGTCATGGATTGATCTTGCCATATTGATCAAACCAATGGTAATCTTTTAAATGGGCTGTACTACCGTATAGCCATATCCTTATCTCATTAAATGTAACGTATGGATCAAAATTCATTTCTCTTTCAGGCAACGGTATTCCTGGCCGCAGCGGTAATTATGGTGCCATTGGCAAAAAGANTCGGACTGGGATCGGTGCTCGGTTACCTGCTGGCCGGNATCGCGATCGGTCCGGCAGTGCTGGGACTGGTAGGCGACGAAAGCCAGGANATTATGCACTTTGCAGAATTTGGTGTGGTGATGATGCTGTTCATCATCGGTTTGGAACTGGAACCTTCGCTGCTCTGGAAATTACGCAAGCCTATTGTGTTGCTGGGCGGGTTGCAGGTACTGGTATCATCAATAGTAATTGGCGCACTTGCGCTGGCGTTTGGCCTGCATTGGAAACAGTCGCTGGCAATGGGCATGATGCTTTCCCTGTCGTCTACCGCCATCGTTTTACAATCGCTTAATGAAAAAGGGTTGATGAAAACCGATGCGGGGCAAAGTTCTTTTGCCGTGTTGTTGTTCCAGGATATGGCGGTAATCCCCATGCTGGCATTGTTCCCGTTGCTTGCTGTTAACGGAGACGCGCATACGAATGGGCACAACAATCATACAGAAACCTGGGTATCGCATTTGCCGGGCTGGGCACAAACATTGGTATTGCTCGGCGCTGTAGCCGCCATTGTAATTGCGGGGCGCTACCTGGTACGTCCCTTATTGCGCACCATAGCCAAAGCACGGCTGCGCGAAGTATTCACTGCTACAGCGCTGCTGCTGGTTACCGGTATTNCCGTATTGATGATACAGGTGGGCTTGAGCCCGGCCCTGGGCACGTTTCTCGCAGGTGTAGTACTGGCCAATAGCGAANACAAACANGAACTGGAAAGCGATATTGAACCATTTAAGGGCNTGTTGCTGGGATTGTTTTTTATTGCAGTNGGCGCCTCCATCGATTTCACCCTGCTGGCCGCACAACCCGGCCTCATTGCCGGACTGGTAGTAGCACTAATGGCCGTGAAGTTTTTGGTATTGTATTTCCTTGGCCGCTTTTTTAAAATGGGCTGGGACCAGAACATGCTGTTCGCCATGGCGCTTTGCCAGGTGGGCGAATTTGCTTTTGTGCTGTTTTCTTTTTCGCAGCAGGGAGGCATACTGCCCAGGAGCATTACCGATGTGATGGTGGCCGTGGTGGCTATCAGTATGGCGCTCACGCCACTGGTATTGCTGCTCAACGAAAGGGTCATCATGCCGCGCTTTGGTCAATGCAAGGTTGCTATGCCGCCTTCACGCGAGCCGGACGCCATTGAAGAAGATAATCCGGTGATCATTGCAGGCTTCGGGCATTTCGGCAATACTATCGGGCGGTTTTTGCGCGCTCACAAGATCGGCACCACCATTCTTGATATCGATTCCGACCGGGTGGATTTTCTCCGCAGAATGGGCTTTAAAGTGTATTATGGCGATGCTTCGCGATATGATCTGTTGCGCGCTGCCGGTGCCGACAAAGCAAAGATCATTATCATTGCCCTGGAGCCCGCCGAAAAAAGACTGGAATTGATTGAAACCATCAAGAAACATTTCCCGCATCTCCGCATGCTGGTGCGCGCCACCAACCGTTATGATGCCTACGACCTCATGAACGCCGGCATGCTGCACGTGTACCGCGAAACCATCGACACCTCATTACGCGTAGGCATAGATGTTATGAAATTGCTTGGCTATCGTGCCTATACCGCGCAACGCGCCGCCAGAACTTTTTTGAAATATGATGAAAGCAAGCTGAAACAGCTGGCCGCCATCCGCGATAAGGAAGAATACATTGTAGCCGCACGTTCCTATATTGAAGAACTGGAACGCCTGCTGCAGGCAGACAGCACCGGCGACGGCTTCCGGGTAGATACCGGCTGGGATGAAGAAAGCCTTATTGCCGAAGTAAGAGCAAGGGAAGCCGCCCATAACTCACCGGACCATTCCTGAAATTCCCAATATTCTATTACTTTTACCCGCATGCAACAGATACTGGACGCCATCCACGCCTTACACACAAAATGGGCAGGGAAACCTGCCCGGGGAATTGATGTGTTGCCTCAATCCGGCTCCGACAGGAGGTATTTCCGCGTGCATACCCATAACGGTTCTTCCTGTATTGCTACCTATGGAAACAATATCCCGGAGAATGAAACTTTTATCTATTTCGCCCAACATTTCCGCCGGCACGGTTTGCCGGTTCCGGAAATTTATGCGCTGAATACGGAAAAGAACATTTACCTGCAGGAAGATTTTGGCGACCTGTCGTTGCTGAACAAATTAGAAGCAGAAGGATTCACCACCAACGTGTATGACCTGTTTAAGAGAAGTTTGCACCAGCTNGCCCTTTTGCAGGTAAAAGGTCACNATGGCATCGATTACAACCGCTGTCTGACCAACAAGGAATTCGGCAAACAGGCCATCATGGCCGACCTGTTGTACTTCAAATATTATTTTCTCGACGCCCTTCGCAAACCTTACGATAAACAAAAACTGATCGACGATTTTGAAGCCCTGAGTACCTACCTTACCCACACGGAATATAAATACTTTATGTTCCGCGATTTTCAGAGCCGCAACATACTGGTGCGGCCTGGCGGCAGCGTGCATTTTATAGACTTCCAGGGAGGCATGCAGGGCGCGCCCCAATACGATGTGGCCAGTATGATCTGGCAGGCCCGCGCCAATTTACCCGATGAATGGAAAGAGTCTCTGCTGGAAGATTATATTGACTCCTTTGAATCGGTGATTGGTGAAAAGGTAGACCGCCCGGTGTTCAGAAGCCAGTACAACGGCTATGTGCTCATCCGTTTGCTGCAGGTGTTGGGCGCTTATGGTTTTCGCGGATTGTTTGAACGCAAAGCACAATTCCTTACCAGCATTCCGCAGGCCCTGAAAAACCTGAAAGCCTTTATGCTCGACAGGAGCCCCGGTATTGCTGTTCCTGAATTCAGGAAAGTGCTGGACATTTGCGTGCTGGACGAAATCATTGAACGGTTTACGCCCATCAACGCCACGGAAGAAACACCACTGGTGGTGCGCATATACAGTTTCTCCTACAAAAAAGGTATGCCGGCAGATGATACCGGTAATGGCGGCGGTTTCGTGTTTGACTGCAGGGGCATACTCAATCCCGGAAGGCTGGAACAGTTCAAAACACAAACAGGTCGCGATAAGGGTGTGAAAGATTTTCTGGAACAGCAAACCCGCATGCCTGAATTTTTAAACAGTGTATTTGATATTGTTGACATTACCGTGGAAGACTATATCCGCAGGGGATTTGAAAACCTCAGTGTAAGCTTCGGTTGTACCGGCGGCCAACACCGCAGCGTATATGCTGCGGATGCGCTGGCACGCCACCTGCGCAATAAGTTCAAAGTAAAAACAGTAGTGAAACACCTGGTGCAGGAAGAAAAGAACTGGGTGAATGAGTGACCATCAAGAACGAATTCAATGTACTATCTCACATACGGCCTGCTTTATCTGCTATCTCTCTTACCTATGCCGATACTCTATGTGTTGTCAGACGGCATCTATCTTTTATTGTACTACGTTTTCGGTTACCGCAAAAAAGTGGTGATGGGCAACCTGGCGATCGCTTTTCCTGAAAAATCAGTACAGGAGCGGACCGCCATTGCCAAAAAGTTTTACCGCAATTTCGTAGACAACTTCATCGAAACCATCAAGCTGTTATCCGCCAGCAGCAAATGGATACAAAAACATTTTGTAATGGACAGCGATCCGTTTCAGCCGGTATACGAATCGGGGCGGAAATGCCAGTTGCACCTGGGACATAATTTCAACTGGGAAATAGCCAATGTGGCCATGCCCTATTATGTAAGATTTCCTTTCCTGGTGGTATACATGCCAATCAAAAACAAGGTGGTGGACCGGCTGTTCATGCATTTGCGCACTCGCAACGGATCTGTAATGCTACCGGCTACAGATATGCGAACAGCAATGGTGCCGTGGCGGAATACGCAATACCTGCTAACCCTGGTAGCAGACCAGGCCCCCGGCGACGTAAACCGGGCATACTGGCTGAACTTCTTTGGCCGGCCCACCCCTTTTGTGCGCGGCCCGGAAAGTGGCGCACGCATCGGGAACATCCCGGTAATTTTTACGCAGTTGTATAAGGTTAAGCGGGGATATTATCGTGCCCACCTTGAAATGGGCGCCGAAGAACCTGCTTCCCTCCCCGAAGGCGAACTCACCCGCCGCTATATACGCTTCCTTGAAAAGGCCATCCGGAAGCATCCCGATATGTGGCTGTGGAGCCACAGAAGGTGGAAATGGGAATGGAAAGAAGAGTACAGGAGGATGTGGATTGATGAGGAAGCGTTCCCTGCTACCGGCCATGTTTCCTGAACGAATCGTGCCTACAACCGGTAAATCCACCTCCACCTGCTGCCTCCGCAAATTTGGCAACATACGAAAGACTGTGGCTGGCAAAAGCATGTATTGATTCAACGGCAAAAAATATCCCTGCAAATTTGGATATCCGGTTGCCCGGAGAAAACGGGAAATCAACCTTATATCAGTGTGGAATTTTGGGAATAAAGCAGGTGCTTTTCCTGCAAATTTTCGGGTGAAAAAACGGGTAGGCGGGAGTACGCATTACAGGAAATTTGACTGCACATTGTTAACCACTAAACCCAAAATGTAGTTATGAAAAAGATTATTATTCCAATTGTGTGTTTCGGCCTCGGCCTGTTGCTGTATCACTTGTTTTTTGCGAAAAAGTCTTCAGCAATGACCTTTGGCACTGTCAGTGAGTCGGCCGGCGCGCAGACATTTATGAGAGCCAACAGAATTCCCAGGGATACCGCTAAAATACTTATACGTGGGTTTCAAAATAACCACCATGAACTTGAAACCAGTACTGGAAAGCGTTTAAAAGGATTTTTTGTAGATGCAGCATCTGTCAGGAGTATACTCGATCAGGAAGGTTGTAACGGTATTAGAATATACTTCGGCTTGCATCATAAAAACATATATGGAGCAAAGAAAATGTACACACTGATTTTGATCGGAACGCGCCAGGACCCGGAAAGAAACGGTCGTAATTTAGATTTAGAGGGCGATGAAATTTTCGAATACGTAGACCCGTGTCCGGATAACTGCGACGATACCGAGGGAGCCCTTGACAATATACCCTAACATGAGCACCAGATTCTTCATCTACCTGATCGTACTAACCATTGTTGCAATTACAGGAATGGTCAAATACAAAAAACTGACCACTCCCTTCCGGCTTCTGGTAGCCTTGATCCTTATTACCATCATCAGCGAAGTGAGCAGCAGGTTCTTTGCCTATCGCATCAGGAACAGCTCACCGCCCTATCATTTCTATGCGCCTATACAATTATTGTTGTATGCAGCCATCTATTTCCGGCTACTCAAAAACGCAAGGACCAAAACCTTTATCCTGTATGGCACACCGGTGCTGGTGATTTTTTCCATGTTGAATTCCATTTTCCTGCAGGACCTATATACCTTCCCTTCCAACAGTATCATCACCATCAGTTTTGTGCTGATTGTGCTTAGCTTACTGTACTTCAGGGAAATGCTGCAATACCCGCTGCAGATTTCGCTGGTACGTCAGAGTACCTTCTGGTTCAACTGTGCAGTGCTGGTTTTCTTTTGTACTACTTTTTTTATATACTGTTTTTATAATTATTTTCTCATTTATCATATCAAGACAAAACTGATTAGTACCATCAACTATATTATGACAATTGCGTATTATAGCGTGCTGACGTTTGCCATGCTGACCGACAACAAAAGCAATGGAAGTAAACAGTGAAAACATACTGGTGTTTGTGCTGATCGGATGCCTGTTGGTATGCGTCCTGTCTGTGTTTATTGTGTTCTTCGTGTTGTCGTACAGAAAAAAGCAGGCCGACTTTATGCTGGAAAAGCAACAGCTCCAATCGCAATACCAGGAAATTCTGTTGCAGTCGCAAATAGAAATCCAGGAGCAGACCCTGCACAACATTTCCCAGGAAATTCACGACAATATCGGGCAGGTGCTCAGTCTGGCCAAGCTGAACATCGGCACCATGGACATCAACCAACCGTCACAGTTACAAGAAAAAATAAACTGCTCCCGCGACCTGGTGGGCAAGGCCATCCAGGACCTCCGTCAGCTGGCAAAGACCATGAACACTACCTTTATAACAGAGGCGGGACTGGTGGGCGCCATAGAAGCAGAGTTGGAAATTGTACGCAAAAGCGGCGTGCTGCTTGCGCACCTGTATGTGGAAGGACAACCGGTAAGAACGGACCCGCAAAAGGAACTTATCCTGTTCCGGATTTTCCAGGAGGTGATGACAAATATCATCAAACACGCAACGGCAGAAAAAGTAGAAATACGTATAGGGTTTAGCGAAGAATTGCTTAATATTACGATATCGGATAATGGAAAGGGTTTTGATACGGCAACAATAAATGCATCGGAAAAGCCCGCTTCCGGCCTGGGACTACGCAATATGCAACACCGTGCCCGGCTCATTGACGCCAACCTCTCTATCACCAGTATCCCCGAAAAAGGAACTACAGTAGCAATCCGCTTGCCCCTCACTACCTAAAAACCTCTAAATGTATGTATACTAAAGCCCGTGTGGCTGTAGTGGATGACCATGTATTACTGCGAAATGGCCTCGCTGCCCTCATCCGCCAGCTCGACTCTTATACCGTATTACTGGAAGCCAACAACGGAAAAGATTTTATTAACCAGCTTTCACCCTCACAATTGCCAGACATTGTATTGATGGATATCAATATGCCCGGCATGGACGGCTACGATACCACCCTCTGGCTCAAGCGAAACTATCCCGCCATCAAGGTGCTGGCGCTTTCCATGTACGATAATGAAAGCGCCGTTATCCGCATGATGAAATGCGGCGCACGCGGCTACATACTGAAAGATATCGATCCGGTAGAATTCCGGAGCGCCCTCGACTCCCTCCAGCGAAAAGGATATTATTATTCAGAACTGATTACGGGAAAACTCATTCATGCGGTAAACCAATCCTCCGAACCCGATCAGCCATTCAAAAGCCTCGCATGCCTGAATGATCGCGAAATCGAATTCCTGAAACTGGCCTGCTCGGAGCTGACCTATAAGGAAATTGCCGAAAAAATGTACCTCAGCGTACGCACCATCGACGGCTACCGCGATGCCCTGTTCGAAAAACTTAATCTTAAAAGCCGGGTTGGGCTGGTAATGTATGCGATCAAGAATGGCATTGTGAGCGTATGAGCCGGTACTAATTCAACACCCGCTGATCTTTTACCACTTCAATCTTCGTGTTGGTGGTAATTGCTTTATAACCGCCCAGCACATTGCGCAGGTTATGAATGCCCTGCCTTTTCAAAAGCGAAGCGGCTATAACGCTGCGGTAACCGCTGGCGCAGTGCACGTACAGGTTGTGTTTGTCTTCTATACCGGCCATGCTTCCCGGATCGGTAAGTTCGTGCAGGGGAATATTGAGCGCGCCGCGTACATGCCCATCGGCGTATTCGGCTTCCTGCCTTACATCGATCACTACCAGGTGATTGTCGTACGGCAGGTCCATTTCCAGTTCATCTGCCTCCACATCGATGATCATATCGATGTCATAGCCTGCTTTTGTCCAGCTATCCAGACCACCCTGGAGGTAGCCGCGGATATCTGAAAATCCCACACGGGCCAGCCGGATTACTGACTCTTCTTCTTTACCTGCTTCCGTTACCAGTATGATCGGTTTGTCGAAAGGCAACAGGCTGCCGGCCCATTCGGCAAAACGTCCCTCCAGGCCAATGCTCACCGCGCCGGGCACAAATTGTCTGGTAAACTCCTTCACATTTCGTGTGTCCAATATTGTTACACCTTCCTCTTCGATCATTTGGGAAAAAGTTTCAGGCGACAAAGGGGTCAAGCCTGCCGCCAGTACCTTTTCCAGGCTGTCATACCCTTCCTTGTTGATGCGGGCGTTGATGGGAAAATACTGGGGAGGCGCTGTCAGTCCTTCGGTAACCGCCTTGATAAACTCCTCACGCGTTTGCGGTTGCAGCGCATAGTTGGTCCGTTTCTGCTCACCAATGGTGCTGAATGTTTCAGGTCCCAGGTTCTTACCGCAACTGCTGCCAGCACCATGCGCAGGGTATACCAGCACGTGATCGGGCAGGGGCATGATCTTCTGCTGCAGTGAATCGTACAGCATGGATGCCAGGTCGTGCATATCCAGGTTGCCGCTGCTGAGGTCCGGACGGCCCACATCATTTACAAATAAGGTATCGCCGGTGAACAGGGCATAAGGTTCCTTGTTTTCATCACGCAATAAATAGCAGGTACTCTCCAGGGTATGACCTGGAGTGTGCAACACTTCAATAGTAAGGTTTCCTAACCGAAACGTCTCTCCGTCACGGGCAAGGTGGATGGGGAAACCGGTTTCGGTATTGGGACCAAAAACGATCGGTGCGCCGGTTGCTTTTTGCAGGTCGAGGTGACCGCTCACAAAATCGGCATGAAAATGCGTTTCGAAAATGTATTTGATGGTGGCATTTCTTTCCAGGGCCAGTTGCACGTACGAATCAACATCACGCAGGGGATCAATGATGGCTGCTTCGCCTTCGCTTTCAATATAATAAGCTGCTTCGCTGAGGCAGCCTGTATACAATTGTTTAATGAACATCAGATTAATTTGGGCAAAATTAATCCTTGTCAGGCAAATACCGAAGGCAAGCCGAAATCTGTATTAGCCTGGAATTCAATAAGTACAATTGATTGATACCCCGTCTTAATCAGGTGTTCAGTTCATCCACGCATTTCATAATATGGGCCACCCGCGCACTGTTTACAGAATAATAAATGTACTTTCCATCGCGCTCGGTCTTTACAACGCCGGCCCTTCTTAAAATGGCGAGATGTTGCGAGGCAACCGATTGTTCCAGACGCAGTCGGACATAGATTTCTGTTACGGTAAGGCGTTTGTTCTCGTCAATGAGTTTTACGATTTGTTGACGCAGCTTATGGTTCAACGCCCGTAGGATCATCGCTGCTTTTTTCAGGTTCAGGAAGTCCACTTTTACCGA
>Ga0065720_1019029_pt1 | contig 43968 bp, 42 predicted proteins | sample Thericmetagenome_FD_59107 | JGI IMG/M metagenome (GOLD analysis project Ga0065720, IMG submission 59107) | Thermophilic microbial communities from the Joint Bioenergy Institute, California, USA of rice/straw/compost enrichment - eDNA_2 v2... | ecosystem: Engineered > Solid waste > Grass >... | reverse complement strand
GGGCAAAGACTGGACCCAGCCCGGTGGATCTTCGCCCACAAAAAAAGAGGTTGTTCGCATCAGACCGCCCTCCCGTTCCCTTTCGTCCCGCCGCCCCCCCTTGAGCTTTCTGACAGGCACAACCCGCTGCCGCCGCCAGTTACTGGACAAAACAGACCTATCTGCTGTGCAGCGTTGCTTCCTTCCCATCCAACATCCAGCCCAACGCACGCGAGGCAGCTCCCCCTTCTTGTTGTCTTCCATTCAGCTCTCCTACTCGAAACCTTTCATCATTCATCGCCGGGCGGCCGACGCATCATACTATCGCTGACCGACCGCCCTGACGACATCAACAACGCAGCCCACAGCGACGACAACGACGCAGATGTGATGACCTAACACGTCGCACGCGCATCTCGAATTCTCACCCGGCGTCGATTCTCGTGCTCTCCGCTTTCCCGGAGGCGACGTTCCTGGCCCTGCGCTGTGGAGAGAGACCCGTGACCCGTGTCGCTGCTTCTGTATTTTTATTTTCTGCTCCTGCTCCAGCTCCATCGACGGCTGCAGCCTCTTCCGACAGGTTAAAAAAAATAACGCCCCTCTCCACTCCACGAAACTACACCGTCTGCATCGAGCCTCTGCACACCAAACAGGCGGTTGCTCACATCCGTTGGGCGCTCTAGTCTGCAAGAGTTGACAGTTCTGACGGGAGAAGAGCCCTTCTGCGCCCCTCGCCTGCTACTTCCTCATTTGCAGCTTGCCCCTCGCTGTCTCGCCCTCTCCAACAACCCTCGCGGTCCGCCCTCCGGCTTGTCTGCTTGCCTTCTGCTGCATTTATTGTCGATCTGCCCCTCCACAAGATGAACCAGCAACAGTCCGACCTCTTCTTCCCCACTTATGGCATGAGTTCTGCCAACCGGTCGCCGGGCTCTGCAAGGCCAGGCTACAACACGACTACTGGCCTGCCTGGTGTCAGCCGTCTGCACCAACGCCAAATGGATCCCGTTGCCCAAGCTCCCACGGCCTTGTTTGCCGGTGACGACCGTTTCGCTTCCTACGATAGCAGCGCCTTCAGACAGACCAGGATGCAGCCCGCGCCTGGTTTTGCCGATGGGTACATGGGCAATTCCCAAACCTGGGCTTACAACTCTGGCGCAAGTACTGTGTCTGGCCCGTTGGGCGATGGAAGGCTTCGCCCCGGTGCTCGTAGGCCGCTTCCAGCTGTATGTTTACCCTCGCTAACTAACCACAATTCCGCATCACTTTCTCCCCATCACCTTGATCTGCCAGCAGTACCCTTTTTGCTGACATCACCCCCTTTCTGGTTGCTGTCAGGAGTGGACGATGCCCGAACAGCCCAGTCTGAGCCAGCCACTCACCACGCCATCTCCCCAATATGCTCCTGTTTCCAACTACAACCCACCAATGAATATGATGAATGGCGACGGTGCCTTCACGAACGACCGTCACGGCTATCCGACAAACATGTACGAATCTCGGCATGAACGGCACGATCCTCCCAAAACACTGGGCAGCGACCTGATCCCGACTGCGATCGTGATCAAGAACATTCCCTTCAACGTGAGGAAGGAAATGCTCACCAACATCATGTCGGAATTGGGGCTCCCGCAGCCATATGCTTTCAACTATCACTTCGACAACGGCGTCTTCCGTGGTCTTGCCTTCGCCAATTTCCAGAGCGCGCTTGATACTCAGACCGTAATCGAGCAGCTTAATGGCTATGAGGTACAGGGCCGGAAGCTGAGGGTTGAATACAAGAAGATGCTGCCCGAGCATGAGAGAGAGCGGATCGAGCGCGAGAAGCGGGAAAAGCGCGGCCAGCTGGAGGAGCAGCACCAGCCCATGTCTCTCCACTCGCAGTCGTCGATGCACTCGCTCAACGCTTCTCATGCATCACGGTCACGAAACTCTCCTTTGCGTAAGTTGTGTCCTGGGCACAGCACCCCTTTTGAAGGGCATCCATTGCTAACCGATTAAAATTCGCATCGCAGGCGACGTCGACCTAAACAACCCGGAGACCCTGAGCTTTTACACGGAGCTGACACTGTTCCGGAGTGATCCCAAGCGCGAGATCCTGGTCTTTCCCAGCAGCATGACGCCGCAGCAGCGACGAGTCGTGCACATCCTGGCGCATAACATGGGGCTTGAGCATCGTTCTGTCGGCGAGGGTCCTCATCGACAGATCCACGTCATTAAGGACACTGCCGCTACACAGTCATCTATGCGCATGCCCCCCGGGGTCTCAGCTGATGCTCACCACAGAGGATTGAGCCGTGCCGCCACCATCGACTTCGCCGAAACCCGGGCAGCCAACACTCCGGGTCAGTATGGAACGTTGAGCCGCCAGGGTCGCCATGGTCCAACTCTAGAGTTACCCGATAGCCCTGATGGCGGCTTAAACGCATTGCGCGGCGTAAAGTCGTTTGCCGATCTGCGCTCTTACACGCCCAGCCCGTCGCTTTCTACTACTTCGGGGTACCCTCAAAGCACTAATCTCCATGGGCCAAATGTGGCTCAGTTCGGCGAGTACAGCGCTAGTCTTAACCAAACCAGTTCCTTAACATCTAGCTCCTTGACCTCGAGCTCGTTGACAACGCCGACCACTCCCGGCACTGCATCTAACACTGACACATCTATGCTCATTTCTGAACTCGGCTCCCTGTCACTGAATGAACCTTTCAGCAGTCGGCTTCGCCCACGAGAGACTCCCGGCGCAATTGGCAGCCAGCGCCCTGGCTTGAATGGGTCCAATACACGCAGTGTCCCGGAACGGCAGCCTCATGGTCCCAACGGGGATTGGTCCGACAGCATAGGTTTCAGCAGCAGAACCCGTAGCAATGGCCACTCGCAACGAGGAAGCGGTGCGTGATTGTTTCGATCTACAGACAATTTTGGTCGGCTTCAAGAACTAACACAGAGATCCCAGACTCTTCAGACAGTGGAGCGCGCGCGGCCTCTGCTTCGAGTGCTTCGCGTTTTCAGTGAACACGTGCTGCCTGCTTCTGCAGATACCCAGGTCAATCGACCTCGCCGATTTGGCCGCTCCAACAACGACCGGGACAGCTAGGCTCTTTGGCGGTTTGCCACATCGTGGGCTCTTTCCGATTCTTCGGCTTTCAAATTTTTGTGCGAGCGTCGATCTGCCGATTCCTCCCTTGGTCATCCGAGTAATTTTTCTGCCAATTCTGCTCGGCTACCCACCTGATAACTTTGCCTATGGCCAAAACCTTCAGGAGCCATCTGTTCAAATTACGCTTGAGCTGCAACGCATCCAGCTGGCCAAGATATCGTTTCTGCAATCATCTAAAATCTGTCGATTCAAGACGGCATGTAATATTTTTACCATTTTTCGGAATCAGTCGTGCATTTATCTCTTTCTCGTCACTGGTTTCTATGAAGCCTATTCGGCTTTTTCCTACCAGCAAGGTTGTGTGCTATTAAGTCTACAGGCTCCAGGAGTTTCAAATCAACACTCCATGGGTCAAGAAAGCACTCGGTGCGCGATGTTCACGGTTTACGGACTCTGACGGCCAAAATTTCGAGCCTCATTACTATACCCTCGATGATGACGACGATCGGATGCGAAGAAAAATAAAGACATGGATGAAGATGGATCGGGTAATTGGAAAAAGATTTTTTTTACACCTTGCATGGGCAACCATCTGTCCCAATGGTGTGGCCGGTCTTGGCGAGCTTGGGTGTTGTCTGGCAGTAAACGATATGTGATGCGGCACATTGATCTTTAGTGCTCCCTGCGCTGCAGGTGCAGTCGGCTTTGATCCTGCCTTCTCCCGTAGTATTGGCACAACGGAGAGACAGCACACCCGGCGGCCACCACACTTTTACGACTGTTACGGTGTTACGACGTCACGTCCTAGATGGCTATGACATCTTCGCCTCGGCGGGCTTCCACCATCTTGAGAGCCTATCCTGCTGCGGCAATGACCCTCCAAGCCCCAGCAATGCTCTCTAGCTCTTCAAGATCTTAAAATTCTCTGCCTTTGATCAGGCATGAGACGGTACTTGAGGCTTGGTTTATCTTCCAATCATGTTTTTCAGAGGCCCGTTGCTGGGGCATTGCATGCTCTATTCTTGGAAGAAAAAAGAGATATAAAAAGTACATTGATCTTGTTTCAGGGCCGCTGGACTTTTGTCGGTTACATTTGCTTCTAACAAAGCCGGCCGGGTTGCGCTGTTATCATGTCATATTTTAATATAAATTACGGCCTTTTCCTGTCTTGGGTATCTTTGTTTTCTACGGAAACGGTATCTTCCTCTGCCCTTTCCCGTTTGTGCTCTCAACCCTCCATCATTTTCCACTCTTTCCAAGATGTTGCAGTTGGATGACCCGTTGGCTTTTTTGGGAGTGGTTTCGGTTGTGTTTGTGTTAGTTCTTAGAACCCTTGTTAACTCGATAAAGATCATTTATTACTGCCGGTAAAGTGACACCCACACTTGGTGACCCTCACTCAATCTTGTGAACCAGGTTGCCGTCAAAAACCACCGTGGTGATGTGAGAAATGAAATTATCGCGTTCAGCTGCGAAAGTGGACGCCGGGCCATTCCATGCTGGGATGAAAGTATTCAAGCCAAGAGCTCCTCTCTCCCATTTGCTTTTAGGGTATCATGGACTGCTTTGAGGACCAACTGATGGAGATGCTTCGGAGCAGCCACAAAGCCAAAGTTTGCCTGAAGTTTCCTCCCTGAGGTGAGATCAATCTGTCTGCCATGCACATCAGTAATCATGCCGCCAACCTCTTCGAAGAGCAGCATAGCGCCGGCATGGTCCCAGATTTTTGCGTATCGATCCCGCGTCTTATACACCCAGACGGTCATATTGGCCAGGCCAAGAGCCATGACCACCCATCTTGGGACCCAGCCGAGCAGATCGCAACCCGGGAATGGCACAGCTAGCTGCTCAGCGACTCCCTTGTGTACGACATCGACGCCGGAGTCAAGAAGCGCCCAGCAGGTGACGTTGCGAAGTTGCTCGGGGGACGTGACCTTCTCGGCATGCCGTTCCAGCCTCCGTGGTTGTACTTCATCCCACTCTCCAGAGAGAGGCCTTACATAAGCTCCGTAGCCGCGAACACCGAACACGATGCACCCTTCTCCCGTTGGATCAATCGAAGAATCCAGTACTGGAGCGGTGGCGGCAACGGAGAGCAAGGGGCAAGCCACAACACTTAGCATCTGTTTCCCCTCTAGTAGCAGGGCAATGTTGATGGCATATTGCTCGCCACGCATAAAAGTCTTGGTCCCATCGATAGGGTCGAATACCCAAATCCTAGACGGACTAGGGCCACTTAATTTAGTCGTCGTACATGAGTCGATGACGTCGCACAAATCATCAGCGTCGCGGAACAGTGAGTCCCCTGCACACTGTCTAACGATGGCGACCACGCGATCCAGTAGCTTGGGATTTTTCCTTAGCTCATCCGCTGATTCCTCACCGACGAAGCCATCCTCTGGAAAGGCATTGCGAAGAGTGCGTGTAAGCACGGCCTGAATGGCAAAATCAGCGACGGTGACGGGGCTGAGGTCGTCCTTGATAAGGTCGAAGGCAGCCGCAGATGGAGCATCGGTCTGCGCAGCTGAAAGGGCCATACGGCTAATATTTGCAGCTGTCTGCGCTGCATGGATGGCAACTTCTAGTTCGAGCCGGTATGGGCTGTCCATGCCTTCCTGTCGGAGCGGCCTGGGTCAGCAAAAGACCTAAGAGGCCGCAGTAAGAGGGCCGGTCTCGGAGGATATCCGACTTCTTGAAAGGAAATAAAACAGTCCTCGATATACCTACAAAGTATGTTCCGTAGATGGCAGGCACACTGCAAGTCTGATGTTGGCTTCTGATGTTGGCTTCTGATATGAAAGGGTTGGTGACAGCGTGGCTTTCCAGAGCATGGAAATGCTCCAGGTGAGGGTCCACATATATATGAGGGGAAATCGGGCATCGTTTGCTAGCGAGCTCGGAAGCATGGACACGCATCTAGTTATATCCACAACGAGATTCTTTGGAACCAACCATCACCTTCTGAAAGTTCAGGCCTGATATGGATTGAAAAGGCCATTCATGTATCAGAAAGCTGAAAATTGCTTCAACGCCAAGGGAGTTCCGTTATCATCATTTGACCAACTTTACCGCCGGTTTGCGCTTCATCATGCTCTTTCCAATACCCCAGGTCGTTGAAAAAAAAAAAAAAAGTGAGAAGAGTATCATGGTTTCACGCAGCGGTCTCGACATCTCACCGTATGTCGAGCCAGACCTGATGACGCTTGAGCTCCAATGGCATTGTGGGACTGGACGACATTTGCCAGCTCTCCAATGCTGATTCTCTATGATCCTCTTTTAGAATACATCTTGCTAAGCTGACCGAGTTCACATCCTATATAATTGTCACTGTTTACTCTCATTGATAAAATTGCCCACTCTCGAGCGGGGGAGTAAACGAGGGCGTGAAGGTGGCAGTTTATGTGAGCAGCTGCTTTGTGAATACGCTTAGATGCTCGTACTATTCGCAAGCAAGCTTGCCATGCATTGTTAGGATTCTTATTTTCGGCATATCAGCAGTCTGCTAGCAGCAAGTAACGCACGAGAAACACAGAAAGTGAAGCAAGACTTTCAAGTTGATGGGCAGCAAGTGCCGCGCATTAGGTACTCCCTACACCTCTGTTCAGACTCTTGGCCAACTCACTGTGAGCGCATTAGATGACAATTTATTAGACCGACATATGGCCATAGGGTCTCTGAGTCGTCGTTGCTGAGGCAGAACCACCAACCAGAATCCCACAAAAGATGCCGCTGATATTGATGTGTCTAGCCACAGCTTTCAACACCAACCTTCCACGCTCCCTACTAGCTGTTCTCCCGATATTAGGCTTTACCAGTCATAGTGTACCTGCTGGAATGAAGCGAACGTAAGGTTTGAGCTTCCAGTCGAGTCATTTCGAACCGACTGGTTGGTGAGGAAAATGAGGTTTACTTCGGCAGCCGGGGGTTCTCGTGAACACTTCCAAGGACATTGCTGCCCAACAGTATTGCTTGCCGAACAGAAGCCTGTTTATGATAAGATTGCTGGTGCTATCCAACAGGCTTGACGCAGTAGTCAGGCTGCCAGTGGCGACCTTTCACAAATCATCCTCGCATGAAGGCTCCCACAAACACCTGGTATAGAATGAGATCTCCCACGTCCTCACGGGGTAGGCCCATGATTGCTCCTGGCTTCCACCAGATGATTGGCCGTGTACTGATGTGAGAAAAACATGACGATCCAGCGTGCCGCCGGACTCATTAAACTCCATGCAGAGAAACCTCAATTTCCCCCACAGACCCAAAGATCCCGAACCCGCGAGCGCCGGGAATGAGGGCGATTGGATGTATCCGACTGGCTGCGGCGTGGTGATGGTCTGGAAGTCTATACGTCATTTGGCTTGGCTTTGCCCTAACGTCTTGATTACGCGTGACCGTGTTAAATTCTGAAGATATTACAAACATGGGAACCAACGGCGCTGCTTTTAACCGGTGCCCCCGATAGAATGCTGCGTCGTTTTTTTTGGCACCCGCCGCGGTCCCCGGCCATTTTCCGGAGCGCCGACAATTGTTAACTGATCTGGCAGCAGGCGTTAAGTCAAAGGCCTGGGGTACGCTAAAGGTCAATCGTTGATATTTTACCCAAATGATAGAAGGCTTTCGAGATTGTTCCGTAGTATCGGCACTTGCCACTAGCCGAAGCGCCTAGATGAAATCCGGGGCCCCGTCGTTGCCTCGACCAAGAGATAGCTGACCAGCCGGGTTATAGCTGGTGATATTGTATCCAGATTCGACGGCTTGTTGACGGCACTATATATAAATGCCAGGTACAGCATGAGCCCTCCGGCTGTTTTATGCTTCTTCTCTCTTTCATCTCTCCTTCTTCAACTCAATCAATCGCGTTAATTCTTGCTTGCCGTCGAGGCACCAGTGAACCCAACCGGCCTCTCTCGAACTTTAAAACGAGTCGATACCCACAAAGAGAGTGTGTATAAGGGCAGACGAAGGACAAACCGGCCGAGACAACCATCAAAATGCAGCAGTGGACTTCGCTTCTTGCAGCCATTGGGCTGCTCACTAATGGTGTGGGCGCACAGAACATGCTGCGTTTTGCTTGCTCACAGCTCGTTGTTGACCGCGTCGATCCTCTCGTCAACCCGGGCATGCGCTACACTCCCCATCTTCACCAGATCGTTGGTGGCAACTCCTTCAACCTGACCATGACCCCGGTTGAATACGACCTCGCCAAGCGGTCAACTTGCACCTCCTGCAGCTTTGTTCAAGACAAGTCCAACTACTGGACCGCTGTCATGTTCTTCCGAGCAAAGAACGGTTCTTATCACCGCGTGCCCCAAGTCGGCAACGGTGGTCCTCAGGGCAAGCTCATCAACAACGGCGGTCTCGCCATCTACTACATCCCCAGCGGCAGGACCACGGCCTTTGCTCCTGTAAGACTGCCCCTAAGTGTACAATAGCTGCATGGAAAACATGCAAGCTAACTAGACTTCAGGGCTTCCGTATGCTTGCTGGCAACGCTGCTGAGACGGACGACAACAAGGTCAACAGGGGTAACATCTGCCACCGCTGCTGGACGTCGACGAATGAGGACAATTTCGTCGGCGGCGCTCCTTGCACGGGCAGTGACACTGTCGCCATTCCCCAGGACACTCGCTGCAAGATGATCCGCCAGACCATAATCTTCCCTCAGTATGGCTTGAATTGCCTTCAGTTAGTCTTGATTGGGTTGCTAACCAGAATACAGCTGCTGGGATGGCCGAAATCTTGACTCTCCCGACCACAAGTCTCACGTAGCTTATGGCCAGGGCTCGGGTGCCACTGGCGGTGGTCCCTGCCCGTCGAGCCACCCCGTCAAACTGCCACAGCTCATGTACGAAATCATGTGGAACGTCACCAACTTTGCCGACAGGAGCATCTGGCCCGACTCTGGCCCAGCCTTCGTGTACAGCATGAACCTTGGGTATGTCTTTGACGCCATTTACTTGAGGAAACCACAGTGTACATGTACTGACCAAGCTACAGAGGTTCGGCTGCCCACGGTGACTATCTCTTCGGCTGGGAGGGCAACGTCCTGCAGAGGGCCATGGACAACGGCTGCAACCTCAACCGCGATTGCCCTGCTGCTGGTCTCACTTATCAGCCTCCGGAGAAGTACAACGCATGCACTATCAAGCAACAGGCCCCCGAGCCCGTCGACGGCTGTAAGTTCTCTACCGAGGAACTGTTCAATCAAATGCTAACAATCTCATAGGGCTCAAGGCCATGCCCATGGGCGAACCTGCTCTCCGGGCTTGAACTCTCTCGTCCTTCGCTACACACAGGCCGTCATATTTATAATATATATATATATATATATATATATACAAGCTGTTAACGTTGGCAACAAGCTAGCAGCAGTCTACGGCTTGTGGCAACAGGCAAGACATGGTCTCAACATCACCCTGGCCGCTTTCACTTTTCAACTTTACCGTCGTGAGCGGGGCTCTTGCCACAGCAGGCGAGAAGCCCTTAGCTTCCATTCTTCACGCAAACACTCATCTCGTTATATTCTCATCCCTGTACTGAGCGTCCACCGCGGCCGAGAATTTCATAGCATTGTCATATCTAAATCTACCTGTCCCTAAGCAATGTCCCTCAGACAGTCGCATCTTTCTAGAAAGCTCTTGCCCCATATATAATATATAGAGAAAGAGTGTGCGGTATCGTACATTCTCTTTGTTTTTTTTTTTTTTTCAGATGCGTTGAAACGATATAGGATTTCCGAAGAGCCATGCCCCTTCCGAAATTTCCCCCAGATCTTTAGGCCGCCAATATATTCTATTCATCCGCATGGAGATAAGTAAAGGCAGCCATGTGTTTCCAAGTTGTGGTGCGCGCCTTAAACCCGAATAACAAGTGCTATAAGTTGCACCTTGCATATCAACGATTGGCCAGATTTGGATATAAATCAGGAAGGTTCTTCATATATAAGATGCTGGGCATACCACCACGTGCCGCAAACCTGGGAAGAGCCAGCCAATCTGGGGAAGGATGTAGTATTCTGCCTAAACTGCCGATGCCCAACAACCATATGGTAACGATTGAGTTGCAAAATATTCCGGTCGGGGAAACTCCTACTGCTGGGTTGGGATTTGGTGTGCTCTCGTCAGTTGAAAGCCAAGATGCTTGATAAGAGCTATGGACTAGGCGCCGTTCCGCCAACAAGTATGCGAAGAACACTCCAGGCTCTCCACGTCAAAAGTCCGCTGACCACTCATCGAACCACTTTAGTGCCATTTGGAAGAACTAATACCATGTTCATTAGATATCTGTTCTCTTGCGCACAACTCTCCCATAAATTGATATGAGCCATGCACGCTCATACTCCCGGCATCTCATAAAAGACCATGTTATACACTCTTGGGTTACAATGCCAAAGTCCCCAATCCTGGATCCACAACCAGCATGACGACAATGCCCCAAAAATATGCAACTTCCAGAGAACATTTTGCAACCAGCCCTATTATATCCAGCCGGCACAGGTCCGGCAACACTCACATAACCCTTATCCAATCTCACCAGATTCAAAACGCAACCCCCGAAGACCGTCTCCCAGCCGCCTTGAAGCTGTAACTCATGTACTGTCCATCTGTGCCCAACACATCAAACCTGCTCATTCCAGTGCCTGGATTATCCAGACTGGTTCCAAACCCGCTAAAGTAGTAGCCGATAACCACCACCATGTAGCTCAGCAGCAAGATGCTGCCCTTGAAGTAATTACTCTTACCCTCGCCGTACATGTAACTGAGCAAGAAGACGCACAGAATGACGGTGACCATGTCCCATTGCGGAAAGAGCAGGGTGAACGTGTAGCGGGCCATATCCTCGACGGGCACGCGGAGAGGGTTCACGGCAGAGAAGAGTACGAGGGCAGGGATTTGCAGCAGACAGACCTGCAGGGCATAGGCTGAACCAATCTCCATAGATAGGGCAATGTTGCCGTTCATGGCGAACGAGATGGCGTTGAGGAACTCGGTCGTGTTTGGTACAAGGGCGAAGAGCGTGATGCCGAGGAACTTCTCGTCGATGTCGAAACTCTCGAGCACAACGTCGACCGTGTCAACCAGAATCTCAGCGATGACGGCATAGAGCACAGTGGCGCCCATCAGGATGATGGAACTCTTGAGCCGGCTCCAGTTTGGCGCATCGTGGCCATGGCTGCTGCTGTCAGCGCCCGCCTGCTGCCTGGCAGCATCATCCTGCACAGTTGTACCAGCTCCATGAATTGCAGTCGTTGCGCGGTTGCTTGAGATCGATGAGTGGTGGTGATGACCAGTCGAGCCGTGAGAGCTCAGGTGATGTGACCGACGAGAGCCCTGGACATTCTTCGCAGCCACAGTAGCCGCGGTTGCTGCTATCTCGGTGACTTGATGGACAAGATTACTGTTTTCGGCATCACTGAAGCCAGGGATGCTGATGGCCGGGCCAGGCATATCGACAGTCCCGTAGCTCGTCGGCTTGGGAGGGACAACGTGAGGGATGCCACCGCTGACTGAATTTTGGCGTTCCTGTTCGTCTGAACGACCAAATTGACCAACTTGGCGTAGAGACTGGCCCAAGATGCGCTTGTAAAGATGTGAATCGCGAATATCCGTACCACTGGCGTCGCCAACCGCTGTATCGCCCGGATGACGAGGTGTGCCGTGGGGGTTCACCCCATGATCCTCGTGCCTCTTCTCGTCCGCATCCGTGTTCCAGATGACTGCCGCATGGGTACGAAGAGTGAACCAGAGACCAATGATGTAAGACATGAACAGCATGCTAGCAGCGAGGTAGCAGTAGGGCCGCACAGCTTCTAGATAGAAACGGTCATTGATAGCTGGCGTTTGTGAAAAGTAGCAGCGCCGGCAATCCCTAAGTGCACCGCCTCCATGGCCGGGACGGTCGAAGTTGATGCACTCCTGGCAGGTCAGCTCGTGTGTCCCGTAGATCTGGTAGAACAGGGTCGGACCAAAGGCGCCAATGACAGCAAAGAGTAGCATGGTCGAGGTCACACCAGCCGATTTAGCATTGAAGCGCTGCGTTTTGCGCTTGATGGCGCCGAAGCACATAGATAGACCGGGCAAGAAGAGAATACCGGCGAAGATACTACCGATGATGCTGCCCTCGACCAGCTGGGCCTTGCCCTGTTGCAGGGCGACGCAGTACAGAAACACCTCGACCAAGGTGGAGAAGAAGGCGTTGATAGCAGCGCCGAGACCCATGGATGACTGAGCTGATATGGACGCGACGGCTTGACCGATGAAGTAGGCGAGAGGGATGATAGACAGCAAGCCGCCGACGAAGAGGAAGGCAGACGAGGTCAGAAAGTTGTCAATATGCAGCATGCCATCCAGGACAACCCAGTCAAAGATGACAAAGGCCACAATGGACATGAGGTTAATCAAGAAGACGTTGGTACCGTCAATCGTGTACTTCCAGTATTTGAGACCGGCGGCTCGATACGTGCAGACCAGGATGGAAGACGGGGGCGCCGCGCGGGCACTTGAGATGTCAGACTCAAAAGACAGGGCCAGCGGATGTCGTCGCAGGTGCGAGAACAGCAGCATGGTGACCTTGCCCATGGGGATCCAAAAGACGAGCAGCCAGCAGATAGCTGAGACCACGAACAGCGAGGGTGTGATCAGGAAGTAGAAGAAAGCGAAGAAGATGACACGGCCAGCATTCCACTGGCCGCGGCCAAAGAGGCGGCGCTTGATACGCGGCAGATGATCATCAAAGGTGCTACGGCGGCTCCTACCGAGCAGGCTGTCTGTCTCGTCGACTTCCGAATCCAGGCTTCTCCTAGACCGACCGATAATGGAGCGGTTGCGATCCGGACCGAAGAACAGACGTCCATACTCGAGATCGCCGCTCTGCCACTGCTCGTACTCGCTGATGCTACGGCCTTCGCCCTGGTCTTCGTCCAGGTAGGCCTCCTGTTGCTCGAGACGGACAAACTTGCCGAAGGGATAGAACAGGTAGCCTGCCAGACCCCAAAGAACTCGACCGTACTCGCGACCATTCGATGAACCTGCAAACAAGAAGCACGAAACAGCACCGAAAAAGGCAAACAGTGCCATCCACCAGCCAAATGCCAAGGTCCAAAGGATATTGAAGAACAGCAGCCAGTTGCTGACATGGCCGCCAGGTGAGGAGTGAATATCGCCCTCGGCGTTCCTCTGGACCGAACGAAGCTTCTTGTATAGAGCCGGCTTCCACAACCTGATGCCGAAGGGATGGGTTTGGTTGATGGCCTGTTGGCGGTCTTTCAGGGTGAAGCTCTCGGCATCGCTGATATCAGCAGCTTCGTCAACCGGCGTCCCATCGTCGAGATGGTCGTCACTCGTGGTAATCTCCCCCGTGTCGTCAGGAGGCTCCGGATCGGATGGGCTGACCTCCCCATGCTCGACAAGATCATCGTTAAGAGGGACGCGTGCTCTTGAAGGCATACCAGGCACGGCAGAACGCCGACGCATAGATACATTATAGATTTGTTGCTGGCGCTCAGCAGCATCTGCCTGAACCTCGGCAATGTCGTCGTCAGCTGAGAAGACCTCTCCCCGGTGAGGGGTCTGGGCATTGGTGGAAGTACGGCGCGCAATGGGTGGCTTGCGTGTGCGACTGGCACGACCACGGTCGGTGCCGATAATGGGCGATCGTGATGCAGGTTGGTTTGGCCGCGACACAAATTCGGGAGCTGGAGATGCGACAGTCTCGGGACGGGGACTGCTCACTGGCGCAACAAGACTTTGCAAAGAATCTGGAAAAGGATGACGATAATGTCAGCAGAGTTGGACCAGCGGTAAGAGAAATGATGTGGAGCAGAACTGGAGAGAGGAGGTTAGAAGGGAGGAGCCCACCTTCTTGCAGTCTCTGCACCGATGCCAATTGCTGGACCAGTTGCGGGCTGGGGTTTTCGAGAGCGCGGTCATCCTGGCGGTCAAGGGGATCGTACTGTGAAGGACGACGCGTATCTGTGGGCGACGGATTGTGGCTGGCCGGGTCGTCGCCAGGACGCGCGGACGAAGCCATGGCGACGCGATGGAAGCGTTGATTGGAGATGGATCGAGTTGGTCAGAAGGGATCGCTCTCGATGGTTTATGGGTGTGACAAAGCGATCGATGGTTAACGGTCAGCACGACGTGCAACGTGGGAGTGGGATTGAGGAAAATAAGGATGCTGATGCACAGCGGGATGTGGTGTTCGTATCGGTATTGTAACGGCTACTTTCACTGTCACTGGCATAGCGTGATAAAGCGCTGCCGCATGACCACTTTTTCCACGAAATGGGTTGCCAATCAGTTGGAGCAGCGCTGGCGATTGCCTGCTCTTTAAATGTTGGCTCCGAGTCGTGCTAGAGCAGGACGACAGGGGCGAAGTCGGTGATTTTGGAGCCAAAAGATATCAGAAGGTTGAAGTGGGAAGTTATGTGAGGGGATGGAGGATGATGCGGCAGGAGCCAACAGTCCAACGTCTAACGGCTGGAGCAACAGCAAGCAACAGGGTTGGATGGGTCCCGGGGTCAGCACAGCGCAAGTGTACACATGCTCACCTGAGCCTCGACCCTCGCAGGTTCACACACTCTTACTGAGTCGTCCGGTAGCCCTTCAAGATAGTTCAGGTCCCCCACCGCTGAGCCAAGGAATGCCTGGCAGGCGAAGAGAGCGATTGGAATCTCGTCAAGCCCTCCGGTGGACAATGCCAAACGCAGAAGCGCAAACCGACAGGACCAATCACGTAGAACGAGGCGGACGACGCAGAAAACATGGAACACTGACGCTGCAAGCTTATTTTGGTCGCCTCGATAGGGATTTACAGGGAATTACACATTACGGATGCACACACGCATACCTGCGCATCGCTCATCGTGCGTAGCGCCTAAACCCAGCATTTTACGTCCTGCAGCCTCAAACAACCTATCTTGGTCCGTACCTACATTCACGGCCTGCATGATTAACTTGCGGACGGAACGACAGACAGATGACTGTCATGGTAAATATGACAAGCACCCGTCGAGAGAGCAGAAAGCAGCAGGTTGAGCGGCCGTTCATCTCTGTCTTTCGAGCTCCACGCCAAGCCATCGAGGCGGTTGTTGCATCGAGACCCACAGCAGTCGATCCACCCGTCGCGCTTGATTCCAGCGGATCCCCCAGATCTGACGCTGCCCCACCAACATCATTTGTTCTGTCTCTCTTTATCTAGCGACCAGTCATCGGCTAAGGAGCATCAGCGGGGTACCATCTTGCAGAGTTTCAGCTAACATTCATAGCACCAAAGCTGTAGAGAAGTGCTGGCAATTAGAGCTCTCTGGTTGTGTCTGGAAGCTGCGAGGTTCTTAGAGTAGTATCGAGACCCTTCATGCTCATGTGCCCGTCTGTGCTTGTCAACCTCCAAACCAAGCTTCAAGCTTTCGGCGTGACGTACCGTGTCTGCAGAACAGATTAACCAAGAAAAGATACAGTAGGCTTGAACTAGCTTTAGTAACAACTAGATTGCTGAAGGTTGTTGGACTTTTGCTTGTTCCTGTTTGAAGTTTTGCGCTCTCATTGGAACCCCCGAGGAACACAGGGTCTTGGCGGTGATGTCACCTCCCTCTTTCTGCTTACTTAAGCCACTCAGATATGGGGTCGCCACGACACTAAAGTCACGTGCAGACCTTGTTATGACGGGTCTCTTAGTGGCAAGCAGCACGACACCCAAGAGTCAAAGGTCTGTGGGGGCGTTGGCGCAAGTCATTGGCGGCCCGATGCATTGCGTGGACCTCAGCTGCCTTCAACCTCATTTCAACCCGCAACTCGGGTATCTTTCCCACACTCTCCTCCATCACGACCATCGAGACCCAGCGAAACACTCAAATACTGCCCCCAGCTTTGCGAGCCCTGGCACCGGTAGTCATCCTGCGTCTGTAACGAACCCCACCAGAGCACCAGAATTGTGCGTTTGGGCTGTTCTCGCCGCGCATAGGTATCTGCCAACAGAGAGGTTTCATCACCTTCCTGCTGCTCCAGCTTTCGTCTAGCCAGTAAAAAGAGGGAGCAGCATATATTCGAGTCCGTTGAAGCACAGCAAACTCGCCGAGCAACGCCGTCACCATGGCGCTCGACAACTACTACCAGAATAAGATCGAGGCCATGCGCCTCGAAATCATCAAGGGTCAGGCCGTCCTGCGCCGTCTCGAGGCCCAGCGCAATGACTACAACTCGCGGGTACGCCTATTGAGAGAAGAGCTGGGCCTGCTGCAACAACCAGGCTCCTATGTCGGTGAGGTCGTCAAGGTCATGAGCACGAAGAAGGTCCTGGTGAAAGTACATCCAGAAGGGAAATATGGTATGTCGCACACACCAGCAAGCCCCTGCTTTCGCAGACAGGGATGCTAATTTGTTTGCCTAGTTGTCGACGTCGCTGACTCGGTCGATGTGTCGAAACTCACACCCGGCAAGCGCGTCACTCTTCTTTCCGACTCCTATAAGCTCGAAAAAATCCTGCCCTCGTCCGTTGACCCGCTCGTCTCGCTCATGATGGTCGAGAAGGTTCCAGACAGCACCTACGACATGATTGGCGGTCTGGATCAGCAAATCAAAGAGATCAAGGAGGTTATTGAGCTCGGCTTGAAGCACCCGGAACTGTTCGAGTCACTCGGTATCGCCCAGCCCAAGGGCGTGCTGCTCTACGGTCCTCCTGGTACCGGCAAGACTCTACTAGCCCGTGCCGTTGCCCATCATACAGATTGCAAGTTCATCCGCGTGTCTGGTTCCGAGCTGGTGCAAAAGTACATTGGTGAGGGCAGCCGCATGGTGCGCGAGCTGTTCGTCATGGCCCGCGAGCACGCCCCCAGCATCATCTTCATGGACGAGATCGACTCGATCGGCTCTTCGCGTGTGGAGGGTTCATCGGGCGGCGACTCCGAAGTGCAGCGAACCATGCTCGAGCTGCTCAACCAGCTGGATGGTTTCGAGCCAACCAAGAACATCAAGGTTATCATGGCGACGAATCGTCTTGACATCCTGGACCCTGCTCTTCTCCGTCCCGGCCGTATCGACCGCAAGATTGAGTTCCCGCCGCCGAGCGTCGAGGCGCGTGCCGATATCCTGCGCATCCACAGCCGCAAGATGAACCTGACGCGCGGCATCAACCTGACCAAGATTGCTGAGAAGATGAACGGTTGCTCCGGCGCTGAGCTCAAGGGCGTGTGCACCGAGGCTGGTATGTTTGCCCTGCGCGAGCGGCGAGTTCACGTCACGCAGGAGGACTTTGAGCTGGCCTGCGCCAAGATCCTGAATAAGCATGACGATAAGGAAGTGTCGTTGGCTAAGTTGTGGCGTTAAAGAGTAGCGGAGATTGTGGTTCGACAGGAGGCTTTGGGTGTGGGATTGTCTCTATCATCGGTACCAAGGCAGCCTTGACTGGTACCGATACACTTCGACTGACAACAAGGCTGGGTCTGTCGTTCAAGGCATGGATCTGGAGTCAGTGAGAATGGTTGACATCATGATTTTGTGAACCATGGATTGCCAAGTCTATACCGTGGTCTTTGCTGTACAGTACGTATGACACCTAACTTTGCATCCGCGCCATAATAGACGGGGACGGCTAAATGGCTTGCCCGCAACCTTAAAGAATCTGTATTGTTCCAAGTCTTCATTGTGTGAATGTAAATGGTCAAGGTAGGGATATGCAGAGAACACAGTCGAATGCTCACTTGTAGTGCAAACTCTATGTACAGACCAATGCCCGCAAATTGTCATCTCAGTTCACACCAAGTCTGAGATTAGAAAAGCCTACGGGCAAACTTCTCGCCCAGTAATGTCTATTCCTGCACCAAATGCCTTCTGTTTAATCTAACAATAACGTCCCAGTTCACACTGGACACTTTTAACCAACTCCCGGCCAACAAGTATAACACTTAACCCTGAGATAAGAATGCCGCCCTTGAAGAGAGATGAAAGAAAACAAAACTTAAAATTCGAAACTCTCACTCCGACTCCGTCCTCCCATGGCCGCCACCGTTCCTGCCATCGCTGTCCCATTCTCTTGTTGTTGCAGCCGTGCGATCCACTCGAGAACGGTCTCGTAGCACAGCACAAACTGTCGAAGGCTTTGCACCATGCTTAGCCGCTGGCCGCGGAAGTCCTCGACCGTTTGTGCGATGAGGTCGATGGTATCATCGTCCAGCCAGGCCGTGTCCAGGTCGCCTGTGTCGGTGTGAGAGGTGCTTGGGGTGGCGTTGTCGCATTCAGGGCTAACCCCACTTGGGGCATTCTGCTCAACTTGACCGTCAAGAGAAGCCTGTCTCATATTTTTTGCCATCACGTGCTGCCTCTGGCGCTTCAGCATGTCAATGACAGAGTCGACCGTGCAAAATGTCCCGGTACGGCCGCATCCGGCGGAGCAGTGTACCAGCATCGGCCGGGGATTCGCGTTGTTCTCGGGACCATGGACGTTCCAGTTAGCCGACCGTGTCCAGCTTCCCGAACCTGCTTTATCAGATGCCGGAGGTGCCGATCCGCTTGGCCTACGAAGACCAAACTGCTGCGCCAAAGATACCGAGGCAGACAACGTCGCGGGCACATCAACAGGGAGCGCTCCCTGTTCGATGGTGTTGGCCAATTCAACAAGAGCCAGGAGATGACTCGGCTGCGCAGGGGCGCCAAAATCGGGCCAGGACGGGTAGTGCAGCTGGGTGACCTCGCGCACCTGAGCGGAGGGGTTTGATGTATGGGTGAGAGCAAACTTGCGAATAATGACGTACGGAGTCTCGCTCGGTGGTCCGGCTGACGGGAGGGCAAAGTTGAAGGGTTTGTCGGTTTGGATACCGGACCGCAGCGTCGTCGTGGTGTTAGCTCGCCGACGAGCGTTTTCCGAGATATCCGGAGATGAGCCATGGCTTCCCAGAGGACTAGCACGCGGAGAGCGATGCCTATCGATCTCCAGGGAAACCTTCTTCTCGGATAATACGCGGAGCTGGATGGGACCAAAGTCATTGCCCTTCCAGTAAGCATCGCATTTTAGCTGCCCACCCTCCGTCTCGGCTGTCAACATGACAATGGTGCGCACGTCTTGGTCCCAAACAACGGACCAAAAGTCCTGTAGATCGTTAGTACTAGTCAACAGAGCGGCAGCGGCAGATGCATACCTCGAACGTCGCGGGCAGAGGCCCCTGAGTGGCAATGTATCGCTTGTTACTCCTCTTTGCGCGAATATGGCTCGCGTTGACGTAGTCACATGCACCCTCAGGGCGTCCCTGGAGCTTGACTCGGGCATGCTCGAACGGCAGAATGTCCCTGTACCGGTTTTTCGTGCCTTTTTCAATACCAGAGAGCTGTACTTTTGGACCGGCAGGCGCCACATTAACATCTCGAGACTGGCCGAAAGAGTAGGCGTCCCGCATGCGTGCCTGCTCGGCAATTTCGATGCGCAGGAACTTCTCCGAGACTTTCTTGCCAGCGTCGCCAGGCTCGGAGGCCTCGCGAAGCCAGCGCGGCAGAGAATTCTGTGCAAGGCCCGGAGGGAGGTTGATTTGGATCTGGCCGACTCCGTCGATTAGGTCCTGATTCTGTCGGATATTGTCGAAGAATGGATTGGAAATGTTTCCTCCCTTCGGGATCAGACAACCACCAATCACCGGGGGCACGCCCGGTCGCGAAGCACCCGAACTGTTTGGAATTGGCCCTAGGGACAGGCTCGGCGGCGGTCCTCCCTCAGAGTGGTCGACGAAACCCGGATAGGCGGCCGCAAAAGCGTTGAAACCCCCACGAAGGATGTTCGTCGAGCCTGTATAGCCTTCATTAGTGAACTTCTTGATCATGTTCACCGACGATATGGCATCGCGCTTGTTGAAAGAGCTCGCATCGTACACAACCAGATGCGTAGTGCTGCGCCAACGAGAAAACTTCTCGCGATCGCGGTCCACCTGAAAGGTCTGTTGAAGCTTCTGCAAGTCAAAGGTAGCTCTCTTCAAGAGAGTCGTAGGGATGCATAAGTTCAAGGCACCACGAACCCGCGACCGCGCAAACTGTGGAGACACGCGGAGATCTAAAAGCAAGACATGAGTGCCGTCATGGTCCTTTTCCAACAGGTCCCTGAGCTCAACAGGGGATATCATGGTAGGGCCGCCAGTAGTCTCGGCTTCCTCTACCAACGACGGCTGATGCAAAGAAGCTGACGACGCGCGGGAGCCGACCCTACTGCGTCCTCCTAAGGAGAGTCCTGAAAGGGGCCCAGAAAGCTTAGAGAGAGGAAAGTTAACACTCTGGCTCCGTGTAAGATTGCAGGCATAAGGACTCGGTTCAGATGAAACAGGAGAGGGCTCATTGGAAAAAAGGTTTGGAGTGCGAATCCTCAGCTGCTCCCCTGCGCCATCGACTTCCTCTTGCTGATTCCCAAAACTAACGCTATTCTCCTTGCTGCTGAGCGAGCTGAAATCGTCGGATGAGCTCTGGGGCAGCACCTGCACATTCTCCGCCACCCCAGGTCTGTGGAACCGGTTCTGGAGGCGATTCCGCGGGAGAGCAAGCTTTTGTAGTGACGGAGCGGAAGCACTTGACGTCAAAGTAAAGGGAGTACCCGACAGAGTGAACGTGGATCGGGTGCAATTTGCCTCAATCTGCCGGCGAAACGTTTCGAACTCGGGGTTCACTTCCACAGGAAGTTGATTCGGTATCGCTGCGCTAAATGGTTTAACTGGTGCTGTTGTCAGACGGAAATTCTCGCGAGTTACGAAAGCAGGTTCTTTGTGGTCCACGTTAGATTCGGTTCCCAGGGAGAAGTAATCCGGATTAGATGTCGCTTGGTATGGCTTGGAACGCTGTCCTGCCGATGGCGATAAAGCCGGCGACGCCTTTGGTTTCGGAAGGACCGATGGAGACCCTGAAGGATCACCCAATCCGCTCAGTCCGCGGGGGCTGATAGCAGGAAGCCGGCCGGGGGTTTTGATAGTGAAGTAGGAGGGTCGTTCGGTCTGGCGTTGTTCAGGAGGCATTTTTATGGGTGATGATGATGGAGGGGTGGATGGTCCGCGGCCGTTGGTCCAATTATCGACAGGGGGCTCAGTTGGTGTGTTCTCTTGACTGCAGCCGGTCATAACGTGGCCATCTTCAGGAGGGCACTGATAACGAGCAAGGGTTGTGAGATGGTCAAGAGGGAAATGGTAGTCCGGGACGATTGAATCGAATGTCGAATGTTTGGGGGATTCTTTTCTTTTCAGAAGCAGACAACTATCCGTAGATGACGGTGAAATGGATAAATAATCGAAGACCTATCTGATTATCTGAAATGGGATTCGAGAAAGACTCGAGAACCGCGGCGCGAGCTGTGGATTTGGTGAGATGTGGGGCTGGAGGATGAGGATCAAGTCCGGTGGAGGGCGTGGCTTGCAAGTTAATAAGGAACCCGTAATGCTGGGATCCTGAAATAGAATTGAGATCGCGCGCAATCGACCTGGCACTCGAGGCTTTGTGCTTTCTAAATGTGTGGCGCCCGGTTGTTGTCAGTCTGCGTACCATACAGCACCCACAGGTCAACTCAGGCACGGGCTTTGGGCTTTGGGCTTTGGAATGCTCCGAAGGACACGGTGATGACGGGGCCCCGAATGGCTTCACAGGCGGGGGGTTAATCTAGATGATGGCTCGCGGGATGTGGGGGAGAGCTGAAAGTAATGCCAGTGGCAGTGAAGAATCCTAGGCGCGGCTAGGCTGCTTACTTACCTGCCCAACGTCCAGGACTCCAAGCGAGTCAAGAAAATCCAGACCGGGAGACTCGGGGGCTGAGGGGGAACTCTCTCTGGGCTCCTGGGCTGGGATGCTGCGAGAAACAAGGACTGGAGTATTGTGAGCTGTCGGCTCGGTGGCAAGCGCTGTGTCACACGGAGCCAGGAGAAAAACAAGGACGAGCCGATGAGATGGTCGGCGGCTGCGACGAGCGGCTAATTTGGATGGTCGGCAGCGCTTGATGAGAGGATGAGTAGATAAACGTCCTGGAGAGGGACAGGCTCAGGTTCAAGTCGAGAATCAAGAATCAAGCCTGGGATTGATAGCGAAGTGACAGTTGCAGGCGCGCCGTTCGCCGTTCGCCGAGCGTTCGCGCTTGACCAAACCTGGGCTTCCTCTTTTCTGGAAATGGCCTGTGGGTTCCTGCCCCCGAGACCCAAGCTCTGCGAAGTCAGCCCGCCAGGCGCCAGGTCTAGATGGATGATCCACAGCGCAGAGCCCAGCGAGATGGAACAACCTGCGTAACGGCGGCCCGTTGGCCTGCTTGTGGCCCCTGGGGCCCGGGACCCGCAATGACCTCACTCCTTGGTCTGGGCCGCCTGGCTGCTGCTGCCCCCACATTGGCACACGCGCCAGCCCGTACTCCATTTGCCATCCATATTTGTGATTTCCGGTTGTGGGAGCAACCGTGCAGGCGTAGTGCGAGTTGCAGCAGACAGCGGATGCGCCTTTGTACAATGCGCAATTTGCCTGCGATTTATTCAAGATGTTGTGAGTTGCGAGCATTGTAGTTCAACGCAGATCTACTCGATCGCGGCGATGACCTCACTAGACTTTTTCAACGAAAGGCTTGCCGCTCGGGTTAGCTGGGGGCGACGGGCGTTCGGACGGGCCAAGACAGCATCCATCGCACAAGATTGGTGGGGCACCACTTGCGTCATTAGGGTACTACGCTAACCCACCTTGTTTCCTCTCCCTCCGCGGTGCGGGCAAGAGCGGAAAATTACCGGACGTGTGGAGAGCTCCGCGCCGGCCAGGCCTATGTTGCGGCTTGTAATAAATAATAGCGAAAATAAAACCACGGACAGATACGTTTAGAGCAGAGGGCTCTGATACTTGTTTGGTCCTTTTACCAGAGCGATGTCCATTGCTTTGCTGCTTAGAAAAGATAATCGCCAAGTTATGCCCGGGAAGACTTAAGGACACCAAGACCAAAACGTCTGGATGATGCCCGATAACGAGGTGTTTATCCCTTTGAGCCATGCGTAGGTAACTAGCATTATTCTCTGGCACTGCCAGTCTCCCATTTCCCTTCTCAAATTGGCACACAGAGATGATCAAAAAGCCTTGGGATCCTTGACCGTCTTCTATCTCTCACAAAATACACTCCGGAGAAGCACTCTCCCTCATGCTAATACTGAGGACGTAACCCAAAGCCCTGGAGAATCATGTTCAGCCGCCAAACGCCATACAATGCAATATGCGCTATCTTGAAGAGAATTATTGACTGCGCGCGAACCGGAAATAAAGAGCTTCCACGCTGATCACAATGAACGCATCAGGAATCCACCGTAGTACAACCGCGCCGTAGTTATAGGCGGATGTAGAGGTCCAGACAATCAATACGCCACTCCCGCCGGCCCAGGAGGCTGCGCAGCCACTCTAGACCGAGCCCTGTCCATTCAACCTTGGCCCGGGCGATCTGCTCCGAGGCCGCCATGGCAAACGCTTTGGTGGTGGTGTTCAGCATCTCAGCAAGCACTTCGATATTCGTCGCGTTGACATCATCGATGGCCGTCATGTTGCCAGCTGTCCCCTCAGTACCAGGCAGGTAGATGAAGCTGTTGGTGAAGCGTGGCTCGAACCAGTTGCTGCCGAAATCAAAGAGACAGCGCTCGGACCAATTGCATGATGTAAGGAACAGTACGAGGAGAAGGCACGAGCAGTAGAAGCAGGGTCGGTTCAGGAAATAAGTGCCGACAAAGAAGAGGAATACGAAGGCGGGTGATGCGTTGGCGGGGATAAATAGGAGGGGAAGCCAACTATGTCATGTCAGCGTTTTGAACCTTGGAGCTCTGGTTACGACACGCACCTTCGCAAGCAAAACATGGCGGCGGCCAGATTAGTAGGTGTCGAATTTTCCGTAGGCGACCAACTTGGTCAAGAAGTAAACAAAGCAACGGGTTGTCTGACAAGGAGCAGCGTGCCTTGGTCGAAAATTTGGGGGAGCCGTGTGCCGTATGGGGTTGGTCACGTCAAGTGGCTAATGTGTATGGCGTAGATCGCAGCTCTTTAGGTTGTGTCTCGTGGGCAAGATGGGCACCGGTGTGGGCGGCCAAGGTCGAGTTGGCGATAGGTTCGAGTGGATGTTTGATGGCTTTGCAGCTGGGAGATTCTGCCTATGGGATGTGTTGGACTGCGGTCTGCTGACTAAGATGAACCCTGGACTGATACGTTTTACGATGTAAATTACGGATACCTCAACATGGTGATGTTCAGCATATTGCCGGCTTCCCTTTAGTCCTGCTCTGTTTGAGCACAAACCATTTCGCAAGTAATCATACACTGAGGCTTTTCATTGTTTAAGAAATGAGGCGCGAAGCTGCTGTGCCATGGGCCAAGAGCAGAAGCAGGGTTCAATGAGGACAGATAGCCATGATACCTAACCAGCTGCAAGCCGCGAGTTCCTGTACCAAGCCGTAACGCTCCTCCAGGATTAGTATCAGCACATCGAGGCTCCCAACCTGCCTGACATGCGAATGTGTGGTCTACCATTCCCTCCTTTAGAAGCAGACCTTTCATTTGCCAATATGTTACATGGGTAAGAGATCAAGCAGGGCGTTTTCTGCGTCAGACTGAAGATCTTGCCGGCAGGCGTCAGCAAGAAGCGCGCCGTAGCAGGAATGGGCCGGTTGGAGCGCCATCAGTTTCTTCGGTTTCGCGCGAAATCACGGCTGCATGTCATTGGATCACCGTGTACCCCGCGGCCTGGGACGCGCCACGACTGGCGACACGTGTAAGGCGCTGGCAGGCAGGATGCACGGACCACTTGCTGTCCAGCTGCCTTGCGTACACAGAAGGCTGGCAGGAAGCATCTGCGGTGCAAATTGCAATATTTTCTTCAGTGAAATAACGTAAAGTGCCCCACGAAGACCCAGAATCGCAGTTGCCATTGCCGCATGCTGATGCTGCTGGGATGACTTGATGCATCAGTGCGACTCCGGCATCCAATAATTTTTGTGATTTCAGCGATTTTTACTGCTTGCTTTTATTCCCGAATGATTTTCGGCGGTCGGCAAACAAACAAAAACGAGTAGACCGTGACGCAAAAAATTCACTTCTTCAGAACCTTGAGCTCTAAAGTTCCGGCCGCGACCGTTTTACTTTACAGTTGGACCTCATCGCCGCAGTTACAGAGCTCGTCGTGCGCAGTTTTTCCGGTCAGAAAGAAAATTAAACAGCAAGAGAAAGCAGCCTAACGCATTCCCGCTGTGCCTGCCCAGTGATTCCTGCCCGAGAATTGGTCTCGCGGCAGGATAGACAGAAGGGTGGAAAGCATTGAGTCCAGGTTCAGTCCACGACTCCAGAGGTAGGCAGCTTCCAGCGTCCAACGGGCCCCATCGCTTGGCCATCTGGACCCAATTCTTGGCGGCCTGAGGCCCGGTTGGCCAATTCTCATTTCTCATTCTCCTCTGCGTTTTCATCTTGAAACTCGTTCTTTCTGCTTCAACACCGTACAGCTGCTCATTTTCCGTCAGGTCGGCCGTCATCGCATCTGCCGTCACCATCGCCCTCGATATCGCGCTTGGGGGCCATTCTCTAGGCCCGACAATTTTACTGAGCGCCTGAGCCGCGCGACTCGTTGTTACCGAATCTTCAACTCATCGAACCAAACAGGCCCCGCCATAAAGACAAAACGACAAAAGTCGACGTCCGGTCAGCGTTACCAGCGTCACCATGTCTTCCTACGGCCTGCCTGGCGCTAGCCCCGCCGGCAGCGGCCCTGCGACGGATACTGAGGCGAACCAGGACTTCCAGTCTTTGCTCGCTCAGCTGCGTCGCCAGTCGTCGCCCAGTCCCGGTCCTGGCGGTGGCAGCTCGGGCCCCGGTCCCGACATGCTTCCTCCTCCCCATGGCCAGTACGGCTACAATAATTACGCCGCCCAGCCCTACTATGCGGGTGTGCACCACTCTGGTTCCGACTCGCCGAACGCGCCCAATCCGAGCCATGTGCAGACGTCAATGGACTCGCCCGCTTTCCTGCCCGAGGCCCCGACGCCACCCGTGAGCTACTCGCACTCGCAGTACCCTCCCGGTCTGATGAGCACTATGAATGCCACTCGTGCCGGCCCTCCTGCCCCTAGCGACGACCGCACTGCCCATCTGCTAAATCTGCTTAAGTACAACAGTCAGAATGGTCCGCCCAGCACCTCTCAGCAGGCCTCTCGCGAGCCGCCCCTGCCCTATGCGCCCGCGCCCATCGGCCCACCTCCAGTTATTCACGCTCCCGCTCCCGCAGCAGCTGACCCGACCGGCCTGCTAGCCGCGCTGATGAAAGGAACTCTGCCTGAGACCTCCAAGCCCGAGCCTCCCTCGACGTCTACCTGGAACCAGGGTTCGCCCCCGACCGGCACCCAGCAGTACCTGTTGAACCTGCTCAACCGTCCGAAGCCCAGTCAGCACGGCGATCTCCCCGAGGCCCCCCAGCCGCCCGTTATGGACGAAAAGGATGCTGAAAGCTCCCATGGCGGCCGGTCGGCTGAGCCAACGCTCGTCGACACACTGGCGTCGCGCTCTGAGCTGGATTACGAGCCTAAGAGCTTCGAATCGCCGCCGCCCAAGTTCGACTCGACCCCGCATTCACAGCACTCGCATCCCGTCTCGAAGCCCCCTGTGCCGGCGGTTTTCCCTGGCTTTCAGGACGCCTACGACCATTTGTCAGGCTCGTCGCCCATTCACCGAACGCCCAAGACCTCCACGACACCGAGCGCTGCTGCTGAGACGGCCCATCCTGTCGCCCCTGTGCCTACACAGATCCTCAAGAAGCCGACTTCGGTTCAGCATACGCCCGAGCAGAAGCGCAGCATCGTTGAGACCCCCGAGCATCTTCTGCGTAAGCCCGAGCATTCTGCCTCGCCGGGCTCTCAGGGCATTGCTGCTCCAATTTTTCCTCTGCCGGCTGTGTCTGATGCGTTACCCGTTCAGGAGAAGAAGGAGAGCGTCGCCGATGCGGTTAGTGGTCTTGCTGAGCAGGCTGATCGGGAGGCCAGGGAGGCTTTGGCCCGTGCCGAGTACGAACAGGCCCAGGCTCGCGAGCTGGAGCCGCCCGCTCCGGAAGAAGCCGCTCCTGCGGTACTCTCTCCTCCTATTGCTGGAGATCTGGCCTCCAAGCAGCAAGGTGATGCATTCCTGGCGTCTACTCTTGATGTTGCGGTTGGCGTAAAGGAAGAAAAGGATAGCGGTAACAACGCTGCCGCCCCGGCTGCCCATGGCCCTGTCGCTGACAGCTGGGAGAGCGCCGAGGCCGAAGAGGCCCCGGCGCCCGAGGAGCCACCCGCGCCGGTCACCGTGTACAATTTCCCAATGAAACCTTGGATCTCCATCAGCCTGCAAGAGATCGAGGATACGCGCCCGGTCTTTCGTGAGGAGGCCATCCTCGACATTGCTCGTCTGAAGAAGGACTTTGACCAGATGGATAGGAACCTTGTCTCGGCCTCGGAGACGTACATGGCTTATGGTATGTCCAAAGCAGGCGGTCTGCGTGTCATCCGGCAGGAGGACGGTAAGGACGCCAAACTATTCACTGACACAAAAGACCGCATTTTCAACGTGGCTATCTCCACCTCGGCTGCTCATCAGCACCCTGGTAAGGAGGCCATTATCGGCACTGGTGTCAGCGGCACTGTGTACTGGGTCCAGCTCAAGAACGGCGACCGCGACCATCTCGAGGACCCGCATCCCGAGCAGTACGGCTTTGCCCTGCCCCCCATCCAGGCTCAGGAGGGCGGTGATGCGCCCGGCGGCGTGCTTAAGACGCGCGCTCGCCCCTCGTCAATGCATCCCGAATACTTTGCCGTTGGCCGCGGCAAGTCGATCAACATCATCTGGCCCTCATTCATTTTTGAGAACAACCTGTTCAAGACGGGCCACGACCGCGTGGTCGATACGGACCGCCTGATGAAGCAGTGCTCGCTCAAGATCAACACGGGTAAGGCCGGCAAGGACTTTACCTTCAGCCAGGACGATACGGTCGTTGTGTCGCTCGACAAGTCCGGTCGCGTTAAGTTTTGGGATGTGCGCGAGCTCACTGCCCCCAAGGAAGGCTCTGACTTGCTCAGCCCGCTGCCAGCGCACACCTCGTTCGAGGTCAAGGAGCCGCTTATGACGCTGACGACGACACCCGAGGGCGAGAAGGCCTGGCCCACTTCGGTGCTGCTGCTGGATAAGTTCCGGCCGTACCAGAAGCGTGTTGCCCTTCGCTACATGATCGTCGGCATGAAGCAGAACCACACGCTGCAGCTGTGGGATCTCGCCCTGGGCAAGCCCGTGCAGGAGTTCAACTTCCCGCACAACAAGGAATCAGACGCCGTGTGCAGTGTCATGTACCACGCCGCCTCCAACATGATTGTCGTTGGCCATCCCACGCGCAACTCCATCTACTTCTTGCATCTGTCTGCGCCCAAGTACAACCTTAAGAACATGTCACAGGTTGAGTACATTCAGCGCCTCGTCGCCCAAGACCCGTCCATCCCGCAGCCGGAGTCGACCGCCGTCATCAGCGGCATCCGCGAGTACTCGTTTGCCAATAAGGGTGTGTTGCGCAGCCTCAACATCCTCGAGAACCCTGCGGCCTCGGGCGACGGCGAGGAGCCGACCCTCTTCGAGCTTTACGCCATGCACTCTAAGGGTGTGACGTGTTTATTTATCAAGCAGGCAGAGCTGGGCTGGTCGAGAGAGAATAAGGTTATCTCACCTGCCGACGCGGTCGAGAGCGGTCTTGCTAAGATCTCGAAACTTGTTCCACCGCCTCCTCCACCGCCGGCTGAGACTCAGCACGCCAACGCTCCAACCGAGAGTGCTGCACCGCCTCCACCGCAGATTCGTATTGCCACGCGTAACAAGGACGCTGGACTCAAGATCCCAACCCCTCCGAGCGACGAGAAGACTCCCAAGAGCACTGCTGCCGAGTCGGGCTCGACGCTCAAGACCGATCAGCGCAAGGATAATAACAAGGAGGAGGTCGAGCTGCCCGTTCCTGCGCCTGAAAGAACGGAGAGGAAGGGACGAAAGAAGAAGAGTTCGCAGCAGGCCGCCGCAGCTGTCAGTAATGATCACCCTGGGGCCAATGCGCCGGGTGAAAGTAACAATAATCGCGCTACTCTCCAGAACAACAAAGCGGGCAAGGGCTCTCGCAACATGACCGACAACAATTTGACCGACGCCAAACAACAACAACAACAACAACAACAACAACTACAAGCTGCCGCAGATCTCTCCCTCTTGTCCAGCGGTGTTTCCCAAGAGCATCTTGAGAACATCGTCAACAAGATGGAGTCGCGCATCGTCGCTAACATCTCAGGTCGTTTCGATGCGGTCTTTAACGAAATCCTGAAGCAGATGCAGACTTTCCAGGACAGCCGCGACTCGGCCTTTGCCAACAACCAGTCGACTCTCTTGCAGATGGTCGCCGATGTGCTCAATGATAACACCGAGGCCGTGCTCAAGAACCTTATCATCTCACAAATTAACGACCATGTCATCCCGTCGTTGCGTTCCACCATTGACAAGTCGGTTGCCGACCAGCTCGGCGCAAAGACGAGCGCGCAGATCGGAGCCGTCAAGAACGAGGTCTCGCGCAACCTGAACCAGGCTGTCGCCAATGCCATGATGAAGCCTGACGTTGCCAAAACTATCACTGAGCGCATCGTGCACAATCTTGCCATCACTGTCAGTTCCTCTGTCGAGAAGGAGGTCCAAAAGTCGATTAGTACCCTGGCAAGCAATGTGGCCAAGCAGACCGCCCATCTCGTGCACCAGCGCATCCTTGAAGATGTCGATGCCCGTATCCGCGAGGCCTTTCAGCACTTCGAAGAGCGGCGGCGCGACGATGATACCCGTCTCGACCGCTTAATGGCTCAGACGCAGGAGCTTGCTGACATCATCTCAACCCTTGCTGCTTCCCAGACGCAGCTTCAGCGCGAGCTGGTCGCCTTGCGCCAGCAAATCAGCGAGCAAGGTCGCGAGCGCGCCGTCCATCTCGCTGCTGAAGAACAGCTTATGCACGGCCATGGTCATCATGCCCGTGGCAGTGCCAGTTCTCATACTATGCCGGGTGCGGGCCGCGAGTTGGTCAGCTATCCTCACTCGACTCAGGCTTCCGTCTCGCACCAGCAAGCTCCTCACGTCTACGCGCATCAGCCGCAGCATCAGTATGGCACTCCTGAGCAGCAGCAGGTCATGTATGGCCCTTCCAGCCGGGAGGAGCGCCAGAAGATGGAGCTCAACAACCTGCTCGATACCATTGACGGCCTGATGCGCTCGGGCAACTACAGTGATGCCATGCTTCGCTGGCTGCAGTCGGGTGACAGGACCGAGGAGATTTTCCAACAAGTGCTCTCCAACTACAACCCCATGTTTGCGCAGGATCTTCCGCCGCTCGTGCTGCTGTCCGTCGGTGCTACTGTCTCCCGGGAGCTGTCACGCGGTGCGCCAAAGTTGACTAAGAAGATCAGCCTGTTGGAAATTATCCTGTACTCATTTAACCAGCATATTGGCAACTTAGTCAGTTCTCGTTTTTATCCCTTCGTGAATACTTCTATCGCTAACTTCTGTGCAGGACGACCAAGTTCGCGATGTCACGCCCAAGATCATGCGGGACCTCAAGTCGCGTATCGAGCAACTCCTCCTCGACATCAGCCGTATTGCGCCGCACGATCCGTCCATCAAGACCCTTTCTGGCCTGAGCCAGCTCGCCAGCCGCATTGCCGAGAGCGTGCAAAGCGTGCAGGTCCGCCATGCTTCGATGCACGGCCCTGTCGGCCATATGGGCGCGTACTAGATCTGATGTCGTGAAGTCTTACAAGGAAGGGGGCTTGGGTGGTCTTCTGAGTTTGGTTCATTGCGGGTGAATCTGTGATACCCATCACCAGGGTGGTTGTTAACTGGGGAAGGGTAGGATGCGGGTAAGGGTATTCCTCCGTACTTGTTTTTTGTCGTCAAGATTTCTTCCCTGCCGTCGTTTTCTTCTGGCATGGATGTGATCATCATGCACACATGCCATGGCCTGGTCCGAGTTCATGGGGTACATGTTGGTCTTTGAACTTGCATCTTGAAATGATAGTTCGGCATCAAGAGAGTGCGATGTGTGGTTGGTCAATTTGTGTACAAATATGCAGTTTACATCTGATGATTTCGGGCATAAGCACGGCAGTCTACGATTCGATCATGGCCTGCCATAATTGGTTCCCTGTTCGACGGTGATGCCAGAGCCTCTATTCAGCGCTAGCCCAATTGTGTGACTGGGCCCAGTTGGTTTCAATGATAACGATGGGCCTTTGAAAAGGTTAATCTTTTTTTAACCGCCGAGCAAGGCCTCCTGGTTCTGCGGTGCGCCTAATGGTGAGCCTGTCGGAAACTCTAGCTTGGCAACGCGGGGTTCATTTCAGCTGGTGAGCCAAGAGGACGGGGCTGGCGGGTGTAAGACTTGAGGGCAGAGAAAGGGTTGGAGTTGTCAGGAAGCAGACGTGCTGACTTGTTGGCGGATTTTCGGGTTTGGGAGTTTACAGTAGGATGGAATCAACGCTCTGCTTCAACGCTTCAACCAGTTACAAAACACCAAGGTCTTGCATTGGGTGCTCTTTTCATCTACAGCGGTCCTGTAGTGGTCCGTCGCAGAGCTGTGCCGCGCCAAGCGGCTACACCGGCCTAAAACAGCAGTTCAGGCTTCAACCACGGAAACAGGGGCAGGCCAGCTGCTGGGGTTTTCGGGGAAAGTGGAGGCCCTCGCTCGAGATGCTGTTTGAAGCAAACAGACAAGACACTGGCAATCCAATGGCAGTCCTCATCCATGAAATGTTGGATTATGCTGCCCAGACCTGGATGATCACAAACCTAGCTAGCAGGTTTACCATAGGACTCAATGTCCCGAGTCATTCTCCAGGCTCTCAGCCTTGCACTGTCTTTCTCAGAGCGTCCAGGGCCTGTCGTAGAGCGGCTCATTGCACAGCTGAGCACATCATTGCACGCTAGCATGCACTCGGGACAAGGGCTTCAAGGGGTGAGTGTGGCTGAGAGAATGCCGCAAAAATCAGCCAGTGAGCCAGAACGGCCTTGTCACACCGAGCGTATGGGTGCCTGGGTGCGCCATGTGTGCTCAGTCCTGTCTTGCGGTCCTGCTCATTTACACTAAGCCAGGGCCAACACAAGGCTGAAGCTGAAGTCTCAGGGCGGGCTGAGCATGGCACGGTATAAGTATTACCCTGAGGCTCGGCCGGCTTTCTTGATTGATTGAACTTCTTACCTCGGGCACTTTCCTTATCTGTTGTCTGCCCTCATTTTCAAGTTCGCGGCTGGCCTGAAACGTCAACAGTCAACACACGTGCCCATCCGCCATGAGAACCACGAACTTCTCAGAAACTTTGTGGAAGTGGAGGTATAAGATAACGCACCTCGGAAAAAATGACGAAAAGACCATCGCAGACTTCTCGAGCTCGTCTGATGTCGACACAGAGATGCCGGTGAAGAGCAGCACTGCAGCCAAAATGGGCAAAACGTCAGCAGACGCCTCGTCCAAGAAGAATGTTGAGATCGGAGCTAACCCCTCCATCAAGACGCTCTATGAAGGACCGGGCAGCCGCGAGGATGCCTACAACTGGGTCGACTACCCGCCCAAGACGGTCACCAAGAGCTTGGCCCGGGCGCATGACCGCGTAGCCATCAAGGTGTACAAGGTCAAGGACCCGGACAAGCCCGTCCTATCTGGTCGCTTCAGCCTGCGGTACTACATGCTGGAAATCCAGAACCCGTTGCTCGTGGCATGCTTGGCTGAAGTCCTCAAGAAGCAGGAAATGCACATTGAGCCGAGTGAGCCCGTCACCTTCAAAGACCCATTTGTTAAGCTGTACTTTGCGTATGACGACTTGGCTGCCAAACACCGCGAGCTGCTTCAGAACGAACCCAACAACTCTCTCGAGCCGTTCTTGCATTTACTGCTTCGTCTGCTGGACGATGTCTTTGCTGACACTCGCGCCAAACTCAAAGCGTTGCGCGCCGACCGTCTCGTATCCTTCCGTCTCGCCTGGGCCTACTTCCCGCGCGGCACGACGGTCATCACGTGGGGCAACAACTGCGAGCTTTTGTGTAAAGTGAAGGAAACGCGGTACACGCGCATGGGCAATTGTGCCGTATTTCTTATCGAAGGCGAGGTGCTGCAGTTTGAGGGGCGGGGCTTCCACTGGGAGCCACATACCATCATAATTGAGTCGTTCAAAGGCAATTTGCCGATCACGGAGCTGGATGCGTATCCGCTGGAGTTTCATGAGGCTGTGGAGGATGTGAGGGCGAGGTTGACGGCTAGAGGGAGAAAGTCGCTGGAGTATTTGGGTTTGACGCATGCTTTCTATCAGGGGCTGGCGCTGCATGTTCGGGGAAATGTCACTGAGAGGCATATTGTGGATGGGAGAGTATTGATTGATGTTATGGGGTACAAGAAACATCATCTGGCTCAGGGATCGCGCGAGGGCAGCCATCCTGTCACGAAGAAGAAGCGCCTCATCGTCTATGACGAGGAAGACGCAGAGAACATTAACGACGAGGAAGAAGAACAGCAGCAGCAGCAACCGGACTCGACCGTCTACGACGCACCGGAGAACAATAGATGGATGAACAACGCAAACACACAGGAGACCGAAACGCAAAAGCCCCCAACGTCAGCGGCCATCAAACGGCTCAATCCGGCGGCCCAGCAGCGCATCAAGGAGCGTATGCTGGAACTGGAGGTCAAGGAGCCACATCTGATGTACATCTCGCCGCTGATTCAGGGCTACGCACTCAAGAACAAGCTGTGGATGCAGTTCTATATCGAGGACATCAAGCCAATGGTGTGGAATGACGAGGCGTACGATCATCTAGTGTACGATGAGCAGCAGAAAGATCTGGTGTTGAGTTTCGTCGAAAGCCATCGCAGCATGGAGAGCAGTCTGCAACAGCAGGCCAAGGCGATGGATGATGTAATTGCTGGAAAGGGTAGGTTTCTATCTCGGTAGGGATCAGAACTCATTGAAACGTTAACACAACACAGGACAAGGTCTGGTCATCCTGCTGAGCGGTCCTCCGGGCACAGGTAAGACACTCATGGCCGAAGCTGTCGCTGACCGCACCCGTCGGCCACTGTTCTACCTGCAGGCCGAGGATCTGGGCGTTTCGCCCGATGTGCTCGCATCCAACCTCAAGAACGTCTTCCAGATGGCAACAGACTGGGACGCTGTGATCCTGTTGGACGAGGCCGACGTTTTCATGGCGGAGCGGCACCCGCAGGATATCCAGCGCAACGAGCTGGTCTCGATCTTCTTGAGGGAGATTGAGTACTTCCGGGGCATCATCTTCCTGACGACAAACCTCTACAGCACGATCGACTCGGCCTTCCGTAGCCGTGTCAGCTTGCATTTGCTGTTCAACTCGCTGACACCCGAGGCGCGCGCTTTGATCTGGCGCAAGTTCTTGGATCGGCTGCCGCCGTCAAAGGGGAAGAAGCCAGCAGTTGAGCCTGAGGAGGAGGCTATTGCTGGAAAGGGTCATGCCGAAGATGACAAGCTGACAGATGAGGATATTCGGGAGCTTGCACTTTGGCAGCTCAATGGCCGCGAGATCAAGACAGCCGTCAAGATGACCAAGACGTGGTGCGACTACAAGGGTTATCCAATGACGCTGACAAGGTTGGAGAATGGCATCAGGGTGACCAGCCCGCATGCGTCCAAGTCTAGTCGCGAGGGCGGCGATACATCGCTTTATGAGGAGTAGGGGTTTTCTTCAGGTCTCATTTCGCCTTTCGGAATATTGTAGTGTTTCAGTCAGATTCAGCGGTGATAGACCGGTTGGATACAACATGCCATGTCTATTTATGTTCAAATATTTCGTGTGTTCATTGACGAGTTACGTTTTTTTCTTTCCAGCCCGCTGAGAGCGCTACCGAGCCAGAATCGCGGGGCCCCGCGTGGGAATCTTTTCTGGTGCCCTGTAAATCGCCGCTGCGGAAAAACGCTTTGCCTGGGGCTCACGGAAGCCGGCACAAGAGCCGGGCTCCACAACAGGTCCCGACGTCACCGCTCGGGACAAGAATACCCGATCCGGGGGGCCGATGCAGGACCTGCTCATCTTTTTGATTGTTCAGATCTCGATTTCAATCGACAATTCGATCTTTTAAATTCCTATATCCCAAGTGCAGGTTGCCCTGAATCCTTGAATACCAAAACACCACTGTCTAGAGGTAATACATCCGAATCCCTATACGTCGTCACAATGGCGGGCAACGGGCCGGGTATGCTCTATGTGACAATGCAGCCCCGCGAAGGCCTCTCGCTGGACCAGTTCCACGAGTGGTACAACAACGAGCACGGACCGACACGCCTGCGACTGCCGCACATCTTCACCAACGGCCTACGCTATAGGGCCATCGACGGGGAGCAGCCACACTTCTTGGCTATCTACGACGTCACGAACATGGCTCACTTGCTGACTCCGATCTACACGGACCTGCGCTCTAACCGCACGCCGCGCGAGGCCGCCACCATCGGCCAGGTCGATGTCGACCGCAAGTTCTTTGACCTCGTCGCCACCCAGCAGAGCCCTGATTTCGTGCCGAGCGAGCAGCTGACCGACGAAGAAGCAGTCGGCCGTGTGCTCGTGTCCGTCGAGGTCTCGCTTAAGCCGGGCGTAGAAGGCGCCCAGGAAGCTGTCACCAAGTGGTATGTCGAGGAGCATCTGCCCATGCTGTCCAAGGTCCCCGGCTGGCTGCGCAGCCGCGTTTATCTGACCCCATCGGCTGTCGAGGGTACCGCCAACGATGTGCGCATTGTTACTCTGCACGAGTACACCAAAGAGAACGGGCTGGGCGGCCCTGAGCACAAGGCGTCAATGACCACGTCATGGAGGGACGAGATCTTTTCCAAGTACATCGCCAACAAGGGGCGTCGCGTCTACGAATTGTTCTATGTCTTCGGCCCGGGCCCACGCGAGCTTTATTCTCTTTCGAGATTGCCTGCTTCTGCTGCTTTCTCGACAGCTGATGGTCTCATTCGCACCACTCCTGGAGAGAAGACTGCGGCGATAGACGCCTTCGTCAACACCGTCGATGGCCTGGCCATTCCTTATCGTCTGGAGGGCAACCCGTCCCCCGATGCGCCTACCGTGGCCTTCTCTAACTCCCTCCTCACTTCCCTCAACATGTGGGATCCCCTGGTTGCTATCTTCAAGGAGAAGCGCCCCGATCTGCGCATCCTGCGATACAATACCCGTGGCCGTCACGACGTGCCTACCCCCCCTGTCCCGGCCACAATGGACATGCTGGCCGACGACCTGAACACACTGCTGACGGGTCTGCGCATTCCCAAGCTGCACGCCCTGATCGGTGTGTCTATGGGTGGCGCCACGACGCTAAAGTTCGCGCTCAAGTACCCCCAGCGGCTGGAGCGCTTCATCGCCTGTGACTTCAACGTGGCCTCGAGCGAGGCAAACACTGCGGCTTGGAAGGACCGCATTGCAGTTGCCGAGAGCACCGACGGCGGTATCCGCAAGCTAGCGGGCCTGACGGTCGAGCGCTGGTTCCATCCGCACACCATGGCCAACAAGAAGAGCGTGGCCGACTGGATGACGGATATGGTGGCGACCAACAGCGTGCAGGGCTTCCGGTGGTCGTGCCAGGCGCTGTGGAACTACGACATGCGCGAGGAGATGAAGAAGAACACCATCCCTGGTCTGTTTGTCGTCGGCGAGGGCGATGCCAAGGGCGTGCTGGTCAAGGCCATGGATAGTTTCAAGGGGTTGCTGGGCCCGTCGGGTGCTGAGCTCAAGATTGTACCGCTGGCAGGACATCTGCCCATGTGTGAGGCGCCCGAAGAGTTTTGGGAGGCCATTTCTGGGTTCTTGTGAAAAAGTTTTAGTTAAATCAATAATGAGACTATAGATTTGTTTTGCAATGTATGAGCATCATAAGTTCCTTGTTTGCCATTAATATCAAACCATCTTACCCAGAAGTCTTCTCGAAAAGACAGCTACTAGCGAGAAAAACTCTAATTCGCGTCTCGACAGCATTCAACTCGCGCAGGAGCGTCGCCGCCGCCACAATCTTGGAGCTCTCACTCGTCTTGTTCACCCGTCGGTGCCCTCCGTGCTGCTGTTTGGTCTCGAAACAGCCGACGTACAGACAAGCAATGCAAAACTCGATCGCGTCCAGCTCGCTGGTATAGCCGCTGATGAATGGGCGGCGCATCTCGTCAACGGCCCAGCCAGTGATGCGGTCGAACTCGTCCTTGAGCTTGAGAGAGCCGTCGCGTTGTCGGCGGGTCTGGATGTCGGATCTATTCATGACGAAGCCGACGAAGACCTCGAGCTCTTTGAGAGGCTGGCTCGGGTGGTCTGCGCGATCGATTCGCAGGCCTGTAATGAAGATTTCGCAGCTGGTAACATGAATGTCCGGTCAGCAAGTGAAAGTCTGACGAATGAGAAGAGAAAGAAAAACATCCATCACGAAGCTGTCGCGCCTGAGGAAGGCGATACTGCCAGTCGATAGGGCCGATTGCTTGCCATCTCTCCATGACCTTATGCCAAAGTTCTTCTCAGAAGGCTTGCCCGTTATCCTTGTTATTGACAACCATCTTAATATTTTTTTGCCCAGATCTTCTCCTCATCAACAGCCCGATACAAATCACCTAAGTTCTTCTTTGACTTGTAGTACCTCCACCTCGGTGTATCGTCACCTTCCTCGCCAGTCTTATCGTCGTCATCCATGTCGTATTGTTCCAGTTCGATCTCATATTTGTGCAGTATCTTCAGGTTCGACGCTGGCGCAAAGAAATCGGGTCTCCATCGCCTGCACTTGGGCAACTGCGTCATGTCGACTGGCCGGCCCGTCTTGGACAAGTTGACAGCGCTCGACGCCAGTTTGGCAAGTTTCATGCAGTCTGGGTCCCTCGTGCCGAGACGCTTTTAATCAGCGAGAATCTTGTGGCGGGTGGCAATCACGCCAAGATGGTCTTAAAGTCCGCAAAGAAGTTGGCCATGTCGCGAATGGTAATCTCCCCTTCCAGCTCAAGAGGTGGTATGCGCGGGTAGTCGGCCGGCTCGAATGTTTCGAGCTTTGGTTTTGCGTTGAATAAGGCAGGATCCCAGATGACATGGAAGAGATCACCGTCGAGATCACCACCCGAAAGCTGGCTCGGGAGATCGCAGTGTAACGGGTGACTTGGTCTGGTGCATGCAGGGATCGACAATAGGTCAAATGGGTTAGATGATGGCCACTGACGATGTGGGGTGCACAGAGAAGTTAATTACTACGTGTAACAATCTTGGTCCTCGATGTCCTTGTATTAGGGAGAGGAGGAACCAAGGGAAGTCTATCATGACCGGGCAGCTTCCTTTATAGAATCCTCATCATGCCTCGGCCATATGGCTCATTCTCTTCGGTCATCCGGCTATAGACATCTTCCAGGATCAACCACGTATTTGTGCCGCTCACAATCATTCTGTCTCTGGTGTCCCTTGTGTTAGCAGTCGGGGACATCCCTTTCCTTGGACTGCCGTGTCCATTTGACACGCAGCTACCCCGTTTACTAAATAAGACGCAGTTACGCAGCTGACGGAGGGAGTGGCTCGGAGGCGGGACTTGGTTGTAAACAATGCACATCGCCAGGGTGTAACGCTGGGAAGCGAGTGACAATGACATAGCCACTTTGTGGCGGCTCGGCGATGCGCCAGCGGTCGTAGGAGCGCCAGTCAAACATCACATACACTTGGCCCTCCTTGTAAAAAGCCGGTCTTATCCATCACACAGAAGAGTGTCACGCCCTTGGGAACGGGAATACGTGCTTTGTGCTTCAGCAGGCGCAGTTCTTTGAGCAGGATGGCCTCGATAGCGCCGAGCAAAAATGGTTCCCGTCGGTAGTCGAGGCCTATTTGCTCGGTGTAGCGCAGGAACTTGTCGAGCTTGAAGCAGTCACCGGTGTTTTGCTGGCGAATAAAAGTTACTGTGTTGTAGATTGTGGTGGTGATGCTGCGTAATCGATGCACTTCGCGTGACAGCAGGTTCAAGAACCACATGGGGGGGGCACCCATGTCCTCATGGATCTTGATCAGCTGTTAATCCAGGACCATAGGAATGGAATTTTAATTTCGACGCAACATCACAAATCTCGAGCTTCCCATCTTCATTTTGGAACTTGTCAAAGTCGCCCAGGCCCTTGATCACGCGTTCGGCGAAGGGCATCTCTCCGTCCGACGACACAAACGGCACGCACAACCAGACCGAGTGCACCCGTAGTGACAAATGTGAAAAGCCGAGAAGCTTGTACAGCCTGCCAGCGATCGAGATACCCCCTAGTACATTTTTGAGCCGGTCATAAATGGGATCCAATAAGATTTTGGGTTTGAAAAACAAGTCACTGCCGTTCTCGTCACAAAAATGTACCCGTAGAAAGTACGTGTGATGATCAGGGTACTTGCATAGCACACGATTCAGAGGCTCCAAATCCGGCCCGTGCAGAGTGATACGCATGGGCGTCACGGTGACTCGGAAATCACGGGCGCGGTTGGTGGCCATCTCGTCGTCAAACTACCGTGATCGGATCGTTAACCCATTCCGGATTTCCCGCTCGCATTCTAGAAGATAGCTTATAATGGTATCAATTTTGAAGAAACTCGTATCAACGTGTGGCAACGGCCATTCAATTCACATGAAGAGCCGCTCGAATGCCTCGACTAATACGGGCGGACCTGGGTCTCCAGATATGCGCGCCTGGAGGGATTTCTGCACAAGACCGTCGGCCAGCGCAGATATCACGGATGGATGGAGGTAACCGTTCATATATAACGCCTGGAGCAAGAAGTTCGAAGGCAGCGAGTTTCTCGCGAAATGGTTCTCCAGCTTTTCTTTGAATTGGTTTCCCGTAATGCTGAACGGTGGCAGCCCGGTCCGGGAGGGATAATACATAGGGAAATTTGAGTGTCCGGCCTGACACAGCTCCTTCTGGCGAATTCGCGCCATCTCATGTTGAAGATCGTTGAGTATCCGTCCATGTCAAATGACCGTTAACGGGAAGCGGTAGATGAGACAATAAGGCGCAACCTCAGCGTGCCCCATCGATGCCAAGAAGACGCCTGCGCTGGGAAGGAACCTATGACTTAGTCCCTTGACTAATGCTCAAGTTTCGAATTCCCCGGGTCATCGGGTTGTCGGGCTCTGATGAAATGATGGTCGGGGACCATTGCAGCGTCACAGAGATATCCGCCAGTGTTAGATCCCCAAACAAGTTCGACGATGCCCTCGTATGGGATGCGCAGTTCGGTAATTTTTTGAGGCATCTTGATGAGATGTCGCTTCCCAAATCGTACCAGCGCTCGCGTAGAGGATATCCACTTGGTCGTGAGGATGAGGTTACCATCGAGATAGCTGTGATAGCTACAATGCAATTCAGAAGCGTTGAGAGTCATGGCGAGCTCATCAGGGGTTTCAGCTTGCAGGGAGCATTGGTGTGCCGCATACTCAATGCTCTTCAGCTCTAGATCCTTCGGATCCCGATCGCTTTTCTGGCAGTACACAGGCTTGCCTATGATGTGAAGGCGCGCTCATCGTTGCTCTTCGACTGCTTTGTCTGTGGCCCTTTGCCCACCTTCTCTGGGTTGGGAGCGGCGGCTCCGCTGTTGCCTGGAACCAATATCTCGCCATGGACGTTGAGGAAGCGCTGCCCCTGTTCCACATTCAGATAGGTGATGGTGCCATGGGTTCGGTCTCGCTGCTTCTTGGCCAAAAAGTGGATGATAGAGAGTTTTCCAGGAATGGCTGGAACTGTTGTTCCAATCCACGATCCCGAGGTCTGGGGGGAAGTTTCGCAAAGACACCTCCATAACTTATTGTCTGGCTATCTGGCCGACATGTCGAGTATTTAGTGAGAGATCAATCTCTGTGAACATTGAGAGCGGCTGATCATACAAGAGTCCTCATCTGGCTGTCTGTTGGTGCTGCTTAAACCCCACTTGCTGCTTAACAACTAAGATGCCTGAGATGCAGGTTCGCGACTAGCCGAAAGCACTAACGCCTTGGTTCGTGATGTTATATGCATTGAGACCGTTGACACCCAGGCGTGCGGTTTTCTTAGTCGAGCTTTAAGAGACTTAAGAGAGCGAATCCTCTCTGAAGACTTTGTCATATCAAAGAAACAAAAATTTTGAAAGTCTTTTACTAAATTGGATGTACTTAGCCCGTTCGTGATGGGAGCGAAAGACACGATCCTTGATGCCATCCACTCCTACCAATAAAGATGCTATTCAGTGGCGGTTGCATCTGCATGAGGGAGTATAAAGTGCAAGTAAGTAAGCGACAATATATTGACCCATTGATGGGTGGCTGTGCAAATTTTGTGCCGGCAGCCTGCCCATTTGGACAGTTGCCTACTGTGTGATGCCAACAAGCAGTATGGGTGGAGAATATAGTCAATACAGCCCCTCTACAGGAGATTTGGGGAAAAGCCAGAGGGTAACGCTGCGAGTCTTTGCCTATGCTGCAGAGTTGTGAGACGTCAGCGTGGGCTTGGAGCTTGGTTGATGAGAAAGGTGTATATCACATTACGTAGTGCATTTTCACATTTGGCCGAAAACTGACAGGAAAACCACAGTAGCTCAGCTAAGTGTCTTTCAGTTGATGGCCTCATTCCGGCAAAATTGGTACACACAACTCGTGCAGAATGTTTAGGGAAATGGCTCCATATTTTGCATGAAAAGTGAAATGTCCATGCACTAAAGGAATGCAGATTAGGAGGGAATTGTGCAGCTGCCTCAATGGTGGTGTAGATGTCAGCCAGGTGTAAATGTTTACCTTGGCCCTTGCCCCTCTTCTCTCAGATGTTGCCAGGGCGACGTGGAGTAGTTAAGGATAAAGAGAAAAGACAGAATGATCATGAGGTGTAGCATGGAATTCTAGTCAACTCGTCAGGAGCTTGTACCACGGCAGCTTCCAGATCCTTGATCGGCCGGCGAATCTTGGCCCGACGGAGCAGTAAGTGCCCCGCACTTTAGCCAAATCCTTGGGCCGTCCACCTTTGGCTCGGCCCTGCCATTGGCAGATCCACACACCGACCCCGCTCTCCTGCATTGCAGAGTATGGTACGCTGCGTATGGAAGAGGTGGGATGGAAGTGCCGACTGTCGAGCTGTCACGGACGTTGAGGGGCTGTTTCTTTTCCCTTTTTAGCAATAGTTGAGCCGGCCAGGATGCGGCATGCAAAATGGGAAGCAGAGTACATGGACGATGTCCCGTCCCGGCGGCCCCGCTTGAATGTCTGACACTGGGATGGAGATCCATATTCTCCTTCCAGTTCCAACTCACATTTCTCATCGGTGAATCAGCTTGTGATGCTTGTACCACTCTAATCTCTCAGCAGCTATGCCGCCTTTTCGCGCTGAGCACATGGGTTCGCTCCTGCGGCCCCAGTGGCTCATCGACGCCCGCGAGGCCATGGACGCGAGAGGCATCAGTGCCGAGGAAGCCGGCCTGCCGCAGATTGAGGAGGAGGCTGTCCGTGACGTGGTCAAGTTGCAGCGTGACCTGGGCTTCCATGCTGTTACCAGTGGCGAATTCACGCGCGTGCGTTTTTGGGGCTTGATGTGGGAGGAGTTTGACGGCACCACGAAGCTATCCGAGGCCAGCGCCAATCTCTTCCGTCTGTATCATCCAGACGTGGTTAGTCTGATCGAGCCCAACCGCAAGGTTATGCCGGGCGACAGCGTCATCGCCGGGGGAAAGCTCAAGCACAACCCAGAGAGGTCACAGTCGAACTTGCGGGAACTTAAGCTGGTGCAGCAGGCCCTGCCCAAGTCGGAATGGCCCAATATCAAGCTCACCGTCATTACTCCGGCTTGGTTCCATATGCGCTACAAGCAGGGAAAGGCGTACACCGACGTGTATGCCAATGATACTGAGTACTTTACCGACGTCGCCAAGGTCTACCAGGCTGAGCTGGACCAGCTCTACAAGGCCGGTCTGCGCAATATTCAGTTTGACGACCCGGGTCTTGCGTGTAAGTGAAAAGACTCTGGTTTTGCTTAGAACTTGAAGCGTACTGACGCTTAGCGCAGACTTCTGCTCGACAAAGTTCCGCGACGGCTGGGCAGCCGATCCCGACAACATTGGCACAGTGGACGACCTGCTGGACGCCTACATCAATCTGTACAACAATTGTATCAGCAAGCTGCCGGCCGACTGTCACACGGGCGTGCACCTGTGCCGCGGCAACTTCATCGGCGGCCGGCACTTTGCCGAGGGGGGCTACGACATCATTGCCGAAAAGCTCTTCACCAAGCTCAACGTCAACACTTTCTACCTGGAGTACGACACAGAGCGTGCCGGTGGTTTCGAGCCGCTGCGCTACCTGCCCAAGGATAAGCATGTCGTCATCGGCGCCATCAGCACCAAGCTGCGCGAGCTCGAGGACAAGGAGGAAGTCAAGCGGCGCATCTACCAAGCTGCCGACTATATTGCGCAGGGCAGCGGCCAAACACGCGAGGAGGCCTTGCAGCGCATCTCTATCTCGCCACAGTGTGGTTTCAGCACCCATATCTCTGGATATCCTCTGACCGAGGAAGATCAGAGGAAGAAGCTTGCGCTTGTGCGCCAGATTGCCGACGAGATCTGGCCTGGCCAGCCGTGAGTGAGGCTTGGGTTTGGGGTGTGCATCCAATGCGCGTAAAAGGAGTGATTCTGGATATTGACATCGAAAGATGGCAAGACGGGGATGTTGCGCGGACATGTTGTGTACCATCGGGAGATGCTCAGTTGAGCAGGTGGGTGATTATATGGTTTGGAGTTTATTTTGTAGGTTCTGGCATGAAAGTCGAAACCTTCGAATTGGCTGTCAGAAAACAGTAGCAAACGAGGAAAATTGTCCGAAAAGTCTAATCTCTGAAAGGATCCCTAAGTATTTTTTTTTTTTTTTTT